>Ga0334890_1005000_pt1 | contig 11624 bp, 13 predicted proteins | sample GraSluR1_MG_3_FD_207220 | JGI IMG/M metagenome (GOLD analysis project Ga0334890, IMG submission 207220) | Sludge microbial communities from methane-producing bioreactor in Wageningen University, Netherlands - Granular Sludge_31_08-R1 | ecosystem: Engineered > Bioreactor > Anaerobic >... | reverse complement strand
GAGAACGACACAATCGGTTTTGACCTGAGGAAAGCCTTCCCCAATGACAACGAAATAGCCGGACTGCTTAAGATAAAGAATGAAGAGGCAGTGTCAGCTACCGGCAATTACCGTTTTACCATAAATGAAATAAGCCGCTTTGCCCCTGCAGAAATGGGGCAGGAACTTTTCGACAGGATATACGGCCCGGGTACCGTAAACTCGGAAGAGGAATTTATGGGGAAAATTGAGGAAGAAATTGAAGCCAATCTAAAGAATGAAACAGAATTTAAGCTTGCCGCCGATATTAAAAAGCTGGCCATAGAAAAGTGCGGATTTGACCTCCCGGAAGAGTTCCTGAAGAAATGGCTCCTGAGGGTTAATGAAAAAACAACCGAGGAACAGATCAACACTGAATTTAACAGCTTCAGGGAGGATCTCAAATGGCAGCTTATCAGGAACAAAACGGCAAAGCAAAACAATGTTAAAATTACAGAAGAGGAGTTGTTAGCTGAGGCTGAAAAGATTACAAGATACCAGTTCATGCAGTACGGATTATATTATGCTACTGATGAGCAAATGGTAAATTATGCAAAAGAGATGCTGAAAAGGGAGGAAGAGGCAAAAAGGATAGCTGACCGGATACTGGAAGATAAGGTAATAAGCATTCTTAAGGAAATGGTTAAAACAGAGGAAAAAAAGGTGCAGGCAGATGAATTCAATAAGCTTTTCTAATAATAATCAATGAATTGCATCGTTTATTTCTATTATTATTATCTTTGACATATAATTTTTTAATATTCTAAACATGAATTATCTTGACGACTTTGGCAAATTTGCCCGCGACAAAAAGAGGGTCAGCAGTATGACATTACAACGATACAACTCCGTATATGGCAGTTATATTTCTCCGACAATAATCGAAGAAAGACAGCTGAATGTTGCTTCGATGGATGTTTTTTCCCGCCTGATGATGGACAGGATAATCTTCCTTGGTTTGCCAGTTGATGACTATGTTGCCAATATAATTGAGGCTCAGCTCCTTTATCTCGATTCATCAGATCCGGGAAAAGATATACAGATCTATTTCAACACTCCCGGGGGATCAGTACATGCCGGACTGGGCATCTATGACACCATGCAGTATATATCGGCTGACATTGCAACAATTTGTACGGGAATGGCTGCTTCTATGGGTGCGGTACTTCTTACAGCCGGAACAAAGGGTAAGCGTTCGGCTTTGAAGCATTCAAGGATCATGATACACCAGCCGATGGGCGGTGCTGAAGGATCCGCTTCCGATATAGAGATACAGGTGCGCGAGATCGTCAAACTGAAGAGGGAACTCTACGAAATAATAGCTTATCATTCAGGCAATCCTGTCGAGAAGGTTGAAAAAGATTCCGACAGGGATCACTGGATGACCTCATCAGAGGCAAAAGAGTATGGCATGATCGATGAAATACTCCAGAAGACCAAGGTTTAAAGAGAAAATAATCTCCAATGGAAAAATGTTCATTCTGCGGCAGAACAAAAAAAGAGGCCAACATGCTTATCGCTGGCCTTGAGGGCCATATATGTGACCACTGCATAGAACAGGCCTACAGCATAATGAACGAAGAGTTCGGGTCGAAAAAGGGAGTCCAGTTCGATACAGTAAACCTGCTAAAGCCTGCTGAAATAAAGAATTTCCTCGACCAGTACGTAATCGGTCAGGAAATGGCAAAGAAGATCATCTCCGTGGCGGTTTACAACCACTATAAAAGGCTTATGCAGAAGTCCGATCCCGATGATGTGGAGATCGAGAAATCCAATATCATCCTGGTCGGGGAGACGGGAACGGGCAAGACCCTCCTGGCCCGCACTGTTGCACGAATGCTCCACGTCCCTTTCACCATAGTGGATGCAACCGTACTTACGGAAGCCGGATATGTCGGTGAAGATATTGAAAGTCTTCTCACTCGTCTGTTGCAAAGTGCCGATTATGATGTGAAAGCCGCGGAGAAGGGAATAGTCTTCATTGATGAAATAGATAAGATCGCAAGGAAAGGAGATAATCCCTCCATCACCCGCGACGTGTCCGGGGAGGGGGTTCAGCAGGGCCTGCTGAAACTGCTTGAAGGCGCAGTTGTTAATGTGCCTCCGCAGGGCGGAAGAAAACACCCCGAACAGAAGATGATACCCGTCGATACAAAAAATATCCTCTTTATATGCGGAGGAGCATTTGAAGGAATACAGAAGAAGATCGCCAGCCGCCTCAACACACAGGTGGTGGGTTACCGGGCATCGGAATCAAGAGAGAAGATCGACAAGGAGAATCTGCTGCAATATATTGCACCACAGGACCTGAGAGCTTATGGTCTGATACCTGAAATAGTAGGAAGACTGCCTGTCCTGTCCCATCTTAATCCGCTCGACAGGAAAGCCCTGAGGGATATCCTTACAGAACCAAAAAATGCCCTGGTGAAACAATACATCAAGCTGTTCAAAATGGATAACATCGATCTTACCTTCACCGGCGAGGTTCTCGATTTCATTGTCGATAAAGCTATTGAGTTCAAGCTGGGGGCCAGGGGACTAAGGTCGATATGTGAAGCTGTGATGCTCGACGCAATGTTCGAAATGCCATCCGCAGAAACCGGGGAACTGGTTATTACCAGGGATTACGCACGCCTCAAACTGGCAAGGATAGATATGAAGATCCTGAAGGCTTCCTGAATTGTTTTCTATCTCTGTTCCTTGTCTCTCCCGGACCGCTTTCTTTCGTAAACAACATATGAATACTCAAGGGAGCCATCCTCTGTCCTGAAATCTTCTTTCGCGGTAATCTTCCAGATCCTTCTGTCTATTCGCGGGAAGAATACGTCGGCAGCGGCCCTTTTATTTACATGGGTGATATAAAGCCTGTCGGCAAGGGGCAGAAACTGGCGATAGACCATGCCTCCTCCCATAACAAAGATCTCCTCGTCCTTTGCGCATTTCGAAAGAGCATCGTCAACCGAATAGGCAGTTATTGTGCAATCGATGCACTCCTCCGGAATATCCGTAAGGACAATATTCCTCCGGCCCGGCAATGGTTTCAGCGGCAGAGATTCCCATGTTTTTTTGCCCATGATTACCGTCTTGCCGTTTGTCAGTCTTTTGAATCTCTTCAGATCTTCAGAGATATGCCAAAGCAGACCGTTATCCTTCCCGATACCCATATCCTCACCTACTGCAACAATAATTGATATCATGGCTTTGCTTTCTAAACGGATATTTCCCCTTTTATATGAGGGTGTGCATTATATCCCGAGAGGGAAAAGTCTTCATACCTGAATTTGAGAATATCCTTTACCTCCGGATTCAGGGTTATTACGGGCAGATCATAAGGTTCTCTTGTAAGCTGAAGCCTGACCTGTTCAATATGGTTGAGATAGATATGAGCATCTCCGAGGGTATGAATAAATTCCCCGGGTCTGAGCCCTGTTGCCTGTGCCACCATCATTGTAAGAAGGGCATAGGAGGCAATATTGAAAGGAACACCTAGGAAAATGTCGCAGCTCCTCTGATAAAGCTGGCATGAGAGCTTTCCGGATGCGACATGGAACTGGAACAGTATATGGCATGGAGGAAGGGCCATCTTCTCAATTTCCCCCGGGTTCCATGCACTGACAATATGGCGCCGCGAATCAGGGGATTTTTTTATGGACTCAATCACATTTGAAAGCTGATCTGTCTTTTTCCCATCAGCCGCTGGCCATGAACGCCACTGGTAACCGTACACCGGCCCGAGATTGCCATCAGTATCGGCCCACTCATCCCATATCCTTACCCCATTCTCATTCAAATACTTAATATTTGTGTCGCCTGAAATGAACCAGAGTAGTTCATGAATAATTGACTTTAAATGCAGTTTTTTTGTTGTAAGGAGAGGAAAACCCTCTTCAAGGTCAAACCTCATCTGGTATCCGAAAACACTCAATGTGCCTGTGCCAGTCCTGTCTTTTTTTTCAGTGCCGCTTCTAAGAATATGGTCGAGAAGCCCGAGGTACTGCTTCATTCTTTCTGCCCCCTTTTCCTCTTGTCAATCTCATCCCTTATGGCCGCAGCCCTCTCGTAATCCTCTGTCTTTATGGCTTCATCGATCATCTTGTAAAGCTCTTCATCGTTGTAGGTCTCAAATTGTGAACTATCCTCATCTGCCTTCTTTACAGCATCGGGATCCTGCCCCTGGGAACTCTCCGCAGGCGCTATGGTTATGCCTGCCTTCTCAATAATTTCCCCGGTAGTATAGATTGGACATCCAAATCTGAGCGCAATGGCAACTGCATCGGATGTGCGACTGTCAATCGAATATTCCTTTTCACCGTTTGTGCAGATAAGTCTCGCATAGAATACCCCCTCTTCAAGCTTATAGATCATCACTTCGGTTATTGCAATATTGAACTCGTCGGCAAAACTCTTGAAAAGATCATGCGTGAGAGGTCGTGGAGGGTCCAGGTTCTCGAGCTTTATAACAATGGCCTGAGCCTCAAATCCTCCAATTATGATCGGTATGCGCCTTTCACCATTCTCCTCACTAAGTATCAGTGCATAAGCTCCCGATTGAGTCTGACTGTACGATATTCCCAGTACTTTTAGCTTAACCCTTTTCATCTCAATTGAATAATGACCGGAATACGCTCTCTGCACCCAGTACCTGACAAATATAAAGATAATAGATATACGAGAGGGTATGACGGACCTAATTTTTTGAGAGAAGAAATGAATCGTCAGGGATTATGGAGTGGGTAAAAAAAACAGAGACACCGGCTTGCATATAACCATATTTCATTATCTTTGCAGTCCGAATTTGAATAAATCCACCGAGGCACGGAGAAGTTATATCCGGCAGGAATATACGCCTCGCGGAATAATTTAACAAACTAATTACGATGTACGCAATCGTTGAAATTGCAGGACAGCAGTTCAAGGTAGAGGAAGGTAAAAAAATTTATGTCCACAGGCTTGAATCTGAAACAGATAAGGTTCACGCATTTGACAGGGTTCTGCTTATCGAAGATAATGAAAGAATAATAATCGGTGAGCCGGTCATCAGGGATGCCGTTGTTGAGGGCAAAGTGCTGGAACATGTAAGGGGAGATAAGGTGATCGTTTTCAAGAAGAAGAGGCGGAAGGGATACAGGGTCAAGAACGGCCATCGCCAGAATTTCACCCTGATAGAGATCGTGAGCATAAATGAGAAAGGGCTGCAGGAAAAAGAGGCCCCGAAGAAGGCTGTAAAGAGTTCACCGGCAACTGATGAGGTTGCAGAAGTAACTCCTGTACCGGTTAAGGAAGAGCCCAAAGTGGCACCTGCCAAAAAACCGGCAGGAAAAACTCTTAAGAAAGAGGCTGTGGACAAGAAACCTTCAGCAAAAAAAACCGCTGAGAAAAAACCGGCAGAGAAGAAGAGTACGGCAAAGAAAGCTACAGCGAAAAAAACAACGGGTGAGAAAGAGTAAAGTCTTGCAGGTAAAGAATTAAAAAAGATAATTATGGCACACAAAAAAGGAGCTGGGAGTTCGCGCAACGGACGCGATTCTCACAGCAAGAGACTGGGAGTCAAGCTGTTCGGAGGCCAGGCAGTGAAGGCCGGAAATATCATCGTACGCCAGAGGGGAACAAAACACAACCCGGGGCTGAATGTGGGAATCGGCAAGGACCATACCCTCTATGCACTTATCGATGGTGAGGTGGAATTCAGCAGAAAAAAAGACAACAAGACCTATGTCTGCATCAAACCGCTGACAGAACCGGAAGCAAACTGAATATTTAAGGGTCCGGGTAATTCTTTTTTCATCTGAAAAAACATTATCGGGAGTTTTTAATAATTTTACGGCAGGCTGTAAAGGCCTGCTTTTTGTATTAATAACAAGTATGCCATGCTGACCATAAATCTGATCCGGGAGAAGAGAGACCTTGTAACAGCCAGACTCAAAGTGAAAAATTTCGATGCCGTGAAGATTATTGACAGGATACTCCTGCTCGATTCATCGCGGCGTGAGATGCAAACCCGGACAGACTCACTTCAGAATGAGATGAACGTTATCTCAAAAAATATAGGTACTCTGATAAAGCAGAAGCTCATGCAGGAAGCAGAAGCCCTCAGGGAGAAGACCTACTCCCTCAAGGAAGAGATACGAAGCCTGTCAGAAAAGCTTGCCGTCACCGAGAATGAGATGAGGAATGAGATCATGAAGCTGCCAAATATTCCCCACGAATCGGTATCGTCCGGACAGAGTGCCGGAGATAATGTTAAGGTACGGGAAGGGGGTAGCATTCCGGAAATACCCGGAACGGCCCTCCCTCACTGGGACCTGGTAAAAAAATATGACATCATAGATTTTGAACTGGGCATCAAGCTTACTGGTGCCGGATTTCCTGTATATAAAGGGAAAGGGGCAAAACTGGAAAGGGCTCTGATCTCCTTTTTTCTCGACGAGGCAGTAAAGGCAGGTTATACTGAAGTCATTCCGCCCGTGATAGTAAACGAGGATTCAGGTTTCGGTACCGGCCAGCTTCCCGACAAAGAGGGCCAGATGTATCATATCGTTCTCGATAATTTCTATCTTATACCTACAGCAGAGGTTCCGGTTACAAATATATACAGGGATACTATCCTGAGTGGAGACGCCCTTCCCATCAGAAATGTTGCCTACACTCCGTGTTTCAGGAGGGAGGCCGGATCGTGGGGCTCTCATGTGAGAGGTCTTAACAGGCTCCATCAGTTCGACAAGGTGGAGATCGTCCAGATAGCCCATCCCGACCATTCCTACAGAGCCCTCGAAGAAATGGTGAGCCATGTGGAAGGGCTGGTCTCCTCCCTTGGTTTACCGTACCGTATTATGAGACTCTGCGGAAGTGATATGTCCTTCACGTCAGCTCTCACCTACGATTTTGAAGTATGGTCGGCTGCCCAGAAGAAATGGCTCGAGGTAAGCTCAGTGTCAAATTTTGAATCCTTCCAGGCCAACAGGCTTAAGTGCAGGTTCAGGGATAAAGGGGAAAAGCAGACGCGCCTGGTTCATACCCTTAACGGGAGTGCACTCGCACTGCCCAGGATAGTCGCAGCCCTGTTGGAAAACAACCAGACCAATGAGGGGATAATTATTCCGGAAGTAATAGCATCTTATACAGGATTCGGTTTAATAAACTGACCCTTTTGATGAACCGATCCCGGCAATCCTATATTTATGCCGCCCTGGCAATATTCTTCTGGTCCACAATACCCACGGTATTCAAGATAGGCCTGGGCGAATGGCCGATCCTGCCTATGCTGACCCTGGCATCACTTGCTTCCTCCATTGCTCTGCTGATAATAGTGCTTCTGCAAAAAAAACTCCATCTGATAATGGAATCAACACGCAGGGACCTTCTCAATTCAGCAATACTGGGTCTTATTAATCCAGCCTTATATTATCTCCTGCTGCTGAGGGCCTACCAGCTTCTGCCAGCCCAGGTGGCACAGCCGCTAAACATGATATGGCCGATAATACTTGTTTTCCTTTCGGTGCCGCTTCTGGGCCAGAAAATAGGAATCAGAAGTTTCGTTGCACTCTTCATAAGCTTTGCAGGAGTCTATGTTATATCATCACAGGGGAAATTATTCGATCCCGGGGAATCAGATATCCGGGGTGTTTTTTTTGCCACCGGCAGCTCGGTATTCTGGGCTCTCTATTTTATCCTTAACATGCGTGACAGAAGAGACGAAGCAATAAAGCTATTCATGAACTTCCTTTTCGGCTCGGTTTATCTCATAATAATCATGTTTATTACAGGCACCAGGGTAGTTTCACCCGGACTGACAGGGATTGCATCATCAGTATATATAGGGTTTTTTGAAATGGGAGTAACATTTTTCTTCTGGCTCAAGGCCCTTCAGCTTGCCACAACAACCGACAGGGTGAGCAATCTCGTTTATCTCGCTCCATTCCTTTCACTTCTCTTTATACACTTTATTATTCATGAACCCGTTTATTATACAACTCCGGCAGGATTATTGCTGATAATCTCCGGTATACTGATCCAGACACTTAAGAAGAAAAATGTCATGTGATTGTTATTAAGTATTTTAAAATGCCTTATGTATGAGAACGACTGCCAGAATTATATTGATCCCATTTATATTATTGTTTCTGTACACCTCTTGCAGGAAAGACGAACTGAAAGGACCTGAGATAACCCCCCAGCAGGCAAGAGACAGCCTCTACGACATAATGAATGACTGGTACTACTGGTACAAATCAATGCCATTAGTGAATAAAGAGAACTACACCGATCCCTACAGCCTTCTTGATGCCATGCGGTACAGGCCTCTCGACAAGTGGAGTTTCGTGGCCGACTACGACGAATTCAATGCCCAGATGGAGGGATCATTTGTAGGACACGGCATAAGGATCGGCATCGATGAATCAGAGAAGGCCCGTATATCCATGATCTACTCAGGATCAGATCTTTACAAAGCCGGAGTAAGAAGGGGATGGATAATCAAGACCATCAATAATGCCGATATAGCCCGGATAATAATCTCAGGAGATGCTGCTGCTTACAGCACCCTGATTGGTCCTGCCGTAGCGGGAATTACAAATATATTTGTCTTCATCAGACCCGACGGCAGTGAGGAAACAATCCAATCAACAAAATCTTCTTTTGTAATAAATACTGTACTTCATTACGATACCCTCCATCTAACATCGGGCATTACGGGACATCTGGTCTTTGAATCGTTCATAGAGCCCTCGGCAGATGAGCTTCAGGGAGCCTTCGCATTTTTTAAGGCACAGAATGTGCAGGATCTGATACTTGATCTCAGATATAATTCCGGAGGATTTCTGGATATAGCCCGTACCCTGGCAAGTTATATTGCAGGTAACGGTCCCGCCTCAACGCAGTCAACCTTCGCCAGGCTCACGTACAATGATAAAAGGCAGGCTGTTAATGTCAATTATACTTTCAGGGCTACAGCCCTTCCTCTCAATCTTCAGAGGCTTGTCGTGATAACCACAAGACTTACCGCATCGGCCAGCGAGGCTGTTATCAATGGCCTTGTTCCTTTCGTTGATGTAGTATGCATTGGTGATACAACAACAGGGAAACCGACCGGAATGAATGGCTGGCCGGTTGCCAGGAAATACTGGTTCTGGCCGGTCACCTTCAAAATTGTCAATGCAAATAACGAAGGAGACTATTTCGGTGGCATCATACCCGGGAAATTAGTCCCGGACGACATCACCCGCGATTTCGACGACAGAAATGAATTGTGTCTCAGGGAGGCAATTAATTTCCTGCAGACGGGCACTCTGTCGGGAAAAGGGATAACAGAATTTCACCGCTATCGCACCTTCTCCGAAAAGCCATCATGGATGGACAATGCATTTATAAGGGAAAACCCATAAATAGTATAGTTCCGATTTCAAGTTGAAAAAAACCACAACAGAACGTATTATCCTGGGGATAGACCCCGGCACAACGATAACCGGTTATGGTGTTATCAGGGCTACCCCGGCAGGTCCCGAGCTTATAACTATTGGAGCGATCGATCTGAGCCGTTTTGGTGACCATTATCTCAAGCTGAAGCATATTTTTGAGCGGACTGCCGCTATAATTGATGAATACCACCCTGATGAACTGGCCATTGAGGCACCCTTTTACGGAAAGAACGTACAATCTATGCTTAAGCTCGGACGGGCACAGGGAGCCGCTATAGCTGCCGCTTTAAGCCGGTCGGTGCCTATATTCGAATATGCACCGCGTAAAATAAAGATGTCGATAACGGGCCGCGGAGCTGCATCAAAGGAGCAGGTGGCAGGAATGTTGATGCATATTCTGAACTTCAGCCTGCAGGAACTGAAACTTGATGCAACGGACGGGCTTGCAGCTGCCCTCTGTCATCTCTACCAGACGGGAAACCGGATACAAAACTCCGGACAATATAATACGTGGAAAGATTATATCAGTAAAAACCCAAAAAGGATCAAATAAATAAGCGGGTTCAGACCACCGCAAAGGCAAGTGCGACAACGCTGACTTTAACGCCTTCAATTTTAAGAAGCTCTCCCGCACACGATTCGATTGTTGAACCTGTGGTAATAACATCATCAACCAGCATTATATGCCTGCCCCTTAGCTTTTCCGGATCGCGGACGCCAAAGATGCCTTCAACGTTGGTCCACCTTTCGTATTTCGATCGCTTTGTCTGAGTGGCACTTGCGGAGATGCGTACAAGAGAGCCTGCAGAGACCGGTAATCCGGTCGCTTCAGATATACCATAAGCAATAGTGTTGCTCTGGTTAAAACCGCGCTGCCTGAGCCTGGTGGGGTGAAGGGGAACAGGTATTATAAGATCCATCCCCTCGATAAAGCCAGAATTCTTAAGTGATAAGCCGTACATCCTCCCGACCTCCGGACCTATCTCCCTTATTCCCCTGTACTTGAGATTATGAATCAGTTTTGTGATACGGCTCCCGCGGTTGTAATAAGAGAAGGCGGCAGCCCTTTCAATAAAACACCTTCCCCAGAAAAGCTGAGCAACAGGATTGTTTCTGTCGAGATGATAACCCGTCCGGGGGATCTTTACATAGCACTCTGTACATATTATCTTCTCATTTCTTAACAGATGCTCACCACATGCCTGGCAGAGCCTCGGAAAAAGAAGGGAGATGAAGTCGTCCCACAGATCACGGAAATATCTCATGCAGCGAAAGAGAATTTATCACTGCAAAGATACTAAAGATATACCTTTTCGCTTATTTTTTTTGCCATTATGGAGAACTCCTCCGGCGAGAATTTCAGTTTCGGATTTCTGAAATTAAGATCCTCCATGGTATCCATAGGCACAAGATGCACGTGTACATGAGGCACCTCCAGCCCTACTACGGCAACTCCTATCCGGTCGCAGGGGAAGACTGTCTTCAGGGCTTTTGCTACTTTTTTGGAGAAGACGAACAGACCCGACAGCAGATCATCATCAAGATCAAAGATATAGTCGGTTTCCTGCTTTGTAACCACGAGGGTATGACCCGCCCTGAGAGGATTGATATCAAGGAAGGCAAAATACCTGTCGTCCCCGGCAACCTTATAGCATGGTATTTCCCCGTTAATGATCCTTGTGAAAATTGATGCCATGGAATTGTTACTTCAGTTATTTTTCAAATCGATATGGATAGTATCTCAAAAGGAATAATTCCCGAGGGAACCTTAATGTCAACCGTCTCTCCCACTTTTCTCCCTATCAGTCCTATTGCTATAGGAGAATTGATTGCTATCTTCCCCTCCCTGAAGTTGGCTTCGCTCTCCGGAACAAGCTGGTACTCCATTACAACATCGTTGTTTTTATTCTTGATCTTCACCTTGTTAAGGAGCCTTACCGTAGTAGTATCAACCCTCGATTCATCTATAATCCGTGAACGGGCAATAATATCTTCAAGTCTTGAAATCTTCATCTCAAGCATAGCCTGAGCCTCTTTTGCAGCACTATATTCGGCATTCTCTGTGAGATCACCTTTATCCCGTGCATCAGCCAGTTGTCTGGAGATAACAGGACGCTCAACCATCCTCAGGTGGTTCAGCTCCGCGGTCATCCTCTGTAACCCCTCTTCCGTTATGTAAATAACATCTGACAT
>Ga0334890_1004997_pt1 | contig 11632 bp, 12 predicted proteins | sample GraSluR1_MG_3_FD_207220 | JGI IMG/M metagenome (GOLD analysis project Ga0334890, IMG submission 207220) | Sludge microbial communities from methane-producing bioreactor in Wageningen University, Netherlands - Granular Sludge_31_08-R1 | ecosystem: Engineered > Bioreactor > Anaerobic >... | reverse complement strand
AGTTGAAGGGAAAATCACTCCAAAATTCCCATCATCAATACTTCAATTACACAACAAAGTTACTGTAATATCAACAGAGTAAACTCTCCCAAAAAAATGAAGCAGGTGAAAACCTGCTTTGTTTTTTTGCTTAATGATGATAATGTGATACAATTGAAATATATTTATTATTATTTTCATTTTAAATATGTGGAATTGTATTGTTATTTTAATAAAATTTAAAGTTTTTTTGTTATAATTAGGTGTTAAACGAATAATTTTAGGAGGAATATAAAATGCTTGTTGTAGGAGTAGATCTAGGCGGAATTGAAGTAAAAGCGGGTTTAGTTGATTCAGAAAAAGGAATTGTTAAAAAATATATTTCAAAAACAGAAGTAAGCCAAGGTAAAGAAAAGGTAGTAAAGAATATATGTAAGGCAATTGAAGAGGTATCAAAAGGTTATTCTTTTGAAGCTATTGGAATAGGTTCTCCAGGTTCAATTGATAGAGATTCTGGAATAATAAGATTTTCTCCTAATTTTCCTGAATGGAATGATTTTGATTTGGGTAAAAAGATTTCAGAAGTTTTTAATAAAAAAGTTTATATAGAAAATGATGCAAATGCTTTTACTTTGGGCGAATGGTATTTTGATAAAGCAAAAGGTTGTCAAAATTTTATTACTTTAACGCTTGGAACAGGAGTAGGGTCAGGGGTGGTTTCTAACGGTACGTTTATAACTGGGGCTACTGGAATAGGGCCTGAACTTGGACATTTCCCAATTGTTCCAGACGGTAGAAAGTGTGGATGTGAAAATAATGGATGTGTTGAAAGTCATTGTTCTTCGAAATCTGTAGCGAATATTGCTAAAGAGATGATTTGCAAATATCCAGAATCCGATATTCTAAAGCTTGCTGGAGATATTGAATCAATAGAATCACTTCATGTATTTAAAGCAGCAGAAAAAGGAGATTTTTTAGCAAAGGATATAATTGAAAGAACTACAGAGGTTTTAGCAAGAGCTATTGGAGGATTTATTCATGTATTTAATCCCGAATTGATAGTGATAGGAGGAGGTATGAGTAAAGCGGGAGACGCTCTATTCGTTCCTTTAAGAAATAAAGTCTTAAAATATGTTATGCCAAGTTTTAGAAATACTTATAAAATTGAGCAATCTACATTAGTTGAAAATGCAGGTATTTTAGGCGCTGCTTCAGCAGCTTTTTTTGGTATGAAAGGAGAATAAAATGAAATTTCAAAAAACTTTGACAAACTATTTAATTTTAATAAATGGAGTTATTTTTGTTTTAATGTTTTTATTTGGAGGTTTTAATGCATTTAATAACGCAAGAATTTTAGTTTCTTTTGGAGCTCAATGGGGACCTTTAATAAATAACGGTCAATGGTTTAGGCTTATTACTTCCATGTTTGTGCATGGGGGGATAATGCATATATTTTTTAATATGTATGTTTTATATATTTTTGGTAATTTAGTAGAAAGAGTTTACGGTCCTTATAAATTTTTTTCTATTTATATTATAACTGGATTTGTTGCAAGTTTGGCAACTTATGTATTTAGCCCTATGAGTATTTCTGTAGGAGCATCAGGAGCTATTTTCGGTATGGTAGGTCTTTTGTTTGGTGCGGGATTTAGAGAAGATACTCCAAATATGCTTAGATCTATGACGGGAAAAGCACTTTTACCGATGATACTTATAAATGTTTTTTTAGGTTTTACTGTTCCACAAATTAATAATATAGCACATATTGGAGGACTTGCAGCTGGGTTTACTTTCGGTTGGTTGACTCCGGTTATAATGACAAAAAAAGCTTGGGATATTTGGAAAGTTATTTATTACGTTTGTCTAGCTGTTTCCGCAATCAGTTTTGTTTTACTGTTAATTTTCTTTTTTTTATAAAGGGGGTAATCAATGAAAGATAAATTATATTATAAGGTATCTAGAGATGCGGTTCATTCAGAAATTTTTTTATACCCTTTAGAAATAATTTTTGCAGATACTAAAGCAGTTCAAAGGTTGAGGTATTTAAGTCAACTTGCAGGTGCTGAGTCTGTATATCCGGGTGCAACTCATACGAGGTTTATTCATTCTCTCGGAACAATGCATCTTTCAGGTTTGTATGCAAAAAATATTTATCCTGAAAACCATTCTAAATTTAGAATTTTAAGACTTTCAGGTTTATTGCATGATTTAGGTCATGGTCCTTATTCGCATCAATTTGATGATGTGGTTTATAAAAATATGGGTTTTGATGATGGCCATGATTCATTTAGAAAAATTATTTTACATAATCATTTAACAGATGATTGCTTAAATGTATTAAATTCAATTAAAGATTATAGAACTTTAGATGATTTTTATAAAGATATTTCTTTAACTTTAGAAAAAAAGGTTGATGCTGATAACGTAAAAGATTCTTTAAATGAATTGATGGAAAAAATATTAGAAGTTTATGAAGGAGAAAATACAGGTAGTGTAGATTTCAATTTAATACAAGGTCCTTTGGGAGCAGATAGACTTGATTTTGTTTTAAGAGATTCATATTATGCCGGAACAAGACATTTTGGAACAGGTGCAGTTGATAGGTTAATTAGAAATTCTTTTGTGGAAGGTAATAAAATTTGTTATTCAATTAAAGTTATAGATGATATTTATTCTTCTTTATTTGCACGTTTTATGATGTATAAAAATGTTTATTTTCATAAAACTTCAAGAGCTGCAGATTTAATGATTCAGGAAATTTTAAAAGTTGCATATGAAATTTTAAATCTTTCTGATATGGTAAACAACTATAATGAATTTTTAAAACTAACCGATCAAAAAATAATTAATCAGATAGAATTTTTATATGAACTCGTTTTTGAAAATAAATTTAAAGATAATTCTCTTTCTTTGAATCCAGAAATTTTCAAAAATAGTGAAAAAATTTCTTATGCTTATGATTTAGTAAAAAGACTTAAAAGAAGAGATTTATGGAAATTAGTTTTGGAGAGACCTTTTTTTACAAAAGGTGTTGATCCAACAATAGTTAGTCGTTCTGTTGCACAGGATTCTCTTGAAAAAATTAAAATAAATTTAAAAAATGAAGTAAAAAAAGATATTCCCAACGAAGATAAAGAAGAATTATATTATATTTTAGATAATTTTAATTATTTATTTAAAATTGATACCCCATATAAACTTTCTTTAGTTCATCCTGATGAATTTCTTGCTAATGATGTATTTATAAAAGACATTGATGATGAAGTTATTACTTTTGAAAAAGTTTATCAAAAGTATCCTGCGTATAAGTTAATAGAAAATAACCTTATTCAAATAGTTAGAATATATATAAAAGAAGATAGGAGAGATATTTTAAGGAAATACTCTCTTATTCCAACACAAAAAAAAGCAAGTATAAATACGAGATGGTAAGAACGGAGGGTTTTTATTGAAAAAAATAATTTTAGTTTTATTTTTATTTGTTTTTTCTGCCAATTGTTTTTTTGCTAATTTTTTATTCGATTTTAGTTATGATTTAAAAAATTATTCCAATCAAGAAGACTATAAAAAGTTTAACTATGGATTTAGTTATAACTATAATATGGAAAATAGTTCTTTAGGAATAAATTTAACTTTTGAAGATTATAAAATATTTTTTACAGAGCAAAAAATATTTCTAAGAACTTTTAAATTAAGAACTGGAGAAAAACTTTTTAAATTTAAAGTTCAATTTCCTGTATGGGAAGATTCTTTTAGAATATCTTATGAAATAAGAGGATATGATGATTCTAATCAATTAATAAAGAAAAGAAATTTTTCTAAAGTTGAAGTTTTTGAAGGAGGTCATAACAGTTACTCTTATTCTATTAATACTTTAATCCTTCCTTCAATGCTTTCGGGATCATATGTTTCTGTAAAATCTAACGATTTTTCTTTAAATAGAATTTCTTTTAAACCAATGCGTTTTTTTGAAGTTCCTTTAATCATAAATTATTCAAAAGATTTATTTTTAGGATTCAGAGTAGATAATTTTGATATTTTTTATATGGAAGGTTTTTCTTTTGGATTATCCTACTATAAATCTAAAATAAGAGTTTCAAGTGAAATGACTTTTACTTTGGAAATTTTTGATCAGAGATTTTTAACTTCTTTAAGAGCGATTTTTGACGATGATTTTTATTATGAAATTTTTATGATTAATAAAAAAATTTCTTTACCTATAATTTTTGCTTTTAACAATAAATATGGAGGAATATTTTTTGAATTTTGATAGATGTGCAGTATATATTCATGTTCCTTTTTGCATGAGTAAATGTATTTATTGTGATTATAATTCTATTACAAAACATGAATTTATTGATCAATATTTTAAATTTTTAGAAAAAGAAATTGAAATGTATATTCCAGAAATTGGAGAAAAAGTTATTTCCACTATCTATTTTGGAGGTGGAACACCAAGTTTGGTTCATCCAAGATACATAGAGAAAATTTATAAGAAAATAACTTCTGTTTTCAATAATGATTTAAAAGAAATTACTATAGAAGTTAATCCTGAAACAGTCACGACAGATTTGATGGAATCATATAAGAATATAGGGATTAATAGAATTTCTGTAGGAATTCAATCTGCTGATAATGATGTTTTAAAAATATGCGGTAGATTATACAATGAAAAGAAATTATTTGAATCAACTGAAATTATAAGGAATTTTTTTGATAATATAAATTTTGATTTTATTAATGGTCTTCCTTTAGAAAATGAAAATACATACATCAAAAATCATGAGTTTATAAAATATTTTAAACCAGAACACGTTTCATATTATAATCTTGATATATCATATGAAACTAAATTAAAAAAAATGTTAAGAAAAAAAGAAATAAAATTACCAGATCCCTATTTTGTTGATTTGATGCTAGATAAATCGAATTTATTTTTGAAAGAGATTGGTTATAAACATTATGAAATTTCAAGCTATGCGATTTTAGACAAAGAGTCGACGCATAACCTGTTTTATTGGCAAAATTTTGAGTATTTCGGGTTTGGTGTTTCGGCTGGAGGGTATTATAATAGAAGTAGATATTTAAATATGAAAAATATTTCAGAGTATATAAAATATGTAGAAAAAGGAAAATTCCCTTACGATTTTAAAGTAAAGAATTTATTGTTTGAAGATTTTAAAGAAACTTTATTTATGGGATTAAGATTGATAAAAGGGCTTTCTATAAAAGATTTAAAAGAAAAGTATGGAGAAAAAAATATTGAAAAAGCTTTATTTGCTTTAGAAAAAGATATAGGTGATTTATTAAAAATTAATGAAAATATTTTTATTTCAGAACAGGGGTTAAATTTTTCAAGAAAAGTTTTTGAATATATAGCCTGTATGGAGGATTTTTTTTATGGAGATGAAAGAAAAAGTTGATAATTTTTTAAATGAAGATGCTTTTTTCGTTAAAGAAAATATTAGTAACGATAAAGAAAGTTGGGACAGTTATTTCATGAGAGTAGCTTTACTGGTTAGTGAGCGATCAAGTTGTACTCATAGAAAAGTAGGGGCTGTAATTGTAAAAGATAAAAGAATTTTAGCTACAGGATATAATCAACCTCCTTCAGGATTTCCACATTGTGATGAAATAAAATGTATTAGAGATGTTCTAAATATAAAAAGTGGCGAATATCAAGAAATTTGTTACGGACTTCATGCAGAACAGAATGCTTTGATGCAGGCTGCCAGATTTGGAATTTCTACACTTGATGCTTCGATTTATGTAACTCATCAACCTTGTTCAATTTGTTCACGATTAATAGTTAACTCAGGAATAAAAAAAGTTTATTATAACGAGCCTTATCCGGATTCGCTTTCAAAATTCTTTTTTAAAAATTGTGGGATAGAAATTTTTTCTCTTAAAATATAACTTATCACAAGCATAATAGCGGAGGTGCGTAATGCCATCAACGAAGTATTTTAAATACCTCAGAAAGGACAGAATGACACATGTTTGGTGTCCAGGATGCGGTAATGGAGTAATAATGAAATCGTTTATTGAAGCTGCTGGGAATTTAGGATTAAACAAAAATAAAGTAGCTGTTGTTTCAGGTATCGGATGTTCATCAAGAGTTACAGGTTATTTGGATTTTAATACCATGCATACTTTACATGGTAGAAGTGTTGCATTTGCTTCGGGAGTAAAATTAGCAAGACCGGATTTAGATGTTATAGTTATTGGCGGAGACGGAGATATGCTTGCTATTGGAGGAAATCATTTTATTCATGCATGTAGAAGAAATTTAGACTTAACCGTGATTCTCTTTAACAATTCAATTTACGGAATGACTGGCGGACAGTATTCGCCTACAACTCCTGAAGGAAGTATCGCAGCAACGGCTCCTTACGGAAATTTAGAAGACCAGTTTGACCCTGTTCAACTTGCAATTACTTCTGGTGCAACTTATGTTGCGAGAAGTACTGTGTATCATTTTTTACAAACAACAAAATTTATTGAAAATGGTCTTAAAAATAGAGGAATGTCTGTAATTGAAGTGATTTCAAATTGTCATACTTATTTTGGAAGATATAATAAAATGGCTAAACCTGAAAAAATGATGCAGCATTTTAAAGATAATACTATAACAATAAAAAAAGCTGAAACTATGAATAAAGAAGAATTGAAAGGGAAAATTGTTATGGGAGAATTTAAGAACGAGCCAAGAAAAGGTTATTTAGAAAATTATAAAGAATTAATTGACAGAGTTTCTGAAAGAGGTGAAAATAATGGCTAATAATTTAGCAATTTCTGAGCCAATTTCTATAAGATTTGCAGGAGAAGCAGGGCAAGGTAATATTTTAATGGGAAAAGTTTTATCACAATCTTTAGTAAAAGAAGGATATTGGGTAGTACATACCGAACATTATGGTGCTCAAGTTAGAGGAGGTCTTTCTTTTTGTGATGTTCTTTTTGATGATGACCCTATAGATTTTCCTAAAACAGCTACTTTTGATATTGTTTATTTAATGCATGATTTAGGAATAACTTATATTAATAGTTTAAAAAGAAATGGCGTATTATTTTACGATAATGAATTTGTTAAAAGAATTCCACCTACTGCAAATAGAGTCACTAAGAAAATTTTAGAGTTAAACTGTTCTCAATTAGCCTATAATGAATTGGGAAATATAAATGTTGCAAATATGATCGGGCTTGGCGTTCTTTCTAAAGTTACCGAGATAATAAAATTAGAAACTTTGATAGAAACTATGAAAGAAAATGTAAAAGCTAGTTTTCATGAAATTGATGAAAAAGCTCTTAGAATGGGTTATGAAATTATTGAAAAGAAGTACAGATTGAAATTATCTCCAAATTTAGGAAAACTTGGAAGAGGGTATGAATAATTAGAAAATTCAAAAAAAGTTTAAAAATAGCGTTTGAAGGGCTTTTAGATGTTTATAAAACCCAAAGAAACTTTAGAATTCAAACGACTGTCGGACTTATTGTTTTAGCTATTTCCTTAATCATAGATTTGACAGGGCAACAAATTTTGTGGATTACAATTGCCGTTATGATTGTTTTGCTTATGGAAGGTTTAAATAGTGTTATAGAAAAAATGATGGATTTAATGCATCCAAATTATAGTCCGATAGTAAAATTTATAAAAGATGTTTCCGCTGCAATGGTTTTAATTGCAGCAGTTTTTTCTATTGTTATAGGAACGATAATTTTTGGTGAGTCAATTTTTGATTTGAGTCCAAAATATGGTATAATTATAGCAATAGTTTTTTTGATGATAATTAAAATTTTTTCTAAAAAAGGAGAGGGGAAATGAAAGAAACTAAAGTTCTTATAGTTGACGATTCTGCTTTTATGAGAATGGTACTTAAAGATATTATAGATAAAGAACCCGGGCTGAAGGTTGTTGGAATGGCTAGAGACGGGCTAGAGGCAGTTGAAAAAGCAACCTCTTTATCTCCTGATTTAATTACTTTGGATGTTGAAATGCCTAAATTGAATGGTTTGGAGGCTTTAAAAATAATAATGAAAAAAGACCCCACAAGAGTTATTATGGTTAGTAGCCTTACTTCAGAAGGTGCTTCAATAACTATTGAAGCGCTTGAAAACGGTGCTGTTGATTTTATCCAAAAACCTGCTGGAAGTACTTCTTGGACTTTCAGACAAGTTCAAGATGATTTAATACAAAAAATTAAAGATGTTTCTCAGATTTCTCTTTCAAATATTGTTTCTAAACCTCATAAAGTAATTAAAAAAGAAAGAAAATCATTTATATCTTCGGGAGATAGAGTGCTATTAATTGCTAGTTCTACAGGAGGGCCACGTTCTTTGGACACAGTTATTCCGTTCCTTCCTGAAAACATTGATGTTCCAGTAATTGTAGTACAACACATGCCGCCGGGGTTTACTAAATCTCTTGCAGATAGATTAAATAAAATTTCAAAACTTTCAGTAAAAGAAGCCGAAGAGGGAGATGTCATTCAAAAAAATAATGTTTATATTGCTCCTGGTAATTTTCATTTGGGATTAAAGAAAAATGGAAGCAGTGTTACACTTTTTCTCGAAAACTCTGATAAAATAAATAATGTAAGACCAGCAGCAGACTTTACTTTTGATAGTGCGGCAGAAATTTATAAAGAAAAATGTTTAGCGGTTGTTTTGACTGGAATGGGTAGAGATGGTGCAAAGGGTAGCTTTAAGATAAAGCATTATGGTGGGAAGGTTATAGCAGAATCTAAAGAAACTTGTGTTGTTTATGGAATGCCAAAAGCGGTTGTTGAAGATGGATATGCAGATTTTATTTTGCCTAATGTAAAAATTGCAGATAAAATTGTTGATTTATTGGAGAGTAAATAATGAAAAAAAATTTGATGATTATAATTTTTATAACATTTTTTATATTTGCTTATTCGATGAATGGATATATTTATGAAGTTGTTAGCGGAGATTCTATAATAAAAATTTCTAATAAAACTGGTATAGATATTCAAATTTTGATTCACTATAATCAAGAGCTTGCTTTTCAAAAATATTTGAGTATAGGGCAAAAAATTTTTATTCCAGAAAAAAATGCTTTAGTTTATCAAGTGAAAAAAGGCGACAATTTGATAAAGATATCTAGGAATTTTTTTACAACTGCCGAGATTATTTCTGAATATAATAATTTAAATGACCTTAATTCTATTAATGTTGGTCAAAAATTATTAATTCCACATGATTATGTAGGATCATGCTATAACACTAATCTAGATATGGGTTGGCCTGTTATTGGATATATTTCATCACCTTATGGCATGAGATTCCATCCTATATTAAAAGTTAATAGATTTCACAGCGGATTAGATATAGCAAATTCTATGAATACGCCTATTTTTTCTGTTGTTGATGGTTTTATTACAGAAGTAGGGTATGATAAAAATGGTTATGGAATTTATGTTAGAATTAAAGCCGAAGATAAAATTTTTATGTATGCACATTTAAATAGCGTAAATGTTGTTCCAGGTATAAAAGTTAAACAAGGAAATTTAATTGGGAAAATGGGTACTACTGGACTTTCTACCGGACCGCATCTACATTTTCAAGTTGAAAATTTTAAAGGTGAAACTTACGACCCTCTAAAATATTTAGGGAATATGAACGCTACTTATGACATAAAAATGTTTGATGCTTTTAAAGTTCATATGGGGGGAGAATAAATTTGAAAAGATATAAGAATTTATTAATTTTATTATTTTTATTAATTTCTATTTTTTCTTTTGCTTCAAAAAAAGTTTATATTCAATGGAAGGAAATGGAAAGTAATAATTATTTTAATGAAGATGAAAAAACTTTTATCAGTATGAAATCTGTTTCTAAAAGATTTAATAAAACCATTGACTTTCATAATGATTCTTTAGTTTTAATTAGTCATGATAAATGGAAAGTTTTTTTATTTCCAAGTAATGCTTTAGCTGTTATAAATAGTGTTGAATCATTTAAATTTGAAAAAGAAGATATAAAAATTATAGATAATGATATTTATTTAACACCTGAAATAATGTCAAAAATAATGAATTTAAAGTTGTTGACAAACTCAACAGGATATTATTTAAATCTTCCAGTTGCTACAATACAATCAATAAATACTATAATTCAAAAAAATGCTATTAGAACTATTATTGAACTTTCTGATGATGTTGAGACGGAAATATTTGAGCTAGTCAGTTCATATGGTTATTTACTAAAAATAAAAGGTGCAGAACTTCCTAATGTTCTATATCATCAAGATTATACGGATCCAAAAATTAGTTCTATAAGAGCTTATCATTACACGGAATCTGAAATATGGATTCGAATTGTTTTAAATAGAAAATCAGAATTAAGTACGATTTATGAAACGAGACGTATTATTCTTGATATGACATTTCCAGATATTGAAAGACCAATTCTTGTAATTGATCCTGGACATGGCGGGAGTGATCCCGGCGCTGTAGGATTTGATAATACTTATGAAAAAGATATTGTACTCGAAGTTTCTCTTATGACTGCAGAACTTTTAGAAAAATATGAAATAGACGTTTTTTTAACAAGAGAAACTGATGTTTATATTGATTTATATCAAAGAACGGCTTTTTCTAACAGTAAAGGTGCAGATTTATTTGTTAGCATACATTTAAATTCTTTTCCTGAAATACCAGAAGTTCAAGGAAGTGAAATATACTATTTTGATTTTTCAGAATCAAAATATGCAAGGCAAATTGCATGGAAAGAAAATCTTGATTTTAACATTGATAGAAATCTTATTGAAACTTGGGTAAAAGATAAAAGTAATTCTATAAATGAAAGCGAAAGATTTTCAAATATGATATTAAATAATATTAAAGATAATGGAATAAAACCTAGAGGAGTTTATCCAGGTGAGTTTGCAGTTTTGGCTTATACAAGGGCTCCAGCGGTTTTATGGGAAATGGAATTTTTAAGTAATAAAGAAATTGAAAAAAAATTTTTAGAAGAAAATTATGCCGAAGAATTTGCAGAAATTTTAAAAAAAGCTATAGTTGAATATTTTGATTTAGAATAGAGAAGATTTATCTTCTCTATTTTTTAAATCTATAAATGCTAAAATAAACAAGAATTTTGATTCTATGTATTATTTTTCGATTTTATTACTTTAGAAAAATTGTAGTAAACATTAATAAAAAAGACTTTAAATTATAAATCCTCTCTTGAGTTTTGGCAATCTAAAATTGCTGGAGGAAAAGTTTTTTAATGTAGTGTAACAGCCGCGCTGCACTCCGCACGGCGTTACAGTAATTACGACAACGTTGGTATTTATATTTGGTAAGGAAAAGCTTTAAAAGCAGATGCATATAATAATGAAGAGGTAAACAATGGATAAAATTATTTGTTGGTTAGTTGGTCGGTTGAAAGGAAAAACATTTTAATAATAACCGTTTTGTGCTTTTAATGTAGTGTAACAGCCACGCTGCTCTTTGCACGGCGTTACAGCACTTATGACAATGTAGGTATTTTATAGTTGGCGTAAGGAAACTCATTAAAAATAAATGCATATAATAATGAAGTGGTAAACATTGGATAAAATAAACGCGAACAAGATCAAATTTTCTAAAAAACAAATTTCGCTCGGTCAAAAACTTGCTAAAAATAG
>Ga0334890_1004995_pt1 | contig 11641 bp, 9 predicted proteins | sample GraSluR1_MG_3_FD_207220 | JGI IMG/M metagenome (GOLD analysis project Ga0334890, IMG submission 207220) | Sludge microbial communities from methane-producing bioreactor in Wageningen University, Netherlands - Granular Sludge_31_08-R1 | ecosystem: Engineered > Bioreactor > Anaerobic > Unclassified... | reverse complement strand
CGTCAAAATTCTGCACACCCTCCTCGTTCTCTATCTTTGCAATGATCTTTATCTCGCCACCATACCGGCTTATTACTTCACGAACATCAACAATATCCTGTTTCGATCTTACGAAAGAATGGGCAATGAAATCGACTCCATTGTTAACAGCCATCTCTATGAAAGCTCTGTCTTTATCCGTAACCGAGGGAAGACAGATCTTTACCCCGGGAACATTGACGCTTTTCCGGGACCCGAGTTCCCCGTCATTTTCCACGGAGCAAACCACCATGTTCCCCTCCTTATACATAGCTTTGAGCTCAATCTCGCCATCATCGAAAAGGATCATCGATCCCTCGGGGACATCATCCGCAAAGCCACTGTAATTAACATAGATGCGTTCCTGTGTGCTCTTCTTCTCCGGATCACCTTCTATCACCATGGCAGACCCCTTTGTCAGAATTATCGGATAATCAGAGGTGGTGGTCCTGATCTCGGGACCCTTGGTATCGAGCAGTATCGCTATTTTATCTGACACTTCCCTTACATTTCCTATTATCTTTAGAGCGCCTTCGATACCAAGATGAGCGGAGTTTATCCTGACCACGTCCATACCCGCCTCAAACAACTCCCGGATAAATAAGGGATCACATCTCCTGTCAGAAATGGTTGCTACTATTTTTGTTCGTTTCTTTTTCATTAAAGGTTTCTATTCCCCTCTTTTAATCCTGATAAGTGCTTCGGCAGCCAGCCTGTAACCATCGAGCCCGAATCCGGTGATGGTGCCGGTGCAGCTCCTGCTCACAATACTTTTATGGCGAAACTCCTCACGGGCAGCAATATTTGTTATATGAACCTCAACAACGGGCGCTTTAATTGCGGCCACTGCATCTGCAATTGAGACCGATGTGTGTGTGTAACCGCCTGGGTTCAGTATTATTCCATCCGAGCTGAAACCTGTATTCTGTATCTGATCAATAATTTCACCCTCGATGTTCGACTGAAAATAGTCAAACTTTATATCCGGATAGAGGGACTTCAGGGTTGCCAGATAATCCTCAAAGGAGCTAAAACCGTATTTTTCAGGTTCTCTTATTCCCAGAAGGTTGAGGTTAGGACCATTTATAATCTGAATATTCATTTAAAAAAGAGTTACCGGTCGCATATTAAACGGTAAAAATAACTAAAAAAAGAATACTTTTAAGATGTTTAATCCCTATCAAACCCTATGAGCCTCTCATGGACACAGGCAATAAAGAATTTCGAAACCTGGCTAAGGCTTGAGAAATCATTGTCTGTCAACAGCATAGAAGCATACATAAGTGATATTGGGAGACTTGAGAGGTTTTACGCCGATAATATGGGTGATGTAACTCCCGGGAGAGTCACTTACCCGGATTTAAGGAAATTCCTGTCACATCTTGCTGCAGAAAATGCAAATGCGAGGACACAGGCACGTGTGGTTTCGGGAATAAGATCATTTTTCAGATACCTGCTGATTGACGGTGAAATAGATGAGAACCCCGCATCGCTTATTGAATCACCCAAGACGGGTATAAGACTGCCGGAGGTATTATCGGTTGAAGAGATAGACAGGGTAATTGGGGCCATTGACCTCAGCAAAGCAGAAGGTCACAGGAACAAGGCGATTATCGAGACACTTTACAGCTGCGGACTGAGGGTATCTGAACTTGTGAACCTTCGTATTACCGATATCCATTATAGTGAAGGATTCGTAACGGTAACAGGCAAGGGGGACAAGCAGAGGCTCGTTCCGATAGGTTCGAAAGCCCTTAAGGAGATAGATATCTACAAGGCCGACCGTAACAGGCTTCCTGTTGTACTTGATCAGAACATACTGTTTCTCAACCGCAGGGGAAGGAGGCTTACAAGAGCAATGATTTTTACCATAATTAAAGAGCTTGCTGTAAAAGCCGGTATCAGAAAGAAGATCAGCCCTCACACTTTCCGGCATTCATTCGCCACTCACATGATAGAGGCAGGAGCCGATCTGAGGGCTGTTCAGGAAATGCTGGGCCATGAGTCGATTCTTACCACCGAGATCTATACCCATATCGACCGCAGTTTTCTGCGCGACACATTGATTATGTTCCATCCCCGCTCCTCCTGATCACATATTTCAGAATTCAATTTTATATATTACCTTTGCACCTTAATTTTGCAAAAAACAATTTATTAAATTTATATTCAAAAATCAAAAAGTATGTCAAAAGTAAAAAGAGTTTACTCCTTTGGAAGCAAGACAGCTGACGGTAAAGCAGATATGAAGAACCTCCTTGGAGGAAAAGGAGCCAACCTTGCAGAGATGTGTCTGCTGGGGCTACCTGTACCTGCCGGTTTCACAATTACCACTGAAGCCTGCGTTGAGTATTACAAGAACAATCACACACTTCCGGAAGAACTCATGCCGGAAGTATGGGCAGCCATGAAAAAGACTGAAAAAACGATGGGAATGAAGTATGGCGATCCTGAAAATGCCCTGCTCGTTTCATGCCGCTCAGGCGCCCGCCGTTCAATGCCTGGTATGATGGATACCGTACTCAATATCGGACTCTGTTCAAAAACTATCCCGGGCTTTCTTAAGAAGACCAACAACCCTCGTTTCGTATGGGATTCATACCGTCGTCTGATAATGATGTATGCCGACGTTGTTATGGAGAAGGCCGAAGGAGTTGAACTTCCTGAAGGTCAAGGCATCCGTAAGCAGCTCGATGAAATGCTTGATAACTTCAAGAAGAGCAAAGGCTATTCTACAGATACTGAAATCACTGCCGATGAGCTGAAGGATCTTTCAGAGAAATTCAAGAAGAAAGTGAAGCAGGTTCTCGGGAAACCATTCCCTGACGATGCAGAGGAGCAGCTTGAAGGAAGCATCAAGGCTGTATTCAAGAGCTGGAACGGCAAGAAAGCCGTGTCGTACCGCCGTATCGAAGGAATTCCCGACGATTGGGGAACAGCTGTTAATGTACAGGCAATGGTATTTGGCAATATGGGTGATTCATCAGCAACCGGCGTTGCCTTTACCCGCAATCCCGCCACAGGTGATAACATTTTCTATGGAGAGTGGCTGGTAAATGCCCAGGGTGAAGATGTGGTTGCCGGTATCCGGACTCCCAATCCCCTTAATGATGATACAAAAAATGAACAGAACGAACATCTCCACAGTATGCAGGAAAGCATGCCGGGGACATATAAAGAGCTCTCCGATATACGTGACATTCTTGAAAAATCATTCCATGACATGCTTGATATTGAGTTCACTATTCAGGAAGGGACTCTGTACATGCTTCAGTGCCGGGTAGGGAAACGGACCGGGACTGCTGCCCTCAACATGGCAATGGATATGTTAAAGGAAAAACTCATCGACGAGAAGACGGTCGTTACAAGAGTTGATCCGGCACAGCTTGATGAACTGCTTCATCCGATATGCGATCCTGAGGCCGAGAAGAAAGTAAAACCGGTTGTCAAAGGCCTTCCCGCAGGGCCCGGAGCAGCCGTAGGACAGGCAGTCTTTACTGCAGAAGCTGCTGTTGCCTGGAACCGTAAAGGTCATAAAGTCATACTTATCCGTGAAGAGACCAATCCGGAGGATGTTGAAGGGATGCGCGCAGCTGAAGGTATCCTTACCGCACGTGGTGGTATGACCTCACATGCTGCCCTTGTGGCACGCGGCTGGGGAAAATGCTGTGTGGTCGGAGCCGGTGCACTCCATGTCGATGCAGCCGGGAAGAGAGCCAAAGTACAGGGAACCGATTTGGTGATAAAAGAAGGAGATCTCCTCACCCTTAACGGAACAAAAGGTAATGTATATACAGGAGCACTGAAGCTTATGGATGCAACAGAAAATCCTCGCTTCAAGAGCTTCATGAAGATCGTTGACAAATACCGTACTATGGGTGTTCGCACCAACGCCGACACTCCCGAGGATGCCAGAATCGCCCTTGATTTCGGAGCCGAAGGTATCGGACTCTTCCGTACCGAACACATGTTCTATGGAAAAGGATCAGAACAGCCGCTCTTCCTTCTCCGGAAAATGATTCTGAGCGCCAATGAGGATGAAAGACGCAAAGCTCTTAACGAACTCTTTAAATATGTAAAGAAAGATATGAAGGCTACTCTTGAGGCCATGGATGGTAAGCCGGTTACCTTCAGGCTGCTCGACCCGCCGCTCCATGAGTTTGTCCCGCAGAGTGCAGAAAAGCAGGCTGAACTGGCGGAGGCTCTCGGTATTAAAAAATCGGATGTCGTCAAGCGTGGAGAGGCACTCCACGAAAGCAACCCCATGATGGGTCACCGTGGTGTCCGCCTTGGCATTACTTACCCGGGAATAACCGAGATGCAGGTACGCGCTATGCTCGATGCAACAGCCGAACTGCTTAATGAGAAGAAAAAACCGATGCCCGAGCTGATGGTACCTGTTACATGCGATGTTGCTGAACTGGAGGAGACCAAAAAAGTAGTTGATAAGGTCTATGCAGAAATATGCAAGAAGCATGGACTGAAAAAGATTGATTACAAATATGGCACTATGATCGAAATCCCCCGTGCCACCCTCCTCTCTGACCGGATGGCAAAAAGCGCCGAGTTCTTCTCATTCGGCACAAACGACCTGACGCAGATGACGTTCGGATTCAGCCGCGACGACACCGGAGGCTTCCTGCATGACTACCTCGACAAAAAGATCCTTTCGGCCGATCCTTTCCAGACAATTGACCAGGATGGTGTGGGACAACTGATCACAATGTCCGTCGAGAAGGGCCGTGCCACCAGACCAGATCTCAAGGTCGGCATCTGCGGCGAACAGGGAGGCGATCCTGCTTCTGTTGAGTTCTGCTACAAGAATGGCCTCACATACGTGAGCTGCTCTCCCTTCAGGGTTCCGATAGCAAGACTGGCCGCCGCACAGGCAGCCGTTAAATACGGAAAATAACACAGATTATTCTTCAGAATTGAGAGGCTGTCCCGAAAAGACAGCCTCTTGTATTTTGGTCATCAATCGTTCCTGAAGGGTGATGGGCATCAGGAACTACCATCTGATGATTGAACACCGGAAGTGTTCCACATAATTATTACACTGTAAGGAATTATTCAATTTCAGGAAATTTGAATTATATTAGAAGGTTATTTATACATATTCCGGGAACATAAAACAAATCATTACATGACATTTTAATTGGTTATGGTTACAAGTGAGGACCTGAGACAATATGATATATACGATGCTCAGGAGATAATCTATAATCCGGACTATAACAGACTCTTTGATGAAGAGACCAACCCGGGACTGACCGGACTGGAGAAAGGTATTATTACCAAAACCGGGGCCGTTGCGGTTGACACAGGTGTCTTTACCGGCCGCTCCCCGAAAGATAAATACATCGTCCTCGATCAAAAGACAAAAGACAGAGTCTGGTGGAAGTCTGAAAAAGCACATGTATCAGACAATAAGCCAATTACATTTGAAGTATGGGAGCACTGCAGGAAGATTGCGGCCAGCCAGCTTTCCGGAAAACGGGTTTACGTGATTGATTGCTGGAGCGGGGCCAATAAAAATACCCGACTGGGTGTGAGGTTTATCCTCGAAGTAGCCTGGCAGGCACATTTCGTGAAAAATATGTTTATCAGGCCTGACCCTGAGGAGTTGGAGAATTTTGAGCCCGACTTTGTTGTGCTCATGGCTTCAAAAGCAACAAATCCCGACTGGAAGAGCCAGGGCCTCCATTCCGAGAATTTTGTCTTTTTCAATCTGACAGAAGGTATGGCTGTTATCGGAGGCACATGGTACGGTGGCGAAATGAAGAAGGGCATTTTCTCAGTTATGAATTACCACCTGCCTATCAAAGGGATAGCCTCCATGCACTGTTCTGCCAACGTTGGCAAAAAAGGCGATGTTGCAATATATTTCGGACTCTCCGGCACAGGTAAAACAACCCTTTCCACCGATCATGAAAGAGCTCTTATCGGCGACGATGAACATGGATGGGATGATGAGGGTGTATTTAATCTCGAAGGCGGGTGTTATGCCAAATGCATCAGTCTCAGCAAAGAAAAGGAACCTGATATATATAATGCCATCCGGCGCGATGCCCTCCTGGAAAATCTTGTTGTACTGCCTGACGGAACAATAGATTTTGACGATAGCTCCAAAACCGAAAACACAAGAGTATCCTACCCTATATACCATATATATAATATTGTAAAGCCTGTATCAAGGGCGGGGCATGCCAGAAAGGTCATATTTCTCACAGCCGACACTTTCGGGGTACTGCCTCCTGTGAGCCGTCTCACAAAAGATCAGACCAGGTATTATTTCCTGAGCGGATATACTGCAAAAGTAGCTGGCACCGAAAGGGGCATCAAAGAGCCAGTTCCATCATTCTCGGCTTGCTTCGGGGCAGCCTTCCTCCTGCTCGATCCAATTGTCTATGCCAACGAGCTTACAAGGAAAATGGAGCAGAATAATGCGGAAGCATGGCTCGTAAATACAGGATGGATAGGTGGCCCTTATGGGACAGGGAGCAGGATAGATCTTCAGTCTACAAGAAAGATAATAAATGCGATATTGGATAATTCTATCAATAACAGTGAATTTAAGCAGATACCCGTTTTCAACCTGATAATCCCGTTGAGCGTGAAAGGGATTGATCCAGACCTGCTTGATCCGGTAAAAGCATGGGGCTCTGATGTCAGATGGCTTGATGCTGCGACTGACCTTGCACTCAAATTCATAAATAACTTCCGTAAATTTGAAGGGCTTGAAGAGAGCGCCACCCTGGCAAATGCCGGACCTCAAATCTGAACAAAAAAATTATTAATGATTGTAATAAAGCTTTCCCTTATCCTGCTTCTGGCATATCTCCTTGGATCTGTTGCCACTGCCGTCTGGGCAGGAAAGATCTTTCATAAAGTTGATGTACGTGAACATGGTAGCGGAAATGCAGGAGCAACAAATGTGATAAGAGTGCTTGGCTGGAAAACCGGCATCCCTGTTTTACTGATCGATGTAGCAAAGGGATGGCTTGCCACAATGCTTCCCCTGTTTGCAGGAGTTGCTGAGAACGGAAGCGCCCAGCTTGTCAATTATCAGATACTTGCAGGAGTGGCGGCCGTCACGGGCCATATTTTCCCTGTGTTCGCAGGATTCAGAGGAGGAAAGGGTGTAGCGGCAATATCCGGAGTACTTCTTGCAATCCACCCACTGCTTACACTCTCGTGTCTGGCAATATTTGTGGCGGTGCTCCTTATAACCGGCTACGTATCCGTCTCTTCCATGAGTGCAGGAATTGCATTCCCCCTCATGCTCTTTCTGGTATTCGACTCACCGTCATTTGTCTTCAGGATCTTTTCAATACTTGTCGCAGCCGCTCTTATTGCAACACACCGGAAAAATATCCGGAGACTTCTAAAAGGCGAAGAATCCAAATTTATCAGGAAAAGAACACGGAAATATGAATAATAGGGGCATAGCATGCTATGCCCCTATTATTACGTCTGACAAATCCTGCCCCCTGCACCAGCATCATCAAAACTGTTCCAGGACCTGTATTCTCTTTTTTATGGGAGGGTGAGTGGCAAAAAGTGAAGTGAGAGAAAGTGATGTCTTCTCATTCTTCAACTGAGGATTCTCTATGAACATCTGAGCCACATCCTTCCTCTTTACCGCCTCGATCGTGGGATCAGCAGATACTTTTCTGAGTGCCGAAGCCAGTGCCAGAGGTCTTTTAGTAAGCTCAGCGGCTCCTGCGTCGGCAAGATATTCCCGTTTCCTCGACAGGGCAAACCGGAAGAGAGATGCAATCAGCCACCCAACAAGAGCAAGGAGAAGAGCAATGATGATGGTAATGCCTCCTCCTTTGTTTTTACTGCTCCTTCCCATTCCGAGGCTGCCGTAGCGCATCGATCGCAGTATTGTTTCCGAGATAAACGCAAAGATCCCCACGAAGACTATTGATATTATGAGAAGTCTCACGTCACGGTTCCTGATGTGTGTTAGCTCATGCGCAATGACCGCTTCGAGCTCCTCATCATTCAGCTTATCGATGATGCCGCGCGAAAGAGATACTGAATATGTCTTGTCATTTATGCCGCTGGCAAACGCATTAAGTGAATCATCCTCTATAATATTCACTTTGGGCAAATGCATTCCTGCGGCTATGCAAAGATTCTCCACGAGGTTATAAACCCTCTTGTTCTCTTTCCTTTCAAGCGGCTTTGAATTTGTTGCTGCATTAATCATCGATGTGTGAGTGAACCATGCAACTATAAACCAGATAGTTACACCGATGGTTATCCAGGGAATGGTTCTCAGCCAGCTGTAATTAACATCATAAAGGGTCATCTGCCTTTCGGAGGCTCCCATTGAGTTGAAAAAGAAAAATAGCCAGGTGAGCCCGAAAAAGACAACCGGGAACATGAGCAGGATAAGCACCGAATTGGCATTGTTCCTCCATATCTGGCTTTGCAACCCGAAGTATTTCATTTGTGGTTCAGAATTCTGTTGTTAATCGAACTGAATTTTAGGTGGTTCTTCCGCTTGTGCACGCTGTTCACCCAGATCAAACATTGTCTCCCGTTTGAAGTTGAACATTGATGCAATAATATTCGACGGGAACACCTCTGTGGCCACGTTCAGTTCTTTTGTTGCCGAGTTAAAGAATCTTCTTGATGCAGCAATCTTGTTTTCAACATCTGAAATCTCATTCTGCAGATCAAGGAAATTCTGACTGGCCTTAAGATCGGGATACGCTTCCACAGCAATTCTCAGCCCGTCGAGTGCTGTAGAGAGTCTCTGTTCAGCTTTGATTTTCTCGTCTATTGAGCCGGCTCTCATAGCGCTTGCACGTGCTTCGGTTATTTCCGTAAGCACACCACGTTCATGCTTCATGTAACCTTTTACCGCTTCAACAAGCTGTGGTATGAGATCGTGACGCTGTTTCAGCTGTACATCGACATCTGCAAATGCCTGCTCCCTGTTATTCCTCAGCCTTACCAGCCGGTTGTAAAGGGAAATGGCCATAATGACCAGTATTACAATTAGTCCCAGGATAATTAATAGTGCCATTTTCTGATTTTGTTAATGTTTAAAACTAAATTACAAAAGTTATTCTCCGCATCACCTTACGGATTACGAAATCTAAAGATAATAATTTTTGCTATTTTTATGCCCCGGATCAGAATAACTTGTTTATCCTTTATCTGATTCCGGTCGTCATAAATAATTTATATCAAAAAAAAATATGGAAAAGAGTTTAAAAGGAACCCGGACCGAGCAGAATCTTCTTAAAGCCTTTGCCGGCGAATCACAGGCAAAGAACAGGTATGAGTTTGCAGCAAAAGTGGCAAAGGAAGAGGGCTACGAGCAAATTGCCGCCATCTTTCTTGAAACAGCCCTGCAGGAACAGCAGCATGCAAAGCGTTTCTTCAATTTCCTGGAGGGAGGCATGGTGGAGATAACGGCAAGCTACCCGGCCGGTAAGACAGGCAATACAAAAGAGAATCTTGATATGGCTGCTGAAGGGGAACATGAAGAGTGGAGCGACCTCTATCCCGCATTCGCCAAAATAGCTGAAGAAGAGGGATTCAAAAATATCGCCACTGCTTTTAAAGCCATAGCCGATGCAGAAAAGAACCACGAGGAGAGATACAGGAAACTGCTTGAAAACATCATGCAAAACAAGGTTTTTGAACGTGGTGAAAAAGTTTTCTGGTATTGCAGGAAATGCGGATACGTGCATTTCGGAACCAAACCCCTCAGGATGTGTCCTTCCTGTCTCCATCCATTCAACTACTTTGAGATCAAAGCAGAAAATTACTAGCGGATGGTTGACGGAAAACAAATGCTGGAGCTGATACTGAGCCGGCAGAGTGACAGGAAGTACAGTGACAGAACGGTTGAAATCGAGAAGCTAGAGCGGATAATAGAGGCGGGTAGGATGGCGCCATCGGCATGTAACGCCCAGCCATGGCGATTCATCGTTGTAACGGAGCCTGAACTGCTGGGGAAGATTGCCACTGCAGCATCAGCAAAGATACTGGCAATGAACACATTTGTCGGACAGGTCCCGGCTCTTATTGTTATTGTAAGAGAGAATGCCAATTTCTCATCGAAGATAGGCGGAACGATAAAAAGAAAGGATTATTCGCATATCGATATAGGCATAGCCGCGGAGAACATCTGCCTTCAGGCTGAGGCCGAGGGACTGGGCTCTTGCATGTTAGGATGGTTCGATGAGGCCATGGTGAGAAAGATCCTTGGGATCCCGTCCGCAAAAAGGGTTGAGCTTCTTATCACCCTAGGCTATCCGCTCGGAGATAAAAGGCCCAAGAAACGTAAGCCAAGAGAAGTAACGGTTTCCTATAACAAATATTGAAAAAGGGTGTAGGGGTGCAACGGCGTAACGGCGCAACGGCGCAAACGGCGTAACGGTGAAACGGCGCAACGGCGCAAACGGCGCAACGGTGAAACGGCGTAACGGCCTAACGGTACAACGGTGTAACGGTGTAACGGCGTAACGGCGTATATGGTATAGGGGCATAGCATGCTATGCCCCTGTTACACCAGCAGTGCCAGGGCCGTTTTGATCCGTCTGACGGCCTCAGTGAGCAGGTCGTCGGAGGTGGCATAAGATATTCTGATACAACCGGGTGCCCCGAAAGCATCACCTCCCACCACGGCTACCTGAGCCCTGTCAAGGAGGAACAGGGCAAGATCGTCGGAATTCCTGATGATGGTATCTCCGTCTTTTTTACCCAGATAGAAACTAATGTCAGGCATAACGTAGAAAGCACCCTGCGGCACCCTGATCCTGATGCCCTCAACTTCCGCCAGGAGTTTGCAGATAAGGTCGCGTCGACGGCGAAACGCCTCTCTCATTCTATGCCTGTCATCAAAAGGGCCCTTTATGGCGGCAAGGGCTGCCCGCTGTGCTATTGAGCAGACCCCGGAGGTGAACTGACCCTGTAATTTATTGCAGGCCCTGGCTATCCATAAAGGGGCACCGAAAAAACCTATTCTCCATCCAGTCATTGCATAACTCTTTGATACACCGTTTACTGTGATAACACGGTCGTAGATAAAGTCGAAAGAAGCCATACTGACATGCTCCCCTGTAAAAAGAATATGCTCGTATATCTCGTCTGAGATGACAAAAAGTCCCTGATGCTTTTCAATAACCAGCGCAATCTGCTCCATTTCATCCCTTGTATAGGCCATGCCTGTAGGATTGGATGGTGAATTGAAGATAAGAAGCCGGGTCTTTTCAGTGATCGCCTCCTCAAGCTGGCATGCATTTATCTTGAAATCATTTTCTATCAGTGCGTTCACAACCACCGGCTTTCCACCGGCAAGAATTACCTGGTCGGGATAACTTACCCAGTAGGGTGCAAGAATGATCACTTCATCGCCCGGATTCACAATTGACAGGATAACATTGATGAGCGAATGCTTGCCCCCGGCAGAAACGACTATCTGTTCACAAGAATAACTGAGCCCGTTCTCAACCCTGAACTTCTCAGAAATGGCCTCCCTCAGGTCTCCATAACCGGGTACCGGAGGATATTTTGAATAATTCTGGTCAATCGCTCTCTTTGCCGCTTCCTTTATGTAATCAGGTGTGTCAAAATCAGGCTCTCCAAGACTCAG
>Ga0334890_1004994_pt1 | contig 11644 bp, 16 predicted proteins | sample GraSluR1_MG_3_FD_207220 | JGI IMG/M metagenome (GOLD analysis project Ga0334890, IMG submission 207220) | Sludge microbial communities from methane-producing bioreactor in Wageningen University, Netherlands - Granular Sludge_31_08-R1 | ecosystem: Engineered > Bioreactor > Anaerobic >... | reverse complement strand
CAAATAGGTTTATTCCGTTTGTATTTGATGGTCATCTAATTAGTAAATTTAATAGGGTGATTAATCCAAGAGATATTATGGAAAAAAACACAGAGACGTACAAAAATATAATATCTACTCTTACTTATTATCGGCAAAATAACTTGACAGAGATTAAATATAATGTGCCAGACGTTGTCAAGTTTGGGACTCACGAAGAAAGATATTATAGAACATTCAATACTACAATGAAATACATTGCAGAATATGTAGAATCACAAGAAGAGTTTGATAGTTTAGTAACAGAATTGTTTAATTGTTATAGAAAATATGGCAAGTTATTGTCTAAAGAAAAAACATTAGTGTAGGTGAAAATATGGATAAAGAAATACCAAGAAATTCGGATATGTTAATTGCATCAGAATCTATTTTTCAACAATTTAGAGAAATGGTGGCAGCGGGATTTACTGAAGAACAATCACTATATTATTTGGCAACATTATTTGCAACACTTACTCATTTAAATTCTAATAAACACAGGAGAGGAGATAACGTTGGCAAAGTCTGAACCAGAACCAAAAAGTGAATTATTACAAGTTCAGGGATTGGGTCCCGGAACATTGGCTAAATTAGAAGAATCGGGGATAACTACATTAATGGGGCTTGCGGTAGCATCTCCTTCTGAATTAGCAGCATTAACTGGGATATCTGAATCATCTGCTAGAAAAATAATAAAAAATGCTAGAGAATTGGTATCAATAGATTTTGAAAAAGCAACCTCAATATCTGAACGCCAAACATCGATTAGTAAATTATCAACTGATTGTGCTGTATTTGATACTATGATTGGTGGTGGTTTTGAACCGAAAATAATAAACGAAATCTATGGTCAATATGGGACAGGAAAAACAAATTTATGTCACTTGCTAGTTGTGAAAGCACTTGCAACCGATGAAACCAGTAAAGCACTTTATATAGATACCGAAAATTGTTTTAGAACCGATAGAATTAGAGACTTTGCAACAGCAGTAGGAATCAATAGCGATAATTTACTAGAACGAATATTTGTAGCAAGGGCATTAAACTCGGAACACCAAGAACTATTATTAGATAAAGTCCAAGAATTGGTGCAATCTGATAATTCGTATAAAATAATAATTGTGGATTCTTTGACTTCACATTATAGGTCTGAATTTCAAGGAAGAGGAACACTTGCTAATAGACAATCTAAAATAAATTTATTTATGCATAAATTATTAAAGATTGCAGACATATATAATCTTTATTGTTTTATAACGAATCAAGTAATGAGCGACCCCGGAACATTCTATGGCAATCCAATCAAACCAATTGGTGGCAATATTGTAGGTCATATGAGCAATACTAGAATATCACTACGCCCCGGTAAAGAAAGCAGTATCCACGCAAAACTGGAAGATTCGCCAAACTTGCCAAATGGTGAGTGTAACTATTGGCTAGTTAAAGAAGGGATAACCGATGTCAAGCCTAAATAGAAAACTAACCAAAGACGAACTAATCTTTGTTAGGAAGTGCTTTAAACTTAAATCAATTCAACAAAAATTTGTTAAATGGTTCGATACTAATATGATATATTGTACAGACACGCATAGTTTTGTTCATAGATTGTTCGATTGCTTTGATGCGTTTGAAGATTATAGTGACGCACAACATATGGCGTTTGAAATATTAGACACTATGAGGTTTGACTTTTTAGCCCAAAACTATGATTTGAACAAATTAAAACGCCAAATATCAAAAATGTTATATTTTAGTCCATTAGATATTTTAATGTAAAAAATAGAGTGGTTTAACAATGGAAATCCAAAATAAACACTTAAAAAATATTATGAAAGAGATGTGTAGTCGTGCTGGTGCAGATTATGATACGATAAATTTTTCAGAGCCGGGCTGGTTTGATAAGTATGAATGGACCAAACAAGAATATGATGATTTTGTAGATTGGTTATCTGATTATTTAATCAAAAACAAAGAAGCCAGAATTAGTATATTAAATACAGATAGTCCAAGCAAGAAATTAATAACTAATTCGTGTAAATTGTTTGGCTTAAATTACGGTTGGAAATTTAAAGAATAATTAACTAACAAAGTTTATATACTAGAAGTCTCATAAGTTAGAATATTATTCTAACGGAGGAGACTATAATGGATGAAACTATGCCAAACCAAGAAAAAGACTTGGAAGAACGAATTTTAAAAGAAATAAAAAAACATAAATTAACCGATTCAGAAATGAATTTAGTATTGAAAAATTTAAGCAAAGTTGATTTGGAGGATAGAATCCCGAAAATAATTGACCATTCTGGCAATAGTAGACATGTTAAAGTTGGTTATTTCACAGATACACACATGGGCAATATTAATTTTGATGAAGATTTGTTTTTGAAATGTGTTAATGATTTCAACAAAGCAAAAGTTGATATTATATATACGTCTGGCGATATAATTGATGGCTGTTCTGGAAGAGACGGGGCAATACTTGAACAGAACAAACTTGGGTTGTCTGCACAAGTAAAGTATGCAAGCGATTTGCTTAACTTGTTTGATACCAAAGTTTATGGGATTACAGGGAATCACGAGTTGTGGTCAAAAAACAAACTTAATCAAGGTCTTGACGCTGGCGATTACTTGGAGAGTAAGTGCAGAAATTACGTTAATCTTGGTCAAATGGAAGCAGATATAGATATAGGAAAGAAAAATATACTGAAATTATACCATGGTCAGGATGGATGCTTCGATAATAAAACAGAGATTATGACCGAAAATGGTTGGAAATTATTCAAAAATTTGAACAAAACGGACAAAGTTGCTACAATTAATATAAAAAATAATGTATTTGAGTGGCAACTCCCGACCGGCTATATTGATGAAGAATATGAGGGTGATATGTTTTTAGTGAAACAACAAAGTTTAGATTTTTTTATAACTCCTAACCACAAATTATTAGTTAAGAAATACGATAATAGATGGGGGGAACATGAATTTGAATTAATAGAAATAAAGGACATAGCAAACTATTCTAAACAAACGTGGCAAGTAAAAAAAAGTGGCTCTGGATGGGAAGGAAAGAAAATAGAACTAATAAATGTGACTAGATTAGAATCAAAGAATAAAGGCATGTCTAAAAAAATGAAACATATTGGGCAACAAAGTATATATGATATTGCAGAATTGATGGCGTGGTATGTAACTGAGGGGCATATAGCTAAAAATAAAAGTTTATGTATCTGCCAAAGTTTAAGAGTTAATCCCATTAATCATGCACAAATCATAGATTTATTTAATAGACTTGGTTTTAGTGTGAGGGGAGTTGGAAAAGATAATAAAAATATTTGTTTTCATTCTACTGAATTATGCAGTTGGTTGATTCAACAATGTGGCAAAGGTAGTAGAAATAAATTTTTGCCAAAATGGTTAAAAGAACAACCAACGGATATATTAAAAATTGTTTTTGATACAATGATTAAAGGAGATGGTTGTATAAAAGATAAAGATTCTTTTGGTTATACAAGTATAAGTAGCAAATTAAGAACTGATATGACTGAAATTGCTATTAAAATAGGTTATTCAGTAACTGAACATGGAGATTCGTTGTCAATATCAAAAAATAATCCAACAATAAACCATAAACCAAAACGAATACATTACAAAGGACGAATTTATTGTGTTACCGTTCCAAATCATACCATATTAGTTCGTAAAAATGGTAAGATTTGTTGGTCTGGAAATTCTAGTTACTCCCCGGGCTACCGCGGAATGAAACTTATTGAAAGTTTGGGCGGTGGTAAGAAACCAAAGATATTATTATCTGGGCACACACACAAGTTTATATATATGTTTCAACGAAATATACACTATCTAGAAGGAGGAACTTTGGAAGGTCAAACAGAATTTATGCGTGGTAAAAAATTAATGGCGCACAAGGGTTATTCAATCTTGGATATATATTTTAATAAAGACGGAATACAGAAATTTATAATTGACTTTAAGCCAAAATACGATTAAAAAAGTAGGTGATAAATAATGGAAATATTGGGTACATTTTTGTTATATATTATACCATTTTCGGTTGGCGCATATGTTATAGGGTTCTTTATTGGACTATTGATTAAAGCATTCGTACTTGCTTGTATTGACGCAGGTAAGAAAAAGAACGAGTTTGATAAAATGCAGAATGATACAAACGAAAAAATACAGACACAAAAACAGTATTGCTCAAAACATAACGCGCCATTCGTTGCACCTTTGACCGATAATAGCTGGTGTTGTGGTAGAAATATCTGGTCTGAAATAACACTAGAAAGAGCAGGCTCTGAACTAATAACTAGTTGTCCGATATGTCACCGAAGTTTTGTAGATTGATGGGTGGTTAAAATTAAACATGACGAAATCATTGACGATATAGTTGAGCGGTTAGAACAGTCTCATCCAAATGGCAAGAGTTTAGACCATCTTCGATTCAACTGGAATGGTGTAGATGGCGAAGCAGACATCGCATATAGTGATAAAACTGGCAAGAATATTTATTTGATAGAAGTAAAAACGAATGACCATAAAAGTGCACGCGTTAAAGCAACACAACAATTATATAAAGATTTTGTCTTTTTTAATAACACTGGCGATTACGAACGATTTTTTTTGTTTTATGCATATAATTCAAAACAAAATAAGCATAGACCATACTATGTTGAACTTATGGGGATAGAACATAAAGAATAAACAGAGTGGGTGAGATTAAGTTGTTTTTAGTAGAATCAAGACAAGCAGAAACTGGAACAGAACTTATAGTGTTCTCTCGCGACGAGTCTGGGAACAAAAAGTTTGATATAGTTTCTAATTTTGCCCCATACATATATGTTTTAGATTCAGAGCCAATTCCGGATGATAATAGGATAACACAAATCGAACGCGGCTATAAATCTATTGAGGGACTTAATCTCAAAAAGATATTCATTAGACATAGTTTTGACGTTCTAGAAGTGCGAAACTTGTTTACTAAAACTTGGGAAGCGGACATATTATTTACTCAACGTTATATAATTGATACTGAAGTGCCAAACAAAACATACCCACTAAAAGTTATTTCTGTGGATATTGAAATTGATTCTGAAAATGTTTTCCCTGATATAGATAAAGCAGAAAACAAAGTAACTTCAATATCTGTTTGCGATACCGATTTTAAAAAGAAAGTGTTTTTGTTACTACCCCCAAATAGAGAAACACTATCAATAGATATGACTAATATAGAAATATTTAAAACAGAAGAAGATTTGTTGTTTAGATTAATCAAATATGTGTTTGATGAAGACCCTGATATTATAACCGGGTGGAATGTTAATTTCGACTTAAGATATTTGGATAATCGAATGGCAAAATTCAATATCGACTTCAACAGATTATCGCCGCTTCATTGCACAACTCCAAACACAGATAAAACAGATTATAAAATTAAAGGTAGAATCGTATTGGATATGATGAAATTATATAAGCGGTTTAGACAAATGTCAAATCAGGGTCAAGCAACATCTTATAGTCTTGAAAACATATCTAGAGAAGTGATTGGGATTGGTAAAATAGAACATACCGAAAACTTTCACGAGTTATGGACACAAAACCCAGAAAAACTAGCAGAATATAATTTAAGAGATTCGGAATTAGTAATAGAAATAAATAATAAGTTAGATATAATTAACTTTTTTAATATGATTAGGGTAATGACATTCACAAATTTTGACCAAATATTTCAAACAACCGCAATGATTGATGGTTACCTACTACATAGATTACATAATAAAGTGGTTTTACCTAATAAAAATAAAAAACTGAATGATGATATAAATTATAAAGGAGCGTTCGTGTTCCAGCCAACGCCGGGACTATACAAGAACGTGTCTGTTTTTGATGTTAAAAGCCTATATCCATCACTTATAATGTCTTTCAACGTGGGATATGAAACATTAAGCGAAGATGGAGAAATAAAGTTGAATGATAAAATAAGATTCAATAAAGGTATTGGTATAATGGCTTCTGCGGTTAGTGATTTGTTCGGTAAACGAAAAGAATTGAAGCAACTTATGCGGAATGCTAAAACTCCTGCAGAATATCAGTTATATAATTATCAGCAATATACTATTAAGACTATTATGAATTCTATTTATGGTTATCAAGGCTATCCGGGAAGTAGATTATTTAAAAAGGAAGTTGCAGAAGCGATTACTATTTGGGGTCAGAAAACATTGGCTTGGGCACAATCCGTGCTTGAAAATAAAGGATACGTGGTTAGGTATCAAGATACAGATAGTTGTTTTTTCGAGTCGCACGAAACTGAAATTGAAAAGATAGTGGAAGAAGGTAAACGGTTAGTGGCAGATGTGAACGAGTCATTCAAACAATTCGTTCGAAAGTTCGGGTCTGATAATTGTTGTTTAGAAATGGAGTTTGAGAAAGTATTGGACAAAATTCTATTCCTAGAAAAAAATAATTCTAATGGAGAGGGTGCTAAAAAAAACTATGCATATACTTTATTATGGGCAGACGATGGCAAAGTTGATGACAAAATTCATATTAAAGGCATATCTGCAAGACGGTCAGATTCAGCACAAATTAGTAAACGAGTTCAAATGAAAGTATTAGAAATGATAATTAATGAATCCCCAAAAGAAGATATAATTGCATACTTAAAATACTTAGATACAATGATTCGAAAAGGACGAATCGATGTGCTAGAACTTGCATTCCCTAAAGGAATCTCTAATAACATAGATGATTATGGCAAATCAGTTAAAGATAATACTACTGGCAGAATTAGACGAGTGGGGACACCACCAGTAGTTCAAGGTGCAATTTATGCCAATAAATATTTAGGACAGCATTTTAATAAAGGAAGCAAACCAAAATGGATTTATGTAAAAAAATCACCTAAAGGATTTCCACATACTAATATTATTACTTTTGAGCACGAACTTCCAGATGGGTTTGTGCCAGACTACGAATTACTTATTGAAAAAAATATAATAGATAAAGTCAAGTCTTTATTTTATTCTGCCGGATTCGGCGAACTTCCAAATATAAATACAACAATTAAAACATTAAACCAATTTTGTGAGGTGTGAACTTGGAACAACTAAAACAAATACAAGAATTTTGCAAAAATGCTAAATATTTTATGGTGAAATACCCGAACAAAGACGACTCCGAGTCTGGAAAAATATTGGATAATTCAGAATTACCAACTTTAGACCTTACTCAAAACGAGATATATCGGAGTACGGACAATATCAATGATAATAAGCTATTAGTAGTAGATTTAAAACCTAGAGATATTCAATTTGTTGATAATCAACTTCAACTATTAATAAACACGCTACGAAATGCAAGGGCAATTGAGTTGGTATACCCAAGCACATTTACTTGGGGGTTTAATGGACTAAACGTTGTTGGATATGCGATAGTGCCCAGTAACGATATTAAATCGCATGGTACAATAACTAGATACGGCGGTACTGAAAATTTTATGAAAATATTGGTTCAACACATTAGGAACATAATAAAACTTAGTAACGGAGAAAGCCCAGATTATGATTTTTATAATTTAACAGTAGAGCTTCCAACAGAAATACTATCAGTAGGGTCTATAAACACAAAAACCAATTTATATTCAATCAAAATTAATCCAATGGATAAGTATAATACGATATTGAAGAATAGCAAACAAAATGTGAGTTATGATTTTCCTATTCGTATTTTAAAAATGAAATTCTGGTCGCACGAAATAAACCCAGACTTTATATCTGAAGCGAAGCATTTCAAATTAAAACACCCATTACCAATATTTGATGGTATGTACGATTTATACCCAGAACCTATAAAGCGACTAATGAACTTACCGCACAAGGGAAACTATAATAGATTTATCCTAGCACGATTTTTATTATCTGTTCATTCGCCAAAGGACGCGAAATTTGTCTATTATTCGGTTTTAACACCGGACGAATTAGAGCATGTGAAAAATGGTAATTGCTCAACACAGTGGAGCTATATTCAAAATAATATAGATAAATATGATTGCCCCAGTTTCAAAGAGCTATCGCATTTTATTGACCCCAGAGATGAGGAACTTGAGCACCCATTAGATAAGATACAAGCATATTTAGAATCGAAAAATAAATCAATGGAAGAGGATGTAAACAATGAGTAAAGAATCAGAAAAGATAGATATGTTAACTATAGAGCTTGAGGAATTTAAACGAATTAATGCAATTCTTGGACTAGAAAATCATACTCTAAAAAAGAGGAATATTGAGTTAGAAGAAGAACTTGAACAAATCAAGGGAGAATTAAAATGCAAACGAAAGAGTTAAATCAATGCCAACGTAAAATTCTAGAAACGTTGAACAATGAAGGCGTGTTATCATATGAAGAACTAGCCGAAAAGTCGGGTTATAGCTATGATGGCATTAGAGGCAGAATATCCGAACTTGCAAAGAAAGGGTATAAGTTTAATAGATATAGAGAAGGCAAAAATGTGTTTATTTCGCATGACACAGAATATGAACCAGATTCAAACAACTACGCGACTGACATCGACTATGGGAAAACTCCAGAACGAATAATCAGTAAAATTCAAACGATGTCTGATGTGGTCAAGACCAGAAATAACAGCATACGCGATTATAATAAAGTTGTGGAATTACTAAACACACTCAAGCAAGACATCAAAATCAAATCAAAAGACAAAACCAAAAGGGTAAAGGACCGCGAAAAAGAATATACTAATTCGTATGGAATACTAGTATTATCCGACATACATTTCGGAGAAATTATTATGGATGTGACAAATAACGAACAAATCTATAACACGGATATTGGTAAAGGAATGATGAATGGGCTACAAGCAGATGTTGTGTATAATTTAAATAAAGGAAAAATCAAAAACTTAAAGATATTTATATTAGGGGATACTATTGATGGTGACTCTATATATAAAAATCAAGCGTTCAGAATAGAAAAGCCAGCAGTTGAACAGATTAGAGACGCGGTTACTTCAATAAGTAAATTGATTAAAGATATAGCCAATGAAGGGATAACCGTAGACGTATACTGTATTAGAGGAAATCACGGAATAAGTAACTACAATAATGTAGTTGAAGATAATTGGGATAATATAGTATACGACATGCTAGAATTGGTTTTTAATAACAACGACAATGTAACCATAAACCATTACAAAACAAATGAAGCACTAATCGAGTTGCCAGATAGACAAGCTGTAATATTGCATGGTGATGATTTAAACGAACAAATTAAAACGTCTTCTGGGTTAAAACAATTTAGAGGCATTTGCGGCAAGTATAAACTCAATGATGGAGACTTAGTAATTGCAGGACACTACCATACGTTTGGGATTGAAATTGACCAGAACAAAATGCTTGTTCGAAACGGCAGTATAGCACCAGCATCAGAATACGCGTTAGGACTACACTTATATACAGAGCCAGAGCAAACGTTGTTATTGTTTCATAATGACGATTTTATGATTGAATCATCGTATCCGGCAATAATCCCAATAAATCCGATAGATGTTGGTGAGTTTGAATGATTGCACAGCTAATACTTTTCTGTAGTGGATTAAGTGTAGGTATTTTTGTGGCATACTCAATATTTAAAATATTAAAGTTGCAATCTGATATAGACAACATTTACGATGAATTTGAAAATTCAAAATCATATATAGACGAAAAAGTAGAGTCCACAATAAAATCAATCCCAACCCCAGAAGAGTTGGCTATTGAGATTGCTAAAGTCAAACTTCCATTAGATAAATTACCGCCAGAATTGATTTCTAAACTTAAAGAAGAAGCCACCGAGATAGAGAATTTAAAGAAATATAATGGAATTGCTGGAAAAAATTCATATATGGGTTAGGATAGGTGATAGGTAGATGCCAAACAAAACAAAGATAGTGTCTAATTGGGACGATTTGGTTTCATTTATAGAAAATATTAACCCCTACCAAAAAACTATTGTTCTTACAGGGTTCATAAACGAGGTCAAAAATGGAAAAGTTAATATACGAGAACTTGCATTTACTACTACTAGTGTTAAAATACTAAAGCAAGTTCATTCAGATGAGACTAACCAAACTGATTATTAGAATAGGGGCGTTTATTATGGACTCAATAGAAGATATCGTTGATACAACTAAGCAACGAATTAGACGAAAACGACAAATTAAACTCAAAAAGCGGTCTGAAATGGAAGAAAAACGGTTCAATAAAGAGCTAATGAAGTATATTAATGACTCGGACAGGCTAGAAAATAGGGATTTTGAGCTAGAAAAAACGAAAGATTTAAATAGTTAAAGTAACATATATAACTTTGCCTATGCAATGAACATAACGAATCTACTTTTTCAAAGGCGTCTATCACAAATTTCTCTCTATTTTAAAGTGATAGATACATTAATATTCCATAAAAACTAAAATGAGGTGAATAACTTATGGAAAACAAGTATGTGCTAGGACTTGCACTTGCTGTTTTGTTTGTTTTTGGTGCGGTTTTTGGAGCATTAGCTTTCCCAAGAACAATTGTAGAAACAGTTCCTGTGCCTGAGCCTTATGAGGTTATAAAGGAAGTTCCTGTAGAAGTTATTAAGGAAGTACCTGTAGAAGTGATAAAGGAAGTACCAGTAGATGTAATTACTGAAGTCGATAATGGAAAACTCGATTTGGTTCTTGAATATCTGGTAGATGAAGACTTATTTGATGATGATGACGACATTGTAGGAATAATTGAATTTAAAGCGTTCCTAAGAGACGAGTCAGAATCATTTGTAAGAGATAGTTTTAAGTCAATCCTAGATGACGAGTTTGATGATGGTGGAATACTATCAGATTATAGAAAGTCTGAGGTTTCTATTAGAAAAATAGAAAGCACCATTATAGACTACTTTGACTTTGACGATAAGGATGGCGAGGTAGAACTCCTATTCAAACTCAAAGCAAAGAGAGAAGGATATGACACAGAATATTTCGACTTCTTGGTCTATATACCTTTCGAGGAAAGTGACATATTAGATGACGAAGTAGACTACGAACTATTTGAGTAAACAGTGGGAATTTTCCCACTTATTTTTTTCCCTTTTAATAAAAAATATAAAATTCTAATAATCCAGAACGATGGTCAATTAATTATGAAAAAAGCTAGCAAGTTAGATATTAATCTAAAGGAAGATTTAGGATTTGCTAAAAAAACTGATGAAGCTTGGAAAAGAATTGAACAAGAAAAAGGCATCAAGATGGATTTTGATGATTTCGTTGATGAAATTAACAATTGGAAGTAATTAACCTTTTTTCTATTGCATATAACATCAATTTTAATTCTATAAAACGCTGTGTTTTTTAACATAAAAAGCATGCTATTTTTACACTGTTTCTTCGTTAATTTAAAATCGCGTATAACGCACGGAAAGGCACCAAATTTGAGAGATTTTTCCAGAGGTATAAACATATAGGTTTGGAAAAAAGTCTTCTGTATGGGCTTCTAAACGCAAATTAGAGGCATTCTAGAAGTGGGTTAGATACTAATATTTGAGTTGCTAAGAAAACTTGCGTTTTTAGTGCAAAAT
>Ga0334890_1004991_pt1 | contig 11650 bp, 9 predicted proteins | sample GraSluR1_MG_3_FD_207220 | JGI IMG/M metagenome (GOLD analysis project Ga0334890, IMG submission 207220) | Sludge microbial communities from methane-producing bioreactor in Wageningen University, Netherlands - Granular Sludge_31_08-R1 | ecosystem: Engineered > Bioreactor > Anaerobic > Unclassified... | reverse complement strand
TGTTCGCGTGACGTTATTTTCAATATCCGTCGCACTCGCTCCGGGATAAGTTGTGATTACCGTAACAAACGGCAGTTCAATTTCCGGATAGAGATCTACCGGAAGCTGAACCAGAGAGTAAAGACCAATAACAATCACAGCAACAAAAATCAGGATCGTTGTTACGGGTTTTTTTACAGATGTACTATATATGCTCATTGTTAATCTTTTTGAAATCTGTCAGTCAGTTTACAACTTCAATTCTGTCTTCATTTAGCATACGCGCCTGTCCGTCAGTAATTATCTGATCGCCCGGCTTAATATTATCCGATAATATCTCAAGCATGTCGTCAAACCTTTTTCCCAACAGCACTTCCACACGTTTTGCCGTTCCCCCGTCAGCCAGGAAAACATACCTTATGTTGGTTCCTTCCTGCAGCATGACCGTATTGGCCGGAACAACGAAGGTCTCAACCTCCCCGAGATCCATCGAGACCCTTACAAACATGCCTGGTTTAAGGAGATTGTTTCTGTTAGGAACCTCTATTTCTGCTATAAAGGAGCGGGTATCGGGACTGATCGTCGGGGCCACACGGAAAATTGTCCCTGAAAATTTCTCCCCGGGATAAACATCAGCAGTTATAACAGCCTTCATTCCTTCCTTGATAAGGGGATAATATTGTTCGGAAATACCGACCTTCACTTTCAGGGGATTCACCTGCATAACCGTTACAACGGCAGAGCGCCCTGTTGGAGTTGTGGGAGTTCCTGAATACATTTCTCCGTCCTCAAAATATCTGCCAGTGACAATCCCGCTAAACGGGGCCTTAAGCAGGGTGTTCTGTTCCATGAAGTCAACATTTGTCTCCAATACGTCATACTGCATCTTCATCTGATCATAAGCCTGCTGTTTGGCACTTCCTGCCCTGAGCAGAGTGTCCATCCGGCTCAGATCCTTCTCCAGGCTGCTGAGCTGAAGCTGGAGCTGGTAAAGCTGTGTGCGGTCCATCAGAAAAAGGTTATCCCCTTTGCTTATCCTGTCACCTGTTTCAACATATATTTTCTCTATCCGCCCGGGAGCAGAGGGGGCAACATTTACCTCCTCATATGCCAGAACCGTGGACGTATAGTCAATTGTTCTCGCAATCTTTGTTTTTTGCAGTGTCATAACTCTTACGGGTATCAATGCCTTTTCGGTATCCGTTGCAGATCCCGCCGAAGGATTGGTTCTGCCGCCTTCTGAAGAACAGGCAGTGATGATTATTATACCTGTTACTATTGCCGGAATTGTCAATCTGTATTTCATCTCCTGATTATTAATTTTCCTGATTAATTAAATGTTATTCAAAAGTTTATCCAATGAAAGTTTTGTCTGTAAGAGGTTCATCAATGCCGTCAGATAATTATTCTCTGCCTGCAGATATATTGAGTTTGCCTGGGTCAGCTCAAGGCTCGAGGCCATTCCCTGCCTGTATTTGTTCTCCATACTGGCATATACCCTTTTTGATACTTCAACATTATCTCTCTGGCTCTGATACTGAAGGTTTGCACTTATCAGATTATATCTCAGCTGCTTTTCCTGGATCTTCAGCTGGTCACTCATCAGGGCTTTTGTAGTCCTGGCCCTGTCGAGGTTAATCTGAGCCTTCCGGATCTGCATGTAACGCTGACCACTTGCAAAGAGAGGGAGCGAAACCTGCAGGCCGGTCATCGAGTTCGGAAACCATCTGAGTTCGGAGATCTTATCGCCCATACCATTCGTTCCGTAATTGTAGAAACCTGCAAGAGTCGGAAGCGTTGATGCTTTCCGCGATTTCAGGTCGAGGGCCGACAGCATCTCCTGTCCTTCAATTAATCTGTAATCAACATTGTTATTCAGATCAAAATCACGCGACAGGATAGCCTCAACATTAATCTCCTCCGTAAGCGATTCAAGTGTCTCTGTAAGAATGAGCCTTGTGTCGGTAGATACACCGAGCTGGAACCTTAACAGATTGTAATTAAGTTCTATCGTTCGTTCAAGGGAACTTTTGCTGTTTTCCACCATTGTCACATTCGAAGCCATCTGATCAACATCAGTTGACTCTGCCATACCGGCAGCATACATTGCCTGTGTCGATCTGAGGGTCTCTGATAGATTGGCTATATCCTCCTCAAGTATTTTGAGTGTCCGCTCCGAGACAAGGGTCAGATAGTAGATTGAACTGACTGATTCCCTGATCTCCAGCTCTGTCCTTATCAGATTCTCTTCACTCAGTTTTTTAGCCAGTTTTGTGGTCTCTATTCCTACAAATAAAGGTGCGTTGAAGAGAACCATGGAGGCCTGGATAGAGGCTCCCGAATTAAACTGCGACCCGAATGTGACCGGTATTTTTTCTCCCGGCTGGCCGAAAAACTCCCCCGGAAGAAGAGTGGTCATCAGCTTAAGATTATCAGTAAATGAGCCTGTTGCCTCAACCCTGGGCAAAGCCGAAGAGATTGTCTCCCATACTGAGATGCCTGATGCTTCAACATCCATTCTTGCCGATTTTGCCATCTTATTGTTGGCAACGGCATATTGCCTTGCCTCCTCCAGTGAAAGCCTCATTTCATCTACCTGTGCCGGAGTCTCAAGACCAAAGAAGATCAATGATGCAACCAGTACTATAAAAAATTTTCTTTTCATCATATAATAATTTATTTTAATGGTATGATAGCCTCCCGCCTGAGGCGGGACAAGTCGTCCAGATTTATCGGGAAAACCTCCATGTGTTAATTATTTTCTGCCCTCATCACCACGACCGGCATGGTAATTTATCAGTTCGAGGCCCTTAGGTGTGGAAATACCCCTCATGTAATTGATGAAGATATTTCTCATCACGTCTTCATCCATCACCGTGTCGGGAGATGCAGAATCACTTTCCTGCGAGAGCTTTGAAAACTCTGTCAGGCATCGGTTTGTGATCTCAATATCGATGTCATCCCTGAAAACGCCTTCCCTTATCCCCCTTTTCAGAATCTCAGAATTCTGCCTGTGATGGGGCAGCTCTCGTGATAAATCATCTTTCTCCGGAATGTTGCTGTAGAATCTCTTCATGTCCATCTTAAATGCCGGGCTCATCTCTTTGTAATGATCGCTCATTATCCTGAGCATCTTAAAAATCGCCTCGATAATATTCTCCGAATCATTCATTATCTTATCCATAAGCTCTTTCTGCATTTCCGACATCCATTCCATAACACCCCTCAGGAGCTCATCCTTATCCCTGAATACCTCATATAAGGTACGCTTTGAGATTCCGAGTCGGGAAGAAAGCATATCCATTGTAACGGCCCTTATCCCATAAGCCCGGAACATCAACGCGGCTTCGTTTATTATCCTCTGTCTTGAATCCATCTGTAATTTTTAAGCGGCACAAAAATGAGAAAACTATTCGGGTTTTCAAAGTTTTTTTCGTTAAATAATCGTTAAAGTCAGTAAACGTCTGTTTTTTACCGGTGAACAGCGGCTGAATCAATTGGGTCGAAGACCATTATATCACCCATAAATCATTCCTGGGCATGAGGATTAAGCTGAAAAATTCTTATCTTGGCAGAGTAATTAAGGTGATATTATGTCAGAGAATAAGAGAATTTATCAGGTCGATGCATTTACCAGCGAACCATTCAAGGGGAATCCCGCAGGAGTATGCATTTTGGGTGAAATCGCCTCCACAAGCTGGATGCAGAAGGTTGCAGCTGAAATGAATGTTTCAGAAACAGCCTTTATAATTCCGGGAACACCGGTTAACCAGATCAGATTTTTCTCTCCTGTTGAGGAAGTGCCGTTATGTGGGCATGCAACACTGGCTGCTGCTCATATAATGTTCGAAAAAGGGTGTATCAACCGGGATGAGGAGATTGTCTTCTCATCAAAGGCCGGTGAACTGAGGGCACGGCTTTCAAAAAGATGGATCACAATGGACTTCCCCGCCTTCCCGATCAAACAGATTCCTGTACCTCAGGGTGTAGAAAAAATAATCGGGGTCAGACCTGTAGAGATGTACAGCAGCAGTTACGGCTGGAAACTGGTGCTTATCAATGTCGAAAATGAACTGAGGACCATGAAGCCCGACTTCAATAAGATGATGAAGAATGATCTGGGCCATCTGATAGTTACAGCACCGTCGTCGGAAACCAATTTTGATTTCAGCCTGCGCTGCTTCGTCCCTTCACTGGGCATCTACGAGGATCCTGTTACTGGTTCGGCCAACTGTATCCTTGCCCCCTTCTGGCACATGAAGACAAACAGGAGCGATTTTATAGTCCAGCAGGTTTCAAACCGGACCGGCGTTATGAAAATCTCGCTGAAAGATAACAGGGTGGAGATTTCCGGGCAGGCAAAAACGGTTTTCAGGGCTACGCTTCTGGTTTAATGTCATGAGGTTGCTTCCCGGCGATTCTCCTTTGTGGATCCTTCCCCTGGTTTAATAAACTATATCTCGACTCAACATGTAATCATCCCCCAAACCTTCGCCGAAGCTTCGGCTTGCAAAGCCTACCCCCTTCTCTATTTCATCATAAAGAAGGGGGAGTGTATATTCAGGTACAGTTTCTTAGTCATAATTATAATCAATTTTATTTCAGATTTCATGAGTAATCCCAAACATTTATCGGAAGAGTGGTATACTATAGCAAATGGTGATGATCTTTTCACTCCGGCATTGATACTCTTCCCCGGCAGAATTGAACAGAATATCAGAACGATGATCTCAATTGCCGGAGGGACAAACAGGTTGAGACCCCACATCAAAACACATAAAATAGCTGAGGTATTAGGTCTTCAGATGAAGCATGGCATTATGAAGTTCAAGTGTGCCACCATTGCTGAAGCAGAAATGTGCGCCATGAACGGCGCCGGAGATATTCTCCTGGCCTCTCAGTCCGTCGGACCGGGTATAGAAAGATTCTTCACGCTGATCCAGTCTTTTCCCGAATGCCATATATCATGCATTGCCGACGATGCAGATAATATTGAGCTTATCTCAGCCATGGCTGTCAGAAAAAACCTTAAAGCCTCCATATGGCTCGACATTAATAATGGCATGAACCGCACGGGAGTTATCCCGGGGAAAAAGGCCAAAGACCTTTACAGGCTGATCTCACGCCTTCCCATGCTTGAAGCAGAAGGAGTTCACGTCTACGACGGGCATATACACGAATCTGACCCGGGTATCAGAAAAATGATCTGTGACGAATCATTCAGGCCTGTTGAAATAATGATAAATGATCTCGCTAAAGAGGGATTCCCACCCGTGAAGATTATTGCCGGAGGCTCCCCCACCTTTCCCCTGCATGCATTCAGGGAGGGAACAGAACTAAGCCCTGGCACAACACTGCTGTGGGACCATGGCTATTCATCCTCGTTCAGCGACATGCATTTCCTTATTGCTGCCGTACTGATAATGAGGGTTATAAGCAAACCTTCCGAGGGTTTCCTTTGCCTCGACCTGGGCCACAAAGCTGTTGCCTCCGAAATGCCCCAGCCCCGGATAAAGATATTGGGTCTTACAAGCTATGAGATAACCGGTCACAACGAGGAACACCTTGTTGTAAAGACACCCGAAGACAGAAAGTTCAGAACAGGCGACCTTTTTTACGGAATACCATATCATATTTGTCCCACGGTCGACCGTTACGATTCTGTTTATGTTGCACGGGACGGTAAAGTTACGGAAGAATGGAAGGTCGCAGCCAGGAGAAGAAAGATAACAATATAACGGTGTAACGGCATAACGGCGTAATATCGTAACGGCATACTTTGTACTCCGACTTCGTCGGACGAAGCCGACTACGTCGGGCGAAGTCCGAAGCCTTGGCGAAGGAGTAGCGGCGTAATGGCGTAACGGCGTAACGGATTTGCCGCTGCGCCGCTGAGCCACTGCGCCTTTGTACCGTCGTACCGTCGTACCGTTGTACCGTTACCTGTACAGATAAACAAACCCCCGGTACTCTTTGCTGTCATATACAACATCATCCCAGCCCCGGGCCCGTATAATATAAAAGTAAATACCTGGGGCTGCCCTTACTGATGAGTTGTTCACGGTGCCGTCCCAGCCTTCCCAATCCTTCAGTTTCGAATCCTGTCCGCTGAAACTGTAAACCTTCAGGCCGCTGCGGCTGAAAATTTCAACATTAAGGTATCTGAGTGACTTTGCCTCAACCTTGAATACGTCGTTCAGGCCGTCTCCGTCGGGGGTAAATACATTAGGGATATGCAGCAGTGAGGGTTCCACCGTTATTTTCACAGAGTCGGACACAGCAAGGCAGTACAGATCGCTCTCAATGGTAAGTTTTGCATAATATTCACCGGGAACATAATAGGTATGCGTCCCGGGAATGGAAGAGTCAGAGATTGTATCGTCTCCGAACTCCCATTTATAGTATGATGCCCGTACCGACTGATCGGTGAATGTCACCTCAAGAGGCGCTTCTCCTGTCAGGGGATTGGCGGAGAATCCGGCTTTGACATGTATTGATTCATACGGAAAGGATGACTCGGTCACACAAGTGAAACTGTCGGTGACCTGCAGGCGGTATATAACATCAACGAGAGGGGGAGTAAAAGTAATGGGATTGATTTCGATCTCAGGATACGGTATTGCGGAAGCTGGTGTGGATGACCAGAGAAACCTGACACCGTTAGGCAGCCTTATACGGTCTCCGTTTGCAGGATCACTATAGTAGAATGTATCGACGGCGGCCTGGCCGCTCAGGGCAACATAATCGCAGGTGCGGTTATATAATTCCGCCATGGCATGAGGCCGGTCAAGAAATATCCATCCTGTAAGGCTTGCAGTGTAGCCTCCCCCGTCGCTTATATTAACCCTGTACCCCCCCTCCTCAAGAGCGGCAAGTGAAGAACTCATGACGCCTGTTTCTGTTCGGAGAAGCATGCTGAAACTCTTTGTGTCGTCACTCCACTTATACCATGAAAAGTTATAAGGGCCTGTCCCTCCCGGGCTCACAGCGTTCAGGCTTCCTTTCTGATTACCTGAGACATTGCAATAAATAAAAACCTGATCCTTTATCCCCGGGGCTGAGGGATAAGATGTGTAACGCACAGCATTAACGTCCGGTGCAGTAAGCTGAGCCTTCGAAATAAGAGGCAGGACAAACACCGCTATGAATAAGACAAAACGCACAGGTAATCGGTTCTTTGATGAATAACGTACAACAGGTCCGTAAATTGCTTGGTGGGGGCGTTGCATGCAACGCCCGTACCACATATATTAGGATGATGTAAATTATTGCTTATTGTATGGGCGTTGCATGCAACGCCCGTACCACATATATTGTGATGTTGATAAATAATTGTCGATTAGCCGGTGTTTGATTATGTTATTGTTAATTTTGCCGAATCCGGTGCGCTGTAAAAAATATCTGATGATACACAATTATCTCGACGACCTGAACGAGGCTCAGAAGGAGGCGGTTATTCATACCGAAGGACCCGCTCTCGTGATTGCAGGTGCCGGTGCCGGAAAAACAAGGGTACTGACCTACAGGATTGCTCATCTGCTGACAAAAGGGATACCTGCTTCACGTATACTGGCCCTTACTTTTACCAACAAGGCAGCAAGGGAGATGAAGGAAAGGATCATCAGAATTGCAGGGTATGAAGTTGCCAGATTTCTCTGGATGGGCACCTTTCATTCAATATTTGCCAGGATTCTCAGAAAGGAGGGAGACAGACTAGGCTATAAGTCAAATTACACCATCTACGATACAACCGATTCAAAAAGCCTGATCCGCTCCATCATACGTGAACAGAACCTCGATGATAACGTATACAAGCCGGGGGTGATAGCCTGCAGAATATCCGCGGCAAAAAATAACCTTGTAACCGCCCCGATGTATGCAGCCGACCTGTCGATGCAGGAATATGACAGGGCGTCAAAAATGCCCCTTATGCCCGATATCTACAGGCATTATGCATCACGCTGCTTCAAGTCGAATGCGATGGATTTTGACGACCTTCTCCTCAATACCAATATCCTTCTGAGGGACTTCCCCGATGTGCTGAGAGAGTACCAGGAAAGATTCAATTATATACTCGTCGATGAATACCAGGATACAAATTTCTCGCAATATCTTATTGTAAAAAAACTTGCTGAGGCCCATAATAATATTTGTGTGGTGGGGGATGATGCCCAGAGTATATATTCGTTCAGGGGTGCAAGGATTGAGAATATCCTGGAATTTAAGAACAATTATCCCGGGTACAGGCTCTTCAAGCTCGAACAGAATTACCGCTCGACACAGATAATAGTTGATGCAGCCAACACGATAATCGAGAGGAATGAAGGGCAGATACGCAAGCGCGTCTTTTCGAGGAATGAAACCGGGGAAAAGATCCAGGTCATACAGGCCCTTACAGATTCCGAGGAGGGTTTCAATATAGCGTCGGACATCTTCGATAAAAGGTTTTCGCTTCAACGTAAATGGTCTGATTTTGCCGTTCTCTACAGAACAAACGCCCAGTCGAGAATATTTGAGGAGACACTCAGGAGAAAGAACATACCTTACAAAATTTATGGCGGGCTCTCTTTTTACGAAAGAAAAGAGATAAAGGATATCCTCGCTTATTTCAGAATGGTTATCAATCAATCGGATGAGGAAGCTTTGAAAAGAACGGTCAATTATCCTAAAAGGGGGATCGGCGATACAACAACCGGCAAAATCTTTGAGCTTGCTTCCCTTTCAGGCAAAACACCATGGGAGATCCTGCTTGAATCTGACAAACATACCATGCATTTCAATGCAGGTACGATAAAGAAGCTCCTGGGCTATGCCGGCATGATCTCGTCACTTTCGGCAGGTGTGAATGAGACCGATGCATACTCAAAAGCAAGAGAAATATCAACGGTATCGGGCATAATGAAAGAGCTGAGAGAGGGCAGATCGCCTGAGGAGATAAGCCGCTATGAAAACCTTGAAGAGCTGCTCAACGCGATTAAGATATTTACTGAGGCTGCCCTCACCAATGGCGATCCCGACAATCTTGTGGCTTACATGGCTACCGTTGCCCTGCTGACCGACCAGGATAATGAAAAGGAGGAGCAGCGCGACAAGGTAACACTTATGACCATGCATTCTGCAAAAGGGCTTGAATTCGAACATGTCTATATTGCCGGAATGGAGGATACATTGTTCCCCTCACCGCTCTCGTCGGGCAATCCCAGGGAACTGGAGGAAGAAAGACGTCTCTTCTATGTCGCTGTTACAAGGGCAAAGAAGATGGCAACCCTCAGCTATGCGCTTAACAGGTACAAGTGGGGAAACCTCGAGAGAAGCAATCCCAGCAGATTCCTCCGCGAGATTGATCAGCAGTATCTCGATTACCCTCACACGGGCGGCAAACCTTATGGCAACAGGTCTTTCCCGGGTCAGAAATACCCTTCGTTCCGTGAGGAGACAACCGGGTACCCGGAAAAAAACAGGTTAAGAAAACTGGCCAGGGCTGAATCTGTCACCGTAACAACCTTCAACGACACACAACCGGCTGAATTCAATGAAGGAGACAAAGTTGAACATGACCGCTTTGGCACAGGTATGATTGTTTCAATTGAAGGCCGGCCTCCAAACATTACAGCCACAGTCGATTTCAAAAACAACGGTACAAAAAAACTGCTGCTCAGGTTCGCAAAGCTGAGGAAGGTCGGCCCCCCAACCTCCTGAAGGGACATCCCCCCAGCCCCCCAACCCCTAAAATGGTGACAGCCCCCCAACCCCCCTGAAGGGGGGCTGAAGAAGAATCAGGCTGCTGCCTCCACCGGCTTCTCCTTCTCAAGAAGGACCGACTGGTACAGCGCCGCAAAGGAGCTCTTTACCCATATTGTGGCAGGAAAAATACCCACAAACAGCAGGATAAATCCAAACATATAGATAAAGAACGAAACAAATCCCATCAGGAAGATGGTCCATCCGTGGCCCCTTGTGAGCTTCCAGCTTGTCTCAACTGCTTCTATAGGATCAAGTTTTTTGTCCATTACAAGATAGGCGGTGAATGCAAGCCTGCATGCTATTATGATCCCGGGAATTAGCAGGGCAAATAATCCTATCGCCACGAGGGCAAATACCAGCAGGTTCGCGAGTACTATTGAAAGGTAATTCTCCCAGAAGCCCTTAATCAGATACTCAAAATCAGGCTTCGTCTTCCTGACAGACTGGACAAAGATCATCTTTGCTCCGTACTCTATTACCGGCTTGGCCAGAAAGGCATAAAGCAGGGCTATCAGCATAAAGAATGCCGCAAATACCCCCAGAGAAGCCAGTCCGAATAGCTTATCCCACTCACCATGCCAGTATCCCGGAAATCCCTTAAGATCACCGATATCAAACTTGATATCAAGAAGCTTCATTGGAGCGGTAAGTATCACCAGGACAAATACCACAAGCAACAGCCTGAGGAAATTGTCCATCATTACCCTCCATCCTGTCCCGAAACTGTCACCAAAGGTCGGGAACAGTTTGTAGTCATTTGTAGTTTCCATGCTTTTCATTTTTTGATTAATATGAGTATCCGAAAGTAATAATGTTTTCTTTTAGGGTTAGGGCAAATAATTGATTTTCAAACATTGTTTTATTATTCATAACCGATACTCATCTTTGATTAATAAATAGTTTAAATAATTGATGAAGTAAAATTATATTCTCTTTTTATGACGGTTTCAATACCAATGTAGTGTTTGCAGAAAATTCCTACTTAAGTATGCAGGCAATACTAAAGTTGGAATTGTGGAGTGCCATTGTCATTCAGTGGTCATTCGATAGTCATTCGATAGTCATTCGATAGTCATTCGATAGTCATTCAATAGTCATTCGATAGTCATTCAATGGTCATTCAATTGTCATACAGTTGTTTAGCGATGAATGACGTCCGACGTAAGCAGGACAAATGACGCCCGCAGGGCAAATGACGGCGCGCAGCGCCGAATGACTCGGTCTTCCGTTCCGCTGTCGCGGAATCTCCGCTGCGCTTCGACATTCGATAGTCATTCAATGGTCATTCGATAGTCATTCGATAGTCATTCAATGGTCATTCAATGGTCATTAGATAGTGGTAGTATCAGGATAATTAATAATTCTCTGTACATTGTAATTATTTTGTATATTGAGAAATCAAGTGCTAAAAGGATATGAAATTAGAGGAATTACAGGTATACAGCCTATCAATGGAGATGGGTGAAAGAATCTGGTCAATTGTGATCAGATGGGATTACTTTGCAAAGGATACAGTTGGGAAGCAACTGGTGAAAGCGGTTGACTCAATTGCATCAAATCTCAGTGAAGGATTCGGAAGGTATCATTTCAGGGAGAAAATAAACTTCAGCTACTATTCCAGAGGGTCGTTGTTCGAAACAAAAACATGGTTAACCAAAGCACACAACAGGAATCTGATAAACGCCTCTGATTATCAACTATTTGTCAAGCAGATAGGAAATATTGGAGTGAAGCTTAATAATTATATCAAAACAATTGGACCTACAGACAAACCGGATTCAGGTGTCATTAAATAATCTATTAGTTGTCATTTAATTGTAATACAATGAATGACGGCCGCAGGCCGAATGACAGCGCGTAGCGCTGAATGACGCACGCAGTGCGAATGACGTCCGACGTTAGGAGGACAAATGACGCCCGAAGGGCA
>Ga0334890_1004989_pt1 | contig 11657 bp, 6 predicted proteins | sample GraSluR1_MG_3_FD_207220 | JGI IMG/M metagenome (GOLD analysis project Ga0334890, IMG submission 207220) | Sludge microbial communities from methane-producing bioreactor in Wageningen University, Netherlands - Granular Sludge_31_08-R1 | ecosystem: Engineered > Bioreactor > Anaerobic > Unclassified... | reverse complement strand
CCAGCCATGTATCGAAGATCGCCTCGCCGGCGTCGATATCGTCGGTGTAGCTCTCGAAGTCGTCGACGACCAGATATTGCTGTGTCGCGAAGCTCCAGAGATCACCTGTCCACGACTCGGCCTCCTGAACGGCGTTGACCTGCCAGTAGTACGTGGCGCCGAGATTCAGCGCGCCGGGGTCGTAGCTTGCGGCCTCGACCGTCGCTGCCAGATCCATCGCCTCGGCGTCGGTGCCAACGTACACTTCATGCGAGACCGCGTCGCGACCGGCCCTCCAGACCAGCCTGCTGTCGACACTGACATCCGCCGCCCCGTCGGCCGGCTGCGGCTGGCGGGCATGAGCGGGGATGTACATGAAGCGAACCTCGCTGAGGCCGTATTGGCCTGTTGCGCCGAACGCGCTGTTGACGGTTAGACGGACGTACCTGGCCGGAACCCCGTCGAACGCAACGGTCGTGTTGGCGGTATAGGTCCGCCTGGCGGTGGCCTGGTTCAATTGCACGTCGCCCAGCACAATCCAGTCGTCCCCGTTCTCGGAATACTCGACGGTGACGTCCTTGAGCCCGAAGCCGAGGATCAGTTCGAACTGCTCGTTGTAGTTCCAGACCAGCATCTCATGGAGCTTGTAGAGACGGTCGAATTCGTATTGGATGTACAGGGCTTCGTCCTCAGGGGCTCCTGCCACCCACATATCCCCGCTGGCGATTGAGTGCTGATCGTCGTCATCGAGACCGGAGCCATCGACCGTCCGCTGGGGACCGGTGCCCTCGCCGGAGATGCCGTTGCTGGTGGCCATGACGTTGGCTACGGGGTAGGCGAACGGCTCACTGGTGAAGCTCCAGACCTGACCCTTGTGGATCGCAAAGTCGGGAGCGCCGTTGACCTCATCGACGCGCCAGTAATAGGTCGTGTCGAAACCGAGGATCTCCGGCGGGTCGTAGGTGGTCGCCGCCTGGCCCTCGCTGAGCAGCACGCCCATTGGATTGGCCCGGCCGGCGTCGTTGACGTCGTCGAACGACACACCGAAGTAGACGTCGTGCGTGGCGGCATATTCACCGGCCGTCCAACTCAGAACGATGTCGCGAGGCACATCGACCGCCCCATCCTCCGGGTTGGGATCCGAAGCGAGCGCCTTGTCGGTCAGGCCGATCACCGTGGCCACCCAGTTGTTGATGAACTCGGCACAGGTCAGACCTCGGTCGTCGATCCAACTACCCGTACCTCCCTGGTTGATGAACGCGACGTAGCCGCCGGTCTCCGTATTGTGGATGACGACCGGATCGGCCTGCGTGCCCGCCGCATTCTGTGCGAATGCCTCAGCCACTTCCCACGGTGCCACAACTGCACTCAGCGCGATGGGCCTGGACGTGGGGGCAGGATCGTTAAGACTGGGCAGGTATTGCCTGCCCGCGTCTGTCACCGGCAGCGTCGTGTTATCGGCACTGACGATAATGCCGGAGGCAAGGTTCAGGATGTTCGCGGCGCCCGCACCACCGTTCTCCGCTTGCCGAGCCCCCCCTTCGTAGGAAACGTACCCAAACCAGTCGCCCACATTGATAATCATGTTTCCATGGTTGAGCCACTCTTCGGCAAGCGAGCCATCGGGCTGAAGGTTCGGGAAGGGGTAAAGGACGCTCGGCATACACCCGTTCAGCCAGATGATGTCCATCTCGCCGTCATCCATGTTCGCCTCGACCCAGGCCGCAAAATCATCGAACTGGTTGTCATCAAACTGCTGGATATCCCTGAATAGATGTCCCGCCTGCGCGATGATCGTAGCGACATCTTCGGTCTGTGCGGCCACGGTGTACCAGCCATCCACATTCGGCGCCCCGACGTAGAACGCGATGTCGGCGGCCATCGCCGTTGTACCGAACGCCAACGCGATGCAACATATCAACATTCGCCTCTTCATTGCTCTTCCTCCAGACTGCCATTTGGACCTGATAGGGAACCGGCCTCCGGCCACGCACCGGAGCACCATCCCTCTGCAGTCGAGCCCGACGGCGCCGTCGCGCCGCACGTCCCGCCCGCAGGGGGCTGATTCAGAAGTCTCCCTCGCGCCTGATCCCCCATGCAATTTCCGCGTACGCACCTCCTTTCCGGACAGAAACGAACCCTGCGGCCGTCAGTGGGGGCGTCCGTGACATGCGACACCAACCGTGCCCTTGGGCCGGCATGACCTCTCCCATTGTCCCCACACCCCGCCCGCAACGCCGTGCCCTGGCGTGAACTGGGACGAACACCCTATCCCGTCGCCGCAACGGTCGCCTCAACGCCAGCGACGGGTCCGAAAATACGCAACTCTAAGCCGCTACCTTTATACCATATCACCGGGCGCAAAGCAACCCTGTTGCCCGAAATGCCCCATCTGCCCAAGAAGTGGGTAGTGAGAAAGCCCGTATTCTTAACCGCCAGCCTTGGTCCGCGCCTGGGCCAGCAAGGTCCTGGCTCGCTGGGCCAGATTGTCGTTGGGGGCCGCCGCAGCGACCTTCTCCAGCGGTTCAATCAAGCGGGCGGCATATTGCTTGGCGTCGCGATGACTGAGCAGCCGGTCGGCAATTCCCAGCGCCGCGACGGTCGCCTCCTGCTGCGTGGCCGAATCGCCCAGATAGGGCTCGATCAGGGCCAGGGCGTCGATCGAGTCGATGCCACCCAAGGTGCCCAGCAGAAGCGTCTTCTCATCGTCGCGCTGCACCAGCTCGGCTGCCTCGCGGCACATCGACAGGCGCGTCTCGGCCGGCAGATCCCGACGGGCGGCGAAACCCAGGTACGATCGCAGACAGAGCATCCGGTCGCTGGGGTTGTCAGCCGTTTTGGCCAGAGCCAGCAAGTGGGGGGCCGCATCGGTGGTTCTCCACGCCCCCAACGCACGAATCGCAGCGGTCCGCACGTCGCGATCGGGATCGCCGACGGCCGTGCGAACGGCCGTCAGTGCCGTGGGGCCCCCGACCCCGCTCAGCACGCGGAGCAGGACGATCTTCTGCGCGGGCGCCGCCTGGCCCAGTCGGTCCACAAGTCTGTCGCCTGCGGCCTGGGAATCGTCCGCTTTTGCACAGACTGCGCTGATGGCCTGTCTGGCGGCGTCGAGATCCTGTGAAGATTCCAGATTGTCCAGCAAATCCAGCAGAGGCGTCAGTTGATCGGGGCCGCCCAACTCGCCGACCATCCTGATGATCCCGGGACGGATCGCCCCCTCGGCCGGACCAGCCGCCTGCAACAGGATGGAGGCCGCCTGTGTCATTCGGCGGCGTCCCATCATCTCGAGTGCGGCCTGGCGTTCGTTCATCTGATCGCTTCCAAACAACTTCATGACTGCTTGGTCGGCCTCCCGGCCCGGCAGAGAGGCCAGGCTTTCCTGCGCCGTCTGCGATATCTGGCGGTCTGCGTCAGCCATGAGACTTGCCAGAACGGGCACCGCCGATGCATCGCCGATTTCCGGAATTGCCTTGATGGCCGCGATGCGAACGGCAGCCGGGCCGGTCCTGGCGGCATCGAACAGCGCCGGCAGCGACGCCGAATCGCCGCGCCTGCCGAGCGTCTGGATCACGAGGATCTGGTTGTCGGCGGGCAATTGGCCCAACGATTCAGTCAGTGCCCGCGTGATTCCCGAGGCCGGAAGGTCCAGAGCAGTCTGACACGCGACGGCGAACAATACGTAGTTGTCGCTGCGCAGGTGCTCCCGAATCAATGCGGCGCGTTCTCGACCGCGGCTCATGAGGATGGCTCCACGCAGCGCCCCGGCTCGGACCTGGTGCGGTTGCGTCACTTGGCGCAGGCGGTCGTAGATCGCTGCGGCCTCTTCGCGATGGCCTTCGGCCGCGAGCCTCTCTGCGCAGCGGAACAGGCCCTCATACACGTCGAGCATGCCTTCCGGCGGTGCATGGTCCAGGCTCGCCGTCAGGACCTGGGCCGCCGCAACCGTGCCGATCTGGCCCAGTGCCCGCACGGCCGCCCCCATCGCCTCCGGGCTCACCTGACCTTCCACAAGCATCTTCATCAAAGGCTCGACGGCCTCAGCGTCGCGTCGGACGCCGATACTGGCGATCACACCGATCAATGGCCTGCCGCTGAGCTTGCCCAGCGCATCACGAAAGGCCCGATCTGCGGCCGGATCGGGGTTCGGCTCCAGCGCATAGCGGGCCATGTGCGACATCTCCGGGTCGCCCAGCAGTGCGGCCAGCGGGGCAACGGCCGCCTTCGTTCCGATGATGGACAACTGCCGACAGGCATCGGTCTTGTCCTTGCGCGACGCCTCAGGCGACGTCAGCGTTGCGATCAGCTTGCCTTCATCCGACTTCGATGCGACCGTTTGGGCCTGCACCGGCACGAAGCCAGTCAACAACAGTACAATCGTCGCCAAGATGCATATTCTCGACTTCAACATGGGTGTTTTCCTTCCAGCCAGGGCGGCTCTTATATCGTCCAGGGTTCCCGCATCGCACGCGAACGGAACCGATTGGCTTCGTTGTCGTTGACGAATTCTTCCTTCACCGGGTCAAACCTCACATCGCGTTTGAGCCACATGCAGACGTTGGCCGCGTGGACGGTCGTCATCGAACGGTGCATCAGCACCGGATTGGCCGTCGTCTCCCGCCGCGACTTGACGCAGTCGAAGAACTCGCGGACGTGGCTCATCGGCCGCTGGGTGCGCGCGATGTAGTCGTCGACGAGTTTTCGGAAGTCGCCGTGCCAGGCCGGGTTGGACACGTCGCATCGCGGATAGCCGTCGGCGACGGCAACCCAGCCCTTGGTGCCTTCGTAACGCACGCCGCAGGAACCGCGCCAGATCTTCTGGTCCATGTCGCGTTCGAGGACCATCTTGACGCCGTTGGGGAAGGTGGTGACCATGCCGTCGCCGCTGTCGTTCGCAACGTACTCGTACTCGACCGGCGAGGTCTTCCACTGATCCAGGGCGACCTGGCACTGGGCAAACGTGTGGGCGCCCCATTCACCGATGCAGCTCGTATGGAAGTCGTAGTGATTGCGCCACCGACCCTGGATATAGGCGGAGTTGTACGGCCGCCACGGACACGGGCCCAGCCAGGCGTCCCAATCCACCTGGTTCTTTGGCGGCAGGGGTTCTTCCGGCAGCCAGTCGTGCCGCATTTCGGCGGCGTCCCACGGGGCAATATGCGCCCGGACGGTGTGGACCTCTCCAAGATACCCCAGCCGGAGCAATTCGTTAGCGAATGTGAAATTGCCCTCGCTGAGCCGCTGAATCCCGCTCTGATAGACGCGCCCGTACCGGCCGGCGGTATCGACAACTGCCTGGCCTTCCTGGATCGTCATGGCCGACGGCTTCTCCGAGTACACGTCCTTGCCCGCCCGCATGGCGTAAATGGAGGCCAGGGCGTGCCAACGATCGCCCGTGGCGATCAGCAGGGCGTCGATGTCTGTTCGCGTCGCCAGGAACTCACGGATGTCGTGATACATCACACAGTCCTTGTTGCCGTAGCGCGCATCGACGATCTCCTTGATTCGCTGGCGCCGCTGCCGTTGCGGGTCGCAGATGGCGACGAACTGCACGTCCTTTTCAGGCAACATCCAGTTCATCACGCCGGTGCCGCGGCCGCCGAGGCCGATCCCCCCCAGAATGATGCGTTCGCTCGGTGGAACGGCGCCGTTGCGTCCGAATACCGAGCCCGGAACAATGTACGGCACCGCCGCCAAGGCCGCCGTGCGTCCGAGGAATGCACGGCGGGACAGGCTTGATTTGCTCTGCGACATGACTGGCTCCTAATCGATACGGCAGGCCGGGCGCGCCCCTGGATGGGTCGCGAACCGCCCCGCACTAATTCACGGTCAGATCGGGATTGTCGGGACCAAAATGCTTGAGCATCACGATCGGATCGGTCTTCGACGGGTTGGTGATCTTGACGCCCTCCTTCGCCGCCGTTTCCGTGACGAAATACTCGTCATGGGTCAACTGACCGAAGCGAATCATCGTGGGCGTCTCGATGTCCCAGACGCCCATCTTGCCGTGGCCCTGCATCATAATCATCCCGTAGGCGCCGCTGTCCTTGATCGTCACGGTGCGTCCGGGCAGAACGGTCAGCTCCTTGGCGCTGAAGGCGGTGGACTTGTAGCAGATCCAGTTCTCGACATAGCCGGCCTGCTTCATCTCTTCCACGGGCCGCACCGCAACCGGCTGCATGAAGCGGTTCTTCGCGAAATCCGGGTCGACGTTCAGGTCCCAGTCGATGACGGCAAGCAGCCAATCGACGTCACCGGACTTGTCCTTCGGCGTATCCTTCCACAGAAGCTCTTTGGGCACAACCTGGTCGTGCGTGACATTCTCGTACATGGCGAAGACGTCCGAGGCCTTCTGCGGCTCGTACGTACACAGGCTGCCCGGAGCGTGAAGGACGCCGGGAGGCACATCCCAGCCGGTTCCAGGGCTCAGTCGATAGGCAGGCGCCAGGGACGTAATCGCGTTGTCCCGCCCGGCCGCCGCATCGGCCAGGGCCTTGCGGACCTGATCTCTGGTCACACCGGGATAGAGCCCGAAGAAGGTGTAGGGGAAGTCACCGCCGTGATTGTTCACCTGGGGCGGGAAGTAATACGCCTCGGGCTTGCCAAGCTGGCCCGTCAGCTTGGCGTGCTCATCGCGATGGTGGATGTGATGCGGCAGCGCGGCCTTGTTGTCGAAGAACTTCGAGTACATCGGCCATCGCTGGTACTGTTTCCAGATGCGCTCGCCGACAATCTGGTCCTTGAGTTCGCCGATTGCATCGCGAAGCAGGACCTGCTCGGTCTTGGCGCCGTCCTCAAACACGATGAAGCTCAGCCCCTCGTTGGGCGAGGTGAGCGGACCGTTGTCGGCCGGCGTCGTGGAGCTGAACCATCGCTCGTCCAGGCCGCCTCGCTCGCCTCCGAGTGCATAGTAGTCGTCGGGGTGCAGCTTGATCCGCCGCCCCGGCACGCAGAACGATCGCGGCACCCACGCCGGCGCCAGGCGGATGATGCCTTTTCCCTGTTCGAGGGCCCTCTCAGCCACTGCCTTCGTCGCCATAATCCACTACCCCTTCATTGTCTTGCCTTCGGCCCCGACAGTCCGGGCGGTTCAGTACGTGATTTTTTCCCACTTGCCGGCCTTGGCCGAGGTGAGCACGGCCTCGCAGACCTTCTGCGTGGCCAGGGCGTCGCGGAACGTCGGTGCCGTCGGTTTGCCATCGGCTATGTTGGACAAGAAATCCGCCACCTGATGCACGAAGGTGTGCTCGAAGCCGATCTGCAGGCCCGGCACCCACCATTTGTCCATGTACGGCATGTCCCCGTCGGTGACGTGGATCGAACGCCAGCCACGAACGATGGAATCGTCACGATGATCGAAATAGCTGAGCCGATGCAGGTCGTGGAGGTCCCACGCAATCGACGCATGCTCGCCGTTGATCTCGAATGTGTAGAGGGCCTTGTGGCCTCGGGCGTACCGCGTGGATTCGAAATTGCCCAGCGAACCGTTGTCGAACCGGCAGAAGAACGTGCATGCATCGTCGATGCCCACCGGCTCGACCTTGCCGGTCTCGGCGTGTGTCCGTTCCTTCACAAAGGTCTCCGTCAGACCGCAAACGGCGTTGATCTGTCCGTTATGCCACATCGCGGTGTCGATGCAGTGGGCCAGAAGGTCGCCGGTTACGCCGGAACCGGCCGCCTTAACATCGAGCCGCCACGTCGCCATGCCGCCCTGCGGGACCTGTGCCGAGATGGTCCAGTCTTGCAGGAAGTTGGCTCGATAGTGGAAGATCCGGCCCAGACGTCCTTCGTCGATGAGCTGCTTGGCCAGCGTCACCGCCGGCACTCGACGGTAGTTGAACGAGACCAGATTGGGCACGCCGGCCTTTTCCACCGCAGCGACCATTTCCTCGGCCTGCGCAACGTTCAGCGCCAGGGGCTTCTCGCAACAGATGGCCTTGCCCGCTTGGGCGGCGGCAATGGCGATTTCGGCGTGGTAGTTGTTCGGCACGCAGATGTCAACGACGTTGATGCTCTTGTCATCAATCACTTTGCGCCAGTCGGTCACATACGACTCATAGCCCCACCGGTCGGCAAAAGCCTTTGCTTCCTTTTCCTCCAGTCCACAGATGGTCTTGAGGACGGGCTGATACGGCAGGTCGAAGAAATTAGGGGCTTTGCGGTAGGCGTTCGAGTGCGTCCGGCCCATGAAGCCGTAGCCGATCATGCCGACATTCAATGGTTTGGTCATGGCGATGACTCCTTATTCAAGATTGTGGGGTGGGCTTGGCCCACCGGACATTCCTAAATGGATGGTGTACGATGCACACCGTGCTATGCCGTCCACCCGTGTGCGTCGCGTACCTTGAGCATCACATCGAGGATCGCATTCCAGGTCTTCGGCGATTCGAGCACGGCGTTCGGGAACATGCACCCGTCCCAGCAGATGTGCTGGATGCCGCGAGCCGGGGCGTCCTTGAGCCAATAGCCGGCACACCGAACGATATCGAGTTTCCCGTTGGGGTCGTCGGCCTGGCAGTGCTTACCCGTCTTATCATGTGAGCCGGCGCCATGCACCTCGCCGTCGTTCTGGGCGACGTGGAAATCGATCGTCCAGGGCCGCAGCTTATCGACCATCTTCTCGTAGGCGGCATAAAACTCGTCTTGCGAATAGCCGGGTTGAAGCAGTGCATCTTCCGGCGAATTGTAGCCCATCAGGTACAGGTATGTGTGGGCCATATCGGCCTGGAAGCCGAACGTCTCCGGCATCCCCACGGCCTCCAGCAGATCCAGCATGGCCCTCCAACTGTGCAGGCCGGCCCAGCAGATCTCGCCCTCGGCCGCCAGGCGCTCCCCGTGATCGGCGGCAATCTTGGCCGCCTCGCGGAACGTCTCAGCGATCTTCGCGGTGTTGCCCTTGGGGTCCTGGCGCCATTTCTCGACGCCGAACTCGGCCGAATCGATCCGGATTACGCCGTACTTGCGGACGCCGTGCTTGTTGAACACCCCCGCGATCCGGCACGCCACCCGCACGGCGTCCAGGAACTTCTCTCTCGCCGCCGCGTCCCCCATCGCCGTGTCGCCGACGGTACCGCCCCAGACCGGGGCGACCAGCGAGCCAATGGCGAACCCGTGGCCGGCAATCAAGTCAGCGATCTTCTTCAGTTCGTCGTCGCCGGCGTTGGGATCGGTGTGCGGCAGGAAGAGGAAGTAGTCGATTCCGTCGAACTTCCGGCCGTTCACGTCGGCGGCCGCGGTCAATTCCAGCATCCGTTCGAGACTGATCGGCGGCTCCTGATCCGGTCCATCTCCTTTGCCGACCAGGCCGGGCCACATGGCGTTGTGCAGTTTGGGGAAGGAATTCGAACTCATTTTTGGCTCCTTTCCGGTTCGATAACGTTCACGGCTGGCATGCTCGTCCTCAGGCTGCCGCCTGCCAGTTGTCCACGATGGTCTTGTAGCCGAACTCGTAGCATTCCTCGGGACTGGCCGAAAGCTCCCGCCAGACGCAGGTCGTCGCCGCCAGTTCCGGCAGGCTGGTCCCGAACGCCTCGATCGTCAGCCACTGATCGTAGCCGCCGGCTCTCAGCGCCTTGAGAATCCCACCGAAGGGGACGTGCCCCTTGCCCGGGGTGCCGCGGTCGTTCTCCGAGATGTGGACGTGACGGATCATATCCAGGTTCTTCGTGATGCAGCCAACCGGGTCCTTCTCCTCGACGTTGGCATGGAACGAATCGTACATCACGCCGAAGTTGGGATGCCCCACCTGCCTGGCGTACGCGGCGCCGTCGCCGACAAGATTGAGAAAATAGCACTCGAAGCGATTGAGGCACTCCACCGCCAGCACCACGCCGGCCTGCTGCGCGTAGTCGGCGACCTGGCGATGGACCTCGGCCGCCCGCTGCTTCTCTTCAGCGGTCGGGGGGCTCCCTGTGAACTTGCCCAGCGGCTGGTAGAACGGCCCGCACAGGACCTCGGCCCCGAAGGCCTCGCAGTAGTCGATGGTCTGTTTGAGGTGGTCGATGCCCCCCTGACGGTGCTTGGCTTCAGCACTGATCGGATTGTGCTCTTCGTCCGGCATGACCGTGCAGGCGGTGGCCTTCAGGCCGTTGTCCGCCAGCGCCTTGCCGACCTTCTTGTAGTGCGAGACGTCTCCGCCAAAAAGAGGGATTTCCGCCCCGTCATAGCCGGTGGCTTTGAGCTTCTCAAGAATGCCAAAGTGCTCTTCAGTAACGAACGGTGTCCAGAGTAAGAGATTGAATCCTGTCTTCATGAGTGCCCTCGAAAAGAATTGGTGATGCTGGCCATAGTGTTCTTGGCTCCGTGCGTAGATGTCCGGCCGGGCCGCGTACCGGACATAATGTCCGAATTGAGCCACGTCTCTCGACGCCGATCCGTGTCCCTTCTACCGGTCTGCCCGGAGCCTGTCAACCTTTTTCAACATCGGTTCATGCTTGCGAGAAGAGCGGGGTTCCGTAGCGAGCTGAGACGACAAGACGCGTGCAGGACGACGCCCTTGGCACCATAATCGGTTGCGAAGGACGGACCCGATGGAGGAGGTAGGGATCATGACCGTCTCGAAGAGGTCCCTACGCCAACTATAGCTGGAACAACAGAGACCGGAGCTTCCGTGCGGGATACGGCCCGTCAGGTCGTCGGAAGAAACGAAAGCCGGAGGACGCCCCCCAGCGACGCCCTCCGGCCACAAAGCCGATCTTCCGATGCGATCCATCGCCCGATCTATGGTTTCCCGTATGCGCCCTGCCGAATTCGGTCGATCTCGTTCGCTGTGAGAACGTCCTTGAAAACAACGACCTCGTCCAGCAAGCCGCTGTAATGCCTCGACTCCAGCGGCAGGTTGCCCAAGGTCACCGGGGCGTTGTTCACTGCCAGCCGAGTCTCCAACGTGCCGACGGCGTCGATGCGTAGAACACCCGCCTCCGCGTCCCAGACTCGGACGTGACACCTTCGATCCGAATCTCGGTATGTGAGAGCCACGTGATACCATTGATGGGTCGCCAGTAGCTGGTCTGGGGCGTCGAACGAGAAGGTCTGGAAACGCGACCCATCCTGTATGCCCAGGCCGACCTTCAACGCGCCCGTCGCCAGAGCCTTGTTGGTTGCATAGATCCTCCAAGATCGGGCGCCGGTGGCAATCAGATACTTGCTGATAATGGTGTTCTCATACGAGAAGCTCGTCGGCTTCATCCAGAAACAGATCGACATCTTGACGTCCGAGTCTCCGCTCTTGGTTGGAAAACCATGGGACAGGCGATTGTCGTTGATGCTCATCCAGTCCAACTCGCTCGCCCGGAACCGCGCGGCGGCTGCGCCCTCCCTGTAATCGAGGGTGTCGGCGGTCACTCCGTTGTTCTCAAGGGTGTTGGTGCCGATCGAATCAACGGTCAATTGGCCGTCCTCGAAACGCCACAGGGCCACACAGTTCGGATCGGTCGTGAAGTTGTTTCCCGTGCCAATCACCCCGTAGGCGGCCAGCAGCGTTACGCCCGTGTACGCCTGGTGCCCTCGGAGCATGATGTACCACGTAGCGGCGGCCGGGTTGGCGATCTCGACGCTCTCGTTGTTGCCGATCAGGTATGGACGGTAGTCCCAACTGGTCGTCGTGGGCTTGGAGCCTCTCTTGATATAGAGGTCGGCGTCGCCCGTGCCGCCCGAGATCGAGATGTTCAAGAAGTCCTGGC
>Ga0334890_1004988_pt1 | contig 11659 bp, 12 predicted proteins | sample GraSluR1_MG_3_FD_207220 | JGI IMG/M metagenome (GOLD analysis project Ga0334890, IMG submission 207220) | Sludge microbial communities from methane-producing bioreactor in Wageningen University, Netherlands - Granular Sludge_31_08-R1 | ecosystem: Engineered > Bioreactor > Anaerobic >... | reverse complement strand
GACTCATCATTCGTCAACCCTCTATCAACGGCTTCGTTCTGAGGGATTCGAAGTCCGAGGGATCTTTATTCGGAATATGCCCAATCAAGATCAGCTTTTGGAAAAGCGCGTACAAATGCTGACAGGGATGGACGGGAGGTTTACCGGGATGGGGTAAATGATCGCAAATCTCAAAATTCTACCGCAAGCAAAGAAACTGCGTCACTAAGCGCTGTTGCGTTAAAATATGATCAAGAGCAAGATATTGCCCCAAAAGTAATTGCGCAAGCAAAAGGAGAATTAGCGAAAAAGATTGTTGAAATTGCAATTGAACACAATATCCCGATTTACAAAGACGCGATCCTTGTTGAGAAACTGCTCGAGTTGGATTATTATTCGGAAGTCCCAGAAGATTTATACCGGGCAGTTGCTCAAGTAATCGCTTATGTATATCAAGTAGGAGGGATGAAGCTTTGAATCAAAAGATCCATTCGATCGATGAAGCATTGGACTTTTTGTACCATTCTCGGCCCCATGGCCAAGTCAAGCTCGGATTGGATCGAATTCAACACTTGCTTGAGCTTTTAGGAAATCCTCATCAAGAGTATAAGACCATACACATTGCCGGTACAAATGGAAAAGGATCAACCGCGCGCATTATGGGAACCCTGCTTCAAACCGTACATTCCCGCGTTGGAACCAACTTTTCTCCTCATTTGGTACAGTTCTCAGAAAGAATCCGACTCAATGGAGACATGATTTCTGATGCGGATATCACTCAAACTCTCAATGCGATCCTTCCTGCCATTCAAAGAATGGATCGAATGGAGGAAGAGATGCGCCCCAGTTTTTTCGAAATCATTACGGCAATGGCCTTTTTTTGGTTTGCGCAGAAAGATGTTCAGGTAGCGGTGATGGAAGTAGGTCTTGGCGGTCGGTTCGACGCAACCAATGTGATTCTTCCTGAAGTAAGTATTATTACCAGCATCGGTAAAGACCATATGCAAACGCTCGGAGATACCTTATCAAAAATCGCATTCGAAAAAGCAGGGATTATCAAACCGAAACGTCCTGTTGTATGTGGGGCAAAACCTCTCGAAGCAGTTCAGATGATTCAGAAACGTGCGGAAGAAATGGACTCGCCATGTTTTTTTCTGGGGAAAGATTTCCGTTGCATTCCCGAACAGCTTTCTGTCAATCACAATCAGTTCCTATATGAATCAAATGGTCTGCTGCCTAATGACCTTACAAGTGTTCCATACACTTTGTGCCTTAATGGCATAAATCAGATGGAGAACGCTTCTTTAGCGATCACGGCCTTTTGTATTTACTGCGATCGGAATGATATCCCTTGGACCCCCACAGACTTGGTCAAGCCTCTTTCTCAAATTTCGTGGGAAGGACGCTTTGAACTATTGTCCAAAAACCCTCCGATCATTGTTGACGGAGCCCACAATGAACCCGGAGTGATTGAATTGGTAAAAAATTGGGATCTTTATTTTCGCGGACAATCATGTTGCCTCCTGACCGGAATCCTAAGCGACAAGGATACGGTCCACATGAGCCAAACATTGCAAAAAATAGCTAACTTTGTGGTGGTTACGGCTCCCAAAGCGCCCAGACCATCAAATCCTCGGGCTGCTTATGACTGTTTTCTTCCGTTTTTTTCTCCGGATCGTTGCCTATACGAAGAGGATATAGAAAAAGCATTGGATATCGCGTTAACACACACATCATCGAATTGTCCACTCCTAATATGCGGTTCTCTCTATCTGGTTGGTTACGTTCGAAATTACACCATCTCTCGTTTAATGAATTCTGCTCAATAGGAAAGGGGATGTTGGATGCTTTTTTCATTGCGCGGGGCTGTCACCCATCATATCGAACCCACAACGATCGTCATCGAAGTCTCGGGTGTAGGGTTTGAAGTATTTGCCGATTCCGAGTTATTCCATACCACGGGAGAAATCTTTGCTTATGTCGTTGATATTCCTTCAGAAGACGAACACAGATTGTATGGATTTGTCACAAGAGAAAAACGAGAACTGTTTAATCTACTTCGATCGGTGACCGGAATTGGGCCAAAAACCGCAATGCGGATAATTACACAGGCTGACGCAGTTGAAATGATTGCTGCGATTGTTTCAGAAGATATAGAGTATTTATGCAGTCTCCCGAGTATCGGAAAGCGAACAGCTGAACGTGTAGTCCTAGAGCTTCAGAATAAACGGAAAGAACTACAAAAAGTCAGTGAAATCCCTGAGCATTCAAACACGCAGAATATCCAACTCTTTCATCAAGCCCTCGAAGGACTCGAAGCTTTGGGTTATCCTTCCCACCAGGCTCGAAAAGTGCTCCGATCACTGACCCTTGAAAAAGAAGGATGGACTGTCGAATCTTTGGTTAAAGCAGCTTTGAAGCAGTTTTTGGATGTAAGTCCGATAAAGGACGGACGCACATAATTTACGAAGATTTTCATTAATGAAACAGAGGTATGCTATAATTCAATGAAAAACAAAACTTACGGAGGTGCCAATATGAGAGCTATGACCAAAGAATTTTTGGAAGCGGCATTTGCTGGCGAATCTCAAGCTCATGTTAAATACCTAATTTTTGCAGAAGAGGCGGAACAGAAAGGAATGCCCAAGTTGGCAAATCTCTTTCGCGCGATTTCCCACGCAGAGTATGTTCACGCCAAAAACCATCTAAAAGCTCTTGGACAAGTCGGAGATACCGTTCCGAACATCCAAAAGGCAAAAGATGGAGAACACTTCGAAATCGATGAAATGTATCCTGTGTACCATGAAACGGCAAAGTTTCAGGCGGAAAAGGAAGCAGAGCGATCTACTCATTATGCGCTTGAAGCAGAGAAAATCCACGAACAGATGTACATGAAAGCACAACAACTTGCATCAGGAAATGAGGACTATACGACCGATACTATTTGGATATGTCCAGTTTGCGGTCATACAGCAGAAGATCATGCTCCCGACCGTTGTCCTGTCTGTAATGTGCTCAAAGACCGGTTTGTCGGGTTTACTGCTTGATTGTCTTTTTTTGGTTCTGAAAAAACCCGGGGGTTTGCTACCCCCGGTTTTTTTAAAAGCTCGTTTTAAATTATTGAATCGAATTATCTTTAAGGCTTTGATCTATTTGTTTCATGGTATCGGGAAATATGATACATCACAATCCCGCTTGCGACCGCTACATTCAAAGAGTCACACATCCCTTTCATTGGAATGGATATGGATTGAGAAACACAATCGTACCATTCTTTCGAAATTCCATATCGTTCGCTCCCGAAGATAACTGCAACTTTCGATTCGTACGGAAAGTGATCGAATGCGTTGGAAGAACGAGAATCGGTTAGCAACAACTGAAAGCCTTGGGTTTTGCACCAGGTGTATATGGATCGCACATCTGACTCTATGATGGGAACGGAAAAAAGAGACCCTTGGCTTCCTTTGACCATTTTCGGATGGGTAATCCGAGCTCTGCGATTGCTAATCAATACTCCAAGAGCGCTACACCCGTCTGCGGTACGAACGATGGTACCGATATTCCCTGGAATCTCAACCCCATCCAAAACAATCAATTGGCTTTCAGAACTGGGTACTAGATGCTCAAATGTTGAATGACGCCATCGCACAATCACAAGCATTCCATCAGGTTTCCCTCGATCCGTCATGGACAAGAAGGTTTTTTGAGAAACGCGAAATGAAGGAACCCTTTGTTGAAGTAAGCGAATTAGCGTTTGCGCTTCTAAAGAGGTAGCTAGTTCCGGGCAAAAAAAGAAAGAGTCCAGTTGAGCGGCCTTTTGGATGGCTTTTTCAATCGCCCATATACCTTCCAGAACCATCAATTGATTGGGATTTGGTTTTGCGTTGTTGAGCAAAGACAACACCTGCTTGACCTTACCGTTCTTGGGCCCTGCTTCAATAATCGGGTAAAGAGACTGATCCATCCTACGGTTGTCTTTCACTGGCTTTGCCGAAGATACTCTTCTAGCTCTTTGTGCTGATTCTTCTTAGCAATGTCAAGGGGGGTTATCCCTAAATGATCCTGTAAATTGCAATTGACGCCAACACCTTTCAAAAACTGTACGACAGCCTTGTTGCCTTTCTCTGCAGCGTGGTGGATTACATTCCAACCCGCATTGTCAATACGAGTCAAGTCTGCCCCACCTTCAATAAGCGCGATCACAAATTGCATATGACATTGTCTTGCTGCCAGAAAGAGAGGAACAATGCCCTCATCATCCGAAGGATTGGGATCCATTCCATGTGCGAGAAGGAGCTTTCCGACTTTCCAATGACCATTATAAGAAGCCAAGTGAAGGGGTGTTATCCCGCGAATATTCTTAAGATCTGTTTCTATGGGCTTTGTAAGAATCATATGCGCGATTCCCTCATGGCCTTCTAGACAGGCAATGTGAAGAGGCGTATATCCAAAAGGATCTTTGGACATGAAGTCTGAATGCGCTTGTGAAAGGATCGTAAATCCCTCTTCAAAACCGCTATCTGCACAAAGGAAGAAGACATTCCACCCAATCGCGTCTTTTTCGCCTAAAGAAGCCCCTTTTTGAATAAGCATATCAGTGATCTCAACGTTTTGAGAAAGAACAGCAACCATAATCGGGGTTTTGCCCAACCGGTTTTTTTGATTCAAGTCCACCCCGTGCTGGATCAAGAAATCGGCTGCTTCCCTTTGATTATGAGAAACGGCAGTATGCAAAGCTGTATCACCATCGCGATCTACTTCATCAAGAGGCAATCCAGAAAGAACGATCTGCCCTAGTTCATAGAGGTCACCCGCTTTAGCTGCAGCAAATAATCGGCTATCTACGGGATCAAATCGGAGTCCATCCACGTGCTCACCCCTTTCTGGAAGGGTCTGACGTTATTATTCAATTATATCACACTTCCTTGCAATTCTTTGAATATTCCATAACCAAAACCCGTGAAATGGGGCTTAGCTCTTGTTTTATTGCTTTGAACTCTATCCCGACTCAGACCTTTTTGAGGAAAAAAATAGCAAATCTGTTATAATTGCATATAAAGTCATGGAGAAAGGCGATTCTTATGTTGGCAGATATTCAGAACGAAAAGGATCACAGGCAAATTCCTTTGAACCGCGTCGGAGTACGGAATGTGCGATATCCGATTGTGTTGCGTGAAATGGATGGAGGCAGCCAAAATTCCATCGGCGTCTTCTCCTTATCCGTAGATTTGCCTCGGGAATCCCGAGGTACGCATATGAGCCGATTCGTGGAAATCCTTCATAATCATGCTTCTAATATGGATTTAAGCAATATGCGGGGCATTCTCGAAGATATGAAAAGACACCTACATGCCAATGATGCTCATTTGGAAATGAGCTTCCCGTACTCCGTGCAAAAGGAATCTCCAATAACTCGCCTTTCCTGTTTGATGGTTATCGATTGCGGGTTTTTTGCTTCTTTGAATAATGACCACATGGACTTTGCGCTCCAAGTCCAAGTCCCTATTCAGACTCTATGCCCTTGTTCGAAAGCGATCAGCCAATTTGGCGCTCATAATCAGAAGGCATGGGCCTTTATCAAAGTAAAAACGAAAAAAATGATGTGGATAGAAGAACTGATCGCGATAGCTCAAAAATCAGGGTCATCAGAGGTATATCCGCTATTGAAACGCGAGGATGAAAAATTCGTGACAGAGGAAGCCTATCTCCACCCAAAATTTGTGGAAGATGTCGCACGGGATGTGGCCCTTCAATTGCAGAAAGACGTACGGGTTCGTAGTTATCACATCCAAGCAATAAGTGATGAATCAATCCATGATCATCAAGCTTGGGCAAGCATAATATGGGAGAACAATGAATGAACGCTGTTGAATACCTTCCCAAAGAGGAGCAAGAATTTATTGATCGGAAGGGGCTGCTTGATGATTTTCAGCTGCGCACCCCTTATGGAAAATCTCATTTCGCGAATCGGACGCCTTTTTGCACCGGTCAGGAAGAAGCCGCGACAACTGCCTATGAACATCTGTGTGTAATGGAAAATGAACTGAGCGAATCGATCTCATCATTGCATAAAGAAATGGAACCTTTGTCAACGATTACTCATTCCCTTTCATTGCTTGAATCAAGATCAGTCTTGCATGTGGTAGATTTATTTGAGATCAAAAAGTTTCTGTACCATTATCGAAGCTTTTATCTCCAACTGAGCCAATTCCCGAAAACAACCAAAATAAGCCGATTGACACCCCTTCACGATCCGTGGGATGTCTTGGATCCCGAGCAAAGAGGAACCTTTTTTTTTCGGGTGGAAACCGACGCTGCGAAACAGCTTATATCGAAGATCCTTACAATTCAAAAAAAAATTAAGAACGCAATGGGGAAAAGAGCTCTTCTATTGAAGCAACAGTTTGACATAGATCTCAAACATACGCACGAGTTTGTGATTCCTCGAAACGACATACGAAAAAACCCTCTTTTGCGAACAGGGTTGGTTGCGCTTAAGAAAGAAACTGCCTATTCCTATGTTTTTGAACTGATAGGGGATGAAACTGTCTATCCGATGAAACAAGAACAAGATCAACTCGAAATCCAATTAGAAGAGGAAGAAAACCGTTATATCACCAGAGTTTCTCATCGCCTTTTTGAACATGCCGACAACCTTATCAACCATGTCAAATGGGTCGGGATTTTGGATTTTCAGTTTTCGTGCATTCTCTGGAAGCAGAAGTGGAATGGTACGTACCCAAAAATCCTTGCTCCTAGAAATCCAATTGTCATACGAGAGGGTCGATCGATTCCGATGCTACGCGAGTGCGCAGAACGAAAAAGGCCCTATGATTGCTTAGACCTGGAGCTGGCATATGGAGTAACCTTAATTACTGGTGCAAATATGGGGGGGAAAACCGAAGCGCTGAAGGCAATCGGTCAATTGGTTTTCCTTTGCGCTATGGGCATTCCAATTCCTGCGAAAAAGTTGGAAACCCCTCTTTTCAAAGGAATTCGAAGCGTGTATCGCACCAAAGAAGAAGCCGGATTGAGCGGTTTTGGGATGGAGATCTCCCGGACAACCTCCGCGCTCCATCGAAGAAGAGATCGGCTGATTTTGATTGACGAGTTTGGTTCGACAACTCAACCTTCTGAAGGGGAAGCGCTTGCGGTCGCATTGGCTGCATTTTTCCAAAAACACCCAGATGCTCTTGTCGTTTTTGTCACCCATTTTTCCCGATTAATCCCAATAGTTCCAAACTCCTATTATACGGGAATGCTCAAAGAGGGGTTTCCGGAACATCTGCCCCCATATGAAGTCAGTCTTTGGATTGATCATACCCTCCGGCCGATCCGTTCCAGCAAAATCCCCCAAGTTGCTTTCGTAATCGCTCAGGCGTTGGGCTTACCTGACGAAATTATAGAAACAGCCAAAACCACGAGAGAAGGAAAGGAGCAGTCGCGTGTCTGAAGAAAACCATAACCAACTCCGGATTCGCCATCGAATTATGGTTCTAAGCGGTAAAGGGGGTGTTGGAAAAACCACGGTTTCTGTAAATCTTGCATGCGCCCTTGCACAGGAAGGGTTTCGTGTAGGGTTGTTGGATTCAGATATTCACGGACCCAATGTTCCCAAGATGCTAGGAATTTCGGACCATAAGTTGCATACGGATGAGAACGAATATGCTATACCCATCCAAGTATATCATAATCTATCTGTCATATCTGTTGCCAACCTCATTCCACAAGATCAACCCATTATTTGGAGAGGACCCATGAAAATGAAAGCCTTGGAGCAACTTATTCATCAAACGCGTTGGGGAGAACTTGATTTTTTAATCGTCGATTCTCCTCCGGGAACAGGTGATGAACCGTTAAGTGTAATCCAACAATTACAAACTCTTGACGGAGCCATTATTGTTACAACTCCACAGGAAGTCGCCATGATGGATGCCCGAAGGTCAGCAACTTTTATTCGAAAACTGGGTGTTCCTATTCTGGGTATTGTTGAGAATATGAGCCATTTCCAGTGCTCCAATTGCCATAAAATCCAGTCCTTTTTTGGTGAAGGAGGTGGAAAAAAGCTTGCAGAAGAATTCGGATCCGTTCTGTTGGGCAAAATTCCTTTGGATCCATATTTATCTCTTTCGAGTGACCATGGAAAACCCCCCGTCTTCTTCCAGAGAGAGAGTATGGTAGTAACGATTTTTATAGAAATCGCCGGAACAATCCTTGAGAGGCTTGATCCACAAGAATCCAGAACAAAAAAAACGCTTCAGGATAGGGTAGAGTGATTGTGTGAAAAAGAATGAAGAAGCAAAAGTCCCGATCGCAACTTTGATTGGTGGTTCTTTCCTATCTATTTTGGCCCTTTTTATTGGATTGATCGGTTTGGCCATATTTATGGGTATCTTTCTTGCTGGAGATATGTTTGATACTCTTCTCGGGATTAACTTGTATCAATCCCGATGGATTCCATCTTTATTTGGTGCGTTAATCCTCGGCGGGCTATGCTTGCATGCCGGTGTAATGATTGAGTTAGGTCGAATGAGACCCTTTATCTCCTATGCTCTGAGTTTTTTGGTTTTTTCCGCTTCTTTAGGCATGCAGCTGTATAATACATTCCGCCTTGGATTTCAATGGCTGGGAAGAGAACTGCTCCAAAATCAGTCGGCCGCTAATGACCGTTGGTTCCAATACTTGGGGATCGCCCTGTTGGCTTTCGGGTTTATTTTGGTTGTATATACGGGCGGTCTTACCTTCCGAAAGAGGCAGAATACCTGATGAAGGTTTTTTCCTTGCTTTTTTGCGTCTGGATCGCGACCATATTGCCGATGTTTGGATCGGACCCTTCCTATACGATCGAAGACTATCTTAGGTCTGTACCAGTACAAGAGCGATCAAGATATCATTTTTCAAATGCAATCGAAAGCTGGGGTTTGGGAAACCTTGACGCGGCAAAAAACCACATTGACCAAGCGTTCCTTACCCCTATGTATCCGCAAGATATCGCAAAAATCTGGTATTTTCTGGCCAAGTTGTACATCGAGTCTGGAGAGGCTCGTCAAGCGGTTGAGAGTCTGAACAACGTCTTATTGATTGAACCCGATCGGACGGAAATTCTGATCTTGTTGCGAACCCTACGTTCTTTCTTCGAAGACCCAGCAATCGACAACCCAATCATTGGTCTTGAATACCATCGTGATATTCAAGGATATCAAAACTCATTTGAGATCTTTTATAACCCTGTAGCTACCGAAATATTCCAAGAAAAATTTTATATCCTGGATCGAGCGAACGCATCCATTCTTGTGGTTCATGGTCAAGAACAACGTATCCATCTTATTGATATGCCTTCTCCTTCTGCCATGGCAATCGATCGGTTTTCGGGACGCTTGTATATTTCAGACATTGAAATGGGGGTTATCCAGGCGTTTGACGCGAACACGCTTGAACCGCTCCACAGCTTCTCGGGGTTTTTCCGCCCTTTTATCCAAGCAGTTGATCGAATTGGGAACCTATATGTTCTTGATCCTCCGAAAAATATGGTGCAAGTAATCTCTTCAGAAGGGAAGCTCGTTCGTAATCTTTTTTTGAGCGAAGGATACCATGTGCGGGTTGTTAACCAAGTTCGTGTAAGCCCCAAATATATTGTTTTTCAAGACTTATCCCTAAGAGCCTATCGAGTCTTCCGATATCCTTCCTTTGAAGAAGAACGCCTCATTCCTTTTCCAAACCGAGTTCTTCCTGTGGTTGCAGAAATTGATCACGATCACAATCTGATCACCATCGGATCCGATGGAATCATGAGATCGATTTCGCTTGAAAACCCTGAACTAGGGTACAAACTGATTGATACTTCAATGATTGACCTGATTGGAATGAGTGACTTGGACATTGTCCCTCCTTTGATCACCATGACAGACTTTCATAGTAGTTCGGTAAAAAGTTTCCATCTGCTTAAACAAAATCCAAACGCAATTACCTTAATTGATGGTCTGGAAGTTGTCGAAAACCAAATGCACATTTCATTCCGCGTTATTGATCGCTCGGGCAGAGAAATGGAAATCATCCACCCTTTCCTTCGAGTTATAGATGCAGGTGGATTTGTACCCTTCTCCCCAGGGTTCATATCAACCCCAGTTCGAATTTGGGAATATGATCATGGCCGTACGTTTTTTGAGCAGGAATTGCAAACCCTCAATCGGAATCAAACCAACATTGTATTCTGGAGATATGATGGATATGCATACGTTGAGGAGAACGTTCTTCCATCGATGCTTGCAAAAAATGTCCGACTGTTCATCGAAAGCAATATGTTCCTGCCTCAATCTGTCCAACGATTGGCCCATATGACTGGAGGGGGCATTATCACGTCAGATCTTTATCCTCATGCCCTTCGATATTTTCAATCGATCCCTGAAAAGATGGTTCGGTATGTACGGTACGATCTTTTGCTCCCGTTTCAAGGGATCAAAACTGCCACGATTAGTGTTCAAATAGGCGGACTGGATTACTCCGACTCAATCTATTATGTCAACTATATGATTCCCTCTTTGAAAGAAAGCTTGATTGGGACCGTGGAATCAAGGGCTCCGTGAAGGAGGAACGATATGCCCGATTATACTGAGGATCTCAAAAAAACCATACCAAAACTACAGTTCTCGGCTCGTCAACTTGAATCACCTAAAGAAGACGATCGCGCACCCACAAAAACGAAGAACGCTCGTCGATATGCATCGGAGCTAAATGAAGCCAATCGGATCTTTCAAGATGGAGAGATTGATCGGAGCATTCAATTGTATTCCGATCTTTTGGAATCCTATCCCGAAGAACCTCTGGTATACTACAATATGGCTATTGCATTGATGGAAAAAGAGAACTTTCCTTTAGCGATCAAACTGTTCAACCACCTTCAAAAACTGGGTTTTGAAGAACCACGTGTTTGGATTGGAATCGGATATTGCCAAATCAAGGAAGGGCGTTATGACGAGGCTTTTGCAAGTTTCTCCAACGTGGGAGAAAACCAAGAAGGCTTCGTTGAATCTACGATCGGGAAAGTTTTCGCGCTTGTTCTTGAATCGAAGCTGGCAGAAGTAGACCCACTTCTTGATCAACTGCAGCAAAGAGGCGTCTGGAACCAAGAATTGGCCTTAATCCAAAAGATAATGAAAAAGAAAAACAGAGGCTAATCATGCAATGGGAAATCATTAGCTTTGGAAGCCATAAAACAGATTTCATCAACCGAGGAGTTGCGCAATATCAAAAATGGATAGTTCCATATATTCGAGTCACGGATCGAAACCTCCCATCGGGTGGTGACTTACGCACTCATGCAAGAGAACAAATCCTTTGCAAAGAATGCGAAAAACTGGTACAATACATATGCACGGATGATCGGATGGTTTTACTTGATCCAAGTGGTGATATGCTTTCTTCCGAAGAGTTTGCCCAATGGATTCATCATCAAAGAATATATCAAACCTTCGGAAAACTCGTTTTCGTAATCGGAGGGTCGTTGGGGTTTTCTTCTAGTGCTGTGAACCAAGCATACAGAGTAATCAGTCTATCCAGAATGACCATGACACACGAGTTTGCCCGGCTCATTTTGTACGAGCAAATATACCGCGCAATGAAGATGATCAACAATGAACCCTATCATTACTAACCATTTTGCCTAAAGGGCACAATCAGAAAG
>Ga0334890_1004985_pt1 | contig 11663 bp, 7 predicted proteins | sample GraSluR1_MG_3_FD_207220 | JGI IMG/M metagenome (GOLD analysis project Ga0334890, IMG submission 207220) | Sludge microbial communities from methane-producing bioreactor in Wageningen University, Netherlands - Granular Sludge_31_08-R1 | ecosystem: Engineered > Bioreactor > Anaerobic > Unclassified... | reverse complement strand
ACTCGTTGTCGGTGTTGCCTACCCACACGCCGGTCGTCAGCTGCGGCGTGAAACCCATCGTCCAGTTGTCTTTCCAGCCGTTGGTGGTGCCCGTCTTAGCCGCCACTCTGCGGTCAGGCAGCGTCAGGTCGGTATTCGCCCCGAAAGAAGGGGCGCGCGCCACGTCATCGCTCATGATGTCGGCCATCAGATAGGCCACCTCCGCGCTGACGATCCGCTCCGCGTCCGGCTGCTCATACTGCTTCAGCACGTTGCCGTCGGCATCGCGCACTTGCAAGACCGACACCGGGTTTAGGTTGCGAAAACCTTCGCGCCGCTCCGAGGGCCGCACCGGTTCGCCCACCATCACCCCGCCATTGCCCAACACGCTGTAGGCATAGGTGTGGTCAAGCAATGAGACCTCGCCTCCGCCCAGCACCAAGCTTAGGCCGTAGAAGTTCAGCCCCCGGTCCAGCCCGTTGATGCCCATGCGGTGCGCAGTGCGCAGAGCGTTGGCGACGCCTACCTGGTCCATCACGCGGATGGCCGGGATGTTGTAGGATCGCGCCAGCGCGTTGCGCAACGACGTCGGCCCATGATACTGCCGGTCGTAGTTTTCCGGCCGGTAGTAGCTGCCATCGGCCTGCGGGAAGGCCGTCGCCACGTCCAATATCATAGTGGCGGGCGTCATCCCTTGTTGCAAAGCCGTCAAATAGACATATGGCTTGAAGCTGGAGCCGGGCTGGCGTTCGGCGGTCGCCACGTTCACCTGGCCATCGATCTCCTCGTTGTTATAGTTCAACGAACCGACCATCGCCAGGATTTCGCCTGTGTCATTCTTGATCACGACCACCGCGGCATTGCTGGCGTTTTTGCCCTGCTCATCCAGCAGAGCGACCTGCTCGCGCGCTATCTGCTCGGCATGACGCTGCAGATCCACATCCAGCGTCGTATAGATCGTCAACCCTTTTTTCCAAATGAAATAGGGATCGTCCGCCGCGTTAAACTCCCGCTTCACCTGGTCGAGCACATACAGCGCAAAATGCGGCGCCGTCAAAATGTCGAAACGCTCCGTCACCGACCGCCGCAAGTCAAGCTCTTGCTGAAAGGCTGCCTCGGCCTCTTGGGCCGTGATGTAGCCCGCATCCACCATCGCTTGCAGCGTAATGCCCTGGCGCCGTTTAGCATCCTCCGGCGAGTCGATGGGGTTCAGCGCGGGGAACTGCGGTACGGCCGTCAGCATGGCCGCCTCGGCCAGATTGAGCTCAGTGCTGCTCTTGCCGAAGTAGACCTGGCTCGCGGCTTCCACCCCATAGGCCAGGTTCCCGTAGAAGTTATTGTTTAGATACCACTCCAGGACCTTCTCCTTTGGGTAACGCCGCGTCACCTCCAGCGCCAGGATCACCTCTTTGAGCTTGCGCGCATAGCTCTGCTGGGCGCGCTCCTCAATCGGGATCACCACGTTCTTGATCAACTGCTGCGTGATCGACGAACCGCCCTGCACCGCGCCGCCCTGCAAGTTGGAGATGAAGGCGCGCAGCAGACCGCGCACGTTGATTCCAGGGTGTTCCCAGTAGTTGCGATCCTCGGATGCAACCGCGGCGCGCGCCACCCAGGGCGACATCTCTGCCAGTGGCACATAGGTGCGGTCGCCGCGGAACGGGCGCGGATCCACGCTCTCATAGAGCAGATAACTCCCCGTGCGGTCGTAGATGCGCACCGTCTGGAAATCGTCCTGCTCCGCTTCGATGATGCTTGCGTCGGGAAGTTGGGCCGCATAGGAATTGTAGATGCTATATACGGCCGCAATGCTCACGCCCGCCATCAACCCAAACGACATGAACACCACGAGGAAGACGGCTACGACGCCCTGGGCGAGCCAAAGCCACGGGCGCGGGCGGTTCACCCTTGCCCGCAGCCGTTTGCGCCGCGATATCATTACCCGATCGTGACGGTCCAAACGCTCCATCGAATCTACACCCTCTTTGCGGCCAAAGGCTGCGCCCGCTGCGCAGCGCCCCAAAATCCGTCATGCTTCATACGTCACGAGTCACCCATCACGAATCATCCGTTATCCGCGATATCTGACTCGTGACCTATCACGTCGTGCTTTTCTCCACCACAAGCATATGGCTGATGCCCAGCCCGCGCAACGGCGTGCGCTCTAATGCATAGGTCACAGCCCGCACCGCTCTGCCCAACAGAGGGAAACGGTGCGCCACGTTGTCGTAGCCGGGGAAAATCTGGCTGTGATGCACCACCCGCACCGGCAAGCCGAGGAACAGGCTGCGCAACCCCTCAGCCGTGTAGGTGCGCACATGCGGGGCGAGCCTGTTGCGCAGCGTGTCCGGCAGATAGTTGATCAGCGGTGTGTTGCCGAAATGGTACGCGCCGCGCCAATAGTGCCCATGCGTCTCAAACGGATGCCAACGATTAGGCGCAAAGATCACGGCGCGCCCGCCGGGCTTGAGCACACGCGCCATCTCCGCGGCCGTCCGCCGGTCATCGCTCACATGCTCGATCACCTCGTGGCTCAGGATCAAGTCGAACGCGCCGTCGGCATAGGGCAGCGCCTCGCACATGGCAAGCTGCAACTGCGCCTCCGGCGCGTTGGCCGCGGCGCGCGTCAAATGCTCCGGCTCAATGTCAATGCCGCAGATCTGCTCCGCATAGGGCTGCAGCGCTCGCACATACATGCCCACGCCGCAACCGTTCACCAGAATGCGCGACAGCCGGGTGCGCGGGTGGGCCATGCCCCAGCGCACGATCATGCCCAGTCGCCGGTCCTGCCCCGCGCGCCATACAAAACTCGGATTGCCGCGCAACGCCGCGCGCTCGCCATGAAGGTCAAGGTCCATAAAAATCAAATCGCTCTTTTGCCCATGCCCAGATCATCATTCGTCACGAATCATGACTCGTGGCTCGTGACTCGTGGCCCCTCGCTTCTCGCCCCAATGAATCGCCACAGCGCCGAACATGAGCGTCCTGTAACTAACGTTGCGTAGCCCGGCTAGTTCCATCTCGTGCTTGAAAGCCGCCGGCGCGGGGAATTCGACCGTGCTGTTCGGCAGGTAGGCATACGCCTCTGCGTCGCCGCTCACCAGCCCGCCGATCCAGGGGATCAGTCCGAAGAAATAGAGGCGAAACAGCGGCTCCATCAGCACATTCTGCGGGGGCGCAGTTTCCAGGCAGACGACGCGCCCGCCGGGCTTGGTCACCCGCGCCTGCTCGCGCAGCGCCGCCTTGCGGTCAACCACGTTGCGCAGCAGAAAACCGCTCACCGCGGCGTCGAAGCTGTTGTCGGCAAACGGCAGCGCCAACGTGTCGCCTTGAACAAACGGGATGGGCGGGCGGAAGCGCTTGGCCTGGGCCGCCGCCATCATCTCCAGCGTGAAGTCCGCTCCGACCACCTCCACGCCGGGATAGAGCTGCGCCGCCTGGCGTGCGATCTCGCCGGTCCCCGCGCCCACGTCCAGCAGCCGTCCCCGCGGCGGCAGGTTAGCCGCTTCGAGCAACGCGCGGCGCCAGTACTGATCTTGCCCGAAGGTCATCAGCGCGTTCATCAAGTCATAGCGCGCCGCAATGCGGGCAAACATGCGGTTGACATAGCGGGGCTTGTCATTCAACAACGCCGGGTTCTGCCCCCATGCGCGGCCATCGCTCGCCATCTGGCTTCTCTCAAATTGCACAGACGAATCCATCTCGATACCCGCCCACCGCTGCGCCGCGCCTAGCGCCAATGATCGTACTGGATCCAGCGCGCCGTTGCATCCGCCGCATCCTTGCCATACAGTCGCGCCAGGACGTACAGCGCCATGTCGATGCCTGCGCTGACGCCTGCGCTGCTGATCACCGGGCCGGCGTCAACCCAACGCGCATCTGCGCGGACGTCAAGTCCCGGAAAACCGCCGCGCAGACGCTCGACGCTCGCCCAGTGCGTCGTTGCAGACCTCCCCTGCAGCAGCCCGGCCTTCGCCAGCAAGAAGCTCCCCGTGCACACGCTAGCCGTGATCTCAGCTGTGCTCGCCTGCGCCGCAATCCACTCGATCAGCGCCGGGCGATCCACCGCACTGCGCGTCCCCATCCCGCCCGGCACGACCAGCACATCGGCCTGCGAGCAATCCGCCAGGGTATAGTCCGGCAACACGGTCACCGGATTGTTGCAGCGGATGGCGTCGCGCGTCTCGGCTACGGTGAAGACGTCCATCAGCCGCTCGCGGCTATCGGTCGACGGCCGCGCCGCGCTGAAGACCTCGAACGGGCCGGCGAAATCCAACAACTCGACGCCGGGAAAGAGCAACACTGCAACGCTACGCCGTTCGTTCACGCTTTCCCTCCCATGGCTGCAATGGCGCCCGCCGGGTCATCAGCCAGCACCGCGTCCACGCCAAGCTGCAAATAATAGCGCATGCGCCGCTCCGGCGTCGTATCCAGCGGCGCGACGATGCCGCCCATGCGGTGCGCCGCGGCGACATAGAACGGGTTCGCAAAGAGCAGCGGCCAAAACGGCCCCAACAACTCCGTATCCGGAACCGGAAGCGGGTTATTCAGCGTGATGTGTCCGGTCGGGATGGCGGGCAGCAGACGCTTTACCGACGCCACCAGCGCAGGATGAAAGGATACCAAGGCGCAACGTTCCACCGCTTTATAGGCGACGAGAATGTCCGCCAGCTTGCGGGCGTACTCTTCATCCGCAAACAGCGGGTCCTTAAGTTCCAACAACAGTGGCGTGCGCGCCTGGGTCATCTCCAGCAGTTCAATCAGCGCCGGCGGTCGCTGCGCGCTTAGTCGTCGCTGCGGCGCCCAAGTGCGCAGCCTCTTGATCTCCGCAAGCGTATGATCGCGCAGCGGGCCCGCCCCCTCCGTCATGCGTTCCAGGGTCGCATCGTGAAAGAGGACGATCTCTCCGTCTTTGGTGAAGCGCAGATCTGTCTCCAGCACGTCCGCGCCTTGTTCCAGGGCAAGGGCAAACGAAGCCAGCGTGTTCTCCGGCAACAACCCCGGCACGCCACGATGAGCGACCACCAACGGCTTGCGACGCAGGTGGCGGGTCTGGTAGAACTCATCCCAACTGGCGACTTGGCTCAAGCGTTCCCTCTCAAGGCTATGTGCCGGCTCCTGCCGGCTACGGCTATCGAACACCCCCATTTTACCGCAGCCCTGCCTGAGGCGGAATCAGAGAAGCGTGAAAGAAGAAACGCGCCAGCGCGCAAAGGCGGGGCAAAGCTGCTTCCATGCCTTACCCCGCCCGGTATTCGCCGCTTATGTTTGCTTGGATCGGCAATTCACGAGCGGCAGGGATGCCGCTCCTACATGCCGGCGTTCTGCTCTAGGCGATTCCGCCTATTCCTTGGGCGCGCTGATGAACACCCAGTATGTGCCGTAGGGGCTGTTCGGGTCCTCGTAAAACCCAATGCCGATCTCCTCTTGCTCGGCGTAGAACCCGTCTGTGCCCAGCACATGCATCCGGTGATACTCCGAACTGAGCCAAGCCCGCCACAACGCGTAGGCATCCTTATAGCCGCCCCCGATCGACTCGATGTTGTTTGCTCGATCAGACTTGTCATACCAATCGGGCAACTTATACCCGGCCGCCCGCGCCATATAGTTGGGGCCATACCCATCAGGGTTTACATGATCGAAATAACGGCGCGTCGCCATGTCCCTCGCCCGCTCACGCGCCACCCGCGCCAGCACCGGGTTACAACGAATCTCTTTGCGCTTCTGATCCGGGTCCTCGGTCACAAGCTTTAACACCGCCCCCTCCTGCGTGTTCAGTTCGCACGTCTGGTTGGCGGCGGAGACCGCATTGGCGCTGATCATGGGCAGGTAGACGGTTCCGCCATTTAACGGGGACGCCAGCGAGGACTTGGCCTCCGCCGTATGGCCTGTGCTAAACAGGCCAAGCGCCGCCATCGACGCCGCCAACACGACCGCCGCCCACGTCAGACGGCGGCGCGGAAACAAGGCCTTCGCAAATGAAAGGCCGAGTCTGTCTCCGCCCGCGCGCATAGGCGAGACGGGCGGACGCCGTTTGAACATGTTCATCGAGTGCGCCTCCGTGTCGTTGAGTGCTTTACGCCACAAAACAGCTCGATAACGCCACGGAGGTTTCCCGCAAAGGGACAGAAATCGTGGAAGTCGAACTGGAGCGGCTGAGAGTGTCGGTTCATTTCAGCGCCGGCTCAGTTTCGTATGCCGGATTCGATCAAGGCGCCATCCGCAGCCATTAGCCATGGTAGTATGCTTTTCCGCTCTGCAATGCCCGGGCGTCCACCGGCCTTCCTATGCTTTGCCTACCGCGCCAATTCATACGACGCTTGTCCGAAAACCGTAGGCTGATCGTGGGGAACGCCCTTTGCCATCAGCTTGCGCACGCCTCTGTGCGCCGCCCCTAAGATAGAGCGTATAATCGTCTGCGTGTAGCCGCAGATGTCCGACTTTCCTACGAGACATTTTCACGAAAAGAGGCGGCAAAACGGAGGTTGGGTACTAGCGCATCTGCCCGATACATTCACCTAACAAAAAACCGGCAGAGGAGCCGGTCTTTTGTCGTAGAAGCCGCTTGTTGGCCGTAAACCGCGGCAGGTTATGCCGCGGGCGGGCGCGGGGGCAACTTGGGAATCGCGCGGCTCGGCCGCGGCTCCAACTGAGGCCGGCTCACGGGCGTTGCCTCCAACAGCCGCAGAGCCTCCGCAATCGCGCGCTCAAGCTGGGCATCGACGCCCGCAGCGCAGTCCTGAGGCAGGATGTCCACCTCGATGTCCGGGTCCGTGCCGTAGTTCTCCACGTTCCAGCCGACATCCTCGAACCAGAAGCTATATTCCGGCTGCGTCGTGATCGTACCGTCCACCAGGGCATTGCGCGGGTAGATGCCGATCACACCGCCCCATGTGCGCTTGCCGATCAACGGGCCCAGCTTCATCAGCTTGAAGCTGTGACAGAAAATGTCGCCGTCGCTGCCCGCGTGCTCGTTCGTCAACGCCACCAATGGCCCAGCCACAGACTCGACCGGATACGGGATCAGCCCTCCCCAGCGCGACAGGTCATAGCCCAGCCGGCGTCGCGCTAGTTTCTCCAAAATCAACTGGCTGACATGGCCGCCCCCGTTGTAGCGCACGTCGACAATCAGCGCGTCGCGGTCAATCTCCGCCAGATACCCGCGATGGAACTCGGCGTAGCCCTTCGGCCCCATGTCGGGGATATGGACATAGCCCGCGCGCCCGCCGGTGGCCGCGTGCACCTTGCGCCGGTTCTCCTCCACCCAGCGACGATAGCAAGCCGTCGCCTCTGACTGTACCGCGCGCACCGTCACCGAGCGCAGTTGCTCGTCCTCGCCGCCGGCCAACTCGATTGGTGCGGACGCGGCCTCATCCGGCTTCTGGTCGCCGCCGTCGGCCCCAGCCGCGACCGCTTCCGGCTGGGTGCGCGGCAGCAACGTCAACAGCACCTCGTTGCCCGCCTGGTTGACCAGCAATTGCGCCGGGCTCGTGTCTGCGTCCAGCCGCTGCCCGTTGATAGCCAACACCACATCGCCGGGCTTCACGTCGATGCCCGGGCCGGCCAGCGGCGAGGCGCTCTTCTCGTCCCACGGATCGCCCTGCAACAACTGGCCGACGCGATAGCCGCCCGCCTGCGCGTCCCAAGCAAGTTCGGCCCCCAAGAAGCCCTGCCCATAGTAGGGCCGCGGACGGTAATCCCCGCCGAACTCGTAGGCATGGCTCGTGCCCAGCTCGCCCTGCATCTCCCACATCAGATCGCTGAACTCACTGCGCGTGCTCACACGCTCAATCAGCGGGAAGTAACGAGTATAGACCGTCTGCCAATCCACCTGCGACATGTCCTCGGTCCAGAAGTGATCGCGCTGCAAACGCCACGCTTCGCGAAACATCTGCTCCCATTCGGACTGCGGATCGATCGATACCTTCACGCGCTGCAAGTTGATCCAGCCGCTCTTGCGCGGCGCGCCGCCGCTGGGCGGCTTCACTCCGGCGTCGATCACGCGCAACTGGCTGCCCGACCGGTAGACCAGTTTCTTGCCATTGGCCGATAGGCTAAACTCGTTGATATTCTCCAGCAGCGTCTCCGCTTTGTACTCCTTAAAGTCGTACAGGCGCAGCTCGCCCGCTTCCGGTTCGCCGTTTTCCCAGGCTTGCTCATTGTCCAGCGTCCCTTCCAACGGAAAGACCGTGAACAGCGCCTTTCCGGGAATACCCATCACCTGCCCGTAACGGGCGTCGGGCACGGGGAAGGCGACGACGCGCCGCTCGATGCCGTCCAGATCGATGCGCAACGGCGGCGGCGTCTCCTCGTCTCTTCCGTCATCGCGTCTGGCCGTGCGCGGCCCCTCTTTCTCCTTGCGGCCGTCTACGCTTGCCGGCGGAACGAGCGCTTCGGCGTCACGCGACCGCGCAGCGCGGCGCAAGGCGTCGCCGTCGTCGAGCTCATCGTCCGGATCGCCATCCTCGTCGTCCGCATATTCGTCGTCATATCCGTCTTCGTACCCGTCATCCCCCTCATCGTAATCGCCGTCATCCTCACCGCTGCGACCGCCGCCATGCTCGTCGTCTCCGTCCTTGTCGTCTTCGCGATCCTCGTCCTCGAAGTCGGGCCGGGGGATGAAGGGGTTCGGCAGATCATCTTGCAGCGTGATCAAATAGGGCCGCATACCCCACGGAAAGCCCAGGTCGAAATGCAGCCCGTCATACACGGGGTTGAACTCGCGGAAGCTGAGGAAATAGAGGTATTTTCCATCGGGGTCAAAAGACGGGCTGACATCATGCAACACCGGCGCGGTCACGGTGAAGGTCTTGCCTTCGACAGGCTCCTGATCCCCTTCGCCCGGCCCATCCGTAGGCGCCTCACTCGCATTCGCCGCGGCATCCCGCAGCCGGCAGAGGCGAATCTCGCTGGTGTTGAGGGTAGCGCTGAAGCTATAGGCCAGCCAGCGGCCATCCGGCGACCAGTCGAAGCCGCCAATGCTGCGGAACGGACTGCGGTCGACGACGGTCAGCTCGCCGCTGTCCAGGTCGACGGTCAGCAGTTCGTAGCGGTGGTTGGTGAGCGCCACGCGGTTGGCGACCGGCGAGGACTTCATCTCCGCCACGCGTCCCAAGTCGAGATCGCCCAGACGGCGCGGCGTCTGCATCGGCTCCGGCCCGTAGATCTCCAGTGTTTCCTCTCCCGGTTCATCCGTGATCGCGGCCAAACACCGGCCATCATATAGCCATGTCGCGTGCCGGTAGCGCACGCCGTCGCGCTTCCCATACTGGAGGACGGGACCCTCGTGGTTATAGAAGGCGAACACTTTGCCGCGCGTCGTCATGGCGAGGGCGCGCCCGCTTGGGTGTAGATCGAAGCCGTCCATATAGCGCCCCGCGTCCACAAAGCGGCGATTACGCTGCACGCGCGGGCTGCGATACGCCGCCTCGACGCGCGTTACCTGGTCCGGCTGCGGGTCAAAGAGATAGATATCCGCCCCGGCATGGTAGACGATGCGCTTGCCGTCGCTGCTCGGGTTGCGCGCGTAGTAGTCTTCGTGGTCGCTGTGCCGTTGTAAGTCCGACCCATCGGGCAGACAGCTATACAGATTGCCGATGCCCTCGTGGTCGCTGATGAAGAACACGCGCGAACCGAACGCGCCCGTCAGCCACATGGGCGCGGCGATGTTGCCCTGCAGGTCAGGCAGGAAGCGCTCGAACTCCCCGTCGCCATTGCGGTCGATCCACAGTTGGCCCGTCGTGCCGCCGCGGTACCGCTTCCAGCGCGCCGGGTCGCCGATGTTGCGCCCGATGACCACAGCCCCATTCGGGCCGAAGGCGATGGCGCGCGCCGGGCCAATGGGCAGTTGCGTTGCTGCGCCGTTGGTCGCGTCCGCATCTACGCGGAACAGCCCCATCTCGCTCGACGATACCTGGCCATAGTTGCTGGCGAACAGGATCGAGCGGCCGTCCTGCGTCCAACCTGCCACCCGGCAGTTACTGTTCAGGTAGGTTAGCCGGCGCTCGCTTCCGCCGCCCGCCGGCATGACGTACACTTCCGGACCGCCTTCCTCGCGGCCGACAAACGCCAAGAGCGTCCCGTCCGGCGACAGCATGGGATACGTGACCTCGCCGAGATTGCTCGTCAGCCGGCGCGCCACGCCGCCCGACGCCGGCACGGTCCACAGATCATCCTCCGACACAAATACGAGCGTGTCCTCATGGATGGTCGGATAGCGGTAGTAGCCAGATGTCATGCCAACCCTCGCTTCTGTCCAGGCTCACCCAGCCTCACGGGGTGCGGCGCTTTCTTTCCCGCACAATAACCCAAACCGACAGTATAGCCCCCAGATCGACGCCGCGCCAAACTCCTGCTCGGCTGCAACGCCGCTGTTACCGCACGGCCGCCGCAGCGTGCTATAATTCGCCCAAAACCGTCGCCATCCGCGCCCCAGGAAGGACGCTCTCTATGTTCCAACTCGACTCTGCCCGCAGACACGCGCTGATTCGCCTTCTCGACCGTCTCATCGATCAGGAAGCCGCCCGCGTCCTTGTTCAGCCCAACGCATCGGAGCCGGGCTTCTGGTTCGGCGGCGGCAACCTCGTCCAGGACGAACAAGGCGTCATCTGGCTGTGCGGTCGCTACCGCAACTACGGCGACTCGCGCACCGGCCTCGCCGCGGGCACGCGCGGCCTAGAGGTCGCAGTCTTCCGATCCGACGACCGCGGCGCCTCTTTCCACAAAGTACGTAGCTGGGCCAAGAGCGATCTCACTTCGCCCTACGGCAAGATCGTCTCCTATGAGGGCACAGCCCTGCACCGCAGCGCGGACGGCGGTTGGGAGTTGTTCATCTCGTCCGAAAAAGAACAGGGCTACCCGTCCCCGCTTGAGGAATTCCAGAAGCCGGGTACGGGCGTCTGGTCCATCGACATGCTCGCAGGTCCCAGTCCGAACGCGCTCGCCGGACCCGATCTCACGCCCGTGCTCGTCAACGAGGACCAGCCCGGCTATTTGCACGTCAAAGACCCGGTCGTGTTCGACTGGAGCGACGGCGCTGCGGCGCTCATCTTCTGCTCGCACCCCTACTCGTGGTCCTCGTCCAACAGCGGGCTAGCCGCGCGCGGCCCAGGCGAAACCGGCTTCACCGTCCGCGCGTGGGAGCTTGTAAACCGCGGCCCGGCATGGGATGTGGCGGCTACGCGCATCACCGCACGCCTGCCCATCCCGCCGATCGGCCTTTTCCAGGATCAGCCGCCTGCCGCCGTCTACTTCTACGACGGGGCCGAATGCCTGCGTCCGCACGAGGAGAGCGCGGCCGCGGTGCGCCGCCCGCGCGGCTATAGCTGCGAGGAGATCGGCGGCGCCCTCTTCGGCCTGGACGGCGAGTTCCCCGCCTTGCAGCGCCTCTCCGACCTGCGTCCGTTCTTCGTCTCGCCCTGGGGAACCGGCTGCAGCCGCTATGTCGACGTGCTGCAGACGGAGGAGGGCTGGTTGGCGACTTGGCAGCAGGGCCAGACTGACGGGTCGCAGCCGCTCGTCGGCCATTTCCTCGACCGCGCCGAGATCGAGCGCATCCTGCAGGGCGATTAGTTCCGCCAAAAGAAGCTGGCGACAGAGGAATCAAGCGTTGCAATGTGTGGGAACCGGGGATTAGCGCCAATCAGTCTGCGGTCGCGTCTCCGATCTGTGCAGCCGGCGCATCC
>Ga0334890_1004982_pt1 | contig 11669 bp, 10 predicted proteins | sample GraSluR1_MG_3_FD_207220 | JGI IMG/M metagenome (GOLD analysis project Ga0334890, IMG submission 207220) | Sludge microbial communities from methane-producing bioreactor in Wageningen University, Netherlands - Granular Sludge_31_08-R1 | ecosystem: Engineered > Bioreactor > Anaerobic >... | reverse complement strand
AGACACACCATGCTGTCAAGGTCAAACCCGACATACTTGTCATAGAACACCTGCGGCGTGATCATGCCTTCGCGCTGGAACTTATTGTCTTTGTCGTTCCACTGCCAAAAAAATTCTTTGGGCGGCTGCCCCAGGTGCAGGCACAGCATGCGGTAGACGGTGTTCATCATCGCCACCTTGCGCTCACGCAGGCTGTCGATGCCCTCGCCTTGCTCGTGCTTGATGCGCAGTTCGGCGGCGTATTCGCGCAGTTTGGCGGTGATCGCCGCCGTCATCATGCCGGTGCTGGATGACGACTCGGTTTCGGGCATCACGCTTTTTGGCACCACCCCATATTTCTTGATCAGGTTGACGAACATGTCCCACTGCCCGCCGTCTTGAATCGGATTCATCAGCAGGTGCATGATCAGGCGTCCGTCGGTAGGTTCATCCAGCGTGTTCAGGATGGCTTCCAGGAAGTAGTTGGCTTTCTCGAACTTGTCCCAGAACATGGGGTAGTTCTGCGAAAATTCAAAAGCCTCCAGGTTCATCTTTTCCATGGCCGCGTACCGGAACACATTCAACCCGGCGAACAGCCAGCAGCGCCCGCTGTTCTTCTGGTTGGTGATCGGGTTGCTCTTCAGTTTGTGCGAATAGCTGTGATCCAGGCGCGTCACCATCTCGCGGTTGACGCCCACCTTGGTGATGCTCTCTTGCGTGAGCGCGTTCAGGATGGTCTTGTTGGCAGGATTGGCGTTGAAATCCGCCGCAAAGGACTGGATCAGGGAAGGATGCATGGGTTTATTTTTCATTCTTTTTTCACTCCATTGATTGAGAATACTATGATTATAGTCAATCTTGCGTCTGAGGGAAAATTCTCATCAGCCTGTGTTTCACCTCCCGGTTTCATTTTCGCTCCTGGGCGTGTGTTACAATCATGGCGCAAATCAACCGTATCTGACCGGTCAAGTGGAAGGAATAACAAAACCTTATGCAATTTGCCGTCAACTACTCTGAACCACTGGTGCACCTGCTGAAAGCCGGCAGTGTGCGCATTGACCTGCTGAAACTGCCCGCCTGGGAAGCCCTGCTGGCACCGGCGCAGGCGCTGCTGCCAAGTTATGTGCATTTTCCGCTCTCCATCGGCAACGGTCTGGGTGATGCTTATGATTTCGACCAACAGACAACTGCCGACTGGCACCAGGTGGAATCTTTTCTGCGTCACACCAGCACGCGCCACATCAACGTTCATCTGGCGCCGCTGCAATCTTTCCACCCCGACGCCGCCATGCAGGCTGATGACCCCGGCACCCGTCAGCGAATCCGCGAAGCCGCCCTGACCGATCTGGAAGCCATCGTCCGACGGTGGGGACACGAGCGTGTCATCGTCGAAAACCCCTCGCCTGAATCGCGCTGCGTGCCGGTCATCTACGATCCTGCCTTCATTCATGAGATCATCACCCAGACGCAAACGGGTTTCCTATTCGATATCTCGCACGCCCGTCTGGCTGCGCGCGAACTGGGCATGAATGAGGATGTCTACCTGCGCCTATTACCATTGGGGCGCACTGAGGAAATTCACATCACCGGTATCAAACGCATGCAGGGCGAAATCCTGCAAAAACTGCTGCAAAACCGCCCCAAAGAATTCGACATCACCGATTTCATCGACAAGGACATCGATCACCAATCCATGTCTGAGGATGATTTTGGTTTTCTCGCGCGCATCTACCGCCTGATCGAAAGCGGCGCCTGCCGTGAGCCGTGGATCGCTTCGATGGAACACGGCGGCATCGGCCCCTTCTGGGAACTGACCCTGGATGAAGCGGTGCTTGCCCAACAACTGCCGCGGCTGTATAATATGACCCATGCAGTGACCGTAAAGGAGAGTGTATAGATGGCAGCCAAACCATGCCCGAGCTGCGGCGCGCTCAAAGGTATTACCAAACTTAGCAGCATCATGCAAAAAAGCGAAGAAACGGAACTGATGGCACGTCTTGCCGCGCCTATGAACCCGCAGCGCAGTGTCAAAAACCTCAGCTCGCGTGATTTTTTGTTGTTCGTCGGGTTGGCTTCTGTGATGACGGTTTTTATGCTGGCGCTGCAAAACCGTTCGATGCCTGCCATTATTATCTACGGGATATTCATGCTGTTCTTCATTGCCGGTGCCGTGCGCTTGTTCTTGAACTACTGGCGCACGCGCAAGGTCGCCGAAGCGCTGACGCCCGCCTGGCGCGAAGCCGCACTGATCTGGAACCGGCTGTATTACTGCCGCGCGGAAGACCTGGTCTTTGACCCGCGCACCAACCAGACCGCCCGTCCCGATGAGTATCACCAGGTGCTGCTGCATTACCCGCCGCTGCTGCCTGGCATCAACGCACCCAAAGAAAAGCCAACCCGCTGAGCGATTAATATAGAATTTTCTTATAGGAATACAGTATAATTACGGCACTGTGTTGGTTACAAAGGCAAAAGTATGAAAACCAAGCATTTTCTGACACGTTTTTCATTCCTGTTGGTGTTATTCACCTTGATCGTTGCTGCTTGCGCGCCTGTTGCTTCCGTACCGGCAGATGTTGCCATCGCTGAACCCGTCCAGTCCGAAGACCTGACCGCTCTCCCTTTGGAAATCGGTGTTTACCAGGCTGCTGACCTGCGCGACAAAGGCGCTTTCATCCTGGACGTGCGCGAAAATGACGAGTGGATTGCCGGCCACATCCCCGGCGCTACCCTGATCCCGCTGGGACAGCTGGAAAACCGCCTTAACGAAGTGCCACGCGATCAATCTATCGTGGTCGTTTGCCGCACGGGCAACCGCAGCGCAGTCGGACGAGATATTTTATTGGATGCCGGCTTTGAATCCGTCACCAGCATGTACGGCGGTTTTGTCGCCTGGGAAAAAGAGGGCTACGAAGTCGAGAAGGGTCAATAAACGTTTGCTATACAACATGAGTAATTATTAAGTAATTTCTTGACAAAATCTCGCGTTTTCCGGCATAATCACAAAAATCGTATCAGGGGTAGCCCTGATACTTTGTTATTTACCTTATTGGTGGGGGATAGGTCAGGCCAGAGATGCTTTGCTGGCATAACCACAAGATTTAAGAGAGGTATTGATTATGTCCAAAATAGCCATTGTAACCGACAGCACTGCCGTATTTCCGCTTGAGAAGGTGGGGGATGTGCCCATTTTCTCGGTTCCGCTCAACGTCATCTGGGGGGAGGAAAACCTCAAAGACAGCGTTGATATCACCGCGGATGAATTCTACGAGCGTCTCAAGACCGCCAAGGTGATGCCCTCCACCTCGCAGCCCTCACCAAAAGAATTCCTTGATATGTACGAAAAGTTGTTGGGGGAGGGGTACGAGATCTTCTCCCTGCTCATCTCCAGCGAACTGTCCGGCACCGTCAACTCTGCCCTGCAGGCGCAGCGCATTCTGGGGGACGCGCCCCTGGTGGTGTTTGATTCACTTCAGACCAGCATGGCGCTTGACCTGCAGATCAACGAGGTTGCCAAAGCCATCAACAAAGGCACTCAGCTGCAGGACCTGCTGGCGGTGGCTGAATCTGCCCGCGCGCGCACCAACCTGTATTTCACCGTCGAAACCCTGGAATTCCTCATCCGCGGCGGCCGTCTGAGCTTTGTACAGGGCGCTGCTGGCAACCTGCTGCATATCCGCCCCATCCTCACCTTCGAAGGCGGCAAGATCGTTTCCAACACCAAGACGCGCACCTTCAAGAAAGCTGTGCGCCTGCTGGTTGACAAAGTGCTGGCAGAATTGGAAGGCAAACAACTGCTCAACATCGCCGGCGCCTACACCAACAACCGCGACTTTGTCTATGAGATCATGGGCGAAGTCTGCAGCAACTTGCATGTACCCATGCCTGAAGATAACCTGATCCTGCCGCTCAGTCCCGTCATCGGCACCCACACCGGCCCGGGTGCGTTCGGCATCGCCTACATCCTGGCAGAATAATCCCATCATTGATCCAATATCTAGCAGACAGAGGAAATCCGTCAGCGGGTTTCCTCTGCTCTGCATTAACATGCATGCCAGACCTTTCTCTGCTGGTATAATTCAATCATCGCAACCAATTAACGACTACGTTTTTGAAAAGGAAATATAAGGAGTCTACCGATGACAAAAATAGCCATTGTGACCGATAGCACCGCTTCATTCAGTGAGCAACACATTGGTGATGTACCGGTGTATGCCGTGCCGCTGGATGTGATCTGGGCAGGAGAAACCTACAAAGACGGCGTGGACATGCACCATGACACCTTCTATTCAAGATTGAAGACCGCCAAAGAAATGCCGACTACCTCGCAGCCCTCGCCCAAAGCCTTCCTCGAAGTGTACAAACCACTGCTTGAGGACGGCTATCAGATCCTCAGCATACACATATCCGAAGGCATCTCCGGTACGATTAACTCAGCTCTGCAGGCAAAACACATCCTCGGAGAGGATGCACCCATCGAGATCCTCGATTCGTTCGTCACCGCAATGGTACTGAAGATGCAGATCCTCGAAGCCGCACAGGTCAGCAACCAGGGCGGCAGTTTTGAGGACGCCATCGCGGCGGTCAAATCAGCGCGCGAACGCTGCGGCGTCTTTTTCACCGTGGAAACACTGGAATTCCTTGAGCGCGGCGGACGTCTCACCCGCATGGAAGCCTTTGCTGGCAACCTGCTGCAGATCCGCCCCATCCTGACCTTCGTGGACGGCAAGATCACCTCCATCCAGAAGGCGCGCACCTTCAAAGGCGCGCTCAAAGCCCTCAAAGAACACTTCATGAAGGGCATCGAAGGCAAACAGGTGCGCAACATCTCTGCCACCTATACCGATAACCAGGCGTTCGTCGAAGAATTCATAACAGAATTGCTGCAGGAAGCCGGCATCGAACGCCCCACGCAGATGTTCATCGACCCGCTGACGCCCGTCATCGGCACCCACACCGGTCCCGGCTGCATCGGCATCGCCTACCTGCTGGAAGAATAAGTTCATGCATTTCCATTCATGACTTTCTGATAATAACCCCGGGCAAGCAGACACGACCCCTGCTTGCCTTTTTCTTAAGAAGCAGCAACCCATGTCAACCACCATTCCCTTTACCCGTGAAATCCCTGTCCGCCACCAGGTGGATGTCTTCATTGCCGGCGGCGGTCCCGCCGGTGTGGCAGCCGCTCTGGCGGCTGCGCGCGGCGGTGCTTCGGTCTTGCTTATCGAAGGGCAGGGCTGTTTCGGTGGCATGGGCACCAGCGGCCTGATCCCCGCCTTCATGCGTTTCGGCGACGGCATCACCTTCCTGGCCGAAGGTGTGGGGCGTGAGATTTACGAAGCTCTCAAGCAAGAAGCCACTATCTACGATGACCGCGTGCATGACGTGGTCGGCATCGATGTGGAAGCCATCAAACGCCTGTATGACCGCCTGATGGAAGCCAGCGGTGCGCAATTTTCCTTCTTCACCCAGCTGATCGGGGTGGAAGCCGTGGGCGGCGAGGTGAAAAGCGTGATTTGCTCCGCCAAAAGCGGGTTATTTGCCGTACAGGCGAAAGTCTATGTGGACGCCACCGGCGACGGCGACCTGTGCGCCTGGGCCGGCGCGCCTTTTGAGAAGGGCGATGAAAACGGACGCATGATGCCCGGCACCCTGTGCGGTTTGTGGGCAAACTTCGATTGGGACAAACGCAACCGCCTGCCAGTGCCCGACAGCCACTACCTAGAACAGGCTTTCCAGCAGGGCATGTTCACCATCCCTGACCGCCACCTGCCAGGCATGTTCCGCACCGGCAAAGATACCGCCGGTGGCAACCTGCTGCATACCTTCGGCGTGGATGGCACTGACGAACGCTCATTGACCGAAGCCATCCTGTGGGGACGCAAGGTCATCCTCGAATATGATGCCTATTACCGCCGCTACTTCCCCGAAGTGTTCGCCGAGGCGCACCTGGTCGCCACCGGCGCGCTGCTGGGCATTCGCGAATCGCGCCGCATCATGGGCGATTATGTCCTCAACCTGGCGGATTTCGAGTCTCGTGCGGTGTTCGAAGACGAGATCGGGCGCTACTGTTATCCCGTTGACATCCATCCATTGACCAGTGACCCGGAAGAATTCGAGCGCTTCGATGAAGAATACCACCGCCTGCGCTACCAGCCAGGCGATTCCTACGGCATCCCCTACCGCACCCTCACCCCGCGCGGTTTTGACAACCTGCTGACCGCCGGACGCTGTCTGAGCAGCGACCGCATCATTCAAGGTTCGCTGCGTGTTATGCCGGGCTGTTATCTGACCGGGCAGGCTGCGGGTGCCGCCGCCGCCATCGCCAGTGCCAAAGATGTCAGTGTGCATGAGATGGACATCCATCTACTGAAAGAGCGTCTGCTGACGCTGGGCGCTTACCTCCCCAACGCCTAAACAGGGGATAAAACAGAAAGGAAAGCAACCCATGGCAGACTCCAGCACCAAAAAACGCGTCAAAGAACTCCTGCGGCAGGTGCAGCGCACACAATCACCTGAAGAAAGGCGATCTTTGCTGCGGCGCGCGCTCGACCTTGACCCCTCCAACGAACAGGTCAATATGTGGATGGCGGTCTACGCCCAGGACGACCGAGAGCGCGATCACTACATGCGGCGTGTGCAGGAGATCAACCCGCGCAACCGCATGGCCAAATGGCTGGACAAAATGCTGGTGCAGATGCCGGACAGCCCCACCCAGTTTGTGGAAGCCACCGACACCCCCCGCTCTCCTTACAATTTCAGTAAGCTCTTCCTGATCATGACCGCCCTCAGCCTGTTGCTGCTGGGTGGTTTTCTTGTCTTCCGCCAGCGCCGCCACCAGGCAGACCTGGCGCTGCTGCAAGAAGGCCTGCGTGCGCCAGCCACCGTCACCGACCTGTGGATCGTGGAAGGCGAAGACAGCGACACCTACCACGTGGGGTTCGCCTTCACGGCTGTGCAGCAAGGCGAAGGAGTGCCTTTCATAGACACCCACAACACGGTAACCGCCGCCACCTACCACTCATTGTCGGTGGGCGACACGGTTGAAGTCGTTTATCCGTCCGACAATCCAGCCAAAGCAAGGGTAGCGCTTGAATTCAATGAAGAATTTTTGCAGGCACGCTTTGTGCGTGACAGGAACCTGGTGCTGATCATCGTGGCGGTGTCAGTCCTCATCGACATTCCCGTGATACTGCTTGACCGCGCGCGTCAGCGTAAAGCAGCCAGCGTAGCCTCAGAAGATTATTAATCCTGTAATATACAGTTAGGTGTAGGTCAAATCTGCGCGGTCAGGCTTTCGATGCGCTCCATGACTGCATCCACCAGCACCTGCAACGGCTCGCGCTCGAATGCCAGTCGAATACCGGCGGTGGCGAACAACTCCTGCAAACCGACGCTGCCGCCCAACGCCAGCGCTTTGCGCAGTGACTTGACCGCGCCTTTGTAGTCACGCTGACTGTTCAGCCACACTTGCAGCGCACCAGTCTGCGCCAGTCCATATTCGATGTAATAGAAGGGGTCGCTGAAAATGTGGATTTTGCGGTGCCAACCGGTGGCTTTGATATCCTCAAACCCGCTCCAATCGGCGTCCGGCAAGAAGCGGTCCCACAAATCTGACCAAACCTGGTCGCAGTTGGCGGGTTCGCAGGCGGCTGCCGGGTGGGTATACGCCCAGTGCTGGAACAGATCCACCACCGACATGAACGGCAGAAAAGCGAGGATGGTGCGCAGGGCCTGGATCTCCGCGATGCGATGATCGGCGGGATCATAGAAACCATTGGCCTTGGTACGGCCCGTCAGCAACGCTTTTTCTTTGCCCAAATGCGGCAGCGCCAGTAATTCCATGCCCATGGCTGCCACCTCGGCAAACTCGATCGGCGGGTTGAATTGCTGATAATACTGGATATTGCCGAATTTGAAGGTGTCATAGAAATGGAAACAGTGTCCACCCTCATGCAGCACCCCCATCAAGTCACTGTGCAGCCCGACGCAATTTAAGAATGAGAACGGATCGCCGCTCACCGGGTATTCCAGTGTATAGCCGCCGGGGGCTTTGTTGTTACGATTGTGCAGGTCAAACAGGTCAGCGGCGCGCATGTGTTCAAAATAGCGCGCAAAGTCCGGGTGAATTTTCTCGAACACGCCCACGATCTTTTCTTCCAGTTCCCGGGGGGTTTCATAGGGTTTCAAGGGTTGGTCGCTGAGCGATTCCACCAGCAGGTCCCACGGGCGCAGCTTTTCAACGCCCAGACGCTGGCGGTGTTCTTCCATCAACTGACTGACCGCCGGCACCACCACTGCCTCGATGGCATCATGATAGCGATGGCAGTCCTCGGGGGTGTAGGCAAAACGAGACAGTTCCAACCAGCGGTATTCGCGGAAATTCTTGAGCCCGGCGTTAATGGCGATACGGTTGCGCATTTCCATCAAGCGCACCCACAGCCCATTCAAGGCGGCGCGGTCAGCCAGTTGACGCTCAGCGCTGGCACGCCACACCTGTTCGCGTTCATCGCGGTCAGTGGAAACAAGCAGCGGCTGCAACTCTGCTACCGTTTTTTCCGCTCCATGCCATTCCACTGTCTGTGAACCGGCAATTTCATCATATTCGGTAGCAGTCACATACTGGTCATTCAGCAGCGACAGGTTGCGCTCCGTAAACAGCGCCGCCCTGGTACGCAGATTCAGCAAACCCAACTCAAAACCAGGCGGCACCAGCTGGCTGGTGAGCAGATCTTCCGTCAAGCGCTGGTCAAAGGCTTTTACATTGACCTGAATGGTGTCCAGGAAACGTTTGAACGCCTCTTTGGCCTTAATGTCGGTGGTATTGCGCGTGGTGCTGATGTAAAGGCGGTTGTTGATCTCGGTCACGACCATGATCAGGTCTGACCAGGCGCCCAGCCACTCGCCCAAATTATCAGGGGAGATTCTGGTGTTTTCCAGTGCCTGGTAATAAGGTTTGAGATCATCCCAGGTAATTGACAGCAGTTCTTGCGCGGTTAACTCAGTTGTAATGGACAGCAACGATGCACCTCAGTTTTCGAAGGATTCAATTTTTTATGTGTCATTCGCCCAGAATGGGGCGGAACACCGCGGGATTGTCTTGCAGGTATTGCACACGAATGTAACTGCCGGTTTTGAACATTTCTGCCACCGAACGCGGTACAGAATGTTTGGCATACTGCTTGCCGCCAGCATACAGATACAGCAGATGTTGCACCTCTTTACGGTTCATCACGCCTCCATCCAGGTAGCGGTCCGACCAGTTATCGATGACCTTGACAGATTCTTCCACCGCCCCACGGTCTAACGCACGTGCCTCATTGATGTGGCGCAATTCATCATAGGCAGAATAGAAACCTGCCAGCGCACCCAGGGCGAACAAGCCCGAAATCACCCAACCCAGAGTATGCACCGGTTCTGGCTGTATGAAGACGTTGATCACCACAAAAGCCAGCAATGCGCCAAACAGCGCATACAGCACGCCTACAAAAATAACCCGCCATGTTGGTTTCACCGGCAGGTGATCCTTCATATTGCGGGTCAGTTCTTCAGAGGTATACACGGTTTTGGGTTCTTCAGTCATCATGCCGCCTGTTCTTTCGCACATAGAAATGCGTTACGAATTATTATTTTACTCTGAAAACAAAATCGCTTCAATGCTGGCGAACAGCTAATTTATGAGAAAGCATTCATCCACGTTTTGCCAGGCGCTCCAGCCAGTCCATGGTGGCGCTGCCCAGTGTATGACGGATATCACAGCGGCGGCAAGTGTAGGTCAGGCGCTGGAAACGCAGGTCGTTGAGCGCATTACAGTGCGGGCATTTGACCGCCTTCACACGCAGCGCCCGCTCAAACTCATCTTTGCCATGCAATTGATAAGCCAGTTCCTCGCCGCAGCGGCGACAGTGCAGGGTGACCACATTGGTGAAACGGTTCTTCGCGCCGCAGCCCGGACAGCGCTCTTTGTGCGTCACCGGCGCCAACCGCAGGCGCCGCACACCACCGCGCCAGATCACCGCCGAACCGATCACGATCGCCACCAGGTCAAGGATCGCCCAGCCCGCCCCCAGAAAGTCCGGAAAAATCAGCGACAGGCTGACCGGAATCGCCATGATCAACACCCCAAGCGCCACCACCAGCCACGCCGGGCGGCGGAATTTTCGAGCAGGCACCAGCGACAGGCGCAAGGTATCAGCTTTACGTTCCGCCTCCGCCACATACGTACCGCCGAAGGTATACACATAATACATGCTCTGAAGCGCCGGGCTGTAGACGGCATCCTGATAGGCGCGTGCGGCCTCGCCATCCTTCAAGTGCCAATGGCGCGCTTCCATATAGCTCAACTGGCGCGCCACCAGCATCTGTTGAAAGTCATTGTCAGAGACCAGCGCGGGGGTAACCGCTTCCTGCCCGCCCCATTGCTGCGCGGGGATCAGCAGGGTCTCGGCTTCCTCCAGGTTCAGCTGGCGCGGCAGTGCCTCTTGCAGCACCTCCTGCAGCGGACGCTGGCTGCCGGGTCCGGCTTCGAATATGACAATGGTTTTGATCTTTGCCATCGGTCGTCTGTCCTTTGCCCATGATTATACATGCGAACGCCCCCGATGATGAAATCAGGCTGCACTCTTTTTTTTCGATGGCGACTTACACCGTATGTCAGATGTGATTGTCACAACCGCGCAGTGACCATATCTGCAGGTCATGAAAAACCGCCTGCCCGCCCTGGCTGAACAACCCTAATCCGGTGCTCGCCGCATCAAAATCTTTCAGCACCCGCACCGCGCAATAGCGCCCGCCATCGACGAACAATTCTGCCACCGAATGGTCCATGAACAGGCGCACATCAATCGGCTGCGCCAGCTCTGCCGCACCCAACGGAATATGCACCCGATCCAGATGCACCCCCGCCCGGTCTATCCACAGTCGATGGGCCATGCTCCCATCCTGTGCAAGACATAGGTCGAAACCAGCTGTTTCTGCGCTGCCCATAGACAGGCGGCAGTGCAGTTCATACTGGCTGCCAGCCACCGCGCCCAGCGAATAGTTGTCATCCTCCAAAGCGATGTGACTTTTCTCCACCATCAGCGCGCTGCGCAGAGATGTCATTTCGGCAATGGGTGGCGTGCGCAACACGCCCTGCCCATCCACCCTCACGTCGCGCGGGATGCCCATGCAGCCATTCCAGCCGTGTCCCGGCGCCCAGCCGCGGATCCAGCCGAACAGGATGCTGCGGCCGTCTGGCGCATACAGATGGTTGGTGGCGTAATAATCAGAATGGCCGAACTGGCTCCAGTCATAGCGCCCCTGCCAGTGCGGCTTGAAGCGATAGGCGGTAAGGTCGAATTCGCCCAGCGCCGCCTGCACATTGTTGAACGGCGACCACAGATACAGCCAATGCCCGTCCACCTCAAAGAAATTGGGGCATTCGGCGTCAATCTCTGAAATGATACCGCGCAATTCCCACTGCAGGAAGGCGTCATCCAGCGCTTCATACAGCGGCAATCCTGCGCCGGTCATGCCCACCACCATGAATGTACGGTCCGGGGTGTTGAAGACAAAGGGGTCACGCCAATCTGCGCGGAAACCCGCCGAAGCTCCCTCGCGCTTCAATACCGGTTCGGGCAGTTTCTCCCAATGGATCAGGTCGGTACTGCCTATCGCGGCATCCTGGGTGAAATCGCCTTCGACTCCCT
>Ga0334890_1004981_pt1 | contig 11670 bp, 11 predicted proteins | sample GraSluR1_MG_3_FD_207220 | JGI IMG/M metagenome (GOLD analysis project Ga0334890, IMG submission 207220) | Sludge microbial communities from methane-producing bioreactor in Wageningen University, Netherlands - Granular Sludge_31_08-R1 | ecosystem: Engineered > Bioreactor > Anaerobic >... | reverse complement strand
TTGATCACAATTTCTTTGCGGGCTTTTAACGGAGCATTTTGATCGATAATCATAAAAAACCTCCAGATCATACCAATATGGATAATATATATCAATATTATCTAATAAATAGTATACTACGCTGGAGATTGAAATTCAACTATTTTTTGCTGGCGATCACCAGCATTTCATAATCATCAGGGGTCAGGCGGTCATTGCGGCTGAACGCTCCCAGCCTGGCGCCGAAAATGTCGATGGTTTTGAAACCCAGCGATTTTAGCAGCCAGGTGATTTCTGACGGCACATAGTAACGCTCGCTGCAGTGCAATTCGATTTTGTTGCCGTCGTCATCTTCAAAGCTGGTGAGGTTATAATCGCGGAAGGTCATCAGGTCAAACGAGCTGTTGGCGTAGGTGGCATTGCCATCGTTTACGTCGGCATTGAGAAATTCAGGAATGTTGTGATGAAGTGGAAACAAACCATTCAGGGTGGTGAAGATCAATTTACCGCCGGGCTTCAAGGCTTTGGTAGCGCTTTGCAGAATTTGGTAGTTCATTTCATCGGTTTCCATCAAGGGAAAGCCGCCCTCGCACAACATGATGGCCAGGTCAAATTCATGTTGAAACGGCAGATGCCGCGCGTCATGCTTTTGAAAATCAATTTTCAAGCCTTGTTCAGCGGCTTTCTCACGGGCGCGCTGCAACTGTGAGGCAGACAAATCGACCCCCACCACTGGATATCCGCGCCGGGTTAACTCAATGGCGTGCCGACCGGTGCCGCAGCCGATATCCAGGATACTGGCTGCTTTATTGAACTCAATCTCCTGCTCGATGAAATCGCATTCCCCCAGGGTGCCGCGGGTGAATGATTCCCGGTCATATTTCCTGCTGTAGTTTTCAAACAAGACTTCATACCATTGTTTCATCGGGGAACTTCCTTTCATGCGACTTGCCAGGCTGGTGTAAAAAACTTACGGGCGTCGTACATTTTATTTGTTTTTAACGAATTGGACAGCATCCCCCCGGAATCACTTTCGCAGAGAAGGGGTTATACTACAATTGAATCAAAAATCTTTAAGATTGTAATCCTTACTGTTTGTAGAAAGGACACATCTTGGATATTGAATCTCAACCCCCGGTATTGGAATTGCGAAAATTTGTCGCTCCCGAATTTGTATTCGGCAACGGTGCACGCCAGTTGGCGGTGCAATACGCGCTGAATTTTGGTGCGCGCCGGGTTTTTGTGGCTACCGACCCGGGTGTAATCAGGGCGGGGTGGGTTGAACCGCTGCTGCATGATTTGGAACAGGAAGGCATCGGGGCAACCATCTACGATGAGATTTCTCCCAACCCGCGCGATTTTGAGGTGATGCGCGGGGCGGAAATTTTTGAAAAAGAACACTGTAATTTGATCATTGCCGTTGGAGGCGGCAGTCCCATGGACTGCGCCAAAGGCATTGGCATTGTTCACACCAACAAAAAGCATGTTTTGTCCTTCGAGGGTGTGGATGAAGTTGGAGTTTCCGGCCCCCCGCTCATTTGCATTCCAACCACTGCTGGCACGGCGGCCGAAGTTTCGCAGTTCAGCATCATCAACGATATCCAGCGCAAGGTGAAAATTGCCCTCATCAGCAAAAAACTGGTGCCCGACGCGGCGTTGATTGATCCCTTTGTCACCACAACCATGGACGCATACTTGACCGCCTGCACGGGGATGGACGCACTGACGCACGCCGTGGAGGCTTATTGTTCCAATGCCAATTCTCCCATCACCGACGTGCACGCCCTCCAGGCAATCAGTCTCATCCCGCGCTTTTTGCTGGCCGCCACCCAACACCCCGATGACCTGACCGCTCGCGGGCAGATGATGCTGGCCAGTTTGCACGCCGGATTGGCTTTTTCCAACACCAGTTTGGGGGCGGTGCATGCCATGGCGCACAGCCTGGGCGGCTTTTTGGGGCTGCCGCACGGCGAATGTAATGCCCTGCTGCTGGAGCATGTGGTTGCCAAAAATTTTGATGCCGTGCCCGAACGCTATTTTAAAATAGCGGAAACACTGGGCTGTTATGATCCTTCTGATCCTTATGAAACCAAAAGAAAACGGCTGATTGAAGGCCTGGCGGGTTTGCGCAGGCAGGTGGGCATCACCAAGTCTCTGGGGCAACTGGGTGTGCGGGTTGAAGATATTCCCCAGCTGGCCGGCAAGGCTATCAAGGACCCCTGCATGGCGACCAACCCTTGTTTTCTATCACAGGTGGAGGTAGAGGCGATTTATGCAGCAGCCCTCTGACGAGGAATTTTTTAATTGACAGGCCATTGGGGTTTTGTTTGAGACCCTGTACCGCGTTACAACAGCACAGCGGGGCTGAATCTGATGGAACTACCTCCTAAAAACGCGTCAAACCACAACATCATCTTAACAACCAGGCTGGTTGCATCAGTTCGTTTTCCAGGCGGGAAAAGTTTTGCGCCACGCCGTAGTCGATTAAAACATAGCCCTCACCGGTTTTTACCAGGCAGGCGTTGACAAAGCCCAGATTGATGCGATGAGTGGTTTCGTTCATTGCTGCCGTATGCTTTCGTTAATTCATTCCTTTTCTTCCTGTTACGGAACTTCTTCCAGCATGGGTCCCAGTTCTTCTTCGAGTGTATCCAGCAAATCTTCCGGCACGTATTTTTCAATTGTCTCAGGCGAGTAGTTCAGCAACGCGGCGCCGCCTGCCACGGGCAGCGCGCAGCAAAGGCACAGCATGAGTAAAACAACCACAACAATGATACAAGCCTTGTTGGATTTTTTAGGACTGGCAACACTTTGAATGACAGGTGGTTGTTCCATGACTCCTCCTTTTGCAAAATGGAAATAGTTTTGCTGGTGTTCGTTAAAATTATTTTGAAGGTCTTCAACGGGTCTCTTTTGGCTGCTGAAAATATTCTGCCATAAACAGCCCGTGAAATACTAGATGTTTTTGGTTGGGGGAAGGTTGTGTTGCGTTGCCTCTTGACAAGCGACCGGCGGTCGCTTACAATAGCGAACGTTGGTCGCTATTAAGGAGAACTTATGCCCAAAGGTATTCCGCTGACTGAAGAAGAACAAATCCGCCGCCGGCGAGAAATTTTTAATGCGGCGCTGCATTTGTTTTTGGATAAGGGGTTCAATGAGACTTCCATGCGCGAGATTGCTGAAGCTGCCGGGGTTGGCAAATCAACCCTGTATGATTATTTTGTCACCAAGGATGACATTTTGCTTTCGGTAGTGGAAGAAGAAGTGCAGGGATTGGTGGACAGGGCGCGCCAGATTGCCAGCCAACCCGTTAGCCCGCAGGAAAAAATTCTTCAAATTGTGCAGGATTATTTGAACTATCTGACGACCAATGAAGTGTTTTTTACCAGGCTCAGCCTGGAAGTGCAGCGCCTTGCGCCAGCCAGCCAGGTGCGCATTCAGACCAGGCGGCATGCCTACCAGGAAGTGATTCGTTCGGTGATTGATGAAGGCATTCAGGCGGGCTGCTACCGCCCCATCGATTCGCTGCTGGCGGCGCGTATTCTTCTTTCCGCGCTGTCTCCGGCGGTTTACACCACGCACAAGAACGTGGATCGTGAAAAAATGAAAAAAGATGCGCTGACGCTTTTGCTGAAAGGCCTTGAAGTGTAATTTGGAGCTGTACATTAAATTCCATAAGTATTCAGGTCTTTCGATGCGAAAAAACAACGAACAACACAAAACGCACGAAAGAAATCTGCAAATGAATGAGCAACTTAAAAACATTTCGTGTTTTTTGCATCTTTCGTTGTAATAAAAAATCGATGAACAGCACGAGTTGCATATAAGAAACGAGAAAATGACATGAACAATTATTACATTCTTACCCTCGCAGACATTCAGGCTGACCTGGAAACGGTCGGCGGCAAGGGCATGTCGCTGGCGCGTATGCTGCGCGCCGGGCTGCCGGTGCCGGGTGGTTTCCATGTGACTACCGAGGCTTATCGTTCGTTTGTGATTCAAAACGGCATCCAAGGACAAATTGTCCAGGCGCTTCAGGCGGCTGATGCAGAAGACCCGGCCACCCTGGAACCGGTTGCACAGACCATCGCACAGTTGTTTTTGCAGGGGCAGATACCGGCTGAAATTGAAACCGCCATCACCCAGGCTTATGCCGGGATGCAGGACGCCCCGGTGGCGGTGCGCTCGTCAGCCACGGCGGAAGATTTGCCCGGCGCCTCGTTTGCCGGGCAGCAGGAAACCTACCTGAACATTCGCGGCGTCGATGCGCTGCTGGAAGCGGTGAAAAAATGCTGGGCAAGTCTGTGGACTGCGCGCGCCATTGCCTACCGCCTGAAAAACGACATTGACCAGGCCACTGTTGCGCTGGCCGTGGTGGTGCAAGAGCTGGTGTTTGCCGAAGCGGCGGGAATCCTGTTCACCGCCAACCCGGTCAACGGCAAACGCAGCCAGGCGCTGATCAACGCCGCCTGGGGGCTGGGAGAAGCGGTGGTGTCAGGCGCGGTGACACCGGACACTCTGACAATGGACAAACTGACCGGCAAGGTGCTTCAACGCGAAACCGCCCGCAAGCTGGTGATGACCGTGCGCACCGCCAGCGGTACACACGAACAGCCTGTTCCGGCTGATTTGCAAAAGAAAGCGGTGCTCACCAACCGGCAGGCGGCTGACCTGACCGAGCTGGGCGCCCTCATTGAAGCCTATTACGGCGAACCTATGGACATTGAATGGGCGTTTGTTGATGGGAAATTTTTCATCGTGCAGGCGCGCCCCATCACCGCCATGCCGCCCGATTGGGGAATGCCCGAAAAAAATGCTGTTTATGCTCGCGGCAGCCTGGCTGAACATACTCCTGGCCCGGTGACGCCCCTGTTTGGCACGCTGGGACTGAAACTTGCCAACCAGGCAACCACGCTGATGTGGCAGCGCATGCTGGGAAAAAATTCCACTTCCATGCTGGTGGGAGATGGTTTTTACCTCACCATCAACGATTATGTGTACGGCGGATTTCGCATGGATGCCAAAAGCATGGTCATGCTCACCTGGTGGTCGCTTGCCCAGGTGCCGGTGGTCTTTCGCAACAGCGTGGGGCGCTGGCAGGCTGCCCGCGATCAATTTGCGTCGGTGGTGGATGACTGGCAACAAAAAGCTGTTGAATCGTTCACGCCACCCGAACTGTTGAACGGTGCGCGCACGGTTTTCTATGCCGCCTGCCGCTATTTCACCGACATTCAAGCCTGCCTGCCGGCGGCTTCGTCCAGCGAGGTGATGTTCACCCAGTTTTATAACCGCCTCATCAAACGCGAGCAAGATCCCGATCCGGTGGTGTATTTGATGGGCTTCGAGACAACCGCCCTGCAGGCTGAAAAATCGCTGTTCAACCTGGCCCAATGGTTGAAAACCCATCCAAACCTGGCGGCGTATGTGCAAGACACGCCCGCTGAAACCCTGCTGGAGGATATGAGAAGCAATACCGCGCCGGCGGCAGTTGCACTGGGGCAGTGGCAAGAATGGATCGCACGCTTTCAACAGCACCTTGAAAAATTTGGGCGCACGTCATATGAATTTGACTTTGCCAACCCTACTGTGTATGAGGCGCCCGCACCCCTGTTGGAGGTTATCAAAGCATTCTTGAAGGATCAGGCAGGCAGTCCCTATGACCGCCAGCAAAAAACGGTTGAGCGCCGAGAAGAGGCCACCCAGACTGTTTTAAACCGCATTGGCTGGCCGCTAAAGGGCTTGTTTAAAAAATTGCTGATGTGGGCGCAGGAAACCAACCCCATGCGTGAAGACAGCATCGCCGGCATGGGCATGGGGCACCCGCTGGTTCGCCGCATGCTGGCCGAACTGGGCAAACGCTTTGCCGCCGCCGGCGCCGTGGACTGCGCCGATGATATTTACTGGCTGGAAGAAAGCGAAGTGGAAACCCTGCTGTCTGCCCTGGAGAATGGGCAGCCCCTGCCGCGCTTTGCAGAGCGTGTTCCAGAACGCAAAGAAAAATGGCAGGCGGCGTTGAAGCTCAATGCGCCGGTGATGCTGCCTGAAAAAAACACCTGGTCAAAACTGGTGCATGGTGATGGCGTTCAGCAGAAAGACGGCAAGGTGGTGCTTAAAGGAATCGGCACCAGCAGTGGTGTGGTCACTGCCCCGGCGCGGGTGCTGTTTGGGCCGGAAGATTTTGGCAAGATGCAGCCCGGCGATGTGTTGGTGGCGGTAACTACCACGCCCGCCTGGACGCCCCTGTTCACCCTGGCTTCAGCCGTGGTGACCGATATTGGCGGCCCGCTTTCGCACAGCAGCATTGTGGCGCGCGAATACGGCATCCCGGCGGTAATGGCGGCGCGCTCTGCCACGCGCACCATCCATGATGGTCAGCCTGTCACGGTTGACGGCGGAGCCGGTACGGTCATTGTGTAGAACGGACCAAGCGTTTGATTATTCAGAATACTCTTCGGAGAAATCGGTTGTTTCTCCCTCGGGAATGTCATGATAAAAACAGTAGTTGTTCTTTCCGTTTTTCTTGACCTGATAAAGAGCCTGGTCGGATTTCTTTACCAGGTCAAGAATGGTTTTACCGTCCTGAGGGTGGAGCGCAATGCCAATGCTTGCCGACAGGTTAAGCTGGTGTTCGTCTATGTGAAAAGCGGCCTGAAAATTGTGCAGGATCTTTTGGGCGACTTCGATGACATCTTTGCGGCTCTTGATTTCAGTTAAGAGCAAAACGAATTCGTCTCCTCCAAAACGCGCCACAGTGTCTCCCTTGCGCAAACCGGCGGTCAGCCGCCTGGTCACCTCAACCAGCACCTGGTCGCCAACATCATGCCCAAAGGTGTCGTTAATGGTTTTAAATTCATCCAGGTCGAGCGACATGATTGCCAGGCTTTTTTGATAGCGCTGGGCATTGGCTTTGGCGATATGGAAGCGGTCATAGAACAGCTTGCGGTTGGGCAGCCCGGTCAGGTGATCGTGGGTGGCTTCGACCTGCAGCCGCTGCCTGATTTTGCTGAGTTCGGTGATGTCACTGATGCTTGACAGGACAAGTTCTTCGTTATTGATGAGAAGGGTTTCTGCCGAAAAAAGACCGATGATGATCTCGCCTGATTTAATCCGAAAAGGATATTCAATCCCTTGAATCTTTTTGTCCATCGAAAGTTTTTTCATCACTGCTTTGCGATGTTCTTTGTCTACCCAGAGGTTCAAATCGAGGGTGGTTTTGCCAAGCACTTCACCATAAGCATAGCCGGTTATTTTTATAAAACCATCATTGGCTTCCAAAATTTTTCCATCTGACGGCCTGGTGATCAAAATGGCGTAGGGCGCTGAATGAAAGGCTTTGGTGAATTTTTCTTCAGAAATTTGAACTTTATCCAACAGGCGTTGGCTTACCATCAAGATTAATGCGATTACGAAGCTAATGGCCAGCGCCAAATAAATGGTAATTACCAGAGCATCATTGAACCTTGATTGAAAGAAATCGTTTGTGCCCAGCGGAACCAGCACAATCAAGATGACCCTGGAAAGGCTGGTGAGCAAATGCCCCACAAAAACGAGGCTGGTGATGTGCATCATGGATCGTAATACGAATGGGGTTCTATAGACCAGCAGCCAAATAACTTGGGCATCCAGAACAATATGAAAGATTGAATACAGTATTTCCCGGGCAGACAGGTTGGGCTGAATTGCGTAGAAGTAATATAAAACAACCATGTACAGTGCAAGGAAAAAATAGTTGTGAACTTGCGAACTTCTCTGATTGACAAATTGTTCCAGGCCGATAAACAGGCAGAGGCTTCCAGTCGTTAATAGAAAGTTGGCGATTACAATGGAAAGAAAATCAGGAATGAAACCGCGCAGCAAAATCAAGCCCAACCCGGCAGCCTGCATGACCACATAGGCCAACCACAGCGATATACCCCTAAAGCGCATGCGGTATTGCTGCCAGATAATGGTAACCGCCCCGACATTGATTAAATTGACGATAAAATGCAACAGAATAAGGGTCCGGATATCAATGTTCATGGCGTATGAATCCAATACAAATAGCTAACCGCATTGATTCGTTCGCAAGACTTTATTTTATTTTACATAGAAATGGAAAATTGGTACCAATCAATCTGGAGGCACATCCAATAAGTGCTCAATAAGAAGGAGATTAAGAGAAATACCGGATCATCTTGATGGATGAGAGAGTCTCATCCACAATTGCAAACCCCAGGCTCTGATAAAGCCGCAGCGCCGGGTTGCCCGGCGAAACGCTGAGGCACACCGCCGGGTAAAGAGCCTGCGCCAGTTCAAGCAGGCGGGTCATCAATTGGCTGCCGATGCCCATGCCGCGGAATTCGGGTAAAACGGCAATGGAAAGTTCGGGCGTGTCGTCATCCACATAGCCGTAGCCGGGGCGCTCTGCGGTCAGCAGGCGCAGCCAGGCGGCGCCCACAGGTGCGCCTTCCACCAGGGCCGCGAAACCGCGGTCATGCGGCTGTCCCCAACCTTGCACATAACAGGCAATTTCGGGTAACTGCAAAATTTCGTGTGGATAGGGCGGCTGGCCGGGCGGTAGATATAACGCCTGGTACAGCATTTCCCATAAAAAGGGTTCGTCGGCCGCGGTTAGGGAGCGTGTGACGATGGTTTCAGGTGATGAGCCGGGTTTTGGCATAGTGGATCAGTTTGGTTATTGTAATGCACTTGTCATGTTGATTTCTGGCCTTGCCGCGTTAAAAGCAATTCGAGTTTGCGGTAAATATCCTCCATGCCGTCAAAATAACCGGGGATGGTGCACTGCTTGCGTTGTTTAGAGCACACGCTCATTTGATCGCTGCAAAAATCACCCACCGGTGTGCCGTCGCGATGGTAGCAGGCAACCTCAAATTCACCTTCAACTCGAATGGCGCCGTCAGCCTGCCGCACAAGCTGCCCTGGGCGCCGAATGTGGTATTCGTGAAAGAAAGTGTAGCCGAAATCTTCATCATAATAGACCAGCAAGCGCTTGTAGTAAATAACTTCTTTTTGCTTGATCTGCACATGGCTGAGACGGCGCAGGTGGCGCAGCAAAAAGTAGATAATTAGCGGAACACTTTTGAGCAGCAGCGCATTGGTAAACAGCAGCATGAGGAATTCCCACAGGATTTGAGGGATGGTTTCTCCTCGCGCCAATTGCGCTGGCAGAAATTGAAACAGCCGGTAGAACAACACCCCGTCCACGAGGAAGGAAGGCGTCATCATCAGCAGCGTGAGAGGCAGCCACTTTTTGCGGAATGCGGTTGGATTTAATGGAAAGGTTTTGTTCATTCACGCTAGAATCGAGGGCTATTCCTGGTCGTAGGCCTGTTTTAATAGTGCCATATCCAGTTTGACCATTTGCAGCATGGCCCTGGTGACACTGCGTACTTTGTCGGGGTTTTTATCCAGCATATATTCATCCAACACCCTGGGGACAATTTGCCAGGTTACGCCGAATTTGTCGATCAGCCAGCCGCACTGCTGCGTTTCACCTCCGGCTGAAAGATTATCCCACAGGTAATCGATCTCTTCCTGGGTATCGCAATTGACCACGAAGGAAATGGCCTGCGAGAACTTGAAAACCGGCCCGCCGTTCAGGGCCAAAAATTCCTGCCCGTGAAGCAGGAAAGAGATGGTCAGCACCGTGCCGGCTGGCATGGGGCCTTCTTCTGTGTAGTACGATACGTTCTGTATTTTCGAATCTTTGAATTTCGAGGTGTAGAACTGCACTGCTTCTTCAGCGTTGTTGTCGAACCATAAACAGGGAGTAATTTTTTGCATGATATTCCATCCTTTATCTGAAAACCAGTGCGCACAGTGTAGCATGTTGCCGGTATTAATGCAATAATATAGATAATATATATCTGAATATTAACCGATATTTAGAATACAAAAAATGAATCTGGTGCGCCCGGGTGATCAACCGCCAGCTACAACCAAAAGGACGGCAACCGTTGAGAGCACGGTCAGGTATGGGATGATTTGATGGAATCGGTGGACGATTGTTGGCATGTTTTTGTCGGTGCTCAAGAGTCCGCCGGTGATGATGGCGCTGATGAAAAATATTACGGATGCCGCGACGAGGCCGATTTTCAGCGAGTTTAAGGGAACTTGAACTACCCGTGTACTTAAGTAGATGAGAGCCGTCAGGGATAATAATTTATGAATGGTGAGAACAGGGACGTTGAAAGGCTTCCCAGAACGGCTTAGAAAGTAACCCGATAGAAAGATGAACAGGAAAAGGGTACTTATAATTCCAATTGCGAAGGAATTGGCATCCATCTCAAACCCCATATATGAAACACTGAAGAAATAATCAAATGAGATACCGCTTTGAGCAGCATTCTATTAATTTTAGTCGATTATCACATAGAATAGAATATAGTTACCTCGAAACCGAACTCCAAGTTGGCAAGGATGGAGTAAGCGCCGCAGTATTGGAAGAAATTCGTCTGCTTTTGTGAGCAGCTTTTGAATGTGGGAGATGCCTCGATGGAAAATCGGGGGGAGGAAAATTTAGGTATGACTACCGAAAAAATCCAGGGATTGATTCAACTGTTTCGACCTGAACTGCCGCTGGCGGCGGGCATTTGCACGCTCACCGGGCAGATTTTTGCTGCGGGCGGTTTGCCTTCATTTAATGTGGGTGTGCTGGGATTCTTGAGTGTGTTTTGCCTGTCGGGCGCGGCGCTCATCCTTAATGATCTGTTTGACCTGGAAGTGGACCGCGTCAACCACCACGGGCGGCCGCTGCCTTCCGGCAGGGTCACCCCGGCCGATGTGATTGGTTTGACCATTGCGGTCAGCCTGGCGGGGCTGCTGGCGGCGCTGGCGCTGGGGTGGGCTGCGTTTCTGGTGGGCATCCTGTTCTGGCTGATCGGTTTTCTGTATAACTGGCGCTACAAAGAAACCGGCTTGCCGGGCAACCTGATGGTGTGCGCCTCGGTGGCGGGCACTTTCCTGTTTGGGGCCATCACGGTGGGCCAACCCTGGCATCCCATGGTGTGGATTTTCAGCCTGATGGCGTTTTGCTTTGACCTGGGGGAAGAAATCGCCGGCGACGCCATGGACATGGAAGGCGACAAAAAACGCGGCTCGCGCAGCATTGCCCTGCTGAAAGACCGGGCATTTGCCCTGCGCATCACGGCGGCGCTGTGGGGGGTGTATGCGCTGCTGGGGTTCGTGCCGGTGCTGTTGGGGCTGACCGGGGCAAGTTACCTGGTGATCATGCTGGTTAACACGGCTTTGGTGGTGTTTTTCTCGGTGCGGCTGCTACGCTCGCAAACCCCGGGCGAGGGGCGCAAAGCCATGCGCGGCGCCTACCTGGGTGCCACCCTGTGCGTGGCGGCGTTTCTGGTGAATCAACTGGTGGGGTAAAAGCATCTCCTTAAAAACTCAAGCTTTCAACAGGCGCATGCCGTTGATGATCACCAGCAGCACCGAGGCCTGGTGAATCAACATGCCGCCCGCCATGTGCACCCTGTCCAGCCACACGCCCGCCAGCAGCGCCGCCACCGTGACCAACGCCACTACCACGTTCTGGCGGATGTTGCGCAGCACCGCCCGCGAGAGTGCGATGGCCTGCGGGATCTTCATCAGGTCATCCGCCATCAGGGCAATATCGGCGGTCTCGATGGCGATGCCGCTTCCGGCGGCGCCCATGGCAATGCCGATGTTGGCGGCGGCCAG
>Ga0334890_1004962_pt1 | contig 11714 bp, 8 predicted proteins | sample GraSluR1_MG_3_FD_207220 | JGI IMG/M metagenome (GOLD analysis project Ga0334890, IMG submission 207220) | Sludge microbial communities from methane-producing bioreactor in Wageningen University, Netherlands - Granular Sludge_31_08-R1 | ecosystem: Engineered > Bioreactor > Anaerobic > Unclassified... | reverse complement strand
AGGGCTCCACCCGGTCGCCGTAGTCGAAATGCCGGCCGAGGCATTCCATCCCCACCTTCTTCCCATTCTCCATCTTCCTGAATTCCATATAAATTTTTTCAACCATCTCAGCCACATCCAACGCCGTATATGTCGCAATCCCCAGCCGCCATAAAGATGCCTGAAGAGATCCGGCGCGAAACCCTGGTCTGCGACCTTCACCTGCGTGGATAGTTATGGAAGAGATATCACTTAAAGCTTTTGGAGAAGACCTCAGGAGGTCTCATCCCCCGGATCTCCCGAACGCCCCGGCCGCCTCGGTGGGCCGGCCATCCGGCCTCTATCAAAAGATCTCAGCCCCAAAGGGTCCATTTCGCAAGCCACCTTCTGGTGGAAGGTCCGGATTTGACAAAGAAGAGGGCGAAATATCGGGTCGAAAGATATTTCTTATAATCGGGAGGAAGATAAGTTGAAGGGGGAAAGTGATGAGGCCGAAGAAGATAGCATCTGTGGCGTTGCTGCTTTTACTGATCCCGGCGACAGCCTGGGGATCGCCGTACGAGGCGAGGGGGACCGTCATCGCCGTCATCGACGGCAAGACCTTCGAGATCATGATGGAGAGATCCGATCCTAGGATCATATATAATGTAGAGAGGGTCACTCTGGCAGATCTGGAGGTTCCCGAAGAACCCCTGGACCAAACCCTCCTGGAGCTTATGAATGGATCGATGAACGAGTCCTTCCGCGGATCTGTCGACGAGCCGATGAACGGATCGATGAACGTGTCCATCAACGGATCGATCACCGAGCCTATGGATGGATCGATGAACGAGTCCTTCCGAGGATCTGTCGACGAGCCGATGAATGGATCGATGAACGAGTCCTTCAGCGGATCTATCGACGAGCCGATGAAGGGGTCGAGGAGCGGCCATCTCATCGGTGCGGAGGAAGAACCCCAGATGGAGCCTTCTGCCGAGATGACGAACGGATCACTTTTGGAGACCAACAACGTGACGGCGGAGGGGTCGGTCCCCAAGGGCCCATCGGCGAAGGACCTGGCGGTGGCGATCCTCCTCAACAAGACCGTCTGGCTGGACATCGACGACAGCTCCGAGGACGGACGGAACTCCGAGGGGGAGCTGGTAGCGGTCCTCTACCTCTCCGGCCTCGACGGAAGCCCCCTCCTATCCCCATCCTTCAACAGGATGCTGGTGGACTACGGGATCGCCGAGCTGAACGACTCCACCGATAACGAGTTCAACCCAGCGGATTGGTGGCCGGCGCAGGAGAACGTCTCCGAGGATAACATCAGCGCCGATGAGGCGGCGGGGACGAAACCGAAGGGGCTGAACATCGATATCAAACCCACCAAGCCCCAGGTCGACGTCAACATCTCTCGGCTCAACGTCAACATAAACCCGGCAAAGCCGAAGGTCAGCGTCAACCCGACGAAGCCAGTCGTCAACGTCAGCCCCGGAAAACCCGCCATCGAGGTGGAGGCCGCCCCGCCGAACGAGACGGGGAACGAGACCGATGGGGCGGTGAGCTACTACGACTCCCTGGAGGGAAGGGAAGAGACCGGCCCCTTCAGCTCCTCCGGCGGGTCCGAGCCGTTGGTTCTGGTGAACCAGACGGCTCCTGTAACCCTGATCAACCCGACGGGGACGATCACCATCGTCAACTCCACGGGAGAGGTGACCCTGATAGATCCATCCCTCCCGGTGAAGGTGATCAACTCATCGGAGGCAGAAGGAGGATCGATCTCGGCCGTCGAGACCCCTCCGGGGATGAGGGAATCGGAGGCCTCGACGGAAGGAAGCGACCATCCGCCCCCCAAGGCCGGTATCGGTCGCCGGCCTCGATGAGCTCCACGGGTCCCGTCTGGTCCCACGCCTCCTGAGGGGGACGGCACCCCATGGCCAACTGCCGACGTATCCCCGCTTCCCGGAGAAGAACCGTCTTCGGGAAGCCTTTTATCCTCCCCTGACGACTCTCCCGTCATGGCATCCCTTTCGGGAGAGGTGGGAGGAATCCGGATGGAGAGCCCCGTGATGCTGGCAGCGGGGATCCTGGGGACTACCGGCGCCTCCCTCAGGAGAGCGGCCCTGGCCGGGGCGGGAGCCGTCGTCACCAAGTCGGTGGGGGTCGCCCCCCGGGAGGGGCACCGGGGTCCCACCGTCGTCCAGGTGGAGGGGGGGCTCCTGAACGCCATGGGGCTTCCAAACCCGTCGTACCGGAACTTTCAGGAGGAGATAGATATCGGCCGGGGTGGCGGCGCCCCGGTGGTGGCCAGCATCTTCGGCGCGGGCGCCGAGGAGTTCGTCGAGGTGGCGACGGGCCTCGACGCCGACGGCTTCGAGCTGAACCTCAGCTGCCCCCACGCCGATAGGCTCGGCGCCGAGATCGGATGCGAGGCCTGCAACGTCGAGGCGATCACCCGGGCCGTGAAGGAGGAGGTAAACGTCCCGGTCTGGGTGAAGATCACCCCCAACGTCGCCGACGTCGTCAGCCTCGGCCTCGCCGCCGAGCGGGGGGGCGCCGACGGGGTCGTGGCGATAAATACCCTCCGGGCGATGGCCATCGACGTCGAGTCCGGGATGCCGATCCTGGGAAACAGGTTCGGAGGCCTCTCGGGCCCCGCGATAAAGCCGGTGGCGGTGAGGTGCGTCTACGACCTCGCCTCCGCCCTGGAGATCCCCGTGATCGGGGTCGGTGGGATCGCCTCCTGGGAGGACGCCGCCGAGATGATGATGGCGGGAGCCAGGGGCGTCCAGGTGGGGACGGCCCTGGGAATGATTGAAGGGTACGGGGTATTCAGGTCCATCGCCGAGGGGCTCTCCGCATACCTCGACCGGAAGGGGATCGACCTGGAGGAGCTGGTGGGGCTTGCCAGGAGGGCGACATGAGGCCGATCTCCGCCCGGATCGTCGAGATCGTACAGGAGACTCCAACGGTCAGGACCCTCCGGTTCGACCGCACCCTCGGCCCGGTCCCAGGCCAGTACCTGATGGTCTGGGTGAGGGGCATCGACGAGGTCCCCATGAGCTTCTCCTATCGAGACGGGATCACCGTCCAGCTGGTGGGGGAGGCGACGAGGGCTATCTTCGATCTTGAGGTCGGCGAGAGCCTCGGCCTCCGGGGCCCCCTGGGAAACGGCTTCACCCTCTCTGGCGAGAGGATCCTCCTCGTCGGGGGCGGGGTGGGGGCCGCCCCCCTCGCCCTCCTGGGGGAGGCTGCGGCGGAGGCGGGGATCGAGGTCACCACCCTCCTCGCCTCCCGGTGCTGCGACGACCTCCTCTTCCTCAAGAGGTTTGAGCGGATCGGGGAAGTGGTGATAACGACCGACGACGGCTCCCTGGGGATATGCGGCCGGGCCTCGGTGGGGCTTTCGGCCCTCCGGCTCCAGGAGTTCGACCAGATCTACCTCTGCGGCCCCGAGCCGATGATGGAGGACGTCATCGGCAGGTGCGCCGGGATGGAGACGAAGATCCAGGCGTCCATAGACCGCTACTTCAAGTGCGGTATGGGGATCTGCGGCTCCTGCTCCCTAGACCCCTCCGGGATCAGGGTCTGCGTCGAGGGTCCGGTCTTCAGGGCCGACAGGCTCGCCGGGACGGAGTTCGGCCGTTACAGGAGGGGGGCGAGCGGCATAAAAATATTAAGGGATGGATGAATCAAATGATCGCCAGGTTCCTATTTGACGGCGTCGTCCGCCAGGGGGAAGTGTCCGACGGTTCCATCGAGGCGGACGGCAGGGCTTACGAGATCGGAGAGGTCGCGATCCTCGCCCCCGCCGAGCCGAGCAAGGTCGTCTGCGTCGGCCTCAACTACCTCCTCCATGCAAAGGAGCTGAAGATGGACCTTCCGACGGAGCCGATCATATTCCTGAAGCCTCCGACGGCGGTGATCGGCCCCGGCGCCGATATCGTCATGCCTCCTTCGAGCAGCCAGGTCGACTACGAGGGGGAGGTGGCGGTGGTGATCGGCAGAAGGTGCCGGGGCGTCCGCGCCGGCGAGGCGGAGGAGTACATCCTCGGCTACTCGAACTTCAACGACGTCACCGCCCGGGACCTCCAGAGGAGGGACGGCCAGTGGACGAGGGCGAAGAGCTTCGACACCTTCGCGCCCCTGGGCCCCTACGTCGTCGAGGCCGACCCCTCGAGCCTCGCCATCGAGACGAGGGTCAACGGAAGGGTGAGACAGAGCTCCAACACCTCGGACCTGATATTCTCGATTCCGGAGCTGGTGGAGTTCATAAGCGGGATCATGACCCTCCTCCCCGGCGACGTCATAGCCACAGGGACGCCCCCCGGTGTCGGCTCCCTCTCCGCCGGAGACCTGGTGGAGGTGGAGGTGGAGGGGCTTGGGACCCTCAGAAACCCCGTCGTCCGGGGGTCGTCGCCGACACCGAGAAGAGCGGCTGAGGATCGCTGATAAAAAGCCGAGGCGGCCTGGGGCCGGTGAGAGGTCGGGCCCCGGACCGGACCTGGGGCCCTCCGTCGGTCCCGCCCTCTGACCTCTTGGATTCTTCTCGGGCTATCCACCTCTCCTGCGCCGGAAGAAGAGAGCCGCGGCGGCAGCCACCAGGATCGTGACGACGAGGGCGATGGTGAGGGCGCCCCCGCCCCCCTCCTCCTGCGGCGGCGCGACGGCCGGGGGCCTCGGCGGGATCTTCGCCTCGATGATGCTCTCCTCCATATCGATGACGTCGCCGTCGTTTCCGAGGAGCTGGATGGTGAGCCTGTAGATCCCCGGCTCCAGGGTTCCGTTCCAGGATATCTCCACCGTCTCGTCGTCCCCGGCTAAGAGGATCGGCGTCCTCTCCTCGACGGTGGCGAGGGGGGCGCCGTTCTGGCGGAGGTCGAAGCGGAGGGACCCCTCGAAGGGGACCCGGGACCTCCCCATCACCGTGGCGCTGGCCCCGGTCTCGTCCTGGTAGGTGTCGGTGATCTCGGCGTCGTCTATGGCGGTGAACCGGTTCATGAAGGCCCTGGTCTGACCGTTCTTCTTCTCGACGATCTTAACCCGCCCCCCGTACTCGCGGCCGTTCTCCAGGAGCTGCTTCCACTCCAGAGAGAGGTCGGAGGGGGAGCTGTAAGAGCCGGAGATGGGGACCGATTCCCTCTTCGATACGTAAACCGCCTTATCGCCCTCGAGGAGCATGTAGTAGATGTCCACCACCGCCGGGTCTCCAGAATAGACCAGGAGGTTCATACCCCGGTGGTCGGCGTGGGAGTCCCGGACGTCGAACCTGATGCTCACCCTCCCGCCGTAGTGGAAGTCGCTGCACTTCTCGGAGATCGCCTCGCCCTCCCGGATCAGTTTGGCGCAGGCGGTGTAGCTGCCATCCTCAGCCCCGCCGACGTCCCAGGTGGCGACCCAGGTCCCAGGACCGTCGAGATCGAGGGCCTTCGTCTGGATCGGGCCTGCCTTCCTCGATGATAGATCCAGCTGGAGGACGCACCCGGCCACATCCCCCGTAACGGTGACGTCGCAGGACTGAAGGTCCGAGTAGATATCCACGACCTCTTGAGCCTGAACGGCAGGGGCCCAGACCACGAGAGCGATCGCGAGCATGAACGTTAGAGCCGGTTTCATAGCATATCCTCGCAGAGATCCCATGTAGCGGCATCTTTAAAATAGCCACCGATCCGGTCATCCCCGGAGAGGGGCCGCCTCCTCTACATAGGAGTTATCCGACGGGATCGATTCTTACCGATTGGCTTTAAGACTTTTGGAAGGTGAATGGGTCAGAGGTCGACGGTGATCTCCCCTCCCTGGAGGACAGCATCCTCGCTGATCAAGATGCCCCTCCTCTCGCCGCCGGAGGTGGCGATGCGTGCTGCCAGGCCCCCATCCCCGCCCGTCGAGTAGGGGACGACCATCTCGTACCTGCCGCCCCTGGGGAGAGCGCTCCTGGTGTAATTCAGGGGTCGGCCCTGGTTTGTGGTGAGGTTCAGAGAGAGGGTGACGGGCCCATCCCCGGGGGAGGCGCCCCGGATACGGGCCCCAGCCACCCGCTCGAAGATCTTGACCTGATCAGACCCCACCCCCGGATCCGACTCGTAGACCAGCCGGAGGGAGCTCATCTCCCGGCAGTCGGTGAGGTGACACCGGGCCAGGGTCGTCCTCAGGAACCTTCCTCCCCCTTCAGGGCCGGCGCCGGCCATCCTTCCGTACTCGGAGGGGTCCTCCCCCGCCCAGAGGACGATCGTCGCAAGCCCCGGCCCCAGGAGCCTTGACTCGGTGACGGCGTAACGGGCCCTTCTCGCGTCCATGATCTCCAGGGCCGCCGCCTCATCCTCGGCGATGAAGAACCGGGCCGCATCCTCGGCCCCGGCCTGGAAGCCGTTTGCCACCACCGGCCAACCGGAGAGGTACAGGACCCAGTTCCCCCGATCCCACCAGGTGAGGACCCCGGCCCCCGCGGCCGTATCCCCCTCCCAGGGGGCGGAGGAGTGCGCCGACCTCTCCTCCAGCCACTGGAGGGGGCGGTCCCACCCCGACTCCACCACCGCCGGCCGGATCGAGAAGACCTCCGAGACGCTCACCGCCGAGGGGAGGAGGAGGAGAAGGAGGAGGAGGGGGTTCAGGTACCTCGATTTCCTCGGGTCTCCTAGCCGCCATCCTCCCTCATAGAGTAGGGTGGCGGCCCTGAGGAAGAAGAGGGCCATGAGGACCGCCATGCTGGCGGAGAAGACGTAGAGGAACCGGTTCTGGAAGACGGCGAGGAGGAGGAGGGAGACGGTCCAGACGAGGAAGAGGAGCTGGAGTCTATCGATGTCGGAACGCCAGAGGTGGGCGAATCCCAGGACCGCCGCCGTCAGATTGAATCCAACGACGGTGAAGGGCCTGACCACGCCGTAGAGGGGGACCGCCTCCGCCACCTGCCAGGAGAGAGCGCCGCCGAAGAAGTAGTCGATCCCCTCGTCGAGGAGCCGTTGGACCCCCAGCCACCCCTCGAGGGCGAAGGCTGATGACAAGAGGAGATAGCCGAGGAGGAGGAGGAGGGGGGGTAGAGCGATCCAGGGCACGCCCCTCCTGGAGAACGCCCCGGTGAGGGGTAGGAGGGCCGCCGTCGTCACTAGGACGGCGGCGAGGGCGAAAAATGAGGGGGCCATCCACCCCACCCACCAGAAGGGGAGGGCGAGGACGAGGGCGACCCCGAAGACGAGGAGGAATACCTGGAGGCAGGGGCGAGATGAGACCCCCCGGCGGAGGTCGAGGGTGGCGGCGATGATGACGAAGGCCAGGAACGCCCCGAAGTAGGCGGCGGCTCCGATCCAGGTGTAGGCGAGGGCGGCAGCCGAGACCCCGGCGGCGGCCCCAGGCCAGGGCCATCCATCCCCCCTCTTCAGGGCCAGGACGAGGAGGAAAACGAAGCTCACCAGGATGAAGGTCTCGAGGACGTGGTGATCCGGTCGGGCGAAGATGCTGATGCTGACGTGCTGGGGGTTGATGGCGAAGAGGAGGGCCGAGAGGAGGGCGGCCCGGGGGCCGAAGAGCTCCCGGGCGAGGAGGTAGACGGAGATGATCGTCAGAGACCCCAGGATCGGGGGGGCGACGGCGGCGACCATCTCCACCGACCTCGGAGATCCCGCCCCCAGGAGGAGGGCGGCCCCCGCCACGGCCTGGTCGAAGAGGGGGGGCCAAAGAAGCTCCAGCCCCTCCGGGTAGTTGATGGAGGGATCAAACCAGAGAGTCGACGGGAAGTGGTCGACGGTGTAGAGGATCCTCCTCATGTGGTAGAAGGAGTCGGAGCCGTAGAAGAGGATGTCTCCGCCGACTATGGCGCCCCTCATCGGGGCCATCCTCAGAAGGAGGCCGAGAAGAAAGATGGCGAATACGGACAGATGCTCCCGCACGTCTCCTCGATCCAGCCTCGATGACCCCCATCGTTTACTCTGTCATCATCGGGATAGGTATTTACAGGTTGTGACGGGGCCGGGGAGGATAGAGAGGATATTGAAGTAGGTTTAAACCCAGATTCGTAATAGGTTCATCCCGTACGCGGTAATAAGATCTATATACAAAATACCAAATTAAGCACTAAGAAAATCAGCATCAAAATTGGGTAATTGGCCATGTCAAGGGATGTTCATAAAGCGCAAATTCCAGATTCGATTCCGAAACCAAGTGAATTTTATCGCGCTCGTCATCCGGATCTTTTTTCAGATACGGATATCGAGACTGAGACCCTCTTCTCAAAGGACTTCTTCGAGTACTACTTAGATAATCTTACGAATCGAAAACAAGAGATTGTCTTTGAGGATTTTTGTCGCCGACTAGCCGAACTTGAAATTTGCCCAAATTTGAAACCTCAGACTGGCCCTACAGGTGGCGGGGATAGTAAGACTGATGCTTCCACTTATCCTGTTGCGCCAGCGCTAGCAGAACGCTGTTATTGGGGAAGCCTCAGTTCACCTTCGGATGAGGCGTGGGCATTTGCTTTTAGCTGTAAAAAACGATGGAAAGATAAAGTCAAGAGTGACGTAAAGAAGATCGCAGTCGCAGATAGGATATTTAAAAAAATATTTTTCATAAGCAACCAATTCGTTCCTGATAAAAAACGTTCTGAAACTGAAGATGAGCTTAGCAAAAAATATGCAGTTGATGTTCATATATTGGACAAAACATGGATAGTTAAAAGGGTTTTTGAACATGCGCATCAAGAACTTGCAATTGATGCACTCGGCATAGATGTACCTAAAAGAGATAAACCCAAATTGGGGCCAAAAGATACTTCGCGTCAGCAAGAGCTTGATGATCTTCTCAAGAAATTAAGGCAGCCAGAAACATACTATGGGAATGACTATGCTCTTGCACAAGATTATTTAAAAGCAGCAACAATCAGCAGAAGCTTAGGAAAGCTACGACACGAAGTCGATAGTTTCTTTTTAAAAGCGAGGGATCTCGCTAAGAAAAATGGCCATAGAGGACAGATTATCAGATGTTGCTATCAGCATGCTTGGACAAGTTATTGGTGGTTTGATGATTTTAAAGCCTTAGAGAGCATATATCAAGAAATGGAAGAATATCTTTCAGGAACAGAAGATGCTGATGACTGTGAACTATTTATGAATCTTTGGCACCTTCTTCTGCCATGGGTATGTGAAAGAAAAGACCCAGAGGAGATGACAAAGTTTGAAGTCCGCCGTGATGTTATTCGATCAGAAGCCGAAAGGTTATCTAAAAAGACGGATCGTCCGACTAACTCCCTTAAGGCTCTAACAACATCACACCTAATAGATATATCAATAATATTATATAACAATGTTATGAAAACTACATCGAATGAACCAGAACTTGATTGCGAAAAAAGTCTCGAATATTCACAGTCACTTGTGTCTGATATCGAAAAAATATTTGATGAATTAAAGAGATGCCTTAAGAGAGCGAAGGGTATGGGTACATATCCTCTATCGGAACTAATCCGTATATTGGAAGAACTTGGCGAACATTTTGGGCATTTACCAGGATACAATGACCTTTATGACGAAATGATGTGCATCGTGAAAGAGAGATCGGGTGAAATGGAAGTTGGCAAACACCTTTATAAAAGGGGATTGCAATCGCTCAATCAGAATAATCCAAAAGATGTTCTTCACTATATGGGCCAAGCTCAGATCAAACTCTTTAAAAATGAGACACTTGAAGGCGGGATTCATGCAGCTTTTGTCTGTTCTGAAGCTTACCGGAGAATGGGACTTTATTGGGCAGCTAGAATGGAAGCGTTGACGACAGCTAACTTTGCTCTGCGTGGTTTTGAGTCATTTTACGAATATCCCAAGTTAGGCCTATTCGCTGCGATTCAAATGGCGTTGTTAGAATTACATTTGTGTCGGATCACTCCATTTATTGCTTGGTATGAATGTTCTTGGATTCTAGTTAACCAACTACGCTCGATGCAGTATAAGGTCGATGATTTTGAAGAGGATCTGAAGTGGATGGAGTTGGTTCTTGGCTGCTTCTTCCTCAATCTGAGCCATGAAGATGTCAAAACATTATCCGCCCTTCCAAATGGACTTGATGAAGCCAACCTTTCATTGGCCCGATTGGCTCTTCTTTATTCTCTTGGCGATATAGACGTCCTCATAAAAGAAGGGCCCGAAGAATGGCGTACAAACCGCAGTGAAATAGATGAATTTTTTGAAAGATGGAAGAATCAGCCCGCAGCGGAAGTGATGCCTAAAACCCTAAACGGAGAGACACGTTCCTATTGTAACTTAGAAACAAAAATATTTGGCGTAACATATCACTTAAAGGTGAGGAATCACTTTGGTCCAATTGCTTTTTCTGAGAACTTAATCGGCGCGATTGAGTCGATGTTGGCAACAGCTAGATGGGAGAATATTGCGTTTATTGTTGATCGAGTTGAAATATTGATTGATATGGATTTACTAGGCGAAAATCCGCCAGCACTAAATTATGATGAGCCGTTCGATCCAGATGGTTATTTGTTTATTTGGAAGCCCGATATGTTGGATTGGATTAATAAGGAAAGTGAATACATGCATAAATATTTATTTGATTTCTTAATTAAACTTCTTGTTGATATAACCATCGATCCGTTAGAGGATTTACAGCAAGAGTTCAAAAATTGGGCCGACGAGGGCGTATTTGATCGCACTCTTGTGACATCGCAAATAAGCACCATACTAGCGAATTTGATTGGTAGGGAACGTTATGAAATTGAGTATTGGTCCAAATCCTCCACTTCATAGAAGATTTAACGAAAAGGATTCCATGGAACATATCAGTAATCGATATAGTGCATTACGGAATGTTCTCGCAAAACAAGTAGAGATTCTCCAACAAGACGAATCCTTTCATGACAGATGTAAATATTATTACGGAAAGGGCTATAAAGATTGGGTTATCCTCTCAGCAATACATAACTGCATGATAAACTGGAAAGCAGACGAACTCGGTTTGACGTTTTTAGAAGCCGATCAAGAACTATTTCATGATTTGACTAAGCAGATTAAAGATGCAGTATATCCAGTCGATCGATTCCTCGGAGAGGATTTCGACAATGCAATTAAAATATGTTGTTTTACATGTCTAAGAACCTACGGATTTGAGCTGAGGTTGGGAGCAATCACACCAGAAATAGCCGAAAGTATCGAAAAATTTTTGCGTGAAAGAATGAAACATTTTGAATTCGACCTTCCCCACGATCCCCTTTTTGGAGAACAGCCCGGAAACTGGCCAGATATATAAAAAATATTTTTTAAAAATTAGCTTCAGGATATGACCTTCGCTTTGACTATCACCACGTCCTTCGCGGGCCTGTCTCCGGGGCCGGTCTTCACCCTCCCGATCATGTCCACCACGTCCATGCCACCGACCACCTCGCCGAAGACGGGGTGCATCCTGTCTAGGCGGTTGTTGTCGACGAGGTTTATGAAGAACTGGCTTCCCCCCGTATTCGGGCCGGCGTTCGCCATCGAGATCGTCCCCCGGTCGTTTCTGTTCCTGGCCGCGAACTCGTCTTTGATGGTGTAGCCGGGACCGCCCCGGCCCGTTCCCGAAGGGTCGCCGCCCTGGATCATGAACCCGTCGATGACCCGGTGGAAGATCACGCCGTCGTAGAACCCGTCGGCCGCCAGCTTCTCGAAGTTGCCGGCGGTGACGGGCATGTCGTCGCGAAGCCGGATCTTGATCTCGCCCATGTTCGTCTCCAGGAGGACGATCGTCCCCTCCGGCCCCAAAGCCTTCTCCTCTCTCTCTGT
>Ga0334890_1004951_pt1 | contig 11735 bp, 8 predicted proteins | sample GraSluR1_MG_3_FD_207220 | JGI IMG/M metagenome (GOLD analysis project Ga0334890, IMG submission 207220) | Sludge microbial communities from methane-producing bioreactor in Wageningen University, Netherlands - Granular Sludge_31_08-R1 | ecosystem: Engineered > Bioreactor > Anaerobic > Unclassified... | reverse complement strand
CTCATGACGTGGATGCGGCGCGACACGGCGTACCTGCTGGTGCTGGTGTGGGCCTTCGCCGGGATCGGGGTTAAATTTGCCGGCGTCGCCGTAGTCGCGCCGGCAGCGTGGGCGGCGACGGCTGTCGTCGTGCTGCTGGCTGCAGCCAGCCTGGTCTGGCGCAGACCGCAACGAACATCCGCGCCGGCGATATGAGAGCGTAGAACCCAAGGAGTTTATGATGGCCGCGCCGAGCGAAGAGACAATCCGCTGGCTGGTGGAACACTCCATGTTGGAACAGGCGCGGCGTCTCGCCGTCGCCTATTCAGGGCAAGGCCGCATGTGGCGTCACCCCTACGCAGAGGCGCAGCCGCGCGCGGCCGCAGCTAAGGCGTCGGTCTGGTTCTCCGCCTACCCCGCCTCGGTCATCACGCGTCCCGGCGATTCGGTGCTGGCGACCCTGGGCGACCCGGCGCTGTGGCAAGCCTTCGCCGCCATCGGCATCCAGGCGCTGCACACTGGGCCGATGAAGCAGGCCGGCGGCGTCACCGGCCGCGAAATGACGCCCACGGTCGACGGTCACTTCGACCGCATCGGCCTGGAGATTGACCCGGCCTTCGGCACGGCGGACGAGTACGCTGCCATGAGCCGCAACGCCGCGGCCAACGGCGGCGCCGTGATCGACGATATTGTGCCCGGTCACACAGGCAAAGGGCCGGACTTCCGCCTGGCGGAGCTGGGCTATGCCGATTATCCCGGCCTCTATCACATGGTGGAGATCGCCGAGGCCGACTGGGACCTGCTGCCGCAAGTGCCGGAAGGCAAGGACTCGGCCAACCTTAGCCCGGAAGCGGAAGACGCCCTGCATGCACGCGGCTACATCGTAGGCAGGCTGGCGCGGGTCATCTTCTACGAACCGGGCATCAAAGAGACGAACTGGAGCGCGACCCGCGTGGCGGAAGGCGTAGACGGCGTGCCGCGGCGTTGGGTCTATCTTCACTACTTCAAAGAGGGGCAGCCGACGCTGAACTGGCTCGACCCGACGTTCGCCGCGCCGCGTCTGGTGATCGGCGATGCGCTGCACTCCCTCGACACGCTGGGGGCGGGCATCTTGCGACTCGACGCCAACGGCTTCCTGGGCGTGGAGTCGCGCGCCGGCGGCCCGGCTTGGTCCGAGGGACATCCGCTGTCGATCACGGCTAACCAGTTGATCGCAGGGCTGGTGCGCAAGGCGGGCGGCTTCACCTTCCAGGAGTTGAACCTAACCGTCGATGACATCGCGGCCATGTCACAGGGCGGGGCTGACCTGTCCTACGACTTCATCACGCGGCCGGCCTACCACCACGCCCTAGTGACGGGCGATGTCGAGTTTCTGCGCCTGATGTTGCACACCATGCACGCCTACGACATCGACCCGGCCTCGCTGATCCACGCGCTGCAAAACCACGACGAACTGACGTTGGAACTAGTGCATTTCTGGACGCTGCACAAAGACGACGAGATCGCCTATCAGGGGAGAACGTGGGCGGGCGGCGAACTGCGCGAGTCCATTCGCAGCCTGATGTATGAACGGCTCACCGGCGCACATGCTCCCTATAACCTGCGCTTCGTAACCAACGGCGTGGCCTGCACCACCGCCGGCATGATCGCGGCTGCCCTGGGCTTCGGCGATGTGTGGAATCTGACGCCGCCACAAGCCGAGCAGATCCGGCGGGCGCATCTGCTTCTCGCCATGTACAACGCGCTGCAGCCGGGCGTGTTTGCGCTCTCCGGCTGGGACTTGACCGGCGCGCTGCCGCTGCCGCGCGCCGCGGTCGAGGAACTGATGGCAGACGGCGACACGCGCTGGATCAACCGAGGGGCATACGACCTGATGGGCGTGAACCCCGCTGCGCCGGCCTCTGCCGCGGGCTTGCCCAAAGCGCCTGCACTCTACGGCTCGCTGGTCGAGCAATTGCAGCAGCCCGATTCTTTCGCCGTCCAGTTGCAGCGGCTGTTGCGCATGCGCGCCCAATATCGCCTCTACGCCGCCAGACAGACGGCCGTGCCGCAAACGGCGAGCAAGGCGCTGCTTGTGATGGCGCACGAATTGCCCGACGGCCTGGGCCGGCAGGTAACCGCGCTCAATTTCGGCGCAGAACCGGTAGACGAGACCGTTTTCGTAGACGAGATCCCGGGGGCAAGGGTGATCGATATGCTAAACGGGCACGAGGAGGGGATCACAACCGCAGCGGGCGGCGTGCCGGTGCGCCTGGAGGGTTATGCCGGCAAGAGCCTGCTGCTGCGCGAATAAGGCGATAAAAAACGCCTTGCTGCAAGCGGCGGACTTACAGCAAGGCGGCGATTCTAGGCGGCAAGGATGCCGTCGCTACAAGGTCGCAACGAATTCGCTGCGGGACGGCCCGGCTAGGCCGGCTCGCCGATTAGCTTGAGGAACTCGCTGCGGTCCAGCGCTTCTTTCTCCAGCAACGTCTCTGCCAGCAGGACCAGCTTGTCTTTGTGCTCGACCAGGAGCCGGTGCGCCCGTTCATAGGCCTGATCGACGATGCGCCGCACCTCCTGGTCGATCTGGCGCGCCACCTCTTCGCTATAGGTGCGCTGTTCGCCAAAATCCATGCCCATAAAGGGGTTGCTGTCCGCTTGCTGCAACTGCATGGGGCCGATCAGGTCGCTCATGCCGTAGCGCGTCACCATTGCCTTCGCCAGCTTGGTCACGCGCTCCAAGTCATTGGCGGCGCCGGTTGTCGGCTCGGCAAAGACCAGTTCCTCTGCCGCGCGCCCGCCGAGCAAACCGGTCAGTTCGTCCTCATACTCGGCCTTGCTCTTGAGCGTGCGATCTTCTTCGGGCAGGGGCATGACGTAGCCCAACGCCTGGCCGCGACTGACGATGGTGATCTTTCCCACGCGATCGGCGTATTGCAGATGCTCCATCACAATGGCATGGCCCGCCTCGTGATAGGCCACGATCTTGCGGTCATCTTCGGTCAACACGCGGCTGCGCCGCGCCGGCCCAGCCATGACGCGCTCGATAGACTCGATTAACTCATCCATGCCGATGGAGCGCTTGTTGCGCCGTGCTGCCAGGATGGCGGCTTCGTTGATCAGGTTTTCCAGGTCTGCGCCAACCATGCCCGGCGTCTGCCCGGCGATGACGCCCAGGTCCACATCCGGGCCGATTGGCTTGCCGCGGGCATGCACGCGCAGGATTTCTTCGCGCCCGCGGCGATCAGGCCGGTCGACCACAACCTTGCGGTCGAAGCGGCCAGGGCGCAACAGAGCCGGGTCGAGGATGTCGGGGCGGTTGGTGGCAGCCACGATCACGATGTTCGTATCACTGTCGAAGCCGTCCATCTCGACGAGGATCTGGTTGAGCGTCTGTTCGCGTTCGTCATTGCCGCCGCCCAAGCCGGCCCCGCGGTGGCGGCCAACCGCATCGATCTCGTCGATGAAGATGATGCAGGGCGAGTTTTTCTTGGCTTGCTCGAACAGATCGCGCACGCGGCTGGCGCCTACGCCCACGAACATCTCCACAAACTCGGAGCCGGAGCTGCTGAAGAAAGGCACGCCAGCCTCGCCGGCTACAGCCTTGGCGAGCAGCGTCTTGCCGGTGCCGGGCGCGCCGACCATCAGCACGCCCTTGGGGATGCGTGCGCCCAGCGCGGCGAACTTCTGCGGTTCCTTGAGGAATTCGACCACTTCCTGCAGCTCTTGCTTGGCTTCATCCGAGCCGGCGACATCCGAAAAGGTCACCGTGGGGCGGTCCGCCGTGTCCAGCTTGCGTGCGCGGCTGCGGCCAAACTGCATGGCGCGGTTCTGTCCGGCGCCGCCCGCCTGGCGCATGATGAAGAAAAAGAAGGCGAAGATCAACAGCATAGGCAGCAGCATGATCAGCCAGCTAAACACGGCGCTGCTGTTGGGCGCGCTCTCTACCACAATGGGCAGCGTCTCCAGCTTCTGTGCGCTCACGCCCATCGTCTTGAGCGTTTCGAGCAGGCTGTAGCCCGTCTCCTTGCGGCTGCGCAGGTCAGGTCCCTGCTTCATCTCGATCGTCACCAGGTCGCCCTGTACGACGATACGCGCCACCTCGCCGGCCTCCACCTTCTGGGCGACCTCGTTTAGGCCGACCAGATTGGACATGTCGACGGGCCGGCTGAAGAAAAAGCGCGAACCGAACAACACCAACACAGCCAAGACGAGCCAGAACCAGCTTCGTCCTAAGAAACTGCCGCCCGACCCCTTGGGATCTTGCCCCCCTTGATTGCCGCCTGAGCCGCGCGTGTTGCGCGGCGGCTGTTTTTTATCCGGCGTCATTGCCCCTCAAGTCGAAAAAGTGCCTGCCCTTCGAAGCGTAATACTTCCCAGCGGCTGCTCAATACATCCGGCGGCAAAAATGCCGCCCTGCGCCGCTCGCCTCTACAATACTTCGGTGCGGCCCGTTCGATCAGTAAGAACGCTTGCGCATGGCGCGCAGGTCCCCTACGCCCGAAATCTAGCCCAGTTCGCCTAAAACATCCTGGATGCCGACGCCGATGCGATGCGTCTGCGCGCGATGGATCGGCGGCAGATCCGGCGACACATGGGCATCCGGGCAGGAGGCCTCGTCCGGCTTGTCGCTTAGGCAGAGCAACAAGCTGCCGCGCGCGTTAAGCCAGGCTGCCAGTTCACACACTTCGTTGGTCAGCGTGATCTCGCGGGCCAGCAGTTCGTCGATCGCCGCATCGTCGGGCATGTTGCCCATACGCTCGATGGTCGTCACGAACTCCTGGCGGCGGAACTGCTTGAAGGGCGTGGGGTCGCCGGTGCGCACGCTGCACACCACGGCCTCATGAATCTGGCGGATGCTCTCGCCTGCGCCGGGGTTGATCAGCAGACGGCTGCCCACCCAACGCAGGAACTGCTCGAAATTATCCATGCTGCCGGATTTGATCTCGTCCAGAATCTCTTCAAAGCTGACCAGGCCGACGTTGAGGACAAGACAGATATAGGCCAGGTAGTCCTGGTTGTCTGCGGTCAGGAAGTGGTAGCGCGAGCGGTTGAGTTCGGCATATTCCCGCTCAAAGGCGGCGCGGTCAAAGCGGTCGCCCAGTACGGAGGTCATGGTGCGGAACATGCCTTCCAGCCGCGCTTCGTTGATCACCTGATCGTTGCGGCCTTTGGCCCCCAGCGCGGTCTTGTCGATGTCTGCGATGACGGCGGTGCGCCCGTCGAGGCGCATGCCCTGCTGTAACGTCCAACGAACCCAGTCGGCAAGCGCTGACCAGCGGTTGGCGCAGTAGACGGCATCCTCCTCGTCAATATCGACGACGAGTTCTTGGTTGGGCCGTTCGCTTCCGATAAAGCAACTGCCCTGCCACCCGCTCAGTTGTCGCATGTTGGCATACGCTTGGCCGTCGCCGGAAGGCGTATCGCCGATGAAGAGCAGTTCACTCAGTTCGATCTTCTGCCGGCGGAGCTTCTGCCCCTGCATGGCGAAAAAGATCGCGGCCTTGGCATAATCAGTATCCAGCTTGCGGGGAATCTGATCGCTGCTGAGGTTCATTTTGTAGGAAGCTGCTCGGAGCCCGGGTAGTCGACGGTCTAACGGTTCCAAGTTGCGATAGATCACAAAGTCGCCAAAATAGTCGGCAAGCGCAGCGCGGCCGAAATTCTTGAATTCGCTTTGTGCTCGCTCGCTTGAGAGAACGCTAGTGGTTGACGCGGTGCTCACATTTTCCCCCTATCACTCACAGTATATCCTTAGCTAATAACGGTGCGCCGCGCTGCGGGCGCGGCGCACCGCGTCCCAAGGCTACGCCATCTGCAGAGAGCGGGTCAGGGCGGCAGCTTCCTGCCCTAAATATCCCTGGGCCACGATCAACTCGGCGTTGAGCAGGCTTCCACCCGCAGCGCCGCGGATGGTGTTGTGCCCCAGAACCATAAACTTATAGTCGAACAGCGGGTCGGGCCGCAGACGGCCTGCTACAGTCGCCATGCCGGGCGACGTACCCGCTAAGCGATCCAGCCGCGGCTGCGGGCGGTCCGGCGCCGGCTCGTACACAATCGCCGGCTGCGGCGCGTGCGGCAGCCCTAACTGCTGCGGCAAAGGCCGGTATTCCTGCCAAGCCTGAAGGATTTCCGCCTGGCTCGGCTTGGTTTGGAACTCGACGCTGACGGCCTCTAGGTGGCCGTTGCGCACGGGCACGCGGTTGCAGTGCGCGCTGACGATGAAATCGGCATAGCGCACGCGCTCACCGTCAAAGACGCCCATCAGCTTCTGCGGCTCCTTCTCCTCCATTTTCTCCTCTTCGCCGGAGATGAAGGGTACAACGTTGTCCAGGATGTCCATGCTGCTGACGCCCGGATAGCCGGCTCCGCTGATGGCCTGCATGGTGACGACGAAGACCTTCTTCACGCCGAAGCGTTCGTGCAGCGGGTGCAGCGCGCTGACCAGATGCGTCGTGCTGCAATTGGGGTTGGTGGCGATGAAGCCCTTCCAACCGCGCTTGCGTCTCTGAATGTCCAGCAACCCTAGGTGTTCGGGGTTCACTTCCGGAATGAGCAGCGGCACGTCGTCGTCATAGCGGTGGTTGCTTGCGTTGCTGCACACGGCATAACCGGCCGCGGCGAAATTGGTTTCGACCGCTCCGGCCGTATCCGAGGGCAGCGCGCTGAAGACGATCTCGGCGTCGAAGCCCGGCTCGCACGGCAGCAACGTCACATCGCGCAGATGGGCCGGCATGCCCCCGCGCAGGTTCCAGCGGCAGGCGTCGGCGTAAGCCCTGCCTGCGCTGCGCTCCGAAGCGCACAGCGCCGCAATCTCGAACCAAGGATGCCCCTGGAGCATCTGCACAAACCGTTGGCCGACCGCGCCTGTCGCCCCCAGCACGCCGACCTTGATCTTTTTGCCTTCCATCGCTCTAGGTCTCCGTCATAAGTTCAAGCCCGTTTGGGCTGTATCAGTCAATCAGTCCGCCCGCCAGAAAACAGCAAATTGCTTGGCAGGTTGCTCCTCTAGTGGGCCGTAAACGCCAGTTCGACGATGTCGCTCAACACGGCCGCGGCGGTGGCGTCGGCCCCGGCGCCTCTCCCCTGGATCACGAGCGGATTAGGATTGTACCATCGCGTGTGAAACTCGACCAGGTTATCCGTACCGGTCAGCCGCCCCAGCGGGCTATCGCCGTCAACCGTCACCGGGCCGACCCGGCAGCGACCGTCCTCGATGGTCGCCGCGTAGCGCAATGTCTGCTGTTGTGCGGCGGCGGCTTGCACGCGCTCGGCGTACTGCGCATCGAGCGCCGGCAGTTGATCCAAGAAGTCGCACACCGAGAGCTTGTCCATGTCGGCGGGATATAGCCCTTCGACCTCCACGTCGGCCAGGTCAAGTCGCCAGTCGAGGCCGCGCGCCAGGATCAGCGCTTTGCGGGCCACGTCAATGCCGCCCAGGTCGTCGCGCGGGTCGGGTTCGGTATAGCCGAGGGCATGCGCCTCGCGCACGATCTCGCTAAACGGCCGCCTCGCCTGCAAACCGGACATGACGTAGCCCAGCGTGCCGCTGAAGGCCCCGGCGATGCGTTGAACGGCATCGCCGCCGGCGACCAGCCGGTTGAGCGTCGCGATCACAGGCAAGCCCGCGCCGACCGTCGCTTCCCAGCGGCTGGCGCCGAGATGGCGCGGCGGCGCCGCACTGCCGCGCGGCGTGACGCCGGCTGAGGTCAGCCGGTCGTACACCTCCTGCTCAATTGTGAGCGGTTTCTTATTGGCAAGCGCCGCCTTATAGCGTCGTTCCAGCGCGTACAACAAACCAGGCACGGTTGCGTCGCTGGCAGTACAGTCGACGACCACCGCGCCCGGCCGGCCGGCAATGTCTACAATGCTGTATGAATCGCCCTGAGGTCCTCCCTCCGGGTGATTGGCCAGCCGTCCGCCGCCCTCTTTCAGCGCCAGCGCCTCGTGCAGCGTCTCATCGGCGATGCCTTCGCTCGGCTCGACGATGGCGCCATTGCTGTCGCATATCGCCAGCAGTTGCAGGTGCAGCCCGTATTGAATGGCGTGCAGGCCGCGGCAATCAAGGATTTGACGTAATAGGGCTTGCCCCACGCCGCCCACGCCAAAGAGGATGATCGGCAGTTCTCGCATAGACTCCGTCCGTTGCAGCCGGCCCGCATTGCGACGCGCCGGTCGCATTTCGGAAAAACGGGGAGCTCGAACTTCTTACAGGCGGCCGGCAGATGCTCCGCATACGGTCGCCTAAGCCGTTCGGCTCCCCTCCCTTTCGTTTGTCCGGTCATTATAGCATAGCGAGCAAACCGCGCATCAATCGCTTGAAAACTGGGACGATGCGTTTCAAAGCGCCCGGGCGCAGATTGACTTCGCGCACGCCATAGAGTACATTCACAGGTGTCCACAACAACATTTTATCCCTGCATGTTGGCTCTGTATTTTCGCCACACCCACACAAGGAGAAAAGTGTATGGAACAACGGCGTATGGGCGATTCGGATCTCGTCTGCTCCGCGCTGGGTTTCGGCACCTGGGAGATGAGCACTACCATGTACGGCCCCATCGACGTGCAAGACGCCACGCGCGCCGTCCAAGAGGCCATCGACTTGGGCATCACGCTCTTCGATACGGCCGAAGTCTATGGGCCGTATCACTCTGAAGAGATATTGGGCAAGGCTCTGGGGCCGCGGCGCAAAGACATCCTGCTTGTCACCAAGGTGGGCTTCACCTACGATGAGCAGAACAAGATCACCGGGCGGGATTCCAGCCCCGCCTACATCGTCCCGCGCGTCGAGGGCTGTTTACAGCGCTTGAATACCGATGTGATCGACCTCTTGCTGATCCACTGGCCCGACCACAAGACGCCCATCGCCGATGTCGTTGCCGCGCTGGAAGGGCTAAAGACCGGCGGCAAGATCCGCGCCTATGGCGTCTCTAACTATACCGTGCCGATGATGGAAGAATGCGAAGCCGTAGGGCATCTGGCCGCCAACCAGGTTGGCTACCATCTTTACGACCGGCGCATGGAAGCCGCCGTGCTGCCCTTCTGCCAGGCGCGGGGAATCGGCTTCATGGCCTATGGCACACTGGGTTTTGGGCTGCTGACGGGCGCGTTTACGCCGGAAACAACTTTCGTCGATTGGGACTGGCGCAAGAGCGGGCAGGCGTTTGGGCTGCCCCTGTTTGAGCCGGAGGATTTTGCCAAGGAGCTGCGGGTAACGGCTCGCCTGCAAGAGTGGGCGGGAGATCACGGCTACACGGTGGCGCAACTCGCCATCGCCTGGGTGTTGAGCAACCCCGCCGTCTCCGTCGCCCTGGTCGGCATGCGCAACTCGCGCGAGTTGCAGGAGAATGTGGCCGCGGTAGATTGGCGTCTTTCGCCCGCCGACCGGGCGGAGATCGACCGCATTTTCGCAGAAGAAGGAGTTCCTACATATGTAGACGCGCCCCAGGCCGTATAACCGGAGCGCGCCAAGGAGGCGTCAATGCTTGAGCGCAGTTGCGTACGGGGAATCGCATTGCGGCTCTCTTGCTTGCCCCTTGTCGTTTCTACCTTAATTGCCGGCGCGTTGTTGGCGGCGGGCTGCCAGCCGATTCAGCCGCCAACCGCAACGCCGGCAGCCGCCGAGACAACGCCATCCGCAGAAGACGCGGCGGAACCCTCGGCCCCGGCCGAACCGGATGCCGTGGAATTGGCGGCGCGTATCGATGCGGCCCGCCGCCAACTGCCCCAAGTCGAAACCCTGGCCGGACAGCTACAGCTTGCCCTCCCCCAAGCCGAATCCGCTCTGGCTGCGGTCGAGAATAACCCGTTCCTGATCCTCTTCCCTGCGCTGCGGCAAAGCCCCGCGCCGGACTGGCTGCTGCCAGGGCTGCGCGTGACTTACTACACGCAAAACGCCATCTTCGCAGACAACGCCGACGACCCCGCGCCCAGCGGCGCCGGCTATATGCAGTATGACCTGGTTTCCCTGGACGCCGAAACGGCCGTCACCTCGCTCAAGTATTTCCTGGCGGGCGACGACGGCGGCTATAGCCCCGGCTTCGTCATGCCCTCCTACGGGCTCCCCGGCGTAGGCGACTATTGGGTGGCGCCGGCCGTGCTGGCGCAGGCGGAGAACGCGGCCAACCCCAACCTGGCGGTCGTGCGCATGCCCACAACCGCCGCAGGGCGGCAATACAACGCGGTCCGCTTCCAGGCGAACCTGCAGGGCGCCGAATACGTGTGGATGATCGACGAGGCGTCCGGCCTGTTGCTCTTTCACCGTTATCGCATGTTCGACGGCTTCGGCGAAACATCCCAAGCCGGCCAGATCATGCTGGCGGGCATGCGCTACCTAAACTTGCCCTGGCAAGTGGCGGACGCGCCGCAGTGGGTGCAGCCGGGCGCGCGCCTTAGTTTCGACGGTTCCTATACCGTAGAGGTGGCCGGCAGCGTCACGCCGATGCCGTATGGGATGGAAATCGTGATCCAGGAAGTCCGCACCGGCTGGGCCAACTACCGGGTCGCCGACTCGCTCTATGGGCGCACCAACAGCGCTTCGCAGCGCATCAACGGCGCGGCGCAGATGTACGACGCCCTGTGGCTGCCGCCCGCCGGCATCGCAGACCTGGAACCGGGCCAAATATTGGACGTTGATCCCTTCACGCAGGTGAGCTTGCGCGTCGCCGGCGTGGATAGACGGCATGTCACATTGGAGGAGACGGGAACCCTGCACGCCAGTCACATCGTCTATGACCGGCGCACTGGGCGGCTGGTCGCACTGAGCTCGCAGCAACGAGCCGGCCTGGCCGTGATCGCCATCGAGTTGAGCCTGGCCAACGCCGCGCCCTGAGCGACCGGCGCACGGCCCCGCAGATACTGCAACAAGTGAACGCGGCGTTTCCGGATGCCGGAACGTCTTGATCTGTAGGAGAGTTGTATTCTCACGACGCATTCAATACATCGCCCAATACATCGCCCAATACATCGCCGCCGCCTAAATGGTCTGATCGCTAAATCGAGGTACAGCGCATGGTTGCACAACGATGACCCACAGATAGCGGATCGGCAAACGGATCCGGCTGTCGCCCAGGGAGCGGATGGAATGTCCATCAACGAACGCAAACTTGACCGATCCCCCGCCTTTGCGGAGGCGGCCGCGCGCTTCCTCGATGCGGTGGGCGAGTGGATTGACGCTTGTGTCGCGCGTTACACCGCAACCCCGCCATCCGACGCGCCGGACCAATTGGCCTACGTCGCAGCCTGGGAGCCGTACCTGCGTCTGCGGCCCCAACCTGCGGCGCTGGCGTTTCTGACGCAGAAGCGCGATGCCGTGCAAGCGCACTTCACGCAAACAGGCCAGTGGCGCCACGGCTACTGGATGATGCAAGACGTGTCGCGTGGCGTCGAGCACTTCAACGTCTTCCTGCGCACCTTGGCCCAACTCGCCCCGGACGACCCCCAAACGCGCAGCCAAGTACTAGATGCAGCAGAGCATTTCGGCAACTGGAAGGCCGCTGTCCCGCCGTGGTACGACGCCAAGACGAAACTTTTCCGCTCACACCGATTCGGCGCGGCCGGCGTCGAAGAACTGGACGGGCAATGGAACATCCCGGACCACCTGCGCGGCATCCGCCTCTGCCTGCTCGCCTACAGCCTGGGCGGCGGTGACCGCTACCTGGCGTTCGCCCGCGACTACGCCGGTCTTTGGGCGGACGCCCTGCTCATGGAGCAAGAACTGCCCGTCGGGCTGGGCGCCGACGGCCCGCTGTTTGCCCTGAATAAAAGGGCTGAAG
>Ga0334890_1004947_pt1 | contig 11742 bp, 12 predicted proteins | sample GraSluR1_MG_3_FD_207220 | JGI IMG/M metagenome (GOLD analysis project Ga0334890, IMG submission 207220) | Sludge microbial communities from methane-producing bioreactor in Wageningen University, Netherlands - Granular Sludge_31_08-R1 | ecosystem: Engineered > Bioreactor > Anaerobic >... | reverse complement strand
CATGGTGAAGTATTTAGCGGAATCCTGGCAAGTGTGATGGGGAAAATGCTAAACAAGACACAGGAAGGTTTTTATCTTATGAACGAAGCAATAAAAAAAGAAAGCGAAAAGCAATAATTTTAAAGAGAATGTCTTAAAAGTGCATCCTCTTATTTTTAAATTCCAATACTGTTTAATTGGTTATGTTACTTTCTTTTGCTCCTCTAAAAGAAAGTAACCAAAGAAAAGGAGTCCAGAACCGAGCCTAAGGCGAGCTCGGCGAAGCCAAAAGACAACCTCGCCCTGTTTGTCCGCCCGCTACACAATCCCACACACCACCAAACAGGACGAGGTTCGCGCCTTTTCCGGATTGCCCTCGCGCATTCTTAAGATTTAAAATACTTATAAGCGGTAAGTGGTCAACCATCATCTGCCAGCTCCGAAGTTGCCGAATATTCTTCACCACATGGATCAAAGCTGCAGTAGAACTCTTCTCCACCCTCACCCGTACCTGGGTCACCCCGTCCTACTCCCCTCAAAGTGATATCTTCGACGATCAGTTTGATTTCAAATCATGGCAAAATCTTAATCCCTTCAGCAAAATTTCCGCAAAAAGCTTAAATTTTACTATTTCGCTATTTACTGGTCAGAAATTCGTAATTTTAGCATTACATACAACAAACGGCTGCAACAATCATCGACAGTAATTTATTTCTGTCTTATTGTTAAAGAATAAAATTATATAAGGCAAGAAGAGGTATACATGAATAATAGAAATACAATAACAATCATTGTGTTTGCAATAGTTATTCTGGCCGGTATTCAATAAAATAACAGCTTTAAGTACATATCTGATGATAAAGCATATTCAAAATGCCATACATTAATTTACCGGCAAATAATCATCTAATATTATTCAAAAAGACAAATTATGGAGACTTTTAAAAAACTCAGAAAAATCAAGTTTCTGAACAGGAAAAGAATTGATCCCGGTAAATTTATCTTTACAGGGGAACCTCAAATTGAAGAAATTGAGATAAGCCTGTTTAAATACAAAAAAGAGGAATGTATTGAAAGCAAAAAAATTTCCTCTGAAAATATTGAAGAATTTGGAACCGATCAATATAACTACTGGTTGAATGTTTCCGGACTAAATGATCCTGATACAATAGCATCCATTTGTAAGAAACAGAATATTCACACTCTGGCAATTCAGGATATCCTGGATATCAACCAGAGACCAAAGTTTCAGGAATTTGAAAATTTTTCCTTTCTAACTCTGAAATCAGTGACCCCTTCTGATAATGAAATGTTAACGGAGCAGATCAGCTTTGCCTTCGGTGATAAATATATAATTTCATTTCAGGAAAGGAAAGCTGACTATTTTGACCATATACGACAAAGGTTAAGAGATGATATAGGCATTATCAGAGAGAGAGGCTCTGATCTCATGCTCTATGCAATGCTTGAATCAATTCTTGATAATTATTTCAGAACAATAAACCTTCTTGACTATGAAATTGAAAACCTGAACTTATCCGACCAAAAAAAAGTCTCATCGCCTGATGCCCTGGGCGTCATCGAAAACCATAAAAAGTTTGTTCATTTTATAAAAAAATCAATTCTTCCAATTAAGGAGTTTACACTGATAACTGAGCGGGGAGAATGTAAATTCATTCAAAAGCGTCATTTAAAATATTTTCTGGAAATCAAGGATTTATGCTTAACTCTCATTGAAAGCTGCGAAACGCTGCTGGCTTCCCTTGAAAGTAACACCAACCTGTTCTTTTCAATACAGGGGCACAGGATGAATCAGATAATGAAAACCCTGACTATTGTGGCAACCATTTTTATCCCTCTGACTTTTATCGTGGGTATTTACGGGATGAATTTTTCAAGTATGCCCGAGCTCGAATGGAAATATGGTTATGCATTAGTATGGTCGATAATCGTAATAGTTTTTCTGGGAATGGTAATCTACTTCCGGAATAAGAAGTGGTTTTAGATTCAGCGGGATAGAACACAGTTATTAATGTTATTTTGACTAAAACTATGGTAACTGTGATCTATTTTTCCCCTATCCTGAACCAGTCAAAATCAACATAGCCTCCCGGTGGTGAGACGGAGAAAACCCTTTCGGGCTGTGACAGACAACAGGTCGTTAACAGGATTGTGGTTCCATTGCCAGACCATAGGCAGAGGTGGCTCTCCTTTTTTACGTTTGAACTCATCGGAAGCGACTATCCCCGGTATCATGTAATACTAGGTACCCACCCGCACAATTGATATATCGGGCACGTCGGCGAATATTATGGGATTCTGAGCTGTTTGTAACTGAGCAGGTGCTTTTACATTGAATAAAGCGGCAGTCAATAAGGCTATTACCAGTTGATTATTTATCATAGTATAACTGCAATTTTAATTACTTTCTATAATGAGTACATTATAAAAATGTACAACCTTTCCCGAAGAGATAATGCCAGTTTTTCATATTCTTATGCCGGAATCCTTTGATCCGGCATTCTTATCGGCTGATATCTATGCACCTACAATACTTATGGAAGCGAACATCTCAATCTTAATATTTAGCTTTTTGCGATTAATTTTTAGACTCAGGCAGGCCATTAGTATATCCCTAACGGATCATGAGTATTAGCTAAAAAGTTCCGGTCCTTCCGCGGATCGGAGGGCCAACACAAAATTGTAACCTGTCAGGACCCTTGATTAATAAATTAAGAATACGTATGTTTGTATAATAATTCATACGTAAAATGGATACTAAATTAACACTGAGCATAAACAGGGATGTTGCACGGAAGGCAAAAGCCTACGCAAAGACTAAAGGAAGGAGTCTTTCTGATCTTGTGGAAAATTATCTCATGCTGCTGACAAGAAATTCTCCTGTTGAAGAAACAGAATACTCCCCCAGGGTAAAATCTTTACTCGGCAGTGTAAACTTACCTGCTGACTTTGACTATAAAAAGGAACTTGGAGATGCTTTAACAGAGAAATATCAATAGCATGGCAGACGTTTTTATTGATACCGACATTATTATTGACTTCCTTATTGACAGGAAACCTCATTCAAGGGAAGCTGCCATCATTTTTACGTTGATTGAACAAAAGAAGCTGAAAGGTTATGTTTCATCCCTGACTTTCAGTAATCTTTATTATATACTTAGAAAAGTTGAGTCGCACAAAAAGGTAATTGCTAAACTTGACAGCATTTCAAAATTACTGGCAATCCTGAAAGTCGATCAACAAATCATTAAAGATGCAATTGCATCAGGATTCATGGATTTCGAAGACAGCATTCAGTATAATTGTGCTTTAAACTCTAGAAAAATTGATGTCATTTTAACAAGAAACATAAGAGATTATAAAGCTGCAAGAATCCCCGTCATGACTCCTTCTGATTACTTAAAATTATTAAGCGGCCAACAGATTGCTCTGATAAAATAATTTTGTACCCGCGGCAAGTTTTCATGACCGTGGAATATTTAGATATATCAAATAACATTTTAGTCATAATCATTTGATGAATATTGATTTTGCCTGGAGTATTCCGGTTATAAATAGACTATAATTTAAAAGGATAAATGGATAAATGGATTTATAAACTCAAGATCACCTTGCTGGATACCAAACCCCTCATTTGGAGAAGGATCCTGGTTAGGGAGAATGTGCTTCTGTCTGATCTGCACAAGATCATCCAGACAACCATGGGCTGGACAAACTCTCATCTTCACCATTTCATTAAGGATAACACATTTTACACGGTTAAGATGGCAGATGATGATTTCTGGGATGAATTGAATAACGTAGATTATAAAGGCATCAGAATCAATGAAATCCTGCAATTTGTCAAGAATACAATAATCTATGAATATGACTTCGGAGATGGCTGGATGCATGAAATATTACTGGAAAAATTTGTAAAGGAGGACAAAAATGTCAGGTACCCAGTTTGCATAGCCGGTAAATATAATTGCCCGCCGGAGGATGTCGGAGGAACTGGAGGTTATATGGATCTGATAAGGATCATGAAAAATCCTAATCATAAGGAGTACGAAAGCTACATAAAATGGCTGGGTGGAAAATATGATTATACCGATTTTGATATAAACAACGTCAATAAAGAACTGACAAAAAGGAATTTTGGGATCAAATACTTTTAAATACCGGAACCTGGTTTTTACATCACCGATGATTTTATACTAACAGCTGACCGGAACGGTGTTTATAAATTCTCAGATGAAGGAAGGTTTATAAAAAAAATAATAAGCTCAGGCAGGGGGCCTGGTGAGATATCAGGTAGTTCATGCAGATATTACTACCACGAAGATCAACAAATCTTGTATATCGATAATGATTTCGTTCAAAATGACCAGATTCCTACACTGATGATCTCGCAGGTGAACTTATAAAACTGGGAAGATCTGTTCCCTGGACTCCCGGAACAGGCAGAGATATTTCTTTTCCTTCATCCCTGCCCAGTGGCAAACTCTGTGTTTATTATTTTCCTGATGAATTGCTAACCGTCCCGGTCCATCAAATGGCAGGATTTGTCCAAATTTATTGGAAGACTCCCGTTATCGTCTGGTAAAAAATTCACTAATACCAAACAAACAATTATTATATTGATTACTTTTGTGTTATGACAAATTATGATCATATTATTGAAAGAATTGTAAGGTTAGCAAATTCAAACTATCCGGATTCTGAAATTTTTCTTTATGGATCACAAGCACGTGGAGATTCGAAAAAAGACTCAGATTGGGATTTATTGATATTGCTTAATTTAAAAAACATTCCATTTGATCTGGAAACAAAAATAATGGATGATTTTTATGATATTGAATTAGAAACTGGCGTTATCATTTCTCCATTGATATATTCAAAATCTGATTGGATTGAAAAACAATCCATTACTACATTGTTTGAGAATGTTCAAAAAGAAGGAATTAGGATAAAATGACTGGTACAAAGAAGGATTTAGTAAGATATCGAATTTCGCGTTCATTAGACACTTTTGATGATGCTCTGATACTAGCTGATAAGGGAAAATGGAATTCAACAATAAATAGACTCTATTACTCAGCTTATTATGCTGTTATGGCATTACTTATAAACCAGGATATAAAACCAACCACACATAACGGGGCAAAATCTGCATTCTCAGAACATTTTATTAAAAATGGATCGATAGCTAAAGAGTATGGTAAGATATACTCGCAACTCTTTACATGGAGACAGAAGGGAGATTATGCTGAATTATTTGATTTTAATAAAGATACGGTAATGCCTTATTTCAAACCTGTAAAAGATTTTATAGAAATTGTTGAAAAGAGATTAATGACAGAATAGAGATTACCTGCCGGTAATAACCAGAAAAAGAAACATTTTTTTGAGGGTTCTCGTCGCCCCTGCTTTCAGTTTCCCTTAAACCATACTTCTATCCTTAAGAAGGTGTCTTAAAAGTGAATCCTTGTTATTTTATTCTTCAATTTCAATAATGTTTAATTGGTTATATTACTTTCTTTTGTTCCTCCAAAAGTGGTATCCAGCAGAGCTGAAGAAAAAAGTATTAAACAATTACTTTTGTTGTTATTCTTTGCATGCAAGACCCGTTGTTTCTTGGTGCTTCTAAGCCCCATCCAAAAGTCTGGTCTTAGGTTCTATTGGAAAAATAATTGGTGATGGCCTCAGTGTCAATCCCGTTTAAGAGAATAAGATTCATAAGGACCTAAGCAAAGGATCTAATCTTAAATTCACTAATTATGGAAAAAGAAAAGAAGGTAAAAAGTGTTATTGATGTTGTTCGTCCTAATGCAGCTGGTATTGACATAGCAAGTGAAGTACACTATGCTTCTGTTCCTGAAGGAAGAGATACTTCAAGTGTACGTAAATTTGGGAGCTTTACGGAGGATCTTCATAAAATGGCTCACTGGCTTAAGCAGTGTAATATTGACACAGTTGCAATGGAATCGACAGGAATATATTGGATTCAACCATATTTAATATTAGAGGAATATGGCTTTGATGTTTATTTGGTAAATGCCAGGCATATTAAGAATGTTAGCGGTCGTAAGACTGATGTACAAGATTGCCAATGGATCCGACAATTACACTCATATGGATTACTTAACCGCAGTTTCCAGCCTGAGAGTCTAACAAGAGAACTTCGGACATATATGCGGCATCGAAAACATCTTGTGCAGAGCACAGCTACTCAGATATTACTTATGCAAAAAGCCTTTGAACAAATGAACATTAAGCTGCAAGATGTAATTACTGATATTACTGGGCTATCAGGTAAACGCATAATAGAGGCTATCCTACAGGGAGAACGCGACGCAAAGACCTTATCTGAATTGGCGGATGGAAGAATAAAAGCCTCTAAAGAAAAAATTAGAAAATCACTTACCGGAGTTTGGAGAGAGGAACATTTGTTTGAATTAAAACAAGCATATGATCTTTACCAATATCTGAATCTAAAGATTAATGAATGCGATGGCCAGATAAATAAAGTTATGAATCGCCTAGGAACTAACGATAACTCAGATAATATTAAAAGACACAAACGCCCCAGCAAGAATAGTTTCAACTTCGACGGAACTATGCATTTAAAACAAATTCTAGGTATTGACGTAACCAAGATTTATGGTATAAGTGAACTTTCTGCTACTGAGATTATTTCTGAAATTGGTTCAGATATGACGAAATGGCCAACGGATAAACATTTTGTCTCATGGCTTAACTTGGCTCCTAATAACCGTATCTCCGGAGATAAAAAACTCAAGCCAAAAAAAACAAGCAAGAGAAATAATGCTGGTCAAGCCTTTATGCTAGCAGCTTCAACATTAAAAAATAGTGAACACTGGTTAGGTGCATTTTACAGACGCATAAAAGCTAAAAGAGGACCGGGAATAGCTGTCAAGGCAACGGCCAGGAAATTATCTTTAATCTTCTATAAAATGCTAAAGGATAGGATAGAGTTTTCCCCTATCTCAATAGAAAGATATAACGAATACTTTAAGGAACGAAGAATAAAAAGTATTCAAAGACAAGCCCAGGCATTAGGTTTGAGATTGATGCCTGAAATTGTTTCTTAAGAGAAATGAACCAAAGAAAAGGAGGCCGGAAAAGACAACCTCAACCTGTTTGTCCGCCCGCTACACAATCCCTCGCGCCACCAAACAGGGCAAGGTTCGCGCCTTTTCCGGATTACCATCGCGCATACTAAAGATTTAAAATACTTATAAGCGATAATTGGTCAACCATCACCTGTCGGCTCCGAAGGTGCCTAATATTTAACTACATGGATCAAAGGTGCAGTAATGCTCTTCTTCCCCCTCACCCGTACCTGGGTCACCCTACCCCCCTCTAAGCGGTATTTTCGATGATGTGTTTATCAACAATTCCTGAGCAGTTATAATTCTCAGGTTTGAACTTTCACAGCAGCATAAACGTTATTCTGTTTAAAGAGCAACTGACAATTTATTCCTGATTTTATTCATGCAAATAATAAAGTTTGAATCAAACCTCTATGAATTAAATACTATTTATTTTTTTTTTCAAAATAAGTTAGCTGGCATTAAGAAAATCATAAAGAAATGAAAAGAATAGAGACTGAAATTATAATTGATACTGATCCGGAGAGAGTCTGGCAAGTTTTAACGGATTTTGAAAAGCACCCTTACTGGAATCCCTTTATTAAATCAATTAAAGGAGAAAAAACTGCCGGCAGCAAAATTCTTGTACATCTACAGCCCCCGGGCAGTAATGGGATGACATTCAAACCAGTAATCTTAAAGTTTGATACGAACAAGGAATTCAGATGGAAAGGGCAACTGGGAATAAAAGGGATTTTTGACGGTGAACATTATTTTATTCTTGAGAAAGTTCGTGAAAATCAGACCAGATTCATTCATGGTGAAGTATTTAGCGGAATCCTGGCAAGTGTGATGGGGAAAATGCTAAACAAGACACAGGAAGGTTTTTATCTTATGAACGAAGCAATAAAAAAAGAAAGCGAAAAGCAATAATTTTAAAGAGGTGCTCCATGGAGCGCCTCTACAGGTGTGATCCCGGGGCGACTCGAATTTGGTTAATCACGGAAATCACAATATTTACTTAACTTATCCGCACAATCTCATTATTTCAACGTTATAGAACTTTTATCTGTAAACTTAAGTTAACTAAAAATATCATAAAATTAACTTTTTTTGTCCCCCAATAGGTCCCCCATTATAATTAATTACTATTTTTATGAAATAAAAATTCAATCACTATGGCAAATGTTTCCTTATATCTTAATAAAAGTAAAATTGATAAAAAAGGGCAGGTCCCTATCATGCTTCAGTTTGACCATAAGAATGAACGTTTCAGATATTATACCGGAGAAAAGATCGATCCAAAATTCTGGAGCAAATCCAAATCATCTTTTATCAAGCCTTCATATAATGATGATTCAACCCTTGATAATTATCTTAAAGGTCTAGTCAGCAAAATAAAGAAGATAGCAAGGGATGCAAAGACTGACAACAAACCTGTTACTGCTGATTACATAAAACGGAAATTCCTGGAGGAAACGAATCAATTTACGGAAAACACTTTCCTGTCACTTTTTGATAAGTATACCAAAGTTTCAGAAAGCACAAAGACAACCGGAACAATAAAAAACTATAAAGTGGTTTTGAAAAGCCTGAAGGATTTCAGCACTAACAATAACATCTCTCTTAATTTTAGCTCTATTAACAACTCTTTCTATGATGAATTCGTTGAATATCTGATCACCAAAAAGGAATTGTCCAACAATACAGTCGGCAAACATATAAAAACCCTTAAATCGTTCCTTAACTGGGCAACAGATAATGAATTTAACCGCAATCTTGAATATCAGAAATTCAAGGTAACCAGGGAAAATATAGAAATAATATACCTTACAGATCAGGAGCTCAATACCCTCTATAATCTGGAAATATCTGACAGCGAGCTTGACCGTTCGAGAGATCTTTTTTGCTTTGGTTGCTTTACCGGGCTTCGATTCAGTGATATTGCAGCGCTTGACAATAGCAATATAAATGATAATGAGATAAATCTCCGTACACAAAAGACCCGTGAAATACTAACCATACCACTGATACCCCGGGCATTGGCAATTCTTAAAAAATATAACAACAAATTGCCTGTAATAACTAATCAGAAGCTTAATCTTGATCTTAAAACCCTGGCTGAAATGGCTAAGATCAACGAGCCGATAACAATACAAAGGTACAGAGGTGCCACCAGAACAGATATAAAAACGCCCAAACATAAACTGATTACCACCCATACAGCCAGGAGAACCTTTATAACATTATCTTTGGAGAAAGGTATCAGACCTGAAGTGGTTATGTCAATTACCGGCCACAAAGACTATAAAACATTTAAAGCCTATATTAAAATAACCGACTCTATTAAGAGAGAATCCCTTCGTAGTGCCTGGAAATAACAATCAAGTTTCCTCAAACTTCAGTTTTTCCTCAATTTTTCAACTTTTAGTCATTTGGCTTGATTCATTCCTTAAAAGTTGATAGTAACATTAGCTTAATTTTCAATCATTTAAACTAAATATTTGTATTTTTTTTATTTGATATTATAATTGTGTTAATCGACATATAACATTTTTTACTTTATGGAAAATACAATTATAACAACCCTTAACATTGAAGAACTAACTGAAGTAATAAAAAGTAGTGTTCTTGAGGCAATTTTAGATCAAAATAGTAATAAGCTAAAACAAACATCTTCTGATGATCTTATTAAAATAGAAGATATTCAAGATATCTTCGGTGTCTCTAAGGTCACAGTCCACAAATGGAAAAAGAAAGGCCTTATTCCTTATTATAAGATGAACCGTAAGGTTTACTTCAAAAAATCTGAAGTAATCAATTCCATGTGTCATAAAATAAGAAAAATGGAGGTCTGACCATGGTTGATACTATTGTAATAAGAGTTCATGACTTAAGGAGACACGAAGATCTCAAAAATGAAATTAATATCTCTTTTACAGGAACATCAAAGAATACAGTTTATTTAACCAAAGAAGACACTGAGTTGATTACAAATTCAGAAACTATAGATGGGAAAATGTTTATTGATTATTTCCAGCATCTTGGCACAAAAAGGACTCATCTTATTCGCTTTCAGTCACAAGAGAAAATCAATAATTCAGGCCATTACTATTTACACGCTTTTGTAAATTTTGATAAGAATTACATTGAATTCAATTTCTCGATCCCCAAACATAAATTTGGCACAAACATACTCATGTTTTGCGAGCATTTCTGGAATAGAGATTTCAAGTATTATAATAATAGTTCATTAGATTATAATCTAAATCGGTCATATACTCGTCTGATAAATTTCATCCATAATTTCTTCAAGAGAGAGTTCATCCTACAGAACATTGTTGACTTTTCTCTTGTCGAAATAAACAGAATTGATCTCGCTTTTAACCAGGTTTTCGAGGACAAACAAGCTGCCCTTCAATATCTCGAATACCAGAAAAAAATCCGCAAAAAGAATCTTCGTGTTAACAGCAATAACTTCCGGGATTATGAAACCGCATTAATGTATATAACTAATCGATATTCCTTAAAAATTTATCATAAAGGAACCGAATATGCAAGAAATGATATAAAGGAGCATAAGAAAATTAACAAAATGAAAGGATTTGAATATTTTAATATTAAAGAGCTTCAGTCTTTTGCCGATAAAATGCTCCGATATGAAGTTACTTTTCGTAATTCCATGCTTTCTTACCTCTATAATCATAAAATCTTCCGGAGAAGATGCCCAAAACATAAAGCCAAATATAAAATATTTAAAAAGGTAGATTCTCAAATTCAAAAGAATGACAGGATCGCCGAAAGAATAGGTAGTATACGCCTTGGTTTTTTAAGAGATAGTTATGTCAAGAAGCATCCTTATATTCAAATTGATAAAAATGAATTACATGTATACAAGGTAATCAGCAAGCTTCTTAATAGAAACAGGCAGTTTCTAATAGAGACTGATAAAGATACTGATGATTTCAATAAAACAACTTCAAGGGCTTGTTTTGAACCACGGGCACTTTTTTCAAGATCTTTATTCGCAGAATGTGCAAAGTACTTTAAAGCTTTTATTAAGGATTTCCAGGTAACAAAAAAACCAGCCGAAGGATCAGTTGCTGACAGAATCGATGAATACAATTCAAGAAACTTTTATAAACTGCCTAAAAATGAGATGCTTAAATTCTATGCTCTCCTCCATAATTCTTCATTCGAAGAACTAATGAAGAGAAGAATATACTCAAGGGCAACATTTTACAGGTATAAAGGCAGATTTGCAAAGATCGGCATAACTCAAAATAATATTATGCCAATTGATTACATACATCCAAAAATTGACCTGGGTCAGTATCATCACAATATTATTAATAAAAAATTATTTAACCATGAAAGATTTTAGCAAAATTAAAGTAGGCTCAGTTGTATTAAGTCATGAAATTTCTGACTGGACCCAGATACGAGATATACCTTTTTTATATTATGTTTATACTAATTGGGGTAAGCTATTTAATGGTTTACCCATTACTGAGAATAGGATCGCTTTTTTCTTCCGAGATTTCATCCATTCACCCGATACCAATACAGGTTTTAAATATAAATTATTTAAAGATGGCCCTTATTCAAAACTAATCGCAACTTTCTATGGTGAATTTTCAGTTGATTA
>Ga0334890_1004943_pt1 | contig 11746 bp, 4 predicted proteins | sample GraSluR1_MG_3_FD_207220 | JGI IMG/M metagenome (GOLD analysis project Ga0334890, IMG submission 207220) | Sludge microbial communities from methane-producing bioreactor in Wageningen University, Netherlands - Granular Sludge_31_08-R1 | ecosystem: Engineered > Bioreactor > Anaerobic > Unclassified... | reverse complement strand
ATGTCCGCCGTCGATGTCACCGCCGCGGCCGCGCCTGCAAGGATAACGATGGTCCAAACTCCGGCCAATTCTTTTTGTGCCCGGGTTCCGGGGCCAGCGACCGAGCGGGCTCGCCGTCTGCAACCCTTAGCCGGCCCCCTCCCGCAGGCAGGTCGGACCATGCTCGGCCGTTGGATCTCGCTCGGACTGCCCGCCGCCTTGCTCGCCGCCGGGCTGCTGGCCGGCTGCAGCCGGTCGGATTCGCCGCTGGCGCCCGTCGCCGACACTTTCGGCACCTGGCCCGGCGATCTGAAGGAATGGCTGCAGATACCGGACAACGCCTGGTTGTGGCGCTGGTCGGCCGACCTCGAGCCCGGCGGCCGGCACACCGGGTCCGCAGTCCTGAGTGTCCGCGGCGAACGCTACCGCTGGCGCCTGAACGGCATCACAGCCGGCAGCAACCCGGCTGACTTACGCCTGACCCCGGCGGACACGTTCTGGCTTGGGATGCAGGTAGCCGATCTTGCCGAGCTGTCGGCGACGCCGCCGCTGCCGCGGCTCGCGATCGATTCGCCCGCCTACCCCAATCTGGTCGCCATGTTGCGGGATCTGCTGACGCCGCGCTTCGACGCGGTCGTAACGCACTGGCCCGGCAGCCCGGTCCCGGTCGGGTCCCCACCGGCACAGAGCGGCGACGTGGATCTGGCGGCCTGCCTGCGCGAGGCGGTCATACTCTGGAACACCGGCGAAACGGAGCCGCTCTTTGTCTGGACCGACGACGCCGCCTGGGGCGTCCGCCTGGCCCACTATGCCGGCAGCCTGCTCCGGCCGCCTCTGCAAGTCCAGTTGACCCGCTGCGACGCCGACGGCCGGCCGCTGCGCATGCGGATCGCCGCTGGCGACAACTACAGCCGCGCGTCGGCAAGGCCGTACGCCGTTCGCGGCCTCGCCCATGAACTCGGCCATTGCTTGTTCTTGTGGGGCCACTCGCCGGACCGGACACACTTGCTGTGGGGAGCCGCTCCCCCACTGCGCGCCGACCCTTCCCTGGACGAACGCCGCGCGGTCCGTCTCCTGCAGCGACTTCCGGCGGGGTTGGATCTGCGCCGCTACGGTTGCGAGACCGACCCGTGACGGGGTACGTCCCGCCAGGCCATCAGCGCCAGCGGCCGTCCGTCCAGTAGCGGGATGACGTCGCCCAGACCAGCTCGCGCGACAGCGGCCGCGGACGCGGCGAACGGTTCGGGCAACCCTGCCGGCGCCCCCGTCAAGGCCAGGCGCGACCAGCCGGATCCCGCGCGGGAACGCAGCGCGTCGAGCATGGTCCGCTCGATCCAGCTCAGCTGTTTGGTGTAGACCCGCAGTTGCACGCGCTCGCCGGGCGCCAGATCGAGCATGGCCTTGGCGGCAGCGAGTGCCCGATCCAGACTGCCCACGCCGTCGACCAGGCCGTGCGACAGAGCCTGTTCGCCGGTCCAAACCCTGCCCTGAGCCACCGCGGCTACCTGGTCGCGGCTCAAGCCGCGGCCCGCGGCGACCTTGGCCAAGAAACGCTCGTAGAAGCGATCCAGTTGTTCCTGGAAAAGCTTGCGCTGTGGCGGCGTGAAGCCGCTGTCATCATACCAGAAGAGCGCATTCTCGCCGCGGGTGATGAACTCTCGGTGCACGCCGAGCTTGGCGTAGAGGCCCGCGCAGTTCAGTTTGCCCGCGAAGACCCCGATCGAGCCCGTCAGCGTGCCCGCGTCGGCAAAGATCGAATCGGCGCCGCAGGCGATGTAGTAGCCGCCGCTCGCCGCGTAACCGCCCATGCTGACGATGACCGGTTTGACTTCGCGCACGCGCTCTACCTCGCGCCAGATCAGATCACTCGCCAACGCGCTGCCGCCGGGGCTGTGGACGCGCAACACCACGGCCCCGATGTTCTTGTCCCGCCGCGCGCGGGCCAGTTGTTCGATCACGGTATCGCTGCCCAGCAGCCGGCCGAGCATGTTGTCGTACCTCGACTCGCCCGGGTAGATCGTGCCGGCCGCGACCACCAGGGCAACCTGGTGGCGCGATGATCCGCGCTGGCCCCGGCGGGCATAGGCGGTCAGGTCGGCGATGTCGTCCTTGGGAAAGATGTCACCGAGCAGGGCGCTGGCATCGAGCAGCGTGTCTACCAGCCCCGCCGCGAGCGCCGATTCGCTGTCATAAAGCCCGACGTCGATCCAGCGCCGGACCGTCGCCGCGTCGCGGCCGCGGCCTTGGGCGATCAAATCGACCAAGAGCCTGTAGCGACCCTCGACCAGACTGGTCGTCATCTCACGGTTCGCCTCGCTGGGCTCGGTGCGGGTGAGTTGCTCTGGCGCGCTCTTGTACTGGCCGACGTGCAGATAATCCGCTGCGATGCCCAGTTTGCCGAGGGTGTCACGCAGGAACGCGAGTTCGGCGGCAATGCCGAGCACCATGAGGTTGCCCTCCGGCGCCATGGCGATGCGATCAGCCGCCGACGCGAGCGCGAAGTCCGCGTTGCCGCCGGATTCGATGTAGGCCCAGACGGTCTTGCCGGCTTGACGGACGTGCGTCACCGCACCGTGCAGCTCCTCGAGCTGCGCCCAGTTCAGAATGACGCCCCGCAGGTCAAGGACCAGCGCTTCGACATCAGGATCGGCGGCGGCGCGTTTCAGGCCGAAGAGCAATTCGTGATGGGTCATGCCATCGCCGGCCATCATGTGCTCCATGAAGCCGGAGGGAGCCTGTTCTGGATAGGCGTCCGCGGCCTGCCAGTGTATGACCCTGCCTCGGGCGGCGCCCGAGGTGCTGTCCAGCGACGTAACCGATTTCCAGAGCAAGCCGAGGCCGCCGACCAAAAGCACGGCGATCACCAGAAAAACGATCCAGAACTTCCGCATGCGAACGACTCCTGTTCGGTTATCGGTCCAACGCTGGCACCCCATCCTTGCCCTGGCCGGCGGGACGGCAGAACGCGGCGAGGGCACGGACGGCGCGGTCGATCTTGCGAAACACCGGCACACCAGCGGCTTCGAGCTGGCGGCAGACCGGGTCGTAGAGGGCCCCGGAATCGATCACCACCACGGCCGGTTTGGCACAATCGGCGAGCAACGCCAGCCAGCGTCGCCCCAAAGAGCTTGGACGATCGATGTCCTCGCCATGGCTCCCATCGGCGGCGCGCGCGAGCGTTTCCAGGGCGCCCGTCACCGGTACGGCCGAGAGGATCACGGCGTCAACCTGCGGACAGGCGAGGATCGCCGCGGTCGCGGCTGCGTAGGCTTCGTTTCCCGCCATCGGCGTGGCGTCGACGGGATTGTCGCGGTGGGCGATGCCCGGCAGCGCCGCGTCCAACGCCGCGCGCGTGGCAGCGTCGAAGAGAGCAAGTTCGAGGTCGCCGAGCGCATCGGTCACGGTGCTGCATTCGAAGCCGGCGTTGCTCAGAACGCCGACGCGGCGGCCGGTCACGCGCCGCCCGCCGAGCAGGGTGAACGTCTTTAAAAGATCCTCGAACTCGTCGAGCGTGGCCGCCACGTCCGCGCCGGCATACTGCAAGCAGGCCTGCGCCACGCGGTAGTCGCCGGCCAGGGACGCGGTATGGCTCGCGGCAGCCTGAGCGCCCAACGGCGTTTTGCCGGCCTTGAAAACCACGACTCGCTTGCCGCGCCGGCGCGCCTCGCCGATGGCGTCGAGGCAACGCTCCCCGTCGCCGGGCTTGAACCCCTCGATGTAGCAAGCCACCGTGTCGACCCGCGCGTCCGCCACGAAATGCCACAGGAAATCCGCTACTGTCAGATCCATCTGGTTGCCGAAGCTGATGCTGGCGCGGGGCTGGATGACTCCGTCGTAGTTACTGGCGAAGGTCACCAGATAGGCTCCCGATTGACTGACGATTGCCAGGTTGCCACCCTGGGCCGGGCTGAACGGCAGCTTGTAGAGAGGAATGAAGAAGGTGTTGTACTGATCGCGACTGACGATGCCGAGGCAGTTGCCGCCGACCATCACCGGTCCCTGGCCGTCGCCGGCGCGCCCCCGCGCGAGTTGCGCCTCGATCGCGGTGGCGAGTTCGGTCGCTCCGGTCTCGGCGAACCCGCCGGGAATCAGGATGATCGATTCGGTTTTATCGGTCTCGACCAGATCGGTGATGGCCGCCAGTGCGCCCTCGGCAGGAATCGCGACCACGGCCAGATCGACCTTGGCAGGCAGCGCGGCGCAGTTCGGATAGCAGGGCACGCCGGCGATCGAATCCTCGCGTGGGTGAATCACGGCCAGATCGTCGCGCACCGGGCCGGCGCTGCGCAGGAGGTTTTCCAGGATGATGCGACCGGGATTGGCGCCCTTGGTGCTGACGCCCATCACGACCGCGCTGCGCGGTTCCAGCAGAGGGCGGATCTTGGCGGTCGGGCGCTCGACCGACGGCCACTTCCGTTGCGACACCAGCCCGACCCCGTCGAGGGCGAGCAGCCGGCCGCCGCTGGCAACCGCGGGATTGACCTCCAGTTCCTCGAGCGTCGCGGCATCCTGACGATCGGCGGCGAACGCTCGTCCCAGAGCTGCGAACGCCAGTACGGCGCGGACAAGCTCCGCCTCGGAGAACGGCGGCTGCGGATAGAGGCGCGAGGGGCCGATCAGGATGCCCAAAAGCGGGTGGCTGCGCAGGGCGATCGCGACCGCCTCGGCATCCAGTCCGGCCGCCGGCAGCACGAGCGTCGAACGGCCTTCGCTGCCCTTGCCGTACCATTCGGTCAGTGTCCCCCCGATACCGACCACGACGACCGGTCCGAACGCCGGATCCTGGCGCAGACTGAGCAGGATCTCCTGCCCCGGCGTATTGGGCCGATGCTCGACGAACGCGCACGCGAGAAAGCCTTCGATTTCTTCGCCGTGACCGGCCCGGGCGACGTCGGCGCGTATCGCCTCCGCCGCGGCCAACAGCTGTCGGGTCGCGTCGTCGCGACCAGACAGCTTGAAAACTCGTACGCCGCCTGCCTCGGTCTTGTGCAAGATCCGCCGCCCGCAGACCTTGACCAGCACGCGTCCCGCTGCGTCGGCAAGGCCGCTCGCCGTCTGGGCCCAGTCCGCCTGCGCCTGCGGTGATGCCGCAGCGTCCAGGAAGCACGCCGCGCCCCGTGCAATCCCGACGATGTCCAGGAGTTGATAACACTCCCATTCGTGCAGGCGGAAGGCGCCGGTTCCGCGCGCCGGTTGCCGGGTGCGCGCGAAGAGGTCCTGGACCATCTGGATCTGGGCCGCCTGCATCCGCCACCGTCCTGGTTGAGGCCTCACACCGACGTGACCAAGAGCGTTCCACGCAAAAATAGGCGGCGCCACGGCAACGGCCAAGGAAAAGCCCCGCCTGTCGCCGCGCCGGGGCCTGTCGCCAGGCCCGGGGCCGCGCGGTTGATCGCAGGCGAGGACACAAAAAGAGAACCCCCGGGTTGATCCGGGGGCTCTCTCAAGAATCCGGCGGTGTCCTACTCTCCCACAGGGGCTACCCTGCAGTACCATCGGCGCTACGGCGTTTCACTACTGTGTTCGGAATGGGAACAGGTGGTTCCACCGTGCTATGACCGCCGAAAGTCAAATGGCTCGTTTGACAACCGAATACAGAGGGCAGCCCTCGCGAGGAGGAATCTCTTCTCAAGAATGATTAAGCCGCACGGCTTATTAGTACTGCTCGGCTGAACACATCACTGCGCTTACACCTGCAGCCTATCAACCAGGTCGTCTACCTGGAGCCTTCAGTGACCGAAGTCAGGGAGAACTTATCTCAGGAGGGGCTTCGCGCTTATATGCTTTCAGCGCTTATCCCTGCCGTACATAGCTACCCAGCGGTGCCTCTGGCGAGACAACTGGTACACTAGAGGTACGTCCATCCCGGTCCTCTCGTACTAGGGACAGCTTCCTTCAATTCTCCTGCGCCCACAGCAGATAGGGACCGAACTGTCTCACGACGTTCTAAACCCAGCTCACGTACCACTTTAATTGGCGAACAGCCAAACCCTTGGGACCTTCTCCAGCCCCAGGATGTGATGAGCCGACATCGAGGTGCCAAACCTCCCCGTCGATGTGGACTCTTGGGGGAGATCAGCCTGTTATCCCCGGAGTACCTTTTATCCGTTGAGCAACGGCCCTTCCATGCGGGACCGCCGGATCACTAAGACCAGCTTTCGCTCCTGCTCGACTTGTGGGTCTCGCAGTCAAGCTCCCTTATGCCTTTACACTCGACGCGTGATTGCCAACCACGCTGAGGGAACCTTTGCGCGCCTCCGTTACTTTTTTGGAGGCGACCGCCCCAGTCAAACTACCCACCACGCACTGTTCCCGACCCGGATCACGGAATCGGGTTAGAACCCAAGCATTACTAGGGTGGTATTTCAAGGTTGGCTCCACGAACACTGGCGTGCCCGCTTCGCAGCCTCCCACCTATCCTACACAAGCAATACCTAGACCCAATGCGAAGCTATAGTAAAGGTTCACGGGGTCTTTCCGTCTAACTGCGGGAAGGCGGTATTTTCACCGCCACTTCAATTTCGCCGAGTCCCTGGTGGAGACAGTGCCTCGATCGTTACACCATTCGTGCAGGTCGGAACTTACCCGACAAGGAATTTCGCTACCTTAGGACCGTTATAGTTACGGCCGCCGTTTACCGAGGCTTCAGTTCAGAGCTTCGCCTTGCGGCTAACCCCTCCCCTTAACAGATCGGCACCGGGCAGGTGTCAGTCCCTATACGTCGTCTTGCGACTTGGCAGAGACCTGTGTTTTTAGTAAACAGTCGCCAAGGCCTTTTCACTGCGGCCACTTTTAGCTCCACGGGCGAACCGCTTCACTGACTCGTGGCGCCCCTTCTCCCGAAGTTACGGGGCCATTTTGCCTAGTTCCTTCACCAGGGTTCTCTCGAGCGCCTTAGGATACTCTCCTCGCCTACCTGTGTCGGTTTGCGGTACGGTCTGGCCGATCTCTCCTTAGAGGTTTTTCTCGGCAGCCTGCTTAGGGTCAGTTGGCTTGCCCGAAGGCTCGTTTCCCCATCAGATCTCGGGGTTAAGAAGATCCGGATTTTCCTGGACCTTCCCCCTACATCCTTGGACGCACATCCATCAGTGCGCTGACCTTTCACTTCTGCGTTACCCCATCGTACAAACGAAATCAACCAGGTTCCGGAATATTAACCGGATTCCCATCACCTACGCCTTTCGGCCTCAGCTTAGGGGCCGACTTACCCTGAGCGGATTAGCCTTGCTCAGGAAACCTTAGGCTTACGGCGAACAGGTTTCTCACCTGTTTTATCGCTACTCATGCCGGCATAGGCTCTTCCGATGTGTCCACAATGCCTCGCGACACTGCTTCAACCACCTACGGAATGCTCCCCTACCATTCGTTGCAAGCAACGAATCCCTGGCTTCGGTACCAACCTTAAGCCCCGAGTATTTTCGGCGCCGAACCACTTAACTAGTGAGCTATTACGCTTTCTTTAAAGGATGGCTGCTTCTAAGCCAACCTCCTAGCTGTCTGGGCGGTTCAACTTCCTTCCATCACTTAGGCTGGATTTAGGGACCTTAGCCGAGGGTCTGGGCTCTTTCCCTCTCGGCCACGGATCTTATCACCCGTAGCCTGACTCCCGTGCATCATATTGCCGGCATTCGGAGTTTGATTGGGTTCGGTAAACCTTGTGGGGCCCCTAGCCCATTCAGTGCTCTACCTCCGGCAAACTAACACGAGGCTAGTCCTAAAACTATTTCGGGGAGAACCAGCTATCACCGAGTTTGATTGGCCTTTCACCCCTAGCCACAACTCATCCAAGTGGTTTTCAACCCACCCTGGTTCGGACTTCCACGTAATGTTACTTAAGCTTCATCCTGGTCATGGCTAGATCACTCGACTTCGGGTCTACCGCATGCAACTCTTCGCCCTATTCAGACTCGCTTTCGCTACGGCTTCGCGCCAGCGACGCTTAACCTTGCCGCATACGATAACTCACCGGCTCATTATGCAAAAGGCACGCCGTCAGATCCGAAGATCCTCCGACAGCTTGTAGGCACTCGGTTTCAGGTACTATTTCACTCCCCGCCAGGGGTGCTTTTCACCTTTCCCTCACGGTACTGGTTCACTATCGGTCGCCGTGTCATATTTAGCCTTAGCTGATGGTCCAGCTGGGTTCCCGCAAGATTTCTCGTGTCCCGCGGTACTTGGGAAATTCATCAGGAGGTTCATGACTTTCGCTTACAGGACTTTCACCTTCTATGGTCGGACTTTCCAGACCGTTCAACTAGCCATGAACTTTGTAACTCCCTGGGAAAGAAACGGCTTTCCCGGACGACTCCCGCAACCCCGCCAACGCAACGCCCGTTCGCTTTAACACGTTGACGGTTTAGGCTCTTTCCCGTTCGCTCGCCGCTACTTGGGAAATCACTGTTGTTTTCTGTTCCTGGGGTTACTGAGATGTTTCAATTCACCCCGTCCGCCTCCCGAGGCCTATGTATTCAGCCAAGGGATACTGCAGGTTTGCCCGCAGTGGGTTGCCCCATTCGGAGATCCCCGGATCAAAGCGTGCTTGCCGCTCCCCGAGGCTTATCGCAGCTAACCACGTCCTTCGTCGCTGCACGGCGCCAAGGCATCCACCAAGTGCCCTTAGTAGCTTAATCAAGTGAGAAGAGACGCTCTCCTCGACGATTCTAGCTACCCTCTGTATTGGGTTGTCAAAGAGCGAACAAGGCGCGAGCCGACAAGTTGGTGGAGATAGCCGGGCTCGAACCGGCGACCTCCGGCTTGCAAAGCCGGCGCTCTCCCAGCTGAGCTATATCCCCAGCGCAGCCGATCTTGGTGGGCCTAGCTAGATTTGAACTAGCGACCTCACGCTTATCAGGCGTGCGCTCTAACCAACTGAGCTATAGGCCCATCTGGCCTTGGGCAGAACCAGACGGTCCCGCCTTTGGCAAGGGAATAGCGTGCGAGGTCCGAACGGTTCCGCTCTACCTAGGCCGCCTGCGTTCAGGACGCGGGCGCCATACTCCTTAGAAAGGAGGTGATCCAGCCGCACCTTCCGATACGGCTACCTTGTTACGACTTAGTCCCCCTCGCCAACCACACCTTGGGCACTTGCCTCCCTTACGGGTTAGCTCAGCGACTTGGGGTGCAGCCAACTCGGTTGACTTGACGGGCGGTGTGTACAAGGCCCGGGAACGTATTCACCGCGCCGTTCTGATGCGCGATTACTAGCGATTCCGGCTTCATGGAGTCGAGTTGCAGACTCCAATCCGAACTGAGATCGGCTTTTTGGGATTCGCTCCACCTCACGGCATCGCAGCCCTTTGTACCGACCATTGTAGCACGTGTGTAGCCCTGGACGTAAGGGCCATGATGACTTGACGTCGTCCCCACCTTCCTCCGGTTTGTCACCGGCAGTCTCTCCAGAGTCCCCAGCCGAACTGATGGCAACTGAAGACAGGGGTTGCGCTCGTTGCGGGACTTAACCCAACATTTCACGACACGAGCTGACGACAGCCATGCAGCACCTGCACAGGGGTCCGAAGAAGGGTACGTTTCCGCACCTGTCCCCTGCATGTCAAGCCCAGGTAAGGTTCTTCGCGTTGCATCGAATTAAACCACATGCTCCACCGCTTGTGCGGGCCCCCGTCAATTCCTTTGAGTTTCAACCTTGCGATCGTACTCCCCAGGTGGGGCACTTAATGCATTAGCTGCGGCACTGAAGGGGTAGACTCCTCCAACACCTAGTGCCCATCGTTTACGGCCAGGACTACCGGGGTATCTAATCCCGTTTGCTCCCCTGGCTTTCGTGCCTGAGCGTCAGTTCCGGACCAGAAGGCCGCCTTCGCTACTGGTGTTCCTCCTGATATTTACGCATTTCACCGCTACACCAGGAATTCCACCTTCCTCTTCCGGACTCAAGCTTGACAGTTTCAGGGGCGATTTGACGGTTGAGCCGTCATATTTAACCCCTGACTTACCAGGCCGCCTGCGCACCCTTTATACCCAGTGAATCCGAACAACGCTTGCACCCTCCGTATTACCGCGGCTGCTGGCACGGAGTTAGCCGGTGCTTCCTCTGAAGGTACCGTCAAGCTTCGGGGGTATTATCCCCGAAGTTTTCTTCCCAATCTGACAGAGCTTTACAACCCATAGGGCCTTCAATCGCTCACGCGGCGTCGCTCGGTCAGGCTTTCGCCCATTGCCGAAGCTTCTCGACTGCTGCCTCCCGTAGGAGTCTGGGCCGTATCTCAGTCCCAGTGTGGCCGGACACCCTCTCAGGCCGGCTACCCATCGTCGCCTTGGTAGGCCGTTACCCTACCAACAAGCTAATGGGACGCGGGACCATCCTTCAGCGGTAGCTTCCAAGGAGAGGCCACCTTTCTTCCCAGGACCATGCGATCCCGGGGACGAATGCGGTATTAGCAGACCGTTAGGTCTGTTATCCCCCACTGCAGGGTAGGTTTCCCACGCGTTACTCACCCGTTCGCCACTATACTCACCCCCCGAAGGGGGCTTTCCCGTTCGACTTGCATGCCTAATCCACGCCGCCAGTGTTCGTTCTGAGCCAGGATCAAACTCTCCGTTGTTAAAAAACCAACAACAGAAGCGTATGCTCCTGTACTTAGCGTTCTCGCAAGACCTTTCCAGATGAGGCCGCTCGCGCAGCTTCACCCGAAAGGCTCGGAATCACGATCGGGCCGTCGCACGCTATTCCGTTGTCAAAGAGCGAGACCGCTGGAACTTGCCACCGGTTGGCCAGCCCGACATTATCGGGACCGGGCCAAGTAAGTTAAGCGAGACTTTGGGTTCTGTCAACCCTCAAGTTGAGATTTTTCGCCGCTCTTGCGGACCGGGCTCGGAGACGGTCGTTAGCGACCGCTTGCTCCGCACGCGGTGCAAGCGCAACGGGGGCGCAATGTAGACCGGCCCGTCGCTGCTGTCAAATAGAAAAATAACAAACCTCAGGCCGTCGGTGGGGACGACCGCGGCCCGGTACCGAGAACCGGCGGCGGCGGATCGATGTCCGCGCGCAGCTGGAGCCGCATCTCGAACGCGTACCGGCGCGCGAGTTGGCGGTGCCGCGCGGACCACGGCCGGCAGGCGTGCCACACGCTTTGCATCCCCTTCTCCCAGAACAGGGCACAGCGCAGGAGTTGGACGCCGCACCGGCCGCGGTGTTTCGCGACGAACCGCCGGTAGCTGCTTTGGAACTGAGTCAAACTGAAACGGGAGACCAGATCCGCTGCGCGTCCCTCGAGATGAACCACTTCGACCGCGGCGCAGAGCATGATGGGTAGGCCTGCCCGCCAGGCGCGCAAGCACCAGTCGGTCTCCTCGAAGTAGAGAAAGAATCGCTCGTCCAGCGTCCCCACCCGCGCCAGAGCATCTCGGGGAATGAGCAGACACGCGCCGGCGACGTAGTCCACCAGCCGCGACGGTTCGCCGCGGCGCGGCACGTCGGTAAACCGGCTCCAGCGTTGCCACCGCCGGCCGAGCGGCAAGCCCGCCAACGGTCGTAGCCAGTGGAACCGCAAGGCGGGGAAGTTGCCGCAGCTCGTCGTCGGCGTGTTGTCATGCGCGATGAGCAGCGGTCCGAACCCGCCGCATTCGGGGTGGCGCGCGGCGACGGCCGCCAGAGCCGCGAGCGACCCCGGCGGGCAGACTGTATCGGGATTCAACAACAAAACATTGCGGCCGCTCGCGCGCGGCAGCGCGAGGTTGTTCGCACGCGCGAAGCCCAGATTGGCCCCTGCGGCGACGACCTGAACTGTGGGGAATCGCTCCTGGACCA
>Ga0334890_1004942_pt1 | contig 11747 bp, 15 predicted proteins | sample GraSluR1_MG_3_FD_207220 | JGI IMG/M metagenome (GOLD analysis project Ga0334890, IMG submission 207220) | Sludge microbial communities from methane-producing bioreactor in Wageningen University, Netherlands - Granular Sludge_31_08-R1 | ecosystem: Engineered > Bioreactor > Anaerobic >... | reverse complement strand
CTATCATTATCTATATACACCATGTTGTAAGTATCTTGAAATAAAGCCATATCAATAGGGTTTGTTCCATCATTAATAGATAATGCCGGTATCTCCTGTAATGAAGTCCCATCAAATCCTTTATATATAATTTCCCCGTCGTCTAGTGTAGATAAATCTATGTTTCTACTTTCTACACTCATTACCTGAGTCAATCCCAACGCTGTTAAAGAGGGGTTTCTAACCATCTCAGAACCTGTAAATGAATAATGAGTAGCCTCCATATTGCCTATACTTCCCTGGCACACTATCACGTCATTATAAGGCGATGACGTACACACAGATAAAGGGTTTGATAATTCAGCACTTTCTATAATTGTCGATTCTTGAATTTGTGTACCGTCAAACATAAATCTTTTTATTCCGTCTGGAGTTATCCCTATATAGTCAAAAACACCCTCTTCTCTATAAAAATCCACAGAGCTTGGAGAGTATTTTAATAACCGAATTTCGTGTAAATCCGTATCTACTACAGCCGATGTTTTTTCTTCATTTAATCCCGGCTCACTTTCGTTGATATTATAATCGTAGCCTATAGCAAGCACGGGCTGTGCCCAAGCAACAATAATTAAAGTTAAAATAGTAATAATAAAGTTTTTCATATCATCCCTCCCATAAAAAAAACTCCTGGTTATCCAGGAGTTAAAATTCATCGATAGATGTAATTTTCCAGCCTTCAGGAGTATTATAAAAATACACTATCATTTGTAAAGGCTTGTTGTTTAATTCGTAAGATACCTGGCTGATCACTAAGCTACCATTTGATCGGACAGGAACGATATCAATATCTTCGATTTCTTTTTTCTCAGGCAACACAATAGATTTTTTGCCTTTTTTAACTGAACCGGCCAAGTATTTAGTAATGTCCTTACCATCAATAACGTCTGATAGATACTGAGAAAATATACTTTCAAGCTGTTCTATAGGAACCGATTTTAAAGATGCTTCATTAAAACAAAACGGAGTTGTTTCTTTTACTGAATAAATTTTCCATGTTTTTTGTGTTTCTTTAATTAAATTAACTTCATACCAACCTACATCATAATCATTACCCAAGATTTCAATCATGCTTTGAGTTTTAGCCCATAGCGGACTTTTTTCAATAATTTGATGTTCTGTTTTTGTTATTTCGGCAGTCATTAGTTCGGGCGAATTGAGTGTTTTGAGTTTCCATAATGGTTCTCCAGTAGCGTACCTTTCGAGATCTTGTAAATCTTTATTAACAATTGAATCAAAAAATTTTTCAGTTATATAGATAATTTCTTTATCTGTTTTTATTTCTGCTTTTGTTTGTGGTATTTTATAACTACAATATATGCCAATAGTAATAGATAAAACTATAATTATTATTAAATATTTATTGTGCAATAAATATTCCTCCTTTTATGATTCATTGACTACTTTTGCAGCAATCCAACGTACTCCTGTACTTTCGCCTTTTATCAAAGGTTTAAAATCTGCAGAAATTACAGCTATACATCCAGGTTCATCTAATTCAGTTAATATCCCATCATTTTCTCCTACCAAAATATCAGTTTCTATTACAGTAAACGTACAAGGTAAGCTCCCTGCAAATTCTTCTCCTGCAGGATTAACTGAAGAATACTTTACTCCTTCCTTTAAACCATATGGATTATCTCCGTTATAGACGATTAAAACATAATTAACTGGGTTTTTAATACCTGAATGTTCGGTTGGAGCTAAGTTGCTGTCTAATCCTAAGTTACTGGCTAATTCATGCCTAAAAACCAAATGCGCCGTCTCAGAAACAACCATTGGGTCATTATGCGCTTGAGAAAGCTCATCTACTGAATATGCTGCCGATCTAACAGCACTATTTAGAGCTTGTTGTAAATCCAAGTCACTTCCGTACACAGATCGGGTATGCTCCATAAAAGCTATAGTAGCTAAACAAAAAAAAGGCAATAATACTAAAAACAATATAGATGCTATTCCTTTTTGGTTTCTAAGAATCAACATATTCACTAATTTCCCTCCCTTTGAAAACCAGCGTTGGATCATCGTCTTTGTTCAAAAACAACCCTATCATAAAAGGATAATTTTTAAATTCAGCTTGAATTTCTAGCCAGACTTCAGGATATGATCCTTCTGATATATTTAGAGTCCTTTTAATTCTGCTGGGAGGCGAATTGATAGCATTGACTGTAAGGCCAATTTGGTCAAATTTATCTATAAGTTCTGCTTCATCGTCTTGTAACAACATCCCTTCTATTCGAGAGCGGCTTAAATAATAATTTTTAATATGTTCGGCTTGCTGAATTTTAACCACTGTCATCCAATAATCAACTACTCCAAAAAGAACAATAAATAATATTAACGATATTACTAAAAAATCCCATGTTGCTTGCCCTCGTTGTTTCATAAAAACACCTCCATAAAAAAAAAGCGGGATTCCCCCGCTTAAAAACCACCCCCGGTTATTGTGGTAATACCTCCCACTGCTTTATCGTGTAATAAAGAAATTGGAGTTTTCATTTGTTGTGAAATTGCTGCAGCTATAACAACTATAGCAACAATCCAAACCATTATTTCTGCTGATGCCTGGCCACGATGAGAAAATAATATTTTACGCAAGAAAGATTCCCCCTTCTTATTCATTACCAGTCTTAATTCCCCCAATAACCTCTTCTACTTTCCCAACAACCTCCTTTACCGCGCTCTCACCTGTATCGCTAACTAAATTCTCCTGCATGTAAAATGAAACCGCAGACCCTAAGATTACAGCACCTACAATAGTGACTATATATTCCCATACGCCCTGTCCTTTTTGATTTGTAATAACAGTTATTATCTTTCTCATGATTTTCCTCCTTATTTTATAATATTTGGTTAAGTTGGTTAAAGGCATACGATGTTAAAAACCCCGCCCCTAAACCCAATAAAACTAACAACGGCAAAAAACGATAAATATTTAAAGCAATTGGTTTACGAGTTATTTTGATCTTTTCAAGCATCCTTCTTCTGTCGTCTATTCTTCGAGATTCGTTTTGGATAATATTATAAATGTTTTTTGAACCTGTTTGAGATACTTGCAATAAAAGCGAAGCTAATATATCGCCTTCTGGTAAATTAATTTCTTTTTTCAGAATATCTAGTGCAGTTATAGTGCCATTGTGCCAGGCAGCCAAAGTTTTATCTATGGCCCGCTTTAAATTGGGTGAAAAATCTTTTGCGCTATTTAAAACTTGAGGAATTGACATTCCTGTCGGTAAAAATATCGCCAATGTATTAAAAAGCATAATACATTCTTTTCTGCGTATTTCTTCTTTATAATTGTCCTTTACGTTTGTAGTAAATATGATCCCACCTGCACCCATTCCAGCACACATAAGACTTCCAAATGATAAATAATTAGAATCATTAAACAAAAATATCCCTAATATAAACCCTAAAATTCCTCCTAATGCTACTTTTCTGTCTTTAACAGCTTCGGGCAATTTGTCTGATTTCAATTTACTTAATGAAAATTTGAATTGAATTATAGAAGATATATAGTAAATAGTCACAAAACCAAGCAACCCTGCACCAAATGAATAAAATATCATATGTCAACCACCAGCCGATCTAAAAAAACGTAAGCAATAACACTTATAAGCCACAGGGAAAAAAGTATTCTACCTCCAGATGAAACAATAAAAGTCGAAGCTAAGTCTGGAAATTTACAATAAAGAGCTAGAAAAAAGGGTATTGGAACAAAAAGTATAACCGTATTTGTTAATCTTGTAGAGCTTACTTGCGATCTTTGAAAATTTTCTTCTTCTTGTTCGTTGCTTATTTTTGAACTTAATTCCCAAAACAAAGGAGCTACAACATTGCCTTGAACCTGGGCTTTTAGCAATAACCCACTAAATACATAAGCATAGGGAACTCCCATTCGTTTTGCAAGCAAATCTGCTGCTTTTGATAAAGGCATCCCAAATGTCAATTCTGTATAAGTTTTACGAAATAGTCCTCCAACTGGATTAGCAACGCTTTTACCTACAGCTTCAATACTGCGAGGGATGTTTTTCGTTACTGTGAAATTATCCGCAAAAATATTTACTGCTAATGATAATTGTTCTTTAATATGATTTTGAAGCCGTTTTGTTCGCATATACGTTATTTGCGAAGGTAAATATACTATAATTATTGTTGCAAAAATAGCTGGAACAAAACTATTCTGCCACCACCATACTCCTCCAAATACTAAAACAGCTAAAGCATTTGTTGTTTTAAAACTGAAAGTAGTTTTTATTAAAGGATGTATTTTAGTGGTATTGATTTTATTAGCAATAATTTTTATAAAACTATACAATGTTGCAAAAACTACTAAACCAATGCCTAATCCAGTCATTAATTGATAAATAATACCACCTCCTTTCAAAAATTAGTCTCCCCAGATTTCTCGTATCTCTGTTTCTTTTATGCCATATATTTGCATTTCTTTACAACATTTATTACTGGGTTTATTCAAAATTTCCCATTTACCTTTTCCAGTATAAATTTCAGTTGCAGGCTCCCATTTAACTATGGGATTATAAGTTATTTCCCCATTATCAATAACAACCTCAGTAATGTTTGTAATTTTTCTTATTCCTGTAGATGAGTCCCAATACGTTTGAATAATAATTTGAAATGCCTGTGCTACACGCTCAACAACTATTTCAAGAGGCAAACTAGGCTTTTCTTGCACCGCTAACATTGCCGCGTTTCTAATAACTTCTTCGACTGAAGCAAAAGAAGTAAAATGGGCTGTCGCCATACCTGTATGGCCTCGAGTGCATGATTCTATTGCTACCCAGACTTCTCCTGTGCCTCTAAACTCAGGAGTAAGAACAACATTCGGAGAAACTCTAAGAATTACCGGAAACAGTGAATCAATATCGGCTTTGGCTATTTCAGGATGGGCTTCAAGTTCCCAAATCTGGCGATCGGGACAATGATCGATTAATCTTAATTCATTGTCAGTTTCTAAAACACAAATTGATAAATGAGGGGGTAATTGCATGGCTAACCATTTTAAAAGAGTGGTTTTTCCACTCATACCGCCTCCACAAATCAAAATGTTTCTGAGTCCTCTGGAAAATAATTTAAGAATTTCACTAACTTTAAAATCAAAGGTTTTTTTATCAATAAAAGTTTGCTGTTCTAATGTAAAGTTACCATGTTTTCTTAGAACCATCCCTTTACCTCGAACAACAGGTTTGCATAAAGCAGTAAGTCTATTTCCGTCTGGCCGGACTAATTCCATAGTTGGGCTGCTTTCATCAAGAGATACTCCTACATCTGAAGTAGGAGTTAATCTGTTTATTATAGTTTCTATTTCTTGCTCTGAATAAATGATTTCAGTTGGCTTTGATTTCCCTTGATGAGTAATCCATACTCTTCCATTTGGCAATATTTGTATTTCATCAACATCTGGATCGTGTTTAAAAGAGTCAAGTTCTTTTAAGCCATAGTTATCTCGAAAAATTTCTATAGCGGCTTGATCCAAAGTATAGTCCTGAACAGTTATTTTTTCATCTTCTAGTATTTTTTGAAGAATATTTATGCATTTTTCATAAGTACCTTTAACGCCTGCTCTAGCTTCATCAAATATTGAAGTCCATTCAGAGTTTGCTGCTTCAATCATATATGATTTTAATTCTTCTTTTGCTTCATTAAGCGAAAGGATTTTGCTTGTAGGTTCATTAGTTTGTTTTTTTAAAAAATTCAAATTATTCCACCCCTCCTGCTATATCTATAGTTTCTTTACTTTTTTTTGAAAGGGCTATTCGGCTTTTAGTTTCATTACTGGCTCCTGAAATAACATATGGCACTTCTGCTGGATTAACTAACAAATATACTATTTGTGGTGGAGTATTTAAACCCACACTTCCGCTTACTCCAGACAATACAGTTGATTTAACTACAACTCCTTTGTCGTTAGCAATTCTTACAACTCGGCAATTAGCTGCTATCCTGGGAGCGGCTTCTCCTTGAAAGGTTTCGCCAATCCTATAAACATCTACAATATCTCCTTCGGTAACTCCAGCACAACGAGCAGCATCAATATATACTCCTACTATTTGCTTATTGCCTGTATCTTCTGATTTTTCTGCTATTATCCGGACATCAATAGGTTTGTCAGCATATATAGGCGAAGTGCATATTTTATTAGCAATTAAAGATGGATCTAACACAGTATTATCATCGACAATTGATGGAGGAACAGATTTGAGGGTAAGGTTGCTACTATCTATAACTGAGTATGCTTCGATGCTGTTTTTTGTAACAACAATTTCAACAGTTGTAGTAGCTGATTCTATCTGGTTATTAAGTGATTGGTAAGAAAAAACCATACTGGCAATACCTACAATTAGAGCTATAATCAGTGGTATTCGATTTTTCAATATTTTTCATCTCCTATCTTATTTTTATATTATCCTAGTAATCCAAAAAGTTTTTTGGGGCCACTTTTCAGCTCTGGGAATACTGGCTGTAGGATTTTTTTAACTGGCTGTAGATATTTATTAGGATTAATATCTATATACATTTCTGGTATTGTTCCAGTTATCAATATATTAGAAAACTCTCGTAATACATTTAGATACTGCGGTTTACTTTTTAATTCATTATCAATCCATACACCCTGTATTTTTTCTTCATATTTATTATTTGTTGTCATTTGAAATAATTTGTGAATTCCAGCAAGGTTTTGAACTTGAGGAATATAAATTATGTCAGCAATAGAGGCATATTCCATCCAATTATTTTCAGGACAATTTATAATTACTGTTTGAAATGCTTTAAAAACCTCATTCAGCCCATTTGGATTGTCCTCTTTTGGAGGCATTAAATAAACAAATAAATTTTCTTTATATTGTTTTTTATCAAATGAATCATCCCAAAGAAAATTTACATATTGAGGTAAATCGCTTGCTCTCATTCCTATATAAAAAGGCAATGTCGGGTATGTTTCTAAATCTACAACAGCAACAGCGTTTTTTTGGGCTAAACACATAGCCATAATACCAGCTAATGGGCCGTGCCCTACAGTCATTAAAACTTTCCCCCTGGTAAAAACTTTCTTTTCAACTACCAGGGTTTTTTTGTTTCTGAGTGGATCATAGTCTTTAAGATCTTCATCACTTATGTCTCCTGAAAGGACTCCCTTTACTAATTCAAATGGGATTGATAATGATTCGGCTATTTTTTCTTCTTCAACTAACAACGACATTTCTCTGATTTTGTCTGCAAGGTTCAAATAGATCCTCCTTTCTTTTGTCTAAACATAGTTAATCTCGTGATAAACAGCTATTCAAAAAAATAGCCTGTACTAATTAGTACAGGCTATTTTAGAAGGGGAGGAATTTTGCGGTTAGGCAACCACAAAAAAAAGCCTGTATTAGTACAGGCTTTTTCGGGGTTATGCAACTGCTGGTGTTGTAAGAGATTTGATAGACAACTTGATTGCGGTCCTTTCTTCTCCGTCGATTTCAATGCTCATAAAGGCAGGAGTGCAATACAGCTCAATCCCGCTTGATGCAACAAATCCTCTTGCAATAGCCAGAGCTTTTATAGCCTGATTTATTGCTCCTGCTCCAATCACCTGAATTTCTACATCTTTTTCTTCTCTGAGGACTCCTGCAATAGCTCCTGCAACACTGTTAGGATTAGACTTTGCTGATACTTTCAAAATTTCTCTCATTAATATAAACACCCTTTCTATATTTTTTTGCCGGAAATTCCGGTCACAAAAAAACCAGGCAAATGCCTGGTAAAAAATAAGACTATAATATTATATATATTGTCCATGCAGCTATCACCAAAAATGTTCCATAAGGGATAGCATCTTCTGCAATTTCATCGTTTTCAGGAAGTTTAGTTTCAGGCATTATACCTTTTATTCCATATACGATTCTCATATAAATCCCCCGAAAAAACGTTACTACTCGACTCTGAAATAAACCCATTTTGTAAAGTTTAAGTACCCCATAAATTGTACCAGTTATCGAAGCAACGATTACTACATATAATATTGAGGGATATCCAAACCATACTGCTAATGCTGTAATAAATTTTGCATCACCACCTGATACGCCGCCTTTTATAGCCATTATAAAAAAAACAGTAAATACCACAAGGGCAACAATCAAATTACCCCATAAGTGATTATATGCTGCATACATGGCTCCTAATAAAAATATTGGGACAGTTATAAAATCATATAAATCCCGCTTTATGGCATCTGTGAACGCAGAAAATATAGATGGTATTAAACATCCAATTAATATTTCTGGCATATTACTCCTCCTTAATTTGCTTTTTTGATTTTTTTAAATAGGCTTTTAACAAAACCTTGCTCTTCTTCCTGGATTCCCTGGACATTAAATGATTCCATAATTTCTTTTGCGGCTAATTGCCATTCTTTTTTGTGAAGAATTTCGCTTTTAAAGCCAGCTTTAACTTGATCTTCCCAGCCCTCTGGGATGGTTGCTACTATTTTAGGGAGATTGCGAACTTCTTTTTTAAAACCAGAGCAAAAAGCTTTTTCAATTTTTTTACTATTTGTTAATTTGGCATTATATTTATTAATCAGTATCCGTATTTTTTCTGGTGTTACACCCATCGCTAACAAAGAAGGTGCATACTTTGCGGTTTCTTGCAAAGAAAAAACCGATTGATCGACTACAGAATAAACCAAATCAGCATTTGCAAATACCTCGTGCATATATGCTTTTTCCCAGGGAGCTGGGCAGGTATCACATATTACAACAGAATATTCTTCCTGTAACTTTTGAACTACACTAACAAGTTGATGTCCCTTAATAGAATAAATATCTACATTTTTGGGACCTGGCAACACCATTAAATTTTTTGATGCCTTAACTAAAGAAGGATTAGAATCTAACCAATTAGGTGCTGATTTAAGACCAAAAAAATTACCAATATCCGGGCCGCCAAAATCAAAATCACATAATGCTGTACGAATCCCTGCTTCTGCAATCACTGATGCAAGAGATATTGCTGAAGAAGTTTTACCTACTCCACCTTTATTTGCATAAGTAAGTATTAATAGAGATTCTTTAGGAAGTTCTTTATATTCTTCTGGTTCTTTTACGGTAATTGTTTTGAGTTTTTCCAGTAATTCTTGTTCTGATGTTATAAATGTTGCTTCGGGACATTCCTTTTTTGCTGTCCAATCACAAATCGATCCTGATAAAAATATAAACAGTGGCCCTTCTGGAGCAAACTTATAAGAAATGGCATCACTTATTATTGCAGTAACTTCATCGCCCGGATCTGTTGTGACTTGATAGCCGTTTTGGGCTAAGGTTTTTATTAAAGAGTTGTTCCCTAACACTAAGATTTTCACAACAAAGTCTCCTTTCTGATTTTTCTAGTTCACTTGTTTAGTAAAATGATTCAACTCCATAACTTTGTTGCCATACTTTTCTTTATAGTCTCCCATGCAAGACTGTTCAGGGATAATTGCATTTAACTTATACCCTCCTTCAATCCACATATCCAGAGATATTTCGCTTTCATCAAGGGTTCCTACAACATAAATTACACTATCGGCTTCGTTATAAATAACTTCTATCACGTCTGTCATAGATGGATTAATTTCTGCAATAATCCACTCAAATTCAGTTTTCGAGTGCTCAACAGTTTTCCCGTCTGAATAAGCAAAGAACTTTTGTAAGGCATCCTCTTTATTGTCAGCATACTGTTTAAATGATTGCGAATCAGTATTTAATTCTAAATGAATCCCATTAAGTTTTTTTGCCAGTTGTTTGCTAGTAATTGAGCTATCAATTGAAGGGACACTTTTCAATACTGCCACAACCTTAGCTTTAGACAAAAAAGTTTTTAAATCTTCGTTGAGAACTTTTTTAGGAACTTTTTGCTTCTGTTGCTTTTCTGGACTTTGATATGACTCTTCCCAAATTATTGTTTCAGGCGGTTCTAATATTTCTGCTGGTTCTTCCCATATTAACATTTCAGGAAATAATCCTTTTTTGAAAACATCAGTTGCAATATCAGTAATCATTTTTACGTTTATACCTCTGGGTGATTGTCCGTACTTATACCCATCAACAGAAATAACATTTTCTTTGTTCTTGAGGATAATACATCTATCAGGAACTCCACAATCTCGTGCTTCTTTTACATACTTTTGTCCTGTAAATTCTAACCCTGCGATTACAACTACTGGAACATTAAGCCCCAAAGCATTATTGAGTTCCTCTGTAAAATTTGGATTTTCAATAACCACGGCCACAGCATCTTCAGATTTTTTATCAGAAAAATGCGAAAAGATATTATTAATCCTGTTAAACTGAAATATTTTTTCTTTTGACAAGGCTAGTAGTATTTGCATAATAGCTCCTTTCTTATTCGGTATATTCAACTTTTGGTTTTTTTCCAATTACCCATTGACATTCTCCCCACAACTAAAGTAGGGGGATTCTTGTTTCAACGAAAACCGCATTTTCTTCCATGAGGAAGATTTTAGTCTTACACTTTCTCCACAAGCGTAGATTTCCGTATGCCCTACGGTATATGTGTTCTTTAGGCTATTTCCAGACCTTTAGCCAGTATATTTATACTGGCGTTACTATCCCGATCATGATCTGAACCACAACAAGGACACTTCCATTTACGTATAGTTAGTTGTTTAAGCTCTTTATTAATATATCCGCAACTACAGCAAGTCTGCGAAGATGGATAGAATGTAGGAATACGGACAATATCCGTACCAAACAGAACAGCCTTATATTCCAACATAGTGAAAAATCTGCCCCATGAAACATCAGCGATTGACTTAGCCAATTTATGATTCTTTATCATATTCTTGATTTTTAAGTCTTCAATACAGATTGTTTGGTTTTCACGCACTAATTGAGTAGATTGTTTATGTAAAAAATCATTTCTCTTGTTCGTGATGTTTTCGTGAGCTTTTGCCACCTTTACACGTTGCTTATTACGGTTGTTACTGCCCTTTTGCTTTCTTGAAAGTCTGCGTTGCTCCTTAATCAGCTTTTTCTCTGCCTTACGGAGAAATTTAGGGTTAGCAATTACGTTGCCGTTACTGTCGGAGTAGAAATTCTTAATACCTACATCAATTCCTATCTGGCCGCCATTATTCTCTATTAACTCGACTTGCATTTCCGTACAGAGTGATACAAAGTATTTACCGGTGGGTGTTCTTCTGACGGTTGCATTTAAGATATTCCCGTTAACTGGTCTTGATAGTCTGATTTTGACATATCCCAATTTAGGCAAATTAATATAGTTGCCTACAATACGAATACCATTTTTTTGATTTCTAGTTCGGTAGGACTGATTATTGTCATGCTTTGACTTAAAGTTTGGATATCCGCTTTTCTTTTTTAAAAAGTTTTGAAAAGCAGTATTTAAATTTTTAAGACTTTCTTGCAATGCCATACTATCAACCTCGTTTAACCAATTTATTATTTTTTTAAGCTCGGTTAAAAGTTGGCTGGTCTTATTGTAGGAGATACCTTTCCCATTTTCCTTATAGAAACTGGAACGCACATTAAGAAAATGATTATATACGAATCGACTACAACCTAATGTCTTATTAATTAAGACCTGTTGTTCCTTATTCGGATATATACGGTACTTTAATCCTTTGATAATCTGCATGGCATCACTTTCTCCATGTATTTTTTTGGTTTTCGATATATTTCTTTATCTCT
>Ga0334890_1004940_pt1 | contig 11750 bp, 9 predicted proteins | sample GraSluR1_MG_3_FD_207220 | JGI IMG/M metagenome (GOLD analysis project Ga0334890, IMG submission 207220) | Sludge microbial communities from methane-producing bioreactor in Wageningen University, Netherlands - Granular Sludge_31_08-R1 | ecosystem: Engineered > Bioreactor > Anaerobic > Unclassified... | reverse complement strand
AGGGGGGTGGTGCCGGTAAGGCCGTGCCCTGGTTCAACCTGGGTGGCGCCGGCGTCTGCCAGCATTTGCATCACCGCGGTTGAGGTGGTGCCGGGGGCGTTGATTTCAATGTCATGGCGGCCGGCGTCTGCCAGCGCTTTGGCGGCTTTTTCAAGCGTGCCCAGATTGTGGGTGGTTTTTACCTCGCTGGCGGCTACATCGAACAACAGCGCCGGGAAGGTGGTGATCCCGGCAAAGCGGGCGTGAGATAATGAGTCCAACTCATCGGCAACTTTCAACACATCTTCAGCTTTAAAACCGCCTTCATGTCCCATGTAATAGGTGTCGCCGGGGGCGTAAATGCGCGCCAGCAGGTCTTGTGTGTGGTTGACTCTTCCACTGGCTTCAGCAGCGGCCTGTGCCTTTTCCATATTGAAAACGGTCCAATAATACGGCTTTAATGATGCGGCCACATCGGTTTCGGCGCGGGGAATTTGCACCAGGTGCCCCAGGTGTCCTACATGACAGCCGGCAGCGTGGATGGGCAATGCGCAGCCCATATCCACGGCTACATAAGCATCCAAACCTTTGCGCGCCAGGGCTTTCAACACCACCGGGTTGCGCCCGATTTGTTTGGTCATGGGAAAAACTTTTAGCCCCAACCGTTTGCCTTCTGCTGCGATCACTTCAGCATTGGCCTCAATGGTATCCACGTCCAGTACATAACTGTTGGCAGGAATTTTTCCTTCCTGCTGTAATTGCACCACAGTTTTCACAAATTCAGGATTGCGGCTGATTAACTTTTTCAGGAACATATTTACCTCCTCGTCGATTATCAACCGGAAATTCCGGTTAACGCTCCAACTCTTCGCGCAGACTTAGCGATACCGCCAGAACGATGATGATACCGCGGGCAATCATTTGCTCGGAAACACTCAAACCCATCAAAAGTAAACCGTTATTAAGCATACCCATCACCAGTGAACCGATGATGGCGCCGATCACGGAACCTTTACCACCGGAGAAGGATGTTCCGCCAATGATGACGGCGGCGATGACGGTCATCAAATCAGTTTCACCCAGGGTGTAGCGTGCGCCGTGTAAACGTCCGGCGTACAACAAACCTGCCAGGGCGGCAGTTACGGAACTGATGACCAACACGGCGATGCGAATGTTATCTGTGCGCACACCCGAATATCGCGCCGCGGCGCGATTGCCGCCGGTGGCTGTCACCATGCGTCCAAAGGGCAGGTGGCGCAGCATGATGTGGCCGATTAAAGCCACTGTAATGGTCCACAGAAACAGGGTTGAAATGGGGCCGATGTTGCCCGAGCCAAAGATGAAGTTGAATTTCTCGTTGACAATGGGAACCGCCGTCAGGTTTGTGATTGTGCGCGCCAGGCCGCTGATCACGCCGCTGATGCCCAGTGTGACTAAAAAGGCAGGAATACGCACTTTGGCGGTGATGATGCCGTTGATCAAGCCAACTACCAGGCCGACTGCCAGTGCGGCGATCACTGCCACCACAATGCCCTGGGTGCGCAAAATGACACCTGCCACCAGGGCAGCCAGGGCTACGGTGGAGCCGATTGAAAGGTCGATCTCACCGGCGGTGATGGTGAAAGTCATGCCAACTGCCATCACAGAAACCATAGCGGTCTGGCGGAGGATGTTCATGAGATTATCACCAGTGAGGAAGCCTCGATCGCGCAAAGTAAACGCAAAGAAAATGAGAATGACAAAGAAGCTGAGATAAACTACATAATCACGGAGTTCTAGGGCGCGAAGCCGATTTTTAATGTTGTTCACGGAGGTATCTCCTGAGAAATGCCCCGGGCAGCCCTTGCAGACTGCCCGGGTTGGTTCAAATAAAGATGCTATTTATCGAGAGCCTGCAAAATGTTCTCGGGGGGTTGCATATTGAGGGCTTGTTGCCAGGAATCAACCAGGTTATCTTTCTTGACCTTGATCAGATCAACCACCACAAACGGGGGAGCCTGTTTTTCGATCAGGTTTTGGGCAGCCATGATGGCCATGGTCTGGCCAATCTGGTAGGGCAGGTCAATGGTCTTGCCGTACAAGTTGCCGCCCTGGGCCATGTCGAGGTCATTGTTGGCGCCCAGGTCTTCGGTGACAACTTTAACGTCGGTGCGGCCGGCGGAGCGCAACGCGGCGATGACGCCTTCAGCAGCCACGTCCCAGGCCACGTAGATACCGGTTATTTCAGGGTGCTGAACCAGCATGGCGGAGGCTACTTCTTCAGTCTTGGGCTCTTCGGTGAAACCACCCGCGGCCACAATTTTAACATCGGGATATTTTTCCTGCAGCCAGCAAGCGAAGGAGCGGTCGCGGTTGTTGGTGACAAAGTAATCGGCATCATGATAAATAAAGCCGATGGCGCCTTTGCCGCCCAGGGCTTCAGCCATCAGGTCGGCCGAGCCGCGTCCCATACCATAGTGGTCACCGGTGACAATACCCACATACTGCTGTCCGGCAACGTAACCATCGGCGCCGTTATCGGCGAACACCAGGGTTACGCCTTTATCGACAGCCGGCTGAAAAGCCTGTGCGCCGGAAACCGGGTCAACCACAAGGGTGAGGATGATGTCAGGATTTAGCGCCAGGGCGGTTTCCACATCGGTGGCTTGCTTGGCAGGATCAAACTGGGCGTCAGCCGTGGCGACGACTTCGATACCCAGTTTTTCAAATTCGGCTTTGGCGCCATCAGTGAGGCCGTTGTACCATTCGCCTGCACCAGCCCACAACAAAGCGGCTTTAAAATTGCCTTCTTTAACTTTGGCAATCTCTTCGTCAGTCAGGGTAACGTCGCCTGCCGGGGTGGCGGGTTCGCCGTTGGGGCTTTTGGCAAATTCGTCGGCATATTGTGAGCAGTCGATTTTCAAATCGGCCAGGTTGATGGCCTGCACATCGGCAGGTTGTTCAACCGCGGGCTGTTCGGCTTGTGCTGCCGGTTTTTGTTCTGCAGCCGGGGCTTGCGGGGCGCAGGCTGAAACAACCAGCACCAGCAGAACAAGGAGAGAGAGTAAGTTCAACTTGCTTTTCATTCTATTTTTCCTCCAGTAGGGTTTTGAATAGGAACATACGAATTAAAATACCGGTTTTTCCAACGACCTCCTTTCTTTGGATGTGAGTAGGGTTGATTTGAAAAAGTCATGATAGCTTGCGGACAATATAAAAGTCAGAAACATTATGGAGCAGGTTGATCATGGCGCCCAGCGCGGCGGCGCGGTGCCCTAGTGATGAGGCTACAATAGGAGGAGTCCGCGGAACTTTGCCTTCCAGTTTTTGAAGGATGGGACCAATTAACAAATCGGCGGATTGAATGACGCCGCCGCCCAGCGCAACCACATCAGGGTCAAAAAATGTAATGACCGCGGCAATGGCAATGGCCAGATAGTCAATGGTTTCCTGGATGATACCGGTTGCCCAGGATTCACCTTTGCGGTGGGCCAGGAAAACATCTTCGGCTGTAATCGCATCCAGATCAACTTGACTGCGCGAAGTTCTGAGGACATCACGTGCGCGCTGGGCAATGCCGGTGCCTGCTGAAAGCAATTCAAGGGCGCCATATCCCGGATAGTCGTTTAAAAGAAATTCACGGCCTGGCATCAAATAACCAATTTCACCTGCCATTTCATTGCTGCCGCGGTACAACGCACCGTCGATGACCACGCCGGCGCCAATGCCGGTGCCGATGTTAATCAGGACCAGGTTGTTGATTTCTTTGCCAGCGCCAAACCACATTTCTCCCAATGCCGATAAATTGACATCATTATCTACAATGATGGGCAGGTTAAACTGGTTATGAAGCCGTTCAGCAAGCGGGAAATTTCGCCATTCCAGGCTGGGCGCCCATTCGATCACTCCACGGTCATGATAGGTAACCCCTGGAACACCGATGCCAATGCCCATGATGGAAATGCTGGTTTGCTGTGCCATTTCCAACAGATCTTGAATGAGTTGGGTAATAACTTGATAGCTTTCTTCACACTTGGTGCCGTGACGGGGGATGGAGCGTTCAAACAGGATATCTCCGCCCAGGTCTGACACAGCGCCGTAGAATTTTGTTCCGCCCAGGTCGAGCCCAATGGTGAGATGTTCTTTTGTGTTAAATTTGATCAAAGAACGACGCCGGCCGCCGCTCCATTCTTTTTCATCAATTTCACGCACATATTTTTCCGCAATCAGTTCATCCACAATGCGCATCACGGTCGGCAGGCTGACGTTGAGGGTTTCAGCGATGTAGGAACGGGAGGTGGGTCCGTCCCGGCGGATCAGTTCAAGAATGGCAGTGCGGTTGATACCGCGCATTTCATTGGCAGTGATTGTTCGAATGTGTTTCATGGCGTCCTATTAGTTACTTACAGTTAATTACTCTTACTTACATTATGTAAGTAAGAGTAGCAGAAATAATCCATAATTTCAAGAGGATTAAGGAATTTTTAAGAATATTAACTGAACTGAATGGATCATCAAAGCCTCTTTTATTGGATAATACAATAGTGTTTGGGAAAACACGCTATAATTGTCCAAAACGTTTTGGTTTGATTAAAAGGAAAACTAATGGTTAAGAAAATCTCATTTGGATTCCCCAAAATGCATCTTGAAGATGGCGAAAGGAGAGATTTTTTGCCTGAACTAATGGGGGTCTTGTCAGATTTAGGCGTCGATATCTATTTGGAACATGGCTATGGTGATGGAATGGGGATTCCGGAAGCAGATTATCTTTCGGCAGCCCCAAAAACGAATTTTGTTTCGAACGAAGAAACCTATCAACAAGATTTTGTGGTCGTTTTGCGCTATCCGGGTGACGAGAAGGTTGAAAAAATGCGTTCTGGTTCTTGTCTTATCTCGATGCTCCACTATCCAACCCGCCCTCATAGGACCGCTTACTTAAAAAAATTGGGAATAGAGGCGATTTCATTGGATTCGTTAAAAGATGATGTTGGGCGTCGAATCGTTGAGAATTTGCGGGCAGTTGGTTGGAATGGCCTTGAAGCCGCTTTTCAACTCTTGCAAAAAATTTATCCAGAACCCGGACTGGAAGATCCCCACCGCCTGCCCATCAAAGTCACTGTGATGGGGGCTGGCGCGGTGGGGATGTTTGCCGTTCAGGCTGCCATTCGTTATGGTGATGAAGATACCTGGCGAGAAATGGCGAAAATTGGAGCTACAGGTGTCCAGGTTACAACGGTCGATTACGATTTAACCAACCACCCGGAAATTATGAAACAAATACTTAAATATACAGATATCCTGGTGGATGCCACCCAGCGTAGAGACACCAGCATACCGGTAATACCAAATGAATGGATAGGATTAATGCGTTCACATGCCGTGATCGTTGATCTATCGGTGGATCCTTATGATTGCTCAGCTAGCCCGATTTGTGTAAAGGGTATTGAGGGTATCCCACAGGGAAATTTGGATCAGTACATTTTTACTCCTGGCGACCCGATTTATGCGTCCTTGCCAGAAGAAATCCAAAGGCAAAATCAAAGACACGTTGTTTCCTGTTATTCCTGGCCGGGCATTCACCCCAAAGATTGCATGGTTATTTATGGCCGCCAGTTGAGCCCGATTTTGAGGGCTTTGATAGAGAATAATGGCGTTGGAAATATTCACGCTGAAGGACCCTATTTCCATCGTGCCATTCGTCGGGCACTACTGTCAAACTGGCATTAATCCTCTACCTGACGCATGATTGATATAGACGATCTGAACAAAACTACGAGTAGTTTGTAAAATAATTAGACACTAAAAGGGAGTAACAATGAAGAGATATTCCATTGGGTTTCCTCACATGCAAAAAGAATTGGGTGAGAAACGAGCATTTCTGCCGGATTTCATCCAATTTCTGACACGTTTTGCCGATGTTTATCTTGCTGAAGGATATGGAGACCGTATGGGGTTTAGCTTTAGCGATTATCGACAGGGGAATCCTCATATCTTTCAGCTGGAAAGAAAAGACACCTTTTTAAAAGAGTATGTCATCATTTTTAGGGCTCCCAGCGAGGAGGAAATTTGTTGGATGCCGACCGGCAGTTGTTTGATTTCCATGCTGCATTTCCCCACCCGACCTCAACGCGTTGCATTGTTAAAAGAAAGGAAACTCCAGGCCATTTCTCTGGATAGTATTGTCGATGATAATAATATCCGCCTGGTTGAAAATATGCGGGCTGTGGCCTGGAATGGGCTGGAGGTTGCCTTTGATGTTCTCGAAAAACAATGGGGCGGATTGGAAAAAGAAAATGGTGAGCCAATTCAGGCATTGGTTTTGGGAGTTGGTATGGTTGGCAAGCATGCAGTTGAGGCTGTAACCAAATTCGGAAGCGTTGAGCGCAATAATAATCACATGACAAAAAACGGAAATGGTTCGGTTGCCTGCTGTGTGGGCCGCAATATCGTGACGAATCCTAATCACATGGAGAAACTGATCAAGCAGGCAGATGTCCTGGTTGATGCAACCCAACGCCGCGACTCCAGTAAGCCGGTCATTCCAAACGAATGGTTAGCCTGGCTGCCTTCGCATGCCGTGATTGTTGATTTGTCTGTTGATCCTTATCTCTTGACAGCCAATCCGCAAACAGTAAGAGGGATTGAAGGCATACCCCAGGGGAATCTGGATAAATATATTTTTACCCCGGATGATCCCGAGTGGGATTTGACAGTGCCTTCATCCATACCATCAGCGAATCGGCGGACAACCGTAAGCTGTTATTCCTGGCCCGGCATTCATCCTGAAGCGTGTATGAATCATTATGGACATCAAATGCAACCGCTGATGGAAGCTTTATTCGCAAAAGGAATAAAACAGATAAGCCTGAATGGGGGATATTTTGAACGCGCCCTGGCAAGAGCCAAGTTGCCAGATTAGAGAGGCAGCATAATTGGGCGATAATTCATTTTTGTTTATTCCGCATGCAGACCACGACTGCATGCGGTGAACTGTTTTTGCCACCTGTAATATAAATTTGCTCCTACGAAGGCAGCACGTATACCTTAACATTTCAAGCGCATTGAAGGCTGAAGAGAAATCCTGACTGATACAAACAGAGCGTTATTCGGGTATAGTCAGCCATTCAACCGGTAAAAATTTGCCCTGCACTTTATTCAGAAATTTTACTGCCGGATAACCCACTTCAAGGACGCCCAGGATATGTTCACCTTTTTGCAATCCTAGCAGTCGGCGAGCCTGCCGGTTGTTTCCCAGTAAAATCTTTCCACCACCGGATAAACGTGTGCCCAGTCCCATCGCCTGGGCGTAGTACATCATGTTTGCCAGGGCATATTGAGCAGATGCATCTGAATGGGCGATTTGGATCTCACCAATGATAAAAAGCACGGCGGTGGATTTGTCAAAAGTTATTTCCCTCTCCAACCCGGCTTCCAACTTCACTTTATCCTTTTCCTGTATGCCAGGAGTTAACCGTTTGAGCAGGCCAAAGATGATTTTGTGACGGTAAACCAGGTTGTAAATGGTGCGTAATACCCTGGCTGCCAGCCGGTTCAATTCTGCGACGGCGGCATCATCGTTGACTGCCACCACGCGAAGGGCATAATTGTTGGTGGGCGCCAGAATCCCGGTTTGTATGATTGATTCAATCGTTTCCCGATCGAGGCGTTGGGATTTGAATGAGCGCACCGTGCGGCGTTGGCGGAATAACTCATCCAATTGTTGCGGAGTGGGCAGATTGCTCGTTTGAAAACGTTGCGGTGGAATCTGATCCCAAGAGAGCGCTTGCTGCGGACAGATTGCAATGCACTGCGTGCAGGTGCTGCACATGGAATGATCGATGGAAAGAGAATCCCGGTCAATTGTGATGCAGCCTTCATGGCAAATGCCTGCACACATACCACACAGGGTGCATGAATCGGGTGAATAAGTAATCATGAATATCCTCCCTGGAGCGATTAGACGATGCCATTGAAAAATTTGACGTTGATGCCGCCGTTCACCACCGGTATTTTTTGGCTGTAGGCGATGCGGGTGTGCCCGGCCAAAATGTCATCCGAGCACAAGATACCCGCATGCCAGGTGGTGCAAAGATCGCGCAGCACGTCGCCCAGGTGAGAGTACAGGTTGCGCAAATCTTTGGCGGGGCTGATGCGTATGCCGTAAGGTGGGTTGGTTACCACCCATCCAGTTGAAGCTGGAGGTTGAATGGCCGAAAAAGCCTGGCAGGCAAATTGAATGTCATGCAACACCCCGGCGCGCTCGGCGTTGGCGCGGGCAATGCGCATGGCGCCTTCATCGCGGTCAGAAGCCAGGATGATAGCCGGGCAAGCGGGCAGAATATTCTTCTTTGCTTCTTTTCGGATGGTCTGCCACACCTGCGCGTCATAATGCGGCCAGTCCATGAAAGCGAAACGGCGCTGCAAGCCCGGCGGAATGCGGCGCGCCAGCATGGCTGCTTCAATGGGAATCGTCCCGGAACCGCAAAAAGGATCAATCAGCGGGGAAAGCGTATCCCAACCAGAGGCCAGTAACATGCCGGCGGCCAGGGTTTCACGCAGGGGGGCTTTGGCGGTCTCCAGGCGGTAGCCGCGGCGGTGCAGCAGGGCGCCGGAGGTGTCGACGCTGATGGAACACTGGTCATGCACCAGGCGTATGATGATCAATTGGGGAGGTTGGGTTGCAGCTTCGTCGAATTTAACCTGCGGCGTGGGTTTACCCAACCGGTCAGAGATGGCGCCGGCAATGCGCTCAGCCACCCCGCCGGAGTGGTACAGGCGGGATTTGTGGCAGGTGACGCGCAGAGCCACCGGCTGTCCGGGTCTCAAGTGCTGCTCCCAGGGAAGGCGTGAGGCCTTCTTGCGTAATTCAGAAAATGCAGCGGCATAAAACTGCCCAAAACGCGCCAGGATGCGGTTGGGAGTGCGCAGGTAAAGGTTGGCGCGGTAAAGATCGGTGAGACTGGCGTCAAATTCCACACCGCCGGCTTCTTCGCAAGGCTCTCCGGCTGCCGTCTGGACGGTAGTCGAGCCCACAGGTTTAATACCAAGCGCCGCCAGTTCCTGGCGGGTAAAGGGCTCCAAACCGGGCACGGTGACGGCAAACAGGCGAAAAGTCATGGCTTCCTTTTATAGGGTGGTTTCTTGTAGGACGGCTTTAAATTTTGTTGATGTGACTTACCCGGCGTCCTCGGTTTTTCCACCACCAATAATTTTTGGCGTTCACGCCGGGCGGTGTCTTTTTCCACGAACAGGGGGCGGCGCGAAAAGGGATCCATCTCGGTGTAATACATCAGGTTGGAGTAGGTGGAAGGCGAGGGGGTAAAAATTTGTACCTGTTCGGGTGAGATGTGCAGTTCGCGGCTGGTGAACTGCTTGAGGCGCAGCATGTCGGTCTCACTACAGCCAGGGTGGGCGGCGATCAGGTAATAGGTGAGGAATTGGTTCTTGCCTGCCCTGGCAGACAGATCGTCGAACCGTCGCTTGAATTGCAGCAGTGCGCTGCTGCCCGGTTTACCCATTTTTGCCAACACGGCGTCTTCGGTGTGTTCGGGGGCAACTTTAAGTTGACCGGAAACATGGTGCTCCACAATTTCTCTCAGGTATTGATCTCCGTGTCCGGGGTCGGCAGGCAGCATATCATAGCGGATGCCGGATGCCACAAAAACCTTTTTGATGCCCGGAATGTGACTCAAGCGGCGCAGTAGTTCGATTTGAGGCTCGTGGTTTGGCTTTAGCGACGGGCAAACCAGCGGGTACAGGCAGCGCCGGTCTTCACAGGCACCGCGCGTCAGTTTCTTGCGGCATTCAAAGCCGTACATGTTGGCGGTCGGCCCGCCCACATCCTGAAGTATTCCTTTAAAACCGGGCAGTTGGGTGAGCGTTTCAGCTTCGGCCATGATTGAATCCGCGCTGCGCCAGCGCACGGTGCGGCCTTCGTGCACGGCAATGGCGCAAAAATTACACTCGCCGTAACAGCCGCGGTGGGTGCTGATGGAGAAGCGGATGGTTTCCAGGGCTTTTACTGAGCCTTGCTGTTCATAAAAGGGATGCTGGGCGCGTTGAAAAGGCAGGGTATAGACGCTGTCCAGTTCAACCTGTGAAGGGTAGGGAAAGGGCGGATTCTGAACCAGGTAACGGTCGGCATGGCGCTGGACCAATCCTTTGGCCGTGATGGGATCGTTGTTGTGGTAGAAGGTGTGGAACATTTCAATGAATGCCAGTTTGTCAGTCGACACAGTTTCAAATGAGGGAAGTTCCACGTATCCATCGGGAATCTGCCGGGAGATGTAGCACAATCCACGCGTACCTGCGGGGTCGCCGCCAGATTGTATTGCCCGGGTGAAAGCAACCACCGACTGCTCAGCCAAGCCGTAGAGCAGGTAATCAGCCTTGGCATCAAACAGGATGGAGCGCCGCAGGTTATTGCTCCAGAAATCGTAGTGCACCACGCGGCGAAGTGAGGCTTCAATGCCGCCCAGCACGATGGGGCGCGTGTTCTTAAAGAAACGCCGGATGAGGTTGGTATAGGCGATAGTGGCGCGGTCAGGACGGCGGGTGTTCAGCCCGCCAGGGGTGTAATCGTCAGATTTGCGCTTGAATTTGCTGGCGGTATAGTTGGCCACCATTGAGTCGACGCTGCCGCCGGTCACGCCCCACCACAGGCGCGGCTCACCCAGGCGGGTGATATCTTGCGGAGAGGTGATATCTGGCTGGGCGATAATTCCCACCCGGTAACCCGCTGCTTCGAGCACGCGCCCGATTACGGCGGCACCGATGAACGGGCTGTCGATGTAGCTGTCGCCGGTGACCAGGATGATATCCAGGGCATCCCAGCCGCGCTGGTGCAGTTCTTCGGGAGTGGTGGGTAAATAGGTTGCAGACATGATAAAAGAATTATCTCATTCCATAGCGATAATGGGAATGAATGATAACACTGAAAAGGGAAATGGGTATTTGGCGAGTCAGGTGTGAATTGTTAAATTTTTGCGGCGGTTTTCATCACTTTTTGTACACGCTTTGTTCCGGCCGGATTCAAGGCCGGCAGGCGGGCATCCAGCACAGCCACGAATGCATCCCGGTTTTCCGGATTCACTGCCGTCAGGATTTGCTCGCAATGCTGTGGCACATCTTTTGAGCGGCAGCTTTGCAAGTGCTGCAGCAGGTAGGGAAACAGCTCTTGATTATATTCCTGCCTGCCGGCGGCCACCCACGCCAGGGTTTTGATGCCGGCGTCCACAGTGATCACTGATCCGGATTCGATGGCTTTCTTAATCGACTGCCGGTGTGCAAATAATTTATCCGCTGCCAGTGGAGCAATGGTTGAAAGGGCGATCATGCCGCCCCACACCAGGCGGTTGTTGCGGTGGAGTATCAGCTCGAGAAAATCATCGGCAAAGGGGGCAATGAGATCGGGCGTCAGATAGCCGATCTCATATAAGGTTTTCAAACAGTCGCTTTGCACGGCGGCTTTGTTGTTCCACAGGTTTTTGGCAAGGATTTGAATCGATTCGGTATCCCGGCTCTCAGCCAGCTTCCTGGCTAATTCTTGGTTGGGAACATCGTCCTGGCGCCCCAGGGATGAGGCTAATTGATCAAGAACAGTCATGATTCCCTCCTGAAAAAATTGAATTGTTACTCTAATTCTACTCTGATGTTTATTGACGTTGTATCAAAAAACTGGAATCCATAGGTGGAAGCATGCTATGTTACAATCTTTTTTACCAGTATGGAAATGCTTAGTACACTGGTTTCTAATCGTGAATCTTTGATTGTGGCAACTTTTTATCTAAAAA
>Ga0334890_1004932_pt1 | contig 11771 bp, 9 predicted proteins | sample GraSluR1_MG_3_FD_207220 | JGI IMG/M metagenome (GOLD analysis project Ga0334890, IMG submission 207220) | Sludge microbial communities from methane-producing bioreactor in Wageningen University, Netherlands - Granular Sludge_31_08-R1 | ecosystem: Engineered > Bioreactor > Anaerobic > Unclassified... | reverse complement strand
ACAATGCCGGGCCGAGTTCGATATCGTTAATGTCATCGGTGAGAGCAAGGGGATGAAAGAGGCCCTCGATCAAACCGGAAAGATTGCGAGAAGTCATGATACGACCGTCCTGATTGAGGGAGAGACCGGAACGGGAAAGGAAGTCATCGCACGGGCCATTCACTATCAGAGCACCAGGATCGGCAAGCCCTTCATCAGCATCAATTGCGGAGCTATCAGCAAGGATCTCTTAGAGAGTGAGCTGTTCGGCTATGAAAAAGGTACATTTACCGGCGGCCTGCATGAGGGTAAGAAAGGAAAAATAGAACCGGCCCACGGAGGTTCGCTGTTTCTCGATGAAATCAGTGAACTGATCCCGTCGGCACAGGTAAAATTGCTCCGTTTTCTGGAAAACAAGGAGTTCTATCCCGTGGGAGGGACGGAGGAAAAGAAAATTGATGTGCGGGTTATCGCCGCCACCAACAAAAGCCTGGAAAAAGCCATTGCGTCGGGCACGTTTCGGGAGGACCTGTACTATCGATTGAACATCGTCAGAATTTTCCTGCCGCCGTTGCGGGAACGGCGGGAAGACATCATCCCTCTCGTCCTCTTTTACCTGGATAAATTCAATCGGCAATGCCGCAAAAATTTCCGGAGCTTGTCAAAAAGCGCCGAAAAGAAACTGATGGACCATTACTGGGCGGGAAACGTAAGAGAACTTAAGAACACCATAGAAAGAGTCGTGATCATGGAGGACGATACGGAAATAAAGACACAGCATCTCTCGTTTCTGACTGATGCAAGGACAGTGACATCGCCCCCGAATATATCCGATATAACAATTCCGCCGTCGGGGCTGAACCTTGAGGATCTCAACAAACAACTGATTATCCAGGCGCTGAAGCAGAGTGACGGCAACAAAACCGAGGCCGCCCGACTCCTCGGCATGTCCCGACCCACCATGATATACCGCATCAATAAATTCGGCATCGAGACGTAATTCGGGAAAGACGATGACCAGGTAGAGGTGATGAGGTGTCGGAATAGTCCTTTGAAGAGACTGTTCAAAACGCCCACCTGTGCCGATGCATGGGGATTACCCCCCCGTCGGGACTTATCACTTACCACGAAACACTATTCCACTATCCACCGGGCCGCTCTGTTCTCGACATTGCAGTGCCGTCAAACATGGAATCATCCTTTCTGCGCTTCCGATCTCTTGACTTCCCGGTGGGCGTCTGCCATACTTCGCTTTCTGAAAATAAGGTGTTCATGGTTCAACGGCGCCTTGAGAGACATAATAAACGAAATGCACCACGGGAGGTTCAGAATTATGGGCGGCTTTCAAAGAGGATCGAGTATATCTTTCGGTATGGTGGTATGTTCTCTTGCTGTGTCTCTTCTTGTCCTGTCCTGTGCGGGACTGCAGACGAAGGATCTGGTGAAGAAGCCGGAAATTGCCGTGCAGGATGTCCGTTTCAGCGAGGTGACGTTTGAGTCTATTGGGATGATGCTGAATCTTGCCGTCAAGAATCCCAATGTTTTCGGTGTTCGTGTCGCAGGCTACGACTATGATCTTAAGGTGGCGGGAAACCACTTTCTCAAAGGAGAACAGCCTCTGACCACGTCGATCCCGGCAGGTGGCAACGCCGCCGTGGACGTGCCTGTCACGATGAATCTCGCCGATATCTACAAGACATTCTCTTCCCTTGCCGGAGCGGATGATGCTCCGTACCGGATCGATGCCGGTGTTGTCTGCGAACTGCCCATCCTCGGAAAGATCCGCATCCCCGTTTCAAAAGAAGGGACATTTCCCCTCCTGAAGGTACCCGGCATCAGTGTCAAGGGGATTCAGATACGGCAGCTCGGGCCGGCCGGTGCGGAACTGGTCGTGTCCGGAGCGATTTCAAATCCCAACAGTTTCGGCTTCAACCTCCAGTCGATACGGTATGCCCTGGAAGTTGCCAGCAGTCCGTGGGCTTCGGGCCTGAGAACCGAGGGGGTTGCCGTTGCCCCGAAGGGAACATCGGGCTTCTCGTTGCCCATCTCGGTTAATTATGCTGAAATCGGCATGGGTGTCTACAATATGCTTACATCCGGACGCAGCCTCGAGTATAAACTAAACGGCGATGTGGATCTGACGACAACGCTGGAGATGTTCCCGAAGGCGAAGATTCCGCTCGACCTTATAGGCAAAACCGTTATTCAAAAGTGAATCGCCGTCATCTGAAACCGATGGCGTGAGGGACCAAGGATTCAGGGGACCATGGTGAAAATGATATGCCCTGCGCGGGGGCAGGGCATATCGGAAGAAGCGCGATGGTCTTTCGTTCTCATTCGGCCTTCGGCAGCGTGAATCGCCATGCGCAGAACCACTCATCGGGGTGGTCGTCGGGTGGACAGCCGATGCACTCGGTCTTAATCCTCGAATCAATGCTTTCGGCAAAATAACTATACTCGACAAGACCGGCGGATTTGCACGGGTAATCATCCAGGCCTCTGCGTTTCCGTGCTGACTGAACACGACAATCGTTCATCTGGAAGACGACGGAATTGGGCCCCTCATCTATTATTGATTGGACATTAATAAATGCGTACATTCTGAACCGCAAGGCCTTCTTCAATCCTTCAAGGCCGGCATGTTCCGGTAAATTCAAAAACCGCTTAATGGACCATGCCTCTATGGGGGAAAAGTCTGTCCAGGCGGAATCATTACAGCGCTTGGCATCAAACATGTCCCGGTTCTTTTCAACGGCCTGAAACCAGATTCCATCATTGGCGATCCAATTGACACCGAGGTTATTCATTAATTCAAGAAGTCTTTCCTTCGGCATTTCCAGAAGAGGTTTCGGGATCCCGTTGATGAGTTCGAAACCAAAGAACTTGGCCATCCTGTTCATCTGGATGCTGTAACTATCACTTAAAGCAGTTTCCATAATGTCCAAGGCTTTTCTCATGCCGACTTGATGTTCCACTTCTCTGAACCATATCGTATAATGGACAAAAATCCGATGAAACATATCCAATACAAATCGTGCCATCTGCTCCTGACTGAGATCTTCAGGTCTCTCAATTTCCTTTACCATTTTCCCTTCCTTTCTCCGTATCATTACTTAACCGGTGTCTTCGAGGATTCAGTCCCTGAGGCCCCGCTTCTCAGCAGGACAGAATCCTTGTCCATCCCTACCCAGGACATACATAGCTCCGTCTGGTCGGGTGTTCATCGGCTCATATGAAAAGGCCCCCATCCCTTCTTCACAGTGAACTCTATACCAGTGAAAATAAAAAAATCAAGGAGAATCCATTTGCGAACATACTCTCAGGAAATTGATTAAAAACCTCGAACATCTTTCCATGATTGAAAAGAGATAGGCACAACCGGACAGCCAAAAGGGGGTCGGATTATATCCGCTACCCCCGAACAATTCCTGGAGCCGATGAGCGGAATCGAACCGCTGACCTACTTATTACGACAAGGACATGAAAAGGTTCACGGGAATGAAACGCCGGAGCCTCCAGCAGGAACACCGACACCGACGGGCCGAGGATCTCCGAAACCTGCCGGGCGAGCCTCTCGCCCCAGCCGTACCCGCCCGTGCCGTTGAAATACAGGCTGAGCGCCGACTTCGACACCGGGGCGGATCGCACAGCGGCCCGATATGCTCCAGCGTCATCCCGCTGTACGCGATGACCGCCGAAATAAGTTTTTTATTGACAGAACGTCTTTTATTTTTCATAGTTACCCCGTTCTTAACCTTGTTAAGGAATGTTCTGCCGGTTACCCGATGTAAGTTTACCGTCCTGAAATCCCGTTAAGGGGATAACTAATCGAGAATTTATTTTTAAAGGGCAAAAGGTCAAAACAGAACCAGACAAGAAAGAAGAAGTTGAATTCAAAGAAAAATTGAGACAGCTCGAAGCCCGGATGATTCTGATGGAAAGAATCCTTACCGAGGCAAGACCGGAGCCGGGAAGGCGATTCTACGATCAGCTGGTAGCAGAAAAAAAATAAACAATGTTCTCTACGTCGATTTCACACACGGAGAACACAACATAGCAGGAAAGAAAGCACGACCGCCGCCGAAAATAACAAAATGAAAAAGGGAACACATCAAACCACATTCACCGAACGCCCGGAAGCTCGCGCGATTTCCGGGCATGCAGACACAACAGCCGAAAACTGAAAAAGGGAACATAAAAACAAAAACGGCTCAGGGACGCTTCACACCCGCGCTTCAAAACATAGAACCTTTTAAAAACGAATCCAGCCGACAAAAGCGACGATGAAGAAAGAAAATCATCCGCAACAAATAGTCACGAAATTAAATAAAAATAGGGATGTTATACGGATCTGCATGACATCCCTGTGATAAATGGCCATTACTCTGATACTTGTATAATCATCAGTCAGCTGTTGTTGTATTTATAAAGTACTTTCGAGGGATGTTATATTGCAAATTTGCAGTATTTAGGTTTTTATCAAGAACTATATAATCACTGTTAACTTAATATGAAAAAGATGACCATGCCTTCAAATCAGGATATTGAAAAATACTACTTTGAGATGTTTCGCAAAGATTATTCTTTGCCTTCTGGCAAGATAACGTATGCCGACGCACCTGACGTAATTTTAGAAAATACTAAAAGGATTGGTATTGAAATAACAAATTTCTTTCTTGAAGAAGGGTCTCTTCCAGAAAGTGAACAGGTCCAAAGAAAATTGCGTGAAATAGTTATCACTACTGCGCAAGAAAGCTACCAATCAAAGAATGGAAAAAAATTTGAACTGTCATTTGGGTTTAACAAGGCAAATCCCATCAGAGATCAAAAGAATTTAGTAAAAAATATTGTTCAGTTTGCAGAAAGCATAGAAAATAATGGAAGCGGGAGAGTCTTAACTAAATACTTTGAAATGATCCCCGAACTTTCCTTTGTTTATCGTAATACAAATGAGTATCCTGATGCAAAGTGGAGAATCGTACAAGTTTATGATGTTCCAATAATATCAAGGGATCGATTGATTGCAATTATTAGGACTAAAGAGCAACGGGCAAAGAAGTATGAGAATTGCGACGAATACTGGTTGCTGGTCGTTGTTGATTCCGTTAATCCTGCACAAGAGCAAGAAATTCGTGCCGAGAATTTTGAAAAAATTCAGACCAATGTGTTTAAAAAAGTAATTGTTTATAAACCCTTTTTTAATCATATTTTAGAGGCAACGTGAAAAAAAGAAGTTAACAAGATCGCTCAAGCCGATCGCCGCTTCGCGCCTCCGGCTTAGCTTTTCGTTGAACTAAGCCGCTCTGCGGCGGTATTCACCGGAAACGGTCGTTCTTTGGCAAATGAATAGCGAGAGATAAATGAGACTGTCCCGATCGTACTTCTTTCTGTAAGAATATGACAACATTCATACAAGAAAGGAGAAACGATATGGGAAGACTGCACGATCGGATGAAGCGCGACATGGAGCTGCGGCACCTCAGCCGAAGGACCCAGGACTGCTACCTTCTGTGCATGCGAAACTATACCCGGTACTTTGGGGTATCGCCGGAGGGGTTGGGAGAAGAAGAGATCAAGACATATCTTTACCACCTCATCGAAGCGAAGCAAGCCTCCCAGTCAACGGTAAGTCAGAGCTACAGTGCGCTCAAGTTTTTCTACGAGACGACGCTGAAACGGGATTGGATTACCTACCGGATACCCCGGGCGAAGCGAAGCAAGCCGCTTCCGGCGGTTCTCTCGCCGGGTGAAGTACAAGCCATCGTCTCAGCCGTGAGAAACCTGAAGCACCGTGCCATTCTCATGACGATCTACTCGGGAGGACTGCGGATCAACGAAGCCGTCCATCTGAAAGTAACCGATATCGACAGCAGTCGCATGGTGATACGGGTGCGCCACGGGAAAGGGAAGAAAGACCGCTACACCCTCTTGGCACAGCGGACCCTGGAAGAACTGCGGCACTACTGGAAACAGAGTCAACCCGTCGACTGGCTTTTCCCCGGCAAAGACAGATCAGTACCGCTTTCCGTATCGAGTGTCCAGAAAGCCTTCAAAGAAGCGCTGATACGGACCGGCATCAAAAAAGCAGTCAGCGTACATACACTGCGCCACAGCTTTGCCACCCATCTGCTGGAAAACGGGACGGACCTGTACCATATTCAACGTCTTCTGGGGCATGCCAGTCCCAAGACGACCACCGTCTACCTCCATCTGAGTCGACGGGACCTCGGACAGATTGCCAATCCCCTCGACATCATTGAAGCCGTACCCACCGGCACGTCGTAACGGAACGACCATCCATGAGACGATCCATGGACATAGCCCGGATCTTTCGGGACTTCGGAGACGCCTACCGTGCGGCCTACGGCAGTCGGATGCCCCGTCGGCACCACCGGGCGATGCGGGCCATCGAACTGTGCCGTACCGCCGACCTCGGCGGCCATGTGGATGAATGCGACCGGTGCGGCACCATACGGATCTCCTACAACTCATGCCGGAACCGGCACTGCCCGAAATGCCAGGGACTGCAACGGGAACAGTGGCTGGACGCGCGGAAGCAAGACCTGCTTCCCGTCTCCTACCTGCACATCGTATTTACGATACCCGAAGAACTTCGCCCCGGTTAAGGTCCTTTCCCGGCTTTTTCGGGGGAAGTTTCTCCACTATTTCACAAAAGCCTACGATGAGATCGGACTGACATTCCCCGGTGAAATCGCCCCCCTGAAGGAACAAAGAACCTTTCGGCGGTACGTCACCGGCCTCTACCGTAAAGAGTGGGTTGTCTACTGCAAGAAACCCTTCAGAAACACTAACCATGTTCTGGAATACCTCGGCCGGTACACCCATCGCGTGGCCATCTCGAACAACCGGATCGTACGGGTGGGAGCGAACGACGTCACCTTCCGGGTCCGCGACCCGGCGGAAGTCGGCACGACCAAGCTCATGACCCTCGACACCTTCGAATTTATCCGCCGATTTCTCCTGCACATCCTCCCCGACCGGTTCATGAAGATCCGATACTACGGGTTGCTGAGCAACCGGAACCGGAAGATAAAACTCGCCCGGTGCAGACAGCTCTTCGGCATGCCGGAACACCCAGAGGGCCACGATGCCCCGAAAGAACGATGGGAAGAGACATTCCTCCGAGTGACCGGCATCGATCTGGGGATATGTCCCCATTGCGGTAGGGGAACCATGGTGCGGATGAAACTTTTTCGCCCACACGTCGGCCGGAGGCCCCCCTAGCACGGAAGGTTTATGTATCGAATCGAATGTCAGGACACCGAAATAATCCGAAGGATGCGTGCGCTTTTTTCAGAGACAAACGGCAGAAGTACCGTCATGATTGGCAGCATCCGCAGTTACCCCATCGGCAGAAGATCATCTTTTGACCTGACTTCAGATGAAACCGCTATTCAATCAACGACCATAACGATATTTTGACAAAAAATGAAGACGGAGCCGCGTATTGAAACCCCATAGGGGATCGAGTTGCGGCTCAGTTCAACAGGATTGTATACGGAATGTGGATCACTCCGCATACAACCTTAAATGTTATGCCCCTTGACTTAAATGGCATGCAAGTATATAAACACCCAACCTGAAATAAGGAGGATGCTCTATGAGCGACTCGGATGGCAGTCATAGTTGCCAACACATAACCCAGGAATTGACCCAAGAAGAACCAGAAGGCCCTGGACCGCGACTTCCGCGCTGCGCGACTTGTGACCTGATCGGTCGGCGCTGCCTCCGAGCATAGCCCACCGGTTCGCCTCCGGCCGCGCCGCGCTCCCAACGTGGCCGAAATGGAGGTGAATCATGAAGAACAAGAATCCGCTCCTCGTCCCCGAGCTGCGCGAGATGCTCGCCGCCGGGGATTCAAAAGCCCTTCGAGATTTCTGCGAATCCGGACACCCTGCCATAATCGCGGAATTGGTATCCGCCCTATCCAGCGAGGAAGCCTGGACGGTGCTCCGGTATGCGGACGGCTCCCTCCGCTCCGATATTTTCAGCCATCTGGATGAAGATCTGCAGGTGGAAATCGTCGAAAGCCTGCGCCGGGAGGAGGTTGCTTTTCTGTTGGCCGACATGTCTCCGGATGACCGGGTCGACTTGTTCAAGCAATTGCCTGAAAACCTGAGGGAGTCCGTCCTGCCGGCGCTGGCCCGGGCCGAAAGGGAGGATATTCGCCGTTTGTCGGCGTACACGGAGGGCACCGCCGGAGCGATCATGACCTCCGACTATGCCACATTGTCCCCGCAACTGACGGCCTCGCAGGCCATCGAGCGCCTGAGGGAAGAAGCGCCCGACAAGGAAACGATCTATTACGCCTATGTGGTGGACCAAGACCGGAGAATCCTCGGATTCGTGTCGCTCAAGGACCTGATCGTGGCCCGTCGGGACACGCAGGTCGGGGACATCATGCATCCCGAGGTCATCTCTGCCCGAGTCGGGGATGACCAGGAAGACGTGGGTCGGAAAATGCAAAAATACGACCTGATCGCACTGCCGGTGCTCAACGGCGGTGACGTCATCGTGGGCATCGTTACCTTCGACGATATCCAGGATATTTTAGAGGAAGAGGCCACCGAGGATTTCCACGGCATGGGCGCCATCTCTCACAAGGCGCCTCCCGGACTCGGAAACATCAACATGCGGGATGCCGGCATCCTCATGCTGGTTCGAAGAAGGTTGCCATGGCTCCTCGTTCTGGTGTTCATGAATGTCTTCTCCGGTGCGGGGATTGCTTACTTTGAGGACACGATCCAGGCGGTAGTAGCACTCGTATTTTTCCTCCCGTTGCTCGTCGACAGCGGTGGAAACGCCGGAAGCCAGGCGGCGACACTCATGGTACGCGCCCTGGCCACCGGCAGGGCCAAGCTTTCCGACTGGTTCTTTTTGCTTGGCAAGGAGGTTCTCGTCGCCGGGCTCCTGGGGTTGGGCATGGGGATGGCTGTGTCATTTGTTAGTTTTTTCAGGGCCGGTCCGGAGATCGCCTTGGTGGTATCCATAACCATGGTCTGCACGGTTCTGTTCGGCAGCTTGGTGGGAATGTCTCTGCCGTTTCTGCTGAGCAAGTTGCGCATGGATCCCGCTACGGCGAGTGCCCCATTGATCACATCCATTGCGGATATCGGCGGCATCCTTATCTACTTCAGCATTGCCAGGTATGCGCTCAGCGATTTGATCCGTGCGGCTGGGGCTCCCTGAAGAAGGGCGCGCAATGGTGGCCAGTCAGGCCCTGATCACCGTCGCTGACATCAAGGGTTTGCTGTTCTATTTCGTCACACCAAGCTGCAGGTGGGTATATGGTGGCATAACAAGCCCTTCCAGCCGACGCGCGGAAGGACGCGCGCGGCTGATTTGCACCGTTAGGCAGGCAGGAGGATAACTATGATAACTATTAACAGAGATCCGGAATTCGTTAAGAATCTTGTATCTACCATACAAGTCGAAAAGGATTTATGGCAAGAAGCGCTCAACGCCATTGATGCGCATGATGCACACAAAATGCGTTCTTTGGTCTTAAAAGGTCTTGATATTAATTGGCGCTCCCCGATTACGGGCCATAGCGATGAAACATTGTTAATGATAGCCGCATCGGAAGAAAGCAACAGCGAGCTAGTTCAAGCATTAATAGAACTCGGAGCAGATGTAAACGCAGAAGCTCACTGTGGCACCGCGCTTACTCGGGCGAAAGGTTACAGGACCATCAAACTCCTGCTTGATCATGGAGCAAATCCTAATGTCCCAACAAAAACCGATAGGGGGACAGCATTACTTTACCATGCGGAACACGGGAATGCCGATATTGTTAAGCTTCTCATTGAACACGGCGCCGATATACATACTGACTGGGATCGAATCGATGTGTTTAACACAGCACTGTCCAATGGGCATTCAAATGTTATAGATGTCTTAATAGAGGCCTTGCGTAAGAAAGCGGAGCAAAACGAAATTAATTGGTCAAAATTGAACTGGTTTGATATTGCAATCGATAACGGGGATAACAATTTGATAAATCGTCTATTCTCAATCGTAGTTAAAGACAGGGAATCGGCAAATAGCGCATTGAACGCTGCTTTGGACAGCGGCAACTTTGAGCTTGTAATGAAACTTCTTAAGCATGGAGCGACACTAGATGAATATGCTGTGAATGCGGATTATTTAACAGAAGCGGCCAGAAAGGGTGATATGAAAGCAGTTACGTTTTTCTTGAAACATGGTGTTAATATCGATGAAGAAGATAGTTATGGATCTACGGCATTGACTAATGCAGTTGCAGTTGGGCATTTAGATCTTGTTAACGTTCTTCTAAAGAAGGGTGCATCCGTAAATATCGTAAACCAAAGGCTGCGTTACGATACGACTCCTCTGATGACATCTTTATGGCAACTCGACAAAAATAGTTATGATGATGAAGCTAAAGAAACATATCTCAAAATAATTGAAGCATTGCTTAAAGCAGGTGCAGATCCGAATTTAATTGTGGAAGGCTACGACTCTGACGGCATGCATTACAGTAATTCTGCATATACGTTGGCTCCTCATCTAGCAAAGGGCTGTGAAAACGAGGTAATGGGATTGTTTGATAAATACTCAAGAAAAAAGAAGAGCAAATGGAGCTTATTTGGCATCTTGAAGAGAAAGAAATGATGGGGCGGGGTTTGGGGACTACCGTTAATAATAAAATAACTTGACGAAGTGGTTGGGGTTATGGATGTATCATGCCCAGGGTACCTCGACTTGATACGCCGGGCCTCTTGCATCATGTCATAATCAGGGGGATAGAACGCCGGAAGATATTCAGCGATGATAAGGATCGTGAAAATCTCCTTGCACGGCTGTCCGCTCTCCTGCCCGAAAGCAAAACGCAATGCTTGGCATGGTCTCTTTTATCAAATCACGCCCATTTCTTGTTTAAAAGCGGGCCTACCGTGGATAGGGGTACGTTCTTCACATTTGCACATTTTGCTTGCGAAGGTGGTTTGACTGTGACAGTTGTCTCACGTGCCAAGACAATCACGATTAGATACGCCAGGGGCTCTACATCATATTATGTGGGAGGGGCACGCTGTATGCTTTCTGAGTTATACGATTATATTCCACAACAAAATAGGAAGCAGAACGCCGGAAACTTTAAAACGGAACAGCGTCCGGGCAGCATTACCGATGAGAAGAAGCAAAAGATTGACACCGAGGAGGGTCGCCGTATTTACAGCAAGCGGCTGGGGATCGTAGAACCCGTCTTCGGCAACATTCATTGATGCAAGAGAATGGATCGGTTTACGCTCTGAGGTCGGCTCAAGGTCAATATTCAGTGGATGCTGTACTGTTTGGTTCACAATATCGAGAAGGTGTTGAACTTCCGGAAGAGGAACGGGGTCAGGCACTGACTATTCTGATCAGCATGCGTGAAGTATCGTCTCATGGATTGAGAGTGTTACCCAGGTCCTGAGCTATAATCGTTTCCCATGTCTTGACCTATTCACTATTAATATTCAACCACCACCCTTACCCCAACGAGCTTTTCCCTGCCCACTACATATGGTTATGGTTTTCTCGTTGACACCCTAATTTCCCGCCGATTTTGTAACTATGATTCATTATAGTCTTTAAAATAGCTGGATTTAGGCCATGTTTTCGCTTGACATTCTCTCCGGAAAATAGTTATATTTGTAACTATCAAGGAGGGGACGCTATGGCCTATCGTGTTCATCAAACCAATAAGAAGACCGGTGTCACGTACGTCTATGAAGCTGTTTCTTATTGGGACAAGGAAAAGCAGCAAC
>Ga0334890_1004930_pt1 | contig 11774 bp, 9 predicted proteins | sample GraSluR1_MG_3_FD_207220 | JGI IMG/M metagenome (GOLD analysis project Ga0334890, IMG submission 207220) | Sludge microbial communities from methane-producing bioreactor in Wageningen University, Netherlands - Granular Sludge_31_08-R1 | ecosystem: Engineered > Bioreactor > Anaerobic > Unclassified... | reverse complement strand
GGTGGGACCGTCTCCGTCATAGAAAAGATAGGAAATATCCGCGCCGGCGATACGCTGACGCAATGTGAGGGGCATTTTCATATAATCATTTTAGGATATGTGTTGGGGGTATAGCTGTTAGTTAATCAAAACCGGGTGCTTGAAGATCCTCTGTATGATTCCTGTTTGGTTTTACCCACAGTCTCTGTCGAAACTCTTTTTTTTATATATCGAGGTTGTGGACGTTTTCTAATGTTTCGCCCTTCTCAACCGGGTGAGAGAACAACCAGTGCGTCGACGGCGATGGGTTTTCCGTCGTGGATTTTGATCGGGTTGATGTCGATTTCCTTTACCGTTTCATAGCGTAGACCGATCTCTCCCAAAGCAATCAGAATATTCGCCAGTATTTCCCGATCCACCGGGGTTTTGCCGCGAATAGGCCCGAGGATTTTTTTTGCTCGAATGCTTTCCATCATTTCCATGGCGTCCCCCCGGGTCAGCGGCGCAACCCGGAAGGCGATGTCTTCGAGAATTTCAGTGAAGATTCCGCCCAGTCCGAACATGACGCAGGGACCGAACTGTTCGTCACGGGTGAGACCGGCGACCAGTTCACGATCACCCTTGATCATCTGCTGCACAAGGACTTCTCTCACAGCCACGTCAGGGTGTGAGAGAAGTCGTTGATAAGCGTTCCGGGTTTCCTCCTCGTTTCGCAGATCCAGTGCAATAAGATTGAGCTCTGTTTTATGACTGAGTTCATCGCCCGAAGCTTTCAGGACGATGGGGTATCCGATTTTTTCTGCAGCCGACACAATACCGTCTTCTGTCTCTGCAAGGACTTCCCGGGTCACGGCAATTCCGTGTTCCGCCAGAAATAGTTTGGATTCGTGTTCCGAAAGCGTTGTCGCCCCGCGTTTCATTGCCTTGTCAATAATCTTCATATCCTTTTACCACTCCTCATGATTGATTTTTCATAATAGTTTGTGACATGGCTGATTGCTCTAAGAGCATCGTTAAGAGTATCGAAAACAGGGATTGCCCTGTCCACAAAAGCAGCACGAGCCTGACGGGTTATTTCTTCAATTTCCATGAATTCGAGGTCCTGCTTGAGATTCGGAAGAACTAAAATGACGGGTTTGCCGGTGATTTCTACAACATCCCGGATGGTGTCGGCCATCTGTGCGGGTGGTGTAATGATATCTCTGAGCTTCTGTGTTCCGTCGGAGGCAGCGATTGATTTGAAATGATACAGAAGCTGGACCAGTATCTGAATATCCACCCGCCGGTCCTTTGCCGCACTCAGAAGTGCTGACTTCAGGGCCTTTGGAGATACGAACGGATTGGCCGCATCAATCGGGTTTGTCGCGCTCGATCCTGGCCTGGGAAGAACCGACAGAATTTCTTCGACGATTTCATGTTCCAGAGACGGAAGTTCCAGTCCGAACGCCTCGGCGGTATCACAGGCGCTGACGCCCAAGGCCCCTCCGCCTCCCACAACAGTCAGTCCTTTATACGATCGCAGTGGGAGTAAAGAAAAGGCGAGGCTGGCATTGGCCATTTCAGCAAGACCATGAACCTGGACGGCGTTGTACTGATCAAGGAGAGAATCCCAGATGATCCTGCTGCCCCCCATTGAAGCTGTGTGGCTGGTTACCGCCCGATTACCGGAATCAGACAGGCCGCCTTTGTATACGATGACCGGTTTTCTGGTGGCGACATCCCTGAGGGTGTTGAAAAACTTCCTGCCGTTCTCGACACCTTCGATGTACATGGCGATGACGCTCGTTTCAGAATCGTTGCCGAGATATTCAAGCAACTCCGTTTCACGTAAATCAGCTCCATTGCCGAAACTCACCATCTTGCTGAATCGGATTCCCATCCATTTTCCCATCTGGGCAAAATCTATCGACATTCCACCACTTTGGGCGAGAAATCCCACCGGTCCGCTCTGCCGCGAAAGATCCGGCCCCGGCGCCATAGTCAGTCCGCTTTTCGGGCAGTAAATGCCGAAGCAGTTCGGGCCGATAACCCGTATACCTGTGCTATTTTTTTTATTTGATCTTCGAGGGCATATCCTTCCGTGGTGCCCGTTTCCTTGAAACCCGCAGATATGATTTCCGCCCCGGCGGCACCTTTCAGTCGACATGCCTCCAGGGTTTTCGGTACCAGCGGCGATGCAACGACAATAATTGCAAGATCTATTGTTTCGGGGATTTCATCGATGCTTTTATACACCTTGAAATTGTTGAATGATCCCCCTCTCGGATTGACAGGGTATATTCTGCCTTCATATTTCATCGACAAGAGCGCTTTGAAAATGAGACTTCCGAAACCGATGTCTTTGTCGGCTGATACACCCACTACGGCAATGCGTGCGGGATTAAAGATTCTTTCAAAATCGGAGGATATTGCTCTGCTCCGTTCCACCCGCACCATGGTGTGCCTCCCCTCACGTTTTATTGCCCCATTCGGGAATGGGAATAAACCTGCCTCCCTGAGGCAAAGACTTCAGATCAATTGTTGGTCAGGGATCGATGATTTAATGATTCAAGGAGTCAAGTGCCGAAAAGACTTTTACATGGGTTTTACTTGTATCCTGGAACTCTCGCATCCCCGTTTCCTGAAGCTGTCGGTTTCAGCTGGTCGTCGTTTACTTGAAAACGAGTCTTGTTCAGGCCACGACACATTGCTTATGGTAAGAAATTTGAGTTTTGTCAATGGTGAAATTATTGTTTTGATATATCCGTTTACCATTAGATTTTTTGCTTGACGAGTCTTATATGGTTGAGCAATAAGTGAAGCCTCATGTTTTAATGCCGGAGGAGCTTCATGAGCCTTGACAGTCTGTTCTATCCGAAGAGCATTGCCGTTATTGGTGCCTCGCCGAATATCGGTGGAGGAAAATTGCCATACTATCAGATTTTGAAAATGATCGGATTTAAGGGAAATCTCTATCCTGTCAACCCTAAATACACGAATATTGGCGGAGCCAAAACATATGCATCCATAGATGATCTTCCTGAAGGGATTGATTTTGCCATTGTCGGTACCCCGGCGGAACGGTCTCTTGATGTGATTAAGGCTGCCGTCAGGAGAGAGATAAAATTTGTCCACTTCTTTACATCAGGATTCGGCGAAGAGGGAAACCACGAGCTTGAACGATTGCTGGTCGAGGAGGCTCGGAAAGGCGGGACGAGAATTGTCGGTCCGAACTGCATTGGAATTCATTCTCCCGGCGCGGCGGTGAGTTTTGATTATACATTGAAAATAGATGTTCCCGGAGATGTGTCATTCCTCGGCCAATCGGGAGGAGCTACCAGCAATTTCGTGAGGATGGCCACATCGCGGAAAATCGCTTTGAATAAAGTGGTATCATATGGAAATCAAATTGACGTAAGCGCCGAAGAGTATCTCGAGTATTTCGCCGGAGATAAAAATGTACGGTTGATTGCCGCATATATAGAAGATATTAAGAATCCCCGGGCATTTCTCGCCACCTTGAGGGAGGCAACGCGATCGAAACCGGTTGTCATCCTCAAAGGAGGAATGACACAGCAGGGGGCCAAAGCGGCGGCAAGTCACACCGGTGCCTTGGCCAGCAATCACACACAAGATATGGGCATCGGCGGTGCGCCAACATGGAGGGATTCTTGTTGATACGTTTGAGCAACTCCTTGATGTGGCTATGTTCTGTTCAGGTAAAAGAGTCCTGCAGGGGCCGAGAATGGGATTTCTCGGGGCCGGAGGAGGTGCCGCTGTGTCATTTACGGATCTTGCCGTGATGGCAGGACTTTCATTGCCTGAATTGAATCCGAAAACACGAGAACTGATTGGTCAAAGAATCAGAAGCATGAATACGTCGACGGTCAATCCGGTGGATCTGGGAGCGTATGGCTTTGACTTCACCATTATGGCGCATACCATTGCCGCACTGAATCAGAATGAGAACATCGATGCCATCGTGCCGTATTTTTCCATCGACTATATAACGACATTCCAACAGGATCAGATCGAAACCGGTCCCGGGGAGATAGAAAAAATAATTGAAGAAGTCACCAAGCCGATCATACCCATCCTGTCGAAATTCACGGAAGACGATGTGGACATGGAAAAAGTCAGGATTTCAATTTTCTCGGCATTCCGCAAGGCCGGATTACCCGTTTACTCGACCATACAGGACGCTGTATACGCCATCACAAAATACATCGATTGGATTGCCAGTCTTGAGAACGCTGAAAATCCCTAAATTGACTTTTTTATAAATAATGCTTAATCTAGTTTCAACATTGCTGACCGTTGGGCCGTGTTAAAAACAATGACATAAAGGAGAATGCCATGGGTGTATTAAACGCAAGTGATATTTATCGGATTGCCATGAGAATCGAGGAAAATGGGAGCAATTTTTATCGTTTTGCAGCCCAATTAGTCAAGGAAGGGGAGGCGAAAAAGCAGTTTGAATGGCTTGCCGGTGAAGAAGAAAAACACAGGGTAATCTTCAGCGATATGCTCTCAAACATTGAAAGTCATGATCCTCCCGAGGGTTATCCCGGTGAGTATGCAGCCTATCTTCATGATTATGCAGACAATAACCTGATCTTCAAAAAAGAGGTGATGGATGCTGAAATGGGGAAGGTAACCGATACGGCATCGGCTCTTGATTTCGCCATTCGACGTGAGCTTGATTCCATACTGTATTACCATGAAATCAAGGGATTTATTAACAAGGCCCAGCATACATCGATTGACCGTATTATCAATGAAGAGCGGAAACACTTTGCACTCTTGTCGAAGTTGAAAAAGGAGTTGTGTTGAGCAGGAGGTGAGTCCGTGACGAAGAGATGTGAGATTTACAAATGCGAGGTGTGCGGAAATATTGTTGAAGTCATGCATGAGGGAAAGGGTGAGCTGGTGTGCTGCAAGCAACCCATGAAGCTCTTTCAAGAGAACACGGTGGATGCCACGAAAGAAAAACATGTGCCGGTCTTTGAAAAAACCAAAGACGGTGTCGTCGTGAAAGTCGGGAGCGATCCCCATCCTATGGAGGAAAAACACCATATCGAATGGATTGAAATTCAAAAGGACGGACAGATATATCGTCAGTTCCTCAAGCCCGGTGATGTCCCGGAGGCTGTATTTCCTGTTCGGTTGGATGGAATTACAGCCCGTGAATACTGTAACGTCCATGGTTTATGGAAAGCCTAAGAGCACCATGACTCTCTGAATAAGAGGAAATATTAGATACATCCGTGGAGAGTTATGATGAAGGGATCTGAAGCGTTCATGAACTCCCAAGACCATTTTTCTCGCTTTCAGCAATTTCTGGTGCCTTATCCCTGATATTATTGAACGATCTTGTATGGGGACCTTTGGAACGGTCTGGAAGGAATTGTTGAAATGTTGCGTGATTTGACTATCAGAAACAGAAGTTACCGACGATTCCATGAGAGTGATATCGGCGATCCCGCACGATGCGACAATGGGATCGCAACGCAGAGAATACTTCCCGGTGCTGTTGAAAAGGGACTGGGGGGTGTATGATCGACTCCGTCAGACGAAAGAGTCTTACGGAGATACTCGGTATTCCGCCTCAGTATGAAATTCTCTTTGTCATCGCGCTGGCATTTTCCGCCGACATCTTTTGATCAATAGATAACTTTGTGCTACTATCCCACATGATATCCCGACCGCGAGCACTTCATGAAACGATATACAATCAGAAGCACCATCATATCTGATGATACGCAACTGCGCATCGATTATGAAAATGAGTTAAACAAGCAGCAATATGATGCCGTTAGAAATATTAACGGTCCGCAACTTGTGATAGCCGGTGCGGGGAGCGGAAAAACCCGCGCCTTGGTCTATCGGGTGGCCTATCTGGTTGAACATGGTGTCGATCCACGGCAGATACTTCTTCTAACGTTTACGCGGAAGGCAGCCCGGGAAATGATGCACCGGGCGTCATCAATGCTTGATGACCGATGTTTGAACGTGGCCGGGGGAACATTTCATTCCTTTGCCGCACTGGCCCTCAGAGGGTATGCTGAACGTCTCGGATATGAGTCATCCTTTTCGATCATTGATCGAAGCGACGGTGAAGATATCATTGCAATGGTGCGGTCTAATCTGGGGATAACTTCAAAGAATCGACGGTTTCCCAAGAAAAAAACAACCCTTGATATTATATCGAAAGCGATAAATACCGGCCGATCATACAGGGATATCATTTGGACAGACTATCCTCAGTTCATGGACGCCGAATGGGATATTCAGGAAATCGCCCGGCGATACGGGCGATACAAGGTCTCAAAGTCAATTATGGATTATGATGATCTCCTGGTTAACCTGAGGGATCTCCTGCGCGACCATGGGGATGTCAGAAAGCGGGTGGCGTCTCAGTACCTGTATATCATGGTGGATGAATACCAGGATACGAATGCGCTGCAGGCAGAGCTTATCCGCTATCTGGCATCGGAATATAGTAACATTATGGTCGTCGGCGATGATTCTCAGAGCATCTATTCATTTAGAGGGGCCAATTTTAAGAACATCATGGATTTTCCTGCTATCTTTCCGGGTTGTACAATTACCACTATGGAACAGAACTACCGAAGCACCCAGCCGATCCTTTTGCTGACGAATAAAATTATAGAAAATGCAAAGGAAAAATACAGCAAAAAACTTTTCTCCCATATAAAGGGTGGGCAGAAACCGGTCTATCTCCGTGTTGGGAGCGAAAACGACCAAGCTCTTTTTATCTGTCAGCGCGCTCTCGAACTTTTGAATGAAGGAATTCCGCTGAATAATATTGCCGTATTGTTCAGATCGGGATGGCATTCGAATGAGCTCGAAATTGAGTTGAACAACCATCAGATTCCGTACGTGAAATACGGAGGGCTTAAATTTATCGAGTCGGCCCATGTTAAAGACATGACGTCGTTACTCCGCATTATATTCAACTCGTCCGATGTGATCGGCTGGTATCGTATATTGCGTCTCCACGAAGGAATTGGTGCGAAAACAGCGGGGGACATTACCCGAGAAATAGTTGATAATAGAAGGGGCTTCGATGCTCTCTTGTCTCCGCAGTATGCAGGCAGGAAATATTCAGATGATCTGAATAAGCTTTATGAAGTCATTAATCGGATAACGTCTTCGGATCACACTCCCGCCGAGGAGGTAAGGATCGTGCTTGACTATTATCTTCCATTATTAGAAAAGGTACATGATGATTATAAAAAGCGGGTCAATGATCTGGAATCACTCATTCGAATTGCCGAACGCTACAGGACCATTGAACACTTTCTGACCGATTTAACTATAGAACCTCCGGAATACATTCAGGATGGGTTCAATGGGTCAATTGGTGGCGATGGAAAGTTGATATTGTCAACAGTTCATTCCGCCAAGGGGCTTGAATGGCACAGTGTTTTCATTATTAATCTTGTCGACGGATATTTTCCTTCGTCATATTCATTCTACCGGGAGGAAGATATTGAGGAGGAACGACGACTGTTTTATGTGGCGGCGACGAGAGCACAGCAGCATCTTTATATGATCGTGCCTGAAATTGATTATTCATTGAGGGGAAATTACTCTATGTCTCGCTATACTGTTTCCCAGCCCTCACGCTTTATTTCGGAGCTGGACAATCTGAATGAGCTGACGGAAGAATGGTCCCTTGACTTTGACAGATCCCGGTACCAATGAACAGACAACTGATGAATGAATGAGGGAAGTGATTGATTTTGATACTGACCTGATGACAGGTAGCGGATGATTCAGACAGCAATGTTGCCGTTGCGGTTTAATGGTTTACAGATTGTTTTTCACACTCATTTTTGTCTGATCAGTGCCGACTTCTGATACATTGAGATCATACATCCGACAATTCAACGTCCTCGTCTTTTGGTCTCACGAACTCGCAGTTGACTGTCACTCGTTTTGCACGGATGGCAGAAAACGAAACTCCGGGATGATCTCTCAATAAAATTGTCATCTTGACAGAAAATCGTTTTTGATTGACACGATGTCGATCATTCCGATATTGTGGCACCGTTGAAGAAACGGTGAAGAAAAGGTTTTCTAATTATGCATAAGAACGGACGAAGGCATGAGCACGTTTGAATCCGTCAAGAGCAACTTGATTTCCATGAGCAGGGAAATCACCAAGCTTTTTGATACTGCGAAAGCAATACCGGGTATCTCCAAATATCCCTTTGAGAACTGGGAGAGGGCAGGACATGCGATCGAGGAGCAACTGAATGAGGACATCCTGAGAGTGGCGGTTGTCGGTGCCATTAAGTCGGGTAAAAGCACATTCGTCAATGCAGTACTGGAAGGTGATTACCTCAAACGGGGAGCGGGAGTTGTTACGTCTATTGTCACCCGGGTTCGAAAGGGACCTCATCTGAAAGCTCACCTGATTTTCAAGACCTGGGAAGAAGTTAACTCGGAGATGGAACAAGCGATGGTTCTTTTCCCGTCTCTTGAAGTGAATCCCGGTGACGGGAGATTCGATATCCGGCGTCAAAGAGACCGGGCGGATCTGTCCCGCGCCCTTACCTCTCTCAGCAGCGACCAGCTCATTTCGCAGGATACTCGTGATGTGAACGCAGTTCTGCTTAGCTCATATCTCAGGGGGTATGATCGAGTTGCCGATGTTATTGCATGGGACACGGCCAGAACACTGCAGTTCCAGGGAGGTGACTTTGCAAAACATAAGGACTATGTAAGTGATGATTCACTCGCCGTTTATCTGCGTGATATGGAGTTGCACATTCCGGCCCGCAGGAGTCTCGACGAGAATATAGAGATTGCGGACTGTCAAGGAAGCGATTCTCCCAATCCCCTTCATCTTGCTATGATTCAGGATTATCTTCTCAAAACCCACATGATCATTTATCTGCTGAGCAGCAGGACCGGAGTTCGCCAAGCAGATATCAAGTTTTTATCCATGATCAGAAAAATGGGTCTTATGGAGAACATCTTTTTTGTAGTCAATTGTGACTTTAACGAACACGACAATCTTGAAGACCTGAAAACCCTTCTGAGCAGAATTCGTGAAGAAATCGGCGTCATAAGGTCCGACCCGGATCTCTTTACCTTTTCCACGCTGTTCGATCTTTTCAGAAAACTTAAGATCGACCTTTCCGATAAGGACAGACTTCGACTGGAATACTGGGAAAGCGACTCAGAATTGAAAGACTTTTCAGATGCCGAACGAAAACGGTTTGAATCCGATCTCGATAAAAAGTTGACTCGGGATCGCTTCACCCTGCTGTTGAAAAATCATGTTGAGCGCCTGTCTGTGATGGCACGCGGGCTTCGGGATTGGGTTACCATAAATGGGGAAATCTTGTCCAAGAGTGCCGATGACGCCCATGCTATTGCCGAAAAGATTAAGCTCGAACAAGTCCAGATGGACCAGATACGAGCAATGATAAAGGATACGCTGGCAGGGGCTTCACAGAAGACAAAACGGGAAATTGAAAAAGACATTAACAGCTTTCTCGATGTGCCTTTCGGTGATGTAATCAAGGAGATCCAGGCATTTGTCAGGGGATACTCTATTGATACGAGAGACAATGTCGAAGATATCGATGGAATGGGATTCTCTGCAACACTGTATACGGTGTTTCAAGAATTCAAACACAGCCTCGATGTTTTCATGACAGAGACGATTAACCCCCGGCTGGTACACTTTATCCGGCAGGACGAAAATAAAATCAACGAACTGCTGGCGAATGTGGCCGGTACATATGACTCCATGGTAAGGGATTCATTCAAGCGGTACGAGTCTGCATTGCAGAGCCTCGGTGTGCAGCTCGCGGAGCGAACCTCGGACGTTGGCCTTTCATTCAATGTGGAGACCCTGAAGCGGAAAGCAGGTCTTACAGTACCGCCTCTTGTGTCATCGCTTAAATATACGAAACAAATCCGTACGGAGGCAGTTTTGCGACTCGGCTTTTACAATCTTGCCAAGGTCCTGAAAAAATTCTTTAAAAGACAAATTCAGGACAATAAAGAAGGGGAAATTGCCGCCCTCCGCGACGGCGTGAAACGGATTAAACGTGAAACGGAGAGATCGCTGATGTTTCATCTGAATGATTATCGGGAGAATTTGAAATATCAGTATGTTTTTAAACTCGTCGATGTGGCTGCTGAAAATCTTTATGATATGCTGGTTGACCGATTCCGGTCATTCACTATTGATATATCGGATATGATGAGTCTGGCAGGCAGGCAGCATGAGGTTAAAGAAGAGGCCACACAGGCCCTTGCGATGCTTGATCATTCGATTAGTGCACTTCAGGAACGAATCGAAGATGTGAAGAAAAGGATATCTTCATAATTTCCCCCAATTGCTTTATCAATTCGGTTATGAGTCTGAGATGCGATTTCATCAACTTTCCCTCAATAGGCCTTTTTGAAAAAGGCATTATGTGTATACGAACGCCATCAATGATCAACTATCTTTTGCAGCAGTTTCTGGGCCTTTGTATTTTTGGAGTTTATCGTCAGCACGAAATTGAGCCTTTCGATAATTTCGTTTTTTTTAGATTCATCCCGATGCGATTGATACTGGGCAAATAAAATACGGGACAGATTTACATGGGCTTCTTCCTGAAACTGGTTCAGCTTGACGGATTGTTGATAGGCGATGGTTGCTTTATCATGATTGCCGATCATTTCATTAATCGATCCAAGGTTATTCCATGCTTCCGCATTATTCGGTTCTGATTCCAGCACCCTTTCAAACAAAATGAGTGCCTCCTTATAATTCCCAAGCTGGAAGTACAGATTACCGAGGTTAAATGAAGCCTTAAGATAGGCGGGATCTCTCTTCAGGACCTCTTCGTATTGAATGATTGCCTCATCAAACATATCATAATGATCATGCAGGGCAGCCAGACAGAACCGGGGAGCCGTGGCATCAGGATTAATGGCAATCGCTTTCTGGTATTGTGCGACAGCCTCAAAGTAATCACCTTGCAGTTCTATGACATGTGCGATGTTCATAACTGCCTCTACGTTCCCAGGACTTAAGTCAAGGGCCTGTTCGTACATTTGTTGTGCGCTGCTGTATCTATTGGTGATTTCGAATACATAGCCGAGGTTATTATAGGCTTCCGGATTTTCTGGTTCCAAAGCAACAACTTGTTGAAAGCATTCCAGGGCGTCGTCATAATCTTCCTTTTGAATGTATATGAAACCCATATTTACATATGCATCCGTTAATTCATTATTAAGTTTTATACATTCTTTGTATGCTTCAAGAGCATTTTCGTAATCACCTTCGACAACGTCATACTGATATCCCTTTATGAAACATTCTTTTGCCCGTCTCTTCGTATCCATTATCACAGCCTCTTGTAGCAGCACCAAACTCTGCAATGTTAATTAAATTTGGAAAGGACAAGATTCCTTATTTCACCCCATATATGAACAGGGTCATTTGCCAGCTTGCTAAAGAAAGTATCATTTTGCTTGAGAACGAACGCGGCAAACGCTCCTGCAAGTTTTGTCTGTTTTTCCGGTGAAAATGACAGAGCATGTTCAATCACATGATAGGGGATTGTTATTTCGAGCGTCTGATTACCGATTTTCAACGTTTCTATTATGTCACCTTTTGTTCCTCCGTTCGAAGACGACGGTTTACCTTCAACGGCCTGCTCCGTCTGCAGTGACTGTTCAGCCGGAGGTTCCGGCGGTTCTTCCGGGCTGGCCTGTTCCGCTGCGGCCGGTTGTTCCTCGACGGCCTGCTCCGTCTGCAGTGACTGTTCAGCCGGAGG
>Ga0334890_1004928_pt1 | contig 11776 bp, 12 predicted proteins | sample GraSluR1_MG_3_FD_207220 | JGI IMG/M metagenome (GOLD analysis project Ga0334890, IMG submission 207220) | Sludge microbial communities from methane-producing bioreactor in Wageningen University, Netherlands - Granular Sludge_31_08-R1 | ecosystem: Engineered > Bioreactor > Anaerobic >... | reverse complement strand
AATACCCGAAGTAACCCCATTTACCAGGAACAGCGCCTCGTCTCCACCGAACGCGTCGGCAGCAAGCATCTGGGCTTCTTCTATGGCGCCGGATGGGAACTGGAGATCGTCGAGGTCGCCGACCTCACTGAGATCGGCCCTCGCCACCTGGGTGCCGAGCAGATCGCTCAGGCTGGATCGTGCCTTTCGCCATCCCTTGTGGCCCGGGACATGAAACGCAGTATACCCCGATCCCGTGTGCCGGGTAAGCGCGTCAACCAGAGGCGCCTTTTCCTGGTCGAGAGCATGCTCCAAACGAGGATCACCCCGGAGCGTCCATTTCGACACCCCGGGAGACGCTTCCTTTGTTGTCGTCTCCCTTGTCGCCGCGCCCACCACTTATCCACATCTTTTCCGGTTATCCCCAGAATTGTCAACAGGGGTGTCGAGCAAACGGGTCTCGCGTCAGAGGTTGCGGAGGACGCGGGCGAGCACATCGATCGCCGACTGGTACTCGCTTATTGACAAGTGCTCGCCGGGGGTATGGTCCAACCGCGAATCCCCCGGCCCGAAGGCCACAGTGGGGCAACCCCAGGTTGGCGCCACCACGTTCATATCGGATGTGCCGAGCTTCAGCCGGAAACCCAGGTCGCCCCTCTCTTCCCGTATGGCGTTTACAAACGCCTTGACCAGGGGATTGTTCTTACTCCCCCTCCAACCCGGTTGCCCGCCCCGAAACCGGAACTCCGCCTCGGGATGGCGCTCCGCCAATTCCAGGCCAAGTTCGGCGGGGCTGATGCCAGGCGGGAGCCGAAAATCCATCACTAGCCGCGCCGATTCTTCGAAGTGATCCGACTCCTTGCGAATATCCTGCAGGATCACGTCAAGCATTTCGAACGGACGGGAATTGCCGAGCGGCGGGCGGCGCTGCGCGTTGCAGGACTGCGCGCTGGGTGACAGCTCTCGGGTCCACCTCGACAATCCCTCCCACAGCCCGACCGCCGCCTCCATAACGGACGGCCTCCCCGAGGCGGGATGCCCGACCGGCCGCCTCACAACTGCCTCGACGCAGAGACGGCCCCTGTATCCGAGCGTGACCGACGACCAGCCGCCCGGTTCGCCGATAATGCAGAAATCCGGCGCGGGTCCGCTATCCACCAGGTATCTGGCGCCGGGGGACTCATCCGTCTCCTCGCCGACCGCGCCTACGACGATCGTGCGCTTGCGGCGGCCCCCTACCGCCCTCCCCGTCGCCGCCCTCGCCGCCGCACAGATGAACGCGGCGAGAGGACCCTTCGCGTCCACGGAGCCACGCCCGTATAGCGCCCCGTCCCTGACCTCCACGGGGATGAACCCGGGCACGGTATCGATGTGCCCGAGCAGCATCACGGTCTCCGGACCCTCGCCCGTTATTCCGACGGCGTTACCGGCGCCGTCGAGATACGAGTCCCACCCGAGCGATGCCATGCGTTCCACAAGATACGAGGCGATTTCCCTTTCGGAGCCGGACGGACTGTATATGGAGCACATCGTCCTGAGCAGATCCACCTCGGCTTCAGGCGTAAACAGTAGCCAACACCTCCTCGAGGGCATTCGCTACGAAGTCTAGGTCCCCGGCATCCACGACCAGAGGCGGGAGGAACCGGACCACGGTGGCCCCCGCAGCCAGGGCCAAAACACCCCTGTCCATCAGGGCCTGGATCGCCGGGCCGCTCCTCTGCTTCAACTCGACGCCCACCATGAGGCCTATCCCTCGCACATCTCGTATCAACGGAGACCGGATGGATTTCAGCCTGGCCACGAAATACTCCCCGAGTTTCGCGGCCCTTCCAGGCAAGTCCGCGTCCCGGATGAACCCGAGGGTCGCGAGGGCGGCGGCGCACGCCACCGGGTTGCCCCCGAACGTCGAGCCGTGGACGGAGGTTGGTATCGGGCCCACTCGACTCCCAAGCGCCACCGCCCCCACTGGGATGCCGCCGCCGAGCCCCTTGGCCATGCACATGATGTCGGGGACCGCGCCGCTGTGTTCGATCGCGAACATCCGCCCCGTCCTTCCGAACCCAGTCTGCACCTCGTCTACCACGAACAGCGCACCGTTTTCTCCGCATATCTCCGAGACACGGCGGAGGTACTCGGGCTCGGCGGCGTGGACTCCACCTTCGCCCTGGACCGGTTCCAGGATCACGGCCGCCGTGTCCGGCCCCACCGCCTCCTCCAACGCGGCGGTAGACCCAAACGGCACGTGGCTGAAGCCCGGGACGAGCGGTTCGAACGGTCTCCTGTATTTCGGCTCCCAGGTGGCGCTGAGTGAACCCATGCTGCGGCCGTGAAAGCCGCGCATCGTCGCTATGAACCCCGTCCTCCCGGTGGCCAGGCGCGCGAACTTGAGCGCGGCCTCGACCGCCTCCGTGCCCGAGTTGCAGAGGAAGAATCGGTCCAGGTCCCCGGGCATGACCGAGGCGAGATGCGACAGGAGTTCCGCCCGCACGTCGTTGCAGAACGTTTCGGAGCATGTCATCAGCCTGGCGGCCTGTTCCGACACAGCGCGGACGACCGCTTCGTTGCAATGACCCACCACCGCGACGCCGTGCCCGGCGTTGCAGTCCACGTACTCCTTGCCCTCCGAATCCCACACGCGGGCGCCGGCTCCGCGAACGATCGTGATTTCGCGCTTCTTGTACACGCCTGACGAGAACCGCGTCTCGATGCCCGCGGCTCCGTCGCCGGCGAACTCCGTCTCGCTCATCAACGTATCACCGTACCTCCCCCGTTCACAGCTTGAGTCACGGGATCGTCGACGCGGGCATCCCCGATGATGACCTCCTCGACGCCGCTTTCCAGCGCCTCCGCCGCGGCCAGGATCTTCTTCTTCATCCTGCCGACCGCGTACCGCTGATATGACGCCAGCGACTGGGCCGTAATGCTCCGTATCAGCGAACGAGGATCCGCCGGGTCCTCCAAAAGACCGGGAACGTTCGACAGGATAACCAACCGTCTCGCCCGGAACGCGCCGGCGATGGCCGCAGCGCAGAGATCCGCGTCCACGTTGAGGGGCTCTCCCGCGACGCTAATCGCCAGCGGCGATACCACCGGCACACACCCCGCAGTGACAAGGCCCCAGGCTAAAGGCACGTTGACGCCCTCCACCCTACCGCTGAGATCGTCCCTCAATACCCTGGTCTTGCCATCTTCCACGTATCTAACGGCTGTCTTCCGGGAACCGACCAGCAGCCGGCCATCCATCCCGGAGAGGCCGATGGCGTTGACCCCGAAGCGCTGCAGACGCTCGACGATGATCTTGTTGACCTTGCCGGCGACCGCCATCATCAATACCTCGAGGGCGTCACGGTCAGTCCTGCGGCTGACGTGCCCCGACGGGGAAGTGATGAACCGCTGCGGTCTCCCCAGCGCCTCGCCTAGAACGTTCGCCTCGCTAGAACCGCCGTGGACGACGACCACCCTGAGCCCATCGTTCGACCGGCCGCCCCCCGCCTGACAGCCGCCCGCCGGGACATACGCCTCCGGGGCACCGCCCATCATCGACGCGAGATCCCTCGCGAATCGTTCGTAGGAGATCCCCTCCGCGCCGCCGACCTTGATCGCCAGGTCCAGGCGCGGTCCTCCCGCTTCGCCCTGCCCTCCCGCGGCCACGCTCATGGGTGAAGCCCCGCGAACTCAAGACCCGTTGTCTCGTCGAATCCCGACATCACGTTCATCGCCTGGACTGCGTTACCGGCCGCACCCTTCATCAGGTTGTCGATGGCTGTCATTACGACCAGGTGGTCCGAGTCGCCGTCGAGCTCGAATCCGACGTCGCAGTAGTTCGACCCCCAGAGGATCCTGGGATCCGGATACCTGTATGAGCCGCGGCGATCCTTGACTATGCGGACGAACGGCTCGGCCGAATACGCTTCCCTGTAAACACTCCACACGTCCTTCTCCGTCACGGCCGCCTTGAGAAACACATGGCTCGTCGCGAGCACTCCCCGCACCACGTTCACGGAGGTCGTGGTCAGATACACGCGCCCCACGCCCAGCTCCTGTGCGATTTCCGCCGTGTGGCGGTGGCCGGCCGGCTCGTGCGGCCTGATCACGCCGGACCTCTCGGGATGGTGAGAGGCGGGGAAGGGATCCCTTCCAGCCGCGGATGAACCCGACTTACCCTCGATCACGACCATGTCGTCCCTCGCGAGGCCGGCCCTGTAGAGCGGCATGAGGCCCAGAATGGCGGCGGTCGCGATACATCCCGCTCCCGATACGCGATTGCTGTTCCGGATCCGATCGCGGTGCAATTCCGGAAGTCCGTAAACATACTCCCTCAGGAGATCCGGTCTCGGATGGGTGACGCCGTACCATTTCGGATAGGCGGCGGCGTCTTTCAGGCGGTAATCCGCGGAGAGATCGATTATCACCGGCGCCACCGCGCCGAAATCAATCTCGCTCTCCAGCCCTTTTCCATGGGGCATCGCGAGAAACAGAATGTCGCACGGATCCAGATCCGCCACGGGGGAGAAGCGGAGCGATGACCGCTTTCGCAGGGTGGGGTGGAGTTGCCAAACGAACTTGCCCGCGTGACGCTCCGAGGTGACCTGAGCGACGTCCACGCGGGGGTGACCGAGAAGGAGCCTCATGATCTCTCCCCCGACGTAGCCGGACGCTCCCACTATAGACACCCTCATCCCCGGGCCACCTCCATCAGGTGATCAACGAGCAGACCCGCAACGTCCACGCCCGACGCCTGGGCGCAGGCCTTGAATTCCATCGTGCCGTTTACCTCGTTCACCAGCAGACCCCTCTCGCTCTCGAATACATCCACGCCGACCGCCCCCCCGCCAACGGCCGCGGCGGCGGCAACCGCGAGGTCTCCCAAGCCGGGCGTAATGGGACAGTTCTCGCTCCTCGCCCCTCTGGCGGAGTTGGTGACCCAGTGGTCGGAGTACCGGAACATGGCCGCCACCGGCTCGCCCCTGATGACTACCACCCTGATGTCTCGTCCCGGCTTCTCGATGTGTTCCTGCACGTAGTAAACGGAGTGTTGCGGCGAACCCAGCATATCCTTGTGTTCAACGAGCGCCTCCGCGGCACACCTATCGTTCACCCGGGCCAGGAGCCTGCCCCACGAACCGACCACGGGTTTCATAACCACCGGATATCCCATCGATTCCATCGCCCGTAGCGCGGACTCCGGCGAGAGGCAAACCATCGTCTTCGGGCAGGGGACCCCCGATTCGACAAGGAGTCTCGTCATCGATACCTTATCGGCGCAGTTGGATATGACGGTGTGCGAATTGACCGTCGGTATACCCCAGCCGTTGAGGATCCCGGCGGCGTAAATCGCCCTGCTCTGGCTTATCGAACGAATCAGCACCGCGTCGTATTCCGGCCTGGGGCCGTGGAAGTCGAAAATCACCAGGCGGTCGTCGAGCCTATCGACAGTCAGTCCCCGCTTGTCGAGCGCCTCGAATATCTGCTTCTCCTCGAGACGGACTCGTGAGAGTAATACGCCTATTTTCATCGAGACTCGGGGACTACTCTCCCCAATCCTCCTTCTCTTCGGGCGCGGGCGCCACCTCAACGGGAGACACGCTCAACACCTCAAGTTCGACTCCGCACTCGGGGCAGATCAGGATCTCCCCCTTTTCCACGGCGCCGGGCTCCCATTTGCCGTAGCATTCCGGGCAAGTAGCCATATCGGATTTCCCCTCCACTTCGATCGCGCCACCATCCCTAAAAGTCCTGGCGGATACGGGGCCGATCTCATATTCATGCCTTATTATTGCATAGTCATGCAATGCCAGTTATACTATCAGCCTTGTTCGGCCGTGTCAATGGCGAAGCTTGGGCAAGGTGTATTGCATAATCTTGCGTATATTCTCCGTGGACCGGGCGCACGGGCAATTCAGGTTATTGACATCTGCCAGAACACGGTATAACATCATGCTCAAATCTATTTCCGGAAAGGCCATGACCAGGAGGGGAAGCCGTCCTACGGACTCAGAGAACGCCCGGCTGGTGCGAGGGCATCTGGGGGCGGCCGACGTTCACCTGCGAGCTGCGGTCCGAAACAGTGATCTGTATTAACAGTGATCTGAAGTAGGCGCCGACGGGTTCTACCGTTAAAAGGACAGGATATCGGCGTGCGGCGCACGCCCGTGTCCGGCCGAGAGGGTGTCAACCAATAAGGGTGGTATCGCGGGTTCGAATCCCGTCCCTTCCAGGGGCGGGATTCTGTCATACACCCGGCGCCCCGGCCGAGACTCAACTACTGGAGGGATCCGATCATGGGGTTTGCAGGTCTGTAGCATTCCAGGGGGAGCCCGGGGCATTCAGCGAGACCGCCGTTTTGCGGATGGAGCCCGAGGCGCGGATGGTGCCGTGCAGGACGCTGGCGGAGGTATTCACGAAGATCGAGACACGGCAGGTGGACGCTGGGGTCGTACCCGTTGAGAACTCTCTGGCGGGAAGTATAGGGGAGACATACGATCTGCTGCTGACCCACCGCCTGGTGGTGACCGGCGAGACCATCTCGCCCATCGAGCACTGTCTCATGGCGCTCCCCGAAACGGAACTGGGCCAGGTAAGACAGGTGCTGTCCCACCCACAGGCCCTGGCGCAGTGCAATGATTATCTTCTGGGCCTGGACGTGCAGTGCATTCCGCACTACGACACGGCGGGGGCGGCCAAATCCGTCAGGGAATCCGGCGCCGCCGGCACGGCGGCGATAGCCTCGAAGAGGGCGGCTACTATATACGGCCTTCATATATTGGCCGAACAGATCCAGTCGAATCGCGAGAATTTCACGAGGTTCTACCGGATAGAACGCGACTCTCGCCCTCCGGGTTCAAAAAACAGGACGGTGTTTGTTGTCGGGCTTCCGCACCATCCCGGCTCGCTGTTCATGGCGCTCTCATCTTTCGCCTGTAGAGGCATTAATCTAACCAAGATAGAATCCAGGCCGGTGAGGAGAAACCCGTGGGAATACGTGTTCTTCCTGGAATTCGATGGACACGTCGATGACTGGCAGGTAAGGCCCGCGCTGGACGAGTTGAGGTCCAAGACCAGCATGTTGCGCACCCTCGGCTCGTTCGCCTTGGAGGAATGACAGTGGCTTTGCGGGGCGTCCGCGGGGCGACAAGCGTCCCCGCCAACGATGAAAGCGCGATTATTGAAAGCACCCGGCTGATGATATCCGCAGCCATGGAGACGAACGGCATCCGTGCCGGGGAGATCGCCGCGATCCTGTTCACGGTCACATCGGATCTAGACAGGGCGTTCCCGGCGAGGGCCGCCCGGGAACTAGGTCTGGGTTCGGTGCCGTTACTGGATTTCGTCTCGCCACAAGTGCCGGGGGATCTGCCGCGATTGGTCCGTATGCTGCTCCTGTGGAACACAGACCTGGAGCAGGACCATATCCAGCACGTCTACCTGGGAGAAGCACGGAGTTTGCGTCCGGATCTCGCTGGACCGGGACAGTAGTAGCACGGTAGCACACGAGGAGGTTTACTGTCATGATCGTAGTGATGAGGTGCGGGGCAACCGCGGAAGAAACGGAACTGGTCAAACAGAGACTCACCCAGGCAGGGCTCGGGATTCACGAGTCCACGGGGGAAGAGCGCACTATCCTTGGGGCCATAGGGGACGTGCGCAAACTGGCTCCGGAGACAATAGAATCGTGGCCGGGCGTGGAGCGGGCAATCCGTATCCTCGAGCCGTACAAACTGGCCAGCCGGAAGCTTAAGCCCCAGCCTTCAGTGGTGGAGTGCAACGGGGTCATGATAGGCGGCCCCGAGGTGGTCTTGATAGCCGGACCTTGCTCGGTGGAGAACCTCGACATGCTCCGGCTAACCGCTCGGGCGGCGCGCGACGCCGGCGCTTCGATGCTGAGGGGAGGCGCATTCAAGCCGAGGACGTCCCCTTACAGCTTTCAGGGGCTGGGCCGCGAAGGCCTGGAAATGCTCGCGGAGGTGCGGAGCGAGTTCAATCTGCCCGTGGTGACCGAGGTCATGGCGCCCGAGCAGGTGGAGATGGTGTCCGAATACGCCGATATGCTCCAGATCGGAGCCAGGAACATGCAGAACTTCAGCCTCCTGCAGGAGGTGGGGCGCAGTAAGAAGCCCGCGCTGCTGAAAAGGGGTATGATGAGTTCCATCGACGAGTGGCTTCAGGCGGCCGAATACATCCTTGCGTATGGAAACATGCAGGTGGTCCTTTGCGAGAGGGGTATACGGACCTTCGAATCATATACACGGAACACTCTGGATCTCAGTGCCGTGCCGGCGGCGAAGAAATTCTGTCATCTGCCCGTCATTGTCGACCCCAGTCACGGGACGGGCAAGCGCGATCTGGTGATACCCATGGCCATGGCCGCGATCGCGGCGGGGGCCGACGGCGTGATCGTCGAGGCCCATCCCGATCCGGATAAGGCCCTGTCCGACGGCGCTCAATCGCTCGACCTCAGCCAGCTGGGGATCTTGTCGACGAGGCTGGCCGGCATAGCGAGAGTGTTGGGGCGCACCATGCGCAATCATCCCGGGAACGACCCGGGATATCAACCGGAAGCGGTGTAGAAACCAATCCGGTAGACAAGGTAGGGTAGAACGGTGGAACGGCGGATACCGGTGATCGGCATAATCGGTTTGGGCCTCATTGGGGGCTCTGTGGGACTGGCCCTCCGCGCCCACGGCGGCTGGAGGGTTGTCGGCCACGATCGTCTCGAGGAAGTGCGGGTCGGAGCGATCGAGATCGGAGCGTGCGATGATGTCGCCGCCTCGGTGGAGGATCTCGCCCGCGAGAGCGACATTGTTATGGTAGCCACGCCAAGCAGTCTTATCCCCGAAACAGGACTTCTCGCCGCACGTTTCATGAGGCGCGGCGCCATCCTGACGGACGCGGGCAGCGTCAAGTTACCCCTTCAAGAGCTTATTGCCGGCGCATTGCCGGTGGGCGTGAAATACATCGGAGGTCATCCAATGGCGGGGTCGGAAAGGTCCGGGCTGCCGGCGGCATCTCCCGGCCTGTTCCGGGGCGCGGTATGGGCGCTGACGGCCTTCGCCGCGGACCGGGAGGCCCTCGATGAGGTCCAGGCGCTTGTCAGGGCGACGGGGGCGAATCCCCTCGTGGTTGACGCAGGGGAACACGACGCGGCGGTCGCTTACGCAAGTCACCTGCCTTATGTATTGGCCGTTGCGCTGGCCCTCTCCGTTGAGCGAAAGACCCGGGAGATCCCGCTGGTCCGCACGCTCCTCGCCGGCGGCTTCAGGGACACGACGAGGCTCGCGCGTTCGGATCCCCGGATAGCGATGGACTACTGCGCCCTCAACCGTGGGGCCTTGCTGGAGGCCATCGCCGAATTCGAGGAATGCCTGCGCTCGATGAAGGCCGATCTCGAAGCGGTGGATTATCGGGCCCTCGAGAGCGAAGCCGAGCGAGCGCGTGGATATCTCGAGGGATTATCCAGGAAGGGGTAGATGGGGGATTGGGAACCGCTCGTTGTGGTAGATCCATCACCATAAAGCCGCCGGGGGATAAGTCGATCTCTCACCGGTCCGCGATGTTCGGGGCCCTGGCGGAGGGGGAGACGGTCGTCACCAATTATTCGCCCGGGCGGGACTGCGCCGCCACCCTGAAGTGCCTCCAGGCGCTGGGCATCTCGATAGAACGACAGGGCGACCGCGTTCTGATAAAGGGCGGGGGTCCCGGCGGCCTCCGAGAACCCGTCGACGTTCTCGACTGCGAGAATTCCGGCACCACCATGAGACTGCTCGCGGGGATTCTCGCCGGTCAACAGTTCATGAGCGTGTTGACGGGGGACGATTCCCTGAGGCGACGCCCCATGGCGCGGATCGTCCAGCCTTTGCTGCGGATGGGCGCGCGCCTGGACGGCAGGGAGGGGGGACTGAAGGCCCCCCTTGTCATCAGGGGTGGCGGGCTGCGCCCGCTGGAGGAGTATGCCTTACCCGTGGCGAGCGCGCAGGTAAAATCGTGCATCATATTCGCCGGCCTGCACGCCGAGGGGACCACCACGATCCTGGAGCCGGTCCCATCGCGAGACCACACCGAGCGGATGATGGCCCTATTTGGGGGCGAACTGCACGCCGGAGGAGGTCGCGTTTGTGTGCGGGGCTTCCAGGATCTCCGCGCGGCCAGTCTCGAAGTGCCCGGCGATATATCGTCCGCGGCCTTCTGGTTGGCCGCCGGCGCGATCCTGCCCGGATCGGACATCCGCATCGAGGGGGTCGGCCTTAACCCTTCCCGTTGCGGCTTCCTGAGAGCCCTCCAGCGAATGGGATGCGAGATGGAGTTCAGCGGGTTACGGGACGAGTGGGAACCCTCCGGTGACGTCCGGGTCTTCGGGGGTCCCCTGGCGGCGATCGAGGTGCCCCCGGAGGACGTGCCGGCGCTCGTGGACGAACTGCCGATCCTCGCGGTGTGCGCGGCGGTGGCGCGCGGGAAAACTGTCGTGACGGGCGCCTCCGAACTGCGCCACAAGGAGAGCGATCGAATCTCCGCAATCGTGAGAAACCTGCAAGCCATGGGTGTAACGGCCGGGGAGACGCCGGACGGATTCTGGGTGGAAGGCGGCGGGAGATTGCGCGGGGGATCGATCGAGACGCGTGGGGACCACCGCATAGCCATGGCATTCGCCATCGCGGGACTCGCGGCCGACGGCGAGACCGCGCTGGATGACCCCGGTTGCATAGCCGTTTCCTACCCGGGTTTCATGGAGACGCTGGAGCATCTGAAGGAATCATTGTGAGGTGCGGATGAGGTGGGAACGTGAGGGACCTGTCGATGAATACACAGCCGTTGCCGCAGCTCGGCGTGATCGGCTGGCCGTTGCATAGGACCTTCTCGCCGGCCATGTTCGCCGCGGCCCTCGCCGGCGCGGAGGCGGGAGCGGGGGCGGGATGGCGCTACGAGGCCATCCCCGTCACCCCGCCCGATCTGGCCCGCTTCATCACGAGGGCCTCCGCCGAAATGCGCGGCTTCAACGTCACCATACCGCACAAGGCTGCCGTCTCGGAGGCCTGTTCCACCCGGGACGATCTCGCGCGGGCATGTGGGGCGGTGAACACCGTGGTCTGCGCCTCCCGTAACGGGCGAAAGAGGTTGGAAGGGCACAACACGGATGGCCCGGGGCTCCTGAGGGCGCTCTTGACGAGGGGCGGCTTCGACCCGAAGGGCGAGAACGCGCTGATCATCGGCTCCGGTGGCGCCGCGGCCGGCTGCGCGGCGGCTCTCGCGGGTTCCGGAGCGAAGCGGATTATGGTCGTGAACAGGACGCATAGTCGGGCGGCTGACCTCGCCGCCAGGCTGGAGACGGTGTTCCCGGCCACGGAATGGTTCGCTGCGGATGCCTCAGGGCGGCCATCCGACGGCGTCTCGCAGATCGGCCCCATCGGCCTGGTGGTCAACTGCATCCCGGAAGAACCCGCCTCCAGCCTGGGAGGTTTCCTGGAATCCATATCCGGCGGGAGGCAGGTGTTCTGCGACATGAGCTACTCAAACGCCCTGTCCGCGCTCTTGACCGCGGCGCGGGACGCCGGTTACAGGCTGGTGCCCGGGCTGGAGGTGCTCCTGTGGCAGGGAGTATATGGCTACGAAATTATGACGGGGTCCCCAGTCCCGGAGAAGGTCATGAGGGACGCGCTGACCGCCGTCGCCGGAGAGTGGTGGTTACATTGTTGAGATATCTCACGGCAGGTGAGTCGCATGGCCCCGGACTGACCGCGATCCTGGAAGGGATGCCCGCGGGTTTGGAGGTATCAACCGACGATCTCGTCCGGGAGCTCGGGCG
>Ga0334890_1004927_pt1 | contig 11778 bp, 11 predicted proteins | sample GraSluR1_MG_3_FD_207220 | JGI IMG/M metagenome (GOLD analysis project Ga0334890, IMG submission 207220) | Sludge microbial communities from methane-producing bioreactor in Wageningen University, Netherlands - Granular Sludge_31_08-R1 | ecosystem: Engineered > Bioreactor > Anaerobic >... | reverse complement strand
GGCTGATTCTGGAGAAGAATTAGCGGTTCAAGGGTTGAAGCATCTCAGAGCAGTCGCCAAGGAGATTGGAGAGTAATACATAGCAAAGGAAGAGCCCTCTTTCGACTCGTTTTGAATTTCAATGCTTGATTGAGGGCTTTCTCGACCAAGCTCTTGCCTCACATCTAAGATGATTATCAATCCTGGACCGTTTTTTCAAGCTTGTCTATTTCGCTTTCTATAAAAGTTCTCATAGCTTTTAGCATTTCAATTCGAGCGAGGGAAAGATGATTTCGTACTTCCTCGCTGACTTGTGGTCCAAAAAAATTGGTGAGAGGACTAAAAAACATCTCCTCAAACATTTCCCTCATATTTTCTTTTTCTTTACTCATCTTAATTAACCTATCCTTTTTTTAACTGCCTTTCTAATAAAAGCTGGGCATCTTTATCACTTTTAATCGCTTGAAAGTCAATAACAAATGCCCCACTTGACTCCATATCCGCCATTAAGCGTCGAAGAGCTTTATCGGTTCCAAACAAGGATGGTCGGACATAGGCTACGGTTTTCTTCCCCTCCATTCCAGCTACTCCTTTTAAAAAGTTCACCACTTCCGGTGAAATCTTGCCACCAAAAGCACTGACTACCGACGCACCAATAAAAATTACATCATATGGCCTTAAATTAATAGGTGAGGATACATCCTCGATTTCAATAGCTTTCACGGTATGACCTGATTTTTCAAAAGCATTGATCATGTAACGCGTACTCTGTTGTAAAGCTTTATCTTTCCCGAGATAAACGAAAGCAACTCTCAACCAATTAGACACCTCTCTTTCGCAATACCCTATTCATAGTTTAAAAATTTCAACATCTAAAAAACCTTGATATTCTTATTATAGCCAAAAAAGCAAGTCTGTGTCCACGAAAAAAGATTGAAAAATTTATAAATGAACTCTTCAATATTTTTCTATCTAAGAATTCCTATCTCGTTTTTTTTGGCAAAGAAGCGTATTCCAATTATTTTTCTGGTTTGTATGTATTATTTCAAGAGAAAGCATACCAACAGCCTTTTCAATACGAGAGTCATCCTCTACTTGAAAACCTGATAATACTAAATAACCAGTAAAAGGAAGCATATTGCTCAGGAGGGGTAAATTTTCTAAAATAAATTCGGCTCCAATATTCACTACGATAAAATCAAAAGAACCTTGCACGCTGGAAAGATCACTCGTTTTTGCCTGAATCCGCTCAAAAGGGACTTGATTTAATGCACAGTTGCGTTTTAATTCTTCCATGGCCAAGGGATCAATATCAATAGCAGTAACATCTCCAGCACCAAGACGAATAGCTAAAAGAGAGAGTATCCCCGATCCCATGCCAACATCTAAAAATTTCATTCCCGGTTTAAAAAATTGAGATAGGAATTCCATACAGGAAAAAGTTGTTGGATGATCACCGGTCCCAAATGCGTAAGCAGGATAAATAACCAAATCTACCATTGAAGGAATTGCTGGTTCCCAAGGAGGACGAATGACAATGGCTTCATTTACTATTATCGGTATAAAGCGTTTGCGCCATTCTTCAGCCCAATTTTCATCAGGTTCTTCTTCACGTTCTGCAGCAACGATGTATTCTGGAAAGGCCCCCTCTGGCCAATCTCGTAGGTAGGCAACTATGGTCAAACTATCTTTCTCCCAGAAGCCGTACGGTTCCTGATCTTTAAACCACAAATAAACCTGCTCGCGATAGGATTCATGCTTTATTCTCAGAGTGAGTTTCTTCCATATTCGACTCATTTTTATTCCTTTCGGCTACGACTAATAAACCTGAAGCAGAGCGGGCACCAACCCCCAGCACCTCAAATTGAGAGTCATACTCTTGGCAAATTCCCAAAAATTGTTGATAAGTTTTCTGGTTATTCACGATGCGCTGTAAAGTCTTGGTTTTTAATAATCGGGCTAACGTCCCGGTTGCCATTGCTCGAATTGGTCGGAAATTTTGTTCGATAATCATATCCATCAGCTCTTTAGGAAGAAAGGCATGGAGTGGGGGAAAAATATATCGATTTAAAAAAGAAATCTTTTTCTCAATCTGTTGCAACTTTTCCGGGTGGTCCCAATTGCCTTTTTCTAAATAAGACCGAATATGATTTAAGGAACCGGTCCAGCCCATTTCCAACTCAATTGCTATCGGGAGCTGTCCCAAACGGTTTACCACCGAAACAATAACTCTTTTTCGACTCACCCGACATATTTCTTGTATAGCTCGGATATGATCAGGGTAGGCATAAGATATTGGTGCATCTAAACAGAGAACTAAATCAAAACATTGTTCGGGAAATTGATGGAGATTTTGCACCCTTCCTTCAACAAATTTTATTGAATGTATTCCACTTTTTTGGGCTAAATTCTTTGCCTCTTGCAGCATAGCCGTAGAAATATCTAAAAGGGTTAGTTCACATCCTCTTCGAGCTATTTCTAAACCATATCGACCATAACCCCCTCCAGCATCAAGAACTTTTATTCCGGAATGTAAATAAGGTTCGACTTCCAGCCAGACTAAATCGGTATGAACTTTTTTTTCAATATTCCTTTCTCTTCGCTTTTCTTTTCTCACCCCGGTATTCCAATACATTCGGTGTTGAATATCTCTATCCATATATCCTTCCGTTGTATATTTAATGAAAATCTATCCTATTCTGAAAATACCATCTAATGAATTGAATTCTTTAATTCATCACCCCGAGGCTTCATTTTTCGAAGCCGTGAGAATCTCATCTTTTCAGTTTTTTAAATTATCCTTTAATTCTTTTTTCATTCTCTCCCTCGCCCTCTCGCGCCCTCTCCCCCTCAGTCTTTAAGGGCGTGAGGATCTTATCATGGACTTTCACCCTCATCCTCACCTTCTCCCATCAAGGGAGAAGGAACTCTGACTCGTCATTGCGAGGAACGAAGTGACGTGGCAATCTCATGAGTTCAATCTTTTTTATTCCTCTCTTTTTAGAGAAATGAAGTTTAAGAAGGATTCGTTTCTTCCGGTTCTTTCAAATCCCCCTTACCTCCTTTTATAAAGAGGGAAACTGGTTCTTAATATATATTTTCATCCTCATCTGATACCACAAATTGGTATGGATGTTTTTCCTGCCAATAGAACAATCATCATTCATTCCTGTTTCTAGACTTTTCACGATACTACATTATTAAGTTTTGAATTTCGTTTTGAATGCGAAGGAGGAAATCCTGCAATGAAAACCCTCCTAAATCTCCTTCTTTTCTTTCCCGAACGCTTACTTGATGGTTTTCAACTTCCTTATCACCCATGATTAAAATATAGGGAATCTTCTGAAGCTGGGCTTTTCTAATTTTTGCTCCTAAGGTAGCATTTTCATCATTTAACTCCACTCGTATCTGAGCTCGAGCTATTTGTTGTTTGACTTCCTGAGCATAGGAATAATGTCTTTCGGCTATTGGTAAAACCACCACCTGCACCGGAGATAGCCATACCGGTAAAGCACCGGCAGTGTGCTCAATAAGAATACCAAGAAAGCGTTCCACGCTCCCTAAGATAGTCCGATGAAGCATAACCGGCCGATGTTTCATTCCATCTTCGCCAATATAATTGAGATCGAAGCACTCCGGCATGGTAAAATCAAGCTGAATAGTCCCACACTGCCATCGACGTCCCAGAGTATCCTTTAAATGAAAATCAATCTTAGGACCATAAAAAGCTCCGTCACCCTCGTTAACCCTGTAAGTTAAGTTCTTTTCTTGAAGAGCATTTTCCAAGGATTTGGTTGCTAAATCCCACATCTCATCTGAACCCATCGAATTTTCCGGTCGAGTACTTAGTTCTAATTCATAATCAAATTGAAAAAGCCGATAAATATAATCAGCCAACTCAATAACTCCAATGATTTCTTGTTTGACCTGATGGGGTTCCATGTAGATATGGGCATCATCTTGGGTGAAACATCGCACCCGCATGAGTCCATGGAGCACTCCGGAGAGTTCATGACGATGAACTAATCCCAATTCGGCCATCCGTATCGGAAATTCACGATAACTATGCAGTTGACTTTGATAAACTAAGATCCCACCTGGACAATTCATCGGTTTAACCGCAAATTCTCTTTCATCAATTGAGGTAAAATACATATTATTTCGATAATGGTCCCAATGCCCAGATCTCTCCCATAACTCACGATCAAGGATAATCGGAGTTTTTATTTCATGATATCCTCTTTTAATATGCTCTTTTCGCCAGGCATCCAAAAGGGCATTAATAACCACCATGCCTTTAGGATGGAAAAAAGGGAATCCTGGCCCCTCTTCGTGAAGACTGAATAATTCAAGCTCCTTCCCTAATTTTCGATGATCTCTCTTTTTTGCTTCCTCCAACCGATAAAGATATTCTTTGAGTTTATTTTTATCATCAAAGGCAATGCCATAAATCCTTTGCAACATTGGATTGGTTTCTTTCCCTCTCCAATAGGCTCCTGATACACTCAAGAGCTTATAGGCTTTAATTGAGCCGGTTGATGGAACATGAGGACCCCGGCAAAGATCAACAAATTCTCCCTGTTGATAAAGACTCACCTGATCGTCAAGAATTTCATCCAACAATTCGATTTTATAATTTTCTCCCCGGGAAGAGAAGAGTTGCTTTGCTTCATCTTTAGAAAGTACCTTTCTTTCTACTGAAAGATTTTCCTGAATAATTTTCTCCATTTCATCTTCTATTTTCTTTAAATCTTCTTCATTCAAAGCGTGATCAATGTCGAAATCATAGTAAAATCCCTCTTCAATTGCCGGTCCTATGGCTAATCGAGCTCCAGGATAAAGCCTTTTCACCGCCTGTGCCATCAGATGAGAAGTACTGTGCCAATAAATAGCCTTCCCTTCTTTATCATCAAAAAAAATATATCTTTCAATATCTCCATTATTTTCTCGGAGATCAACCAATTGACCCGCTTTATTCATTGCAGCAATCGCTGAATTGATTGAGTTTTTTGCCATTTCATTTTCCTCCTTCATAAAATCTTACCAGCTAATTTATAGTAGCTTTGAGAAAGTTGTCGGTTTGTATATAAATTTATATCATAAAATCATACCACTTTCGAACATTTCTCAACAGGACAATAAAGCTTGCACAAATGAAAAGGGCGCCATTCCTAAACCGGAATGGCGCCCTTTCAAATCTTCTGGTGGGCGGCACAGGACTCGAACCTATGGCCTCTTCCGCGTCAAGGAAGCGTTCTTCCTCTGAACTAGCCGCCCACATATTCTATATTCTTGGAGGCGGCACTCGGACTTGAACCGAGGATGAAGGATTTGCAGTCCTCTGCCTTAGCCGCTTGGCTATGCCGCCAAAGTCTTCCATTATCTGGAGCGGAAGACGGGACTTGAACCCGCGACCCTCACCTTGGCAAGGTGACGCTCTACCAACTGAGCTACTTCCGCCTCTCAAGCTACAATGGTGCCGAGACCCAGAATTGAACTGGGGACGCATGGATTTTCAGTCCATCGCTCTACCATCTGAGCTATCTCGGCACTCATTTGGCGGGGTCGACGGGATTTGAACCCGCGGTCTTCAACGTGACAGGCTGACGTGTTTGGCCAGGCTACACCACGACCCCGCTCATTTGTACTTCGGATTCAGGATACCTCCCTCGCCCGAAAGCAATTAACATTTTAATAGGTCAAAAGGCTTTTGGCAAGTCTTTCTTGAAAATATTCAGGGAAAGCTTTATTTATTTTCCTGAATAACCTTATTATAATCATCGGAACTTAACAATTGCCCAACTTCTTCCGGTTGAGTCGATTGAATAACACAAATCCATCCTTTTTCATAAGGACTTTGATTAATAACCTCTGGTTTATTTTCAAGGAGAGAATTCACTTCAGTTATGACACCAGAAATTGGTGAATAAAGGTTGGATACCGTTTTAATCGATTCAACATCACCGATTTTATCTCCCTTTTTAACCGTTAGGTTCGGTTTTGGCAACTCAACATACACTAGGTCCCCCAATTCTTCCTGAGCAAAATCAGTGATGCCACAGCGATAAGCGCCATTTTCCTCTTTTACCCACAAATGCTCGGGAGTATACAATAAATCTTTGGGAATATTCATATGAAACCTCCTCGTTTTGGCCAGATGTTCAATCCAAATAACTATTTAAAATAGATGCAATGAAGATCCAAAGACAGAATCAGCTGCTTCCATAACGGTTTCAGTGAGAGTGGGATGAGGATGAATGGTGTGGGCGATCTCTTCGGGAGTCGATTCCAATGCCATTGCCAAGGTTAGTTCACCGATGAGATCAGATGCGTGAGGTCCAATTATATGAGCGCCTAAGATCTCACCAGTTTTTTGGTCGGCAATAATTTTAGTAAATCCTTCGGTTTCTCCTTCAATTAAGGCTTTCCCAACTGCTCGGAAAGGAAACTTTCCAACTTTCACATCGAATCCTGAGGCAATCGCTTCATCCTCGGTTAAGCCTACTGAGCTGATTTCTGGTGAACAAAAAATACAATTCGGTATGACTCGGTAATTCATGGTTGCTTCTTTTCCCATTATACTATTAATAGCTACTTCTGCTTCTTTAAAAGCAACATGGGCTAAAAGATATTTCCCATTGACATCACCAGCAGCAAAAATTGATGGTACCGAAGTTTTCATTTGCAAATCGGTAGTGATCGCTTTTTGATCCATCTTGATTCCGGCTTTCTCTGGATAAAGATGGTCAGTCATTGACACTCTTCCGGTAGCGATTAAAACATAATCACCTTCAGCCACCTTGGTCTCAGAATTTTGTTCATAGGATACTTGGAGTTTTTTATCTTTAGAAATTCCAACCACTTTCGCATTGGTATGAATCTTCATTCCTTTCTTTTCTAATATTTCAACTAAAAGCTTGACGACCTCACTATCGGCAATGGGAAGGATATTGGGAAGCATTTCAATCACTTCAACTTGAGTTCCAAAGGTGTTGAGAATGCAGGCCATTTCCATTCCGATATAACCGCCGCCGATCACGACTAATTTTTCCGGAATAGATGGTAAATCCAATACTTCATCACTATCAATGACTCCATCCAAATCCACCCCTGGAACCGGTAAATGGGCAGATTTCGAACCGGTCGCAATCAGGATGTGTTTGGCTTGAATGGTTTCTTTCTTTTTCTCTTTCCCTAAGACTTCAATTGTCTGTTTATCCAAGAAGGAACCAATCCCGTCAATAACTTCTACTCCGGCTTTTTTTAATAAAAATCGAACTCCTCCGGTTAATTGTTTAACCACTTTATTCTTCCGAGCCACGACTCGAGTCCAGTCTACTCCATCTACTTTAACTTGAACTCCAAATTCTGCAGCTCGTTCACTGAGGTGAAAAATTTCCTGTGATCGAAATAAAGCTTTGGTTGGAATACAGCCTCGGTTTAAGCAAGTTCCTCCAATATCACGACTTTCAATCAAAAGAGTATTTATTCCTTTTTGTCTTGCACGAATAGCAGCCGCATAACCTGCCGGCCCACCTCCAATAACAACCAGATCGGTTTGTTTCATTCTTAACCTCCAATTATAATCTTCATCAATTCTGGCAAATCCGTAACGATTAAGAAATTTAAAGATAACATCGAATAACCCAGAAATTATCGTTGCCAAAAAAGCATGGTCATTCACAACCCACACTTTTTGAAGTCATGAAATAGCTCATCTGATGAAGATATTGCCATTCTGAAGCTTCGTATTTTATACCATCAGGACTTCAATTTTTTTTCATCATGATTTATTTTTTAAATAATCATCAATGGCTCGTGCAGCTTTTTTCCCGGCTCCCATTGCTGAAATAACTGTCGCAGCACCAGTCACAATGTCACCTCCAGCATAAACCCCCGGTATGCTGGTTGCACCAGTCACTTCGTCAGCTTCAATATACCCTCGTTTATTGAGTTTTAACTCCGGTAAAGTTTCAAGGAGCAAAGGATTTGGTCCTTGTCCAATAGCCACGACTACGGTATCAGCCGGGATAACAAATTCCGAACCCGGAACTGGAATCGGTCGTCTTCGACCACTTTCATCCGGTTCTCCTAACTCCATTTGAATACATTCAATGCCCGTAACCCATTTATTTTCATTTCCAACAAAACGAACAGGATTAGTGAGAATGATACAGTTAATGCCTTCTTCTTCGGCTCGTTCAATTTCTTCAATTCGTGCCGGCATTTCTTTTTTTGTCCTTCTATAAACCAAACAAACTTCTTCAGCGCCCAATCGAAGTGCGGTTCGTGCTGAATCCATAGCTACATTTCCGCCACCTATAACCGATACCCGGCGACCAACTTTTGTGGGAGTGTCATATTCCGGAAACCGAAAAGCTTTCATGAGATTAGAACGGGTTAGAAATTCATTCGCCGAATATATTCCATTTAAATTTTCACCGGGAAGATTCATGAAATGGGGTAATCCAGCTCCAGTTCCGATAAAAAAGGCTTCAAAGCCGTCTTGAAGTAAATCATCAAATGTTAAGGTTTTCCCGACAACCACACTTAATTCAAGCTCAACACCTAAGGATTTGACATAATCAACTTCCTGAGCAACGATCGCCTTGGGAAGACGAAATTCAGGAATACCATAAATTAAGACTCCTCCAGCAGAATGGAGCGCTTCAAATATCGTTACTTTATGTCCCATTTTGGCGCAATCCCCGGCACAAGTTAGTCCAGCCGGACCTGATCCAATAATTGCTACCTTTTTCCCGTTTTGAGTTGGCATTTTTGGCAAATCTATACCTTGTTCTCTTTCATAATCAGCTAAAAACCTCTCTAAATAACCAACTGCTATTGGTTGTCCCTTTTTACCGAGAACACATAAACTCTCACACTGTTCTTCTTGAGGGCACACCCTCCCACAAATAGCTGGAAGACTATTTTTTTCCTTGATTTTCATAACAGCTTCGTCAATCTTCCCTTGGGCTAACAGACCAATAAACCCAGGAATATCGATTTCAACAGGACAACCCTTCATACAACTTGGTTTTTTACATTGTAAACATCTTTTAGCTTCTTCAATTGCCGCCCACTTCTCTAAACCAAGCGGGACTTCATCAAAATCACGGATTCTTTCCTGAACAGTACGTTGGGGCATTTTAGGACGTCCGTTTAATCGATTATTTGGCATGGTGAACTCCTTCCTCGGCTTTTTTCATCAACCAGTTCTCAACAGCTCTTTTTTCTTCTTCAAGATAATTTCTTTGACGAGCCAATAGCTCATCATAATCTACGGAATGGCCATCAAAAACCGGTCCATCAACGCAGGTAAATTTGCATTCCTTCCCAACGGTTACCCGGCAACAACCGCACATACCAGTTCCGTCCACCATAATCGGATTTAAACTGACCAGAGTTGGGAGCTCATATTTCTTCGTTAAAAGACTGACCATTTTCATCATCATTAGAGGACCCACTGCTATAACTAAATCAATTTTTTCTTTTTGTATGACCCGATCAAGAACCGAAGTCACAAAGCCTTTTTCTCCATAAGAACCATCGTCAGTCGTTACGTAAAGGGCATCACTAACCGACTGCATCCGATCTTCCCAAAAGAGAAGGTCGGAAGAACGAGCTCCAATGATCGAAGTAATACGATTACCCAACTTTTTCAAAGCTTTGGCTTTGGGGTAAATCGGTGCGATCCCAACCCCTCCTCCCACACAGACTACGTGGCCAAAATTCTTTTCTTCGATTTCTTTCCCCAGTGGTCCTACAAAATCAGTAATATGATCTCCTTCGTTCAGCTCTCCGAGTTGTATTGTGCTTTTCCCAACTTCTTGGAATATTATGGTAACAGTTCCTTTTTCTGAATCAAAATCAGCTATAGTAAGCGGTATTCTTTCGCCTTCTTCATTAATTCGAACAATGACAAACTGTCCGGCTTTGGCATGTCGAGCTACTCTTGGTGCATCAATAACCATGAGCTTGATCTGTGGTGTAAGCACTTCTTTTTTAATAATTTTTACCACAATTATTTCCTCCTCTTCTGTATATACCTCGTTCAAAGTAAGGGTATTTATTTTCTACCGACTCTGGTAATCACAGCAAGAATTATACTATATTCCTGAACCATACCAAAATTACATTCTAATGAGAATTAGGGTTCTCCTATAGAGGGAGATTAAATTAAGAAGATGGATAAAATTGCTTAGGTATGTCGATGAGCTACCCTTGAAGCCCCGAATGAATGAGGTTTTACTTTTGCAGTAAATCCCAAATTTTCTATCATTCCCGTTACTTCTTGTATAATGTTTCGTGTTGGTCCATTTGCTCCAATATCAACATGAATTTCAACTCGATAATTGGACAAATGGTTATCTGGAAAGGTATTAATTTTTTCCATAAAAGCCCAACAGGTTTCTAAAGAAAGCATGGCTTCTTGATAAATTTTGTCCCGTATCCCTCTGAGGTTTTTTTGATAAGTTTTTCTCCAAAAATAACGAGCTCCATATCCAACTTTATGAACGATTATTGCTGTTACGAAACTCTGATAATTGGGACTATCTTTAGATCCTTTTGAGTCAGTTCCAATGATAACTCGATAAGTCCCTTTTGGATCTTGTCGAATAAAATCAAATAAGGCAACAACCACTTCATCGAAGGAAATGCGACCTTGAGTATAATTATGAAAATAAAGATTTCCAAATCGCTCTGATAATTTTTGATTCGGGACAAAGTTCTCTCTCATCTAACCTGCTCTTTTCATCACATTTTCAAATAAATATTTTAACACTTTCCTAACAATAGGAAACACTGCATAATTAAATTGGAACTATGAGTCTCATCTTTTTTTGTTGCCATCATCCAGTTGATTCCGTATACTCTTCATTGGAGGAAAATATGAAGAAAAAAGTTGTTATTCAGTTTAAGAAATTAACCGAACGAGCCAATATCCCACGGTTTGCCTATCAAGATGATGCTTGTTTTGATCTTTTTAGCCCGGTTGAAATGATTGTTTTCCCTCAAAAAAGCGTAATCATTGACCTCGAAATTGCTTCCGAATTCCCTGTTGGTTTTGAAGTTGTATTAAGACCTCGAAGCGGCTTGGGAATCAAAAAAGGGATAATGATCCATATTGGAACAATTGACTCAGGTTATCGAGGGAGCTGGATCGTTAGATTATTTAATTTCGGCGATCACCCTTATACCATTCATGCTGGAGATCGAATTGCTCAAGGAGCATTGCGAGAAATACCTCAAGTTGAAATTATTGAAAGCGATGAAATATCTTCGTCTTCTCGCGGAACCAATGGTTTGGGATCGACCGGGAAATAAAAATATCGAAGAATTCGAATTGGGAGTGTTTAAAATGGATAGCATTAAAAATTTGCAAAAAGAAGAAACAATAGCATATTTTTCTATGGAAATTGCTTTAACTCATGAAATTCCTACTTATAGTGGAGGACTTGGTGTTCTTGCCGGTGATACAGTGCGAGCGGTCGCAGATTTTTCTATACCTTTTATTGCCGTCACCTTATTGAGTCGAAAGGGGTATTTTCATCAGGAAATAACTCCCGATGGATGGCAGAAAGAATCTCCAATCGTTTGGGATATTGAGAAGCACCTTAAACCGTTTGAGCACCAAGTACAAGTAACCATATCAGGACGAACTGTTCATATCGGAGCATGGCTGTATAATTGGAAAAGTGTTTCAGGCGGAGTCGTACCGGTGATTTTCCTCGACACCAATTTGGACAAAAATGCTGAAGAAGACCGCAATATAACCGATTTCTTATATGGTGGAGA
>Ga0334890_1004920_pt1 | contig 11792 bp, 10 predicted proteins | sample GraSluR1_MG_3_FD_207220 | JGI IMG/M metagenome (GOLD analysis project Ga0334890, IMG submission 207220) | Sludge microbial communities from methane-producing bioreactor in Wageningen University, Netherlands - Granular Sludge_31_08-R1 | ecosystem: Engineered > Bioreactor > Anaerobic >... | reverse complement strand
TTGATCGAGAATTCGGTTATCCATGATTGGGCCCTTCCTTTGCAGGTTCCTGGAATCTCTTGAAATCCTTCGATCCTACAAAAAGGGCCCGATTATTCTACCCACAAACGTGCAGTGCACCCGGCCGACGCCGGGTGGCGTTTTCTCCGTTGCAAAACGAACGTCCATCCGTTATAGTCCTGCCATTCAACTGCCTCGGGCAACTGAAAGGAACAGAGGACATGGACAAAGGACGGTCGATCGGGTTATTCGGCACGGTGATTCTAGCGTTGATCGGGCTCTCGGGGTGTTACGAGCCCGAGCCGAGACCTCGCGTCATTGGCGAGGATCGGCCGGTGGTCATGCCCGAGCCCCAGTTGGTGCCTCGGTACCGCATGCTCGGACGATCCGTCCAGGGCCGCCCCATCACCGCCCAGATCCTGGGCAATGGGGCCGACACCACACTGGTGATGGCGACGATCCACGGCAACGAGCCGGCGGGAACCCCTCTGGTCAGGAGATTGGCCGACCATCTGATGACCCACTCGGACCTTCTGGCCGGCCGCACCGTTGTCATCATACCGGTGGCCAACCCCGATGGGCTGGCCGCCGGAACGCGCGAGAACATTCGCGGCGTCGATCTGAACCGCAACTTCGAGGCGAGCAACCGAGTCAATACCGCTGCCACCGGGCACCAGGCGCTGTCTGAGCCGGAGAGCCGCGCCCTGTACGCCGCGATCCAGGAATTCCGTCCGACCCGGATCCTCAGCATCCACCAGCCGCTCAGTTGTATCGACTATGACGGACCGGGCAAGGCGCTGGCCGCCGCCATCGCCGCCGCTTGCCGACTGCCGGTCAAGAAGCTCGGGGCCATGCCCGGCTCGCTGGGCTCCTATACGGGCGAAGAACTGGGCATCCCGACGATCACGGTGGAGTTGCCCGCCGGCGCCACCAATCTCAGCGAGGACGCCCTCTGGGATCGATATGGACAGGCCATGATCGTGGGGATCACCTATTCTCTGCCCGCCTCGAAGTAGCCGCCGCGCCGTGTTCGCGATGGTCTCTCGACTATGGGCATCTTCAGACTGAACGAACGGTTTAAGCCCTCCGGGGATCAGCCGCAGGCCATTGAGCGGCTCAGTGCTGCGTTGCGCGCCGGACGGAAGTCTCAGACGCTCATGGGCGTCACCGGAAGCGGCAAGACCTTTACGATGGCCAACGTCATCGCCCGCCTCGATCGCCCCGTTCTGGTCGTCTCACACAACAAGACCCTGGCCGCTCAGCTCTACGAGGAGTTCCGCGAACTGTTCCCCGACAATGCGGTCGAGTACTTCGTCAGCTACTATGACTACTACCAACCCGAGGCCTATATCCCGCAGCGAGACATCTACATCGAAAAGGACGCCTCACGCAACGCCGATCTGGACCGGCTGAGGCTCTCGGCGACGACCAGCCTCTCGACCCGGCGCGACTGCATCGTGGTCGCCTCGGTTTCCTGCATCTTCGGACTCGGCTCGCCGGAGGCCTACAAGGCCAGTATGGTCGCGATCCGCACAGGGGACACCTGCGACCGCAACACCCTTCTGGGTCGCCTGGCCGACATTCAGTATGCGCGAAACGACATTGATTTCCAGCGAGGGACGTTTCGGGTTCGAGGCGACGTCGTCGAACTGCACCCGTCCTACGAATCGTTTGCCATTCGAATCGAGTTCTTCGGCGACGAAATCGAGCGGATCAGCTACATCAACCCGGTTTCGGGTGAGACGCTGGCCGCCGAGAGCCAGGTCTTCATCTACCCGGCTCAGCACTACGTTATGCCGGCCGACCGCATCCAGGACGCGGTCGAGGGCATCCGGGCCGAACTCGAACAGCGGCTGGGCGAGTTGCGCGGCCAGGCCAAGCTCCTGGAGGCCCAGCGACTCCAGGCTCGAACCATGTACGACATCGAGATGATCCAAGAGGTCGGCTACTGCAGCGGCATCGAGAACTACGCCCGGCACCTGGCGGGCCTGCCGGCCGGGGCGAGGCCCTATACGCTGATCGACTACTTCCCCGACGACTTCCTGCTGTTCATCGACGAGTCCCACGTGACGATCCCGCAGTTGCGTGCGATGTGGGCCGGCGACCGCAGCCGCAAGGAAGTGCTCGTCGAGCACGGGTTCCGCCTGCCCAGCGCCTTGGACAACCGCCCGCTGCGGTTCGAAGAATTCCAGCGGAGCTGGTCCGAGGTCGTCTTCGTCTCGGCCACGCCCGCGCCGTTCGAACTGGAGTTGTGCAATCATGAGGTGGTCGAGCAGATCATCCGCCCCACCGGTTTGCTCGATCCGGAGATCTTCGTTCATCCAGCCGGCAGTCAGGTCGAGCATCTGCTCGAAGAGGTCGCCCGGCGCGTCGAGGCCAACGAGCGCGTGCTGGCGACCACGCTGACCAAGCGGATGGCCGAGAACCTGTCGAGCTACATCGCCAAGCGAGGGTACCGCTGCCGCTATCTCCACAGCGAGATCGACACGCTCGAACGGATCGACATCCTCCGGGACCTGCGGCACGGCGAATTCGACGTCCTCGTGGGCGTCAACCTGCTCCGGGAAGGCCTCGATCTGCCCGAGGTCTCGTGCGTGGCCATCCTCGACGCCGACAAGGAAGGGTTCCTGCGAAGCCAGACCTCCCTGATCCAGACCATCGGGCGGACGGCGCGAAACGTCAACGCCACCGTTCTTCTGTACGCCGACACAATAACCGAGTCGATGCGAAAAGCCATTGACGAAACCGAGCGGCGGCGTACAATCCAACTGGCGTACAATCAGGCACACAACATCACGCCGGAAACGATCAAGAAGGAGATCCGCAACAGTCTGACCGAGCAGATCAAGGCCCGACGCGTTGCCCAGGAGGCGATTCGACTTGGCGACGCTGAGTACGACAAGGTCGAGTTGGCCGGACAAATCGAGCGGGAGATGCTGGAGGCCGCCGAAGCCCTTGATTTCGAGCGGGCGGCGGTGCTGCGGGATCAGTTGCGCGAGTTGAGAGAGCTGCCAGAGTTGGTGCTCGCCGATTCGCATAGAAGAAAGAGCAGCTTTCTCGCGACCAAGAAGCAGAGGCGGCGTGGGAACAGGTAGACGCGGCCCACCCTCGCACCGGCGCCGTGCAGCCCGACAAGGCAGGGAAGAAAATGAAGAAACTGAGCATTGCAAAGGCCCGCCCGTTGATTCAAATGGCCATCGAAGAGGACCTGGGGCGGGGCGACGTAACGACCGAACTGCTTTTTCCCGACGGCTCGAACGCGCAGGCCACCATCGTCTCGCGCGAGGAGATCGTCGTCTGCGGCATGCCCGTGCTCGAAGAGATTCTACGACAATATGATCCGAGACTGACGCTGACGCGTCACGTCAAAGAGGGCCAATCCGCCCACGTCGGCAGCAAGCTGGCCACCATCGAAGGACCGCTGCGGTCCATTCTCAGCGCCGAGCGGGTCATGCTGAACTTCCTCCAGCGTCTCAGCGGAATCGCCACGACCACGAACAAATACGTCCGTGCCATTCGCGGCACCAAAGCCAAGATCTACGACACGCGCAAGACGCTTCCCGGCTGGCGACTGCTGGAGAAATATGCCGTGCGCTGCGGTGGAGGTTACAACCACCGCCTCGGGCTCTACGACGGCATCCTGATCAAGGACAATCATCTGGCCGAACTGGGAAAGAACTTTCCCGCAAAGCTACGACGCATCATCGAGGACGCCCGGAATATCAAGGGCCTCGAATTCGTCGCGGTCGAGGTCGATCACGTGGACCATCAACTGAACCACGTTTTGAAGATTCCTGGCATCGACATCGTTCTGCTGGACAACATGGGCCAGTGGCAGCTCAAGCACGCGGTCCGAATGCGCGACGAGATGTGCGGCAAGGGCAACAAGCCGCTGCTGGAGGCCTCCGGCAACATCACGCTGGACAACGTCTCGGCGATCGCACAATGCGGTGTGGACCGGATCGCCATCGGTGCGATCACCCATTCGGCCACCGCCGTCGATGTCGGATTGGACCGATGAGCCATCCTCGTGCCACGCACGACCGCCTCGACTCGGACCGGATTGGTGAACGGCTCGGCACCCGGCGGATCGGACGCAAGGTTCTCGTCTACGAACAGACGGCCAGCACGAACCACATTGCCTCTGAATACGCCCGCAACCGCGAGAACGACGGTCTGGCCGTCTTTGCCGAGGAACAGACCGCCGGCCGGGGCCGCACCGGCGCCCAATGGCAGAGCCCCTATGGCGAGAGCCTGCTGTTCTCGGTCCTGCTGATCGACTGTGCGCTCGGAAATGAGTTGCTGTCTTTGACCTGTGCGGTGGCCGTCGCCGAGGCCCTGGGCGACGTCGGCGGGCAGCGCGTCGGGATCAAGTGGCCCAATGACATCCTCCTGGTCGGCCGGAAAGTCTGCGGCATCCTCGTCGAATCGAGACGCGTCGTGCGTTGTGCGTCGTGCGTCGTGCGACCGTCTGAGAGCTTGGGCAATCCCTCACGAGCGACGAGCGACGAGATACAGGATACGACGGTCATCGGAATCGGGATCAACTGCCATCAGACCGTCGAGTCCTTCCCGCCAGAGCTGCGGGATGTCGCCACGAGCCTGGATCTCGTCGCCGGCAACCGATGCGACCGCATCACCCTGGCTCGGCGGACCCTCGCCTCGCTGGACCAGTGGCTGCAAGCCGCAGAGAAGAGCAAGAAACGGGTCATCGAGACTTGGAGCAACCTGAGCACACAGTTGGCTCAGCGCGTGACGCTCTCGTACAACGGCCGGACCTTCACGGGCCACTGCATCGGAATCGACCCCGTCAACGGCCTGATCCTCCAGCTCGACCGAGGCGGCGTCCGCATGTTCGACGCCGCCCATACCACCATCCTCAAGTAACCCAGCAGCGGCAAAGCAGCGGGGGATTGATGATGCGTTCAAAGCGACGCCCACTTCTTCGAGACACAAGCGAGCGATCACAACAGATGGTCAGTAATCCTTGAATCCTCGCATCCAGGCGGGCCAGTCGGAGGGCTGGACGTGGCCGGCCGTGGTCCAGGGACCGGCGGTGTCATAGGCCCGGTGCCATTGGAGCGTCCAGAGTTCCTTGAGGCCGACTTTGCGCACGGACCAGTCCATAAACAGGGCGTTCACTGCGCCGTTGTGACGACTGATGCACACGGTGTTGCGCAATTCCCACGGCCTGACCTCCAGGGTCGGTATGGCGTCGCATTCCGGCGGAGACGGTCCTGAGTCGTCCCAGTACGACTCGGCGTAATATGAAGCGCTGTCGAGCAACACCGGAATCCGGCTCTGGCCGCGGACATCGGCCATTCGCCAGATCCGCCTCTCCTTGGACTCTTCCAGGTCGAGGAGCCAATTCCATCCCACGTGGGTGCTGAGGCCGTAACTGCTGTAGAATACCTCGCAACCGTACGGCGTCCAGGGGGTATGAGTTGTCCCGCCGGTCCAGGCCACGAACGTTCCACCGTTTATGAGCCCGTTCCCCTCAGAAACGAGGTATTTGGTCGCCATGGGACAACAGACGATGCCCTCACCCGCCTGCCGACCGGACAGATTCCACAGCCCCCAGTAAGGACGGGTGTACGCCCCCGGGCCGTAGACGCCCCTTGGAACCCCCCAATCCGCCGACCAGAAACTCCCGCCATTGTCGTTGACGGACATGGCCATGAACGTGCCCCACTGGCGAAGGTTGGACTGGCAGACCACAGCCCGCGCCTGGTTCCGCGCCCGCGACAGCGTCGGCAACAGCAGCGCCATCAACATGGCAAGGACCGCGATCACCACCAGCAGCTCGATCAGTGTAAACGCCCGTCTTCGCATCGTCTGAGCCTGCGGGGCGAGACATGCCTCGCCCCTACCGCCGCGCGGCGGACCAGGCAATGGAATGCCGCCTGTCCATCCTAATAGTCCTTGAATTTCCGCATCCATTCGGGCCAGTCGCCGGGCTCGACGCCGCCGGCCAGGGTCCAGGGCCCGGCCGTGTTGTAGTCGGGATGCCACTTGAGCGTCCAGAGTTCCTTGAGGCCGACCTTCCGCACCGACCCATCGAAGAACAGGACGTTCACCCCGCCGTCGTGGCGATTGATGCACGACTGCCAACTGTTCCTGGCGTAGTCGCCCATCGGGATCGCATCGGACTCGGGCGGAGCATCGTCGCGGCCCCCATCGCCTTTGGGCTGCGTCCATACCCATGTGCTGTCCAACATGACAGGGATGCGGGCTTGGCCGCGAACGTCGACGATGCGCCCTGCCTTTCCTGTGGTCATACCTATCTGACTTGCGCTGAGCCCACCATTGGTGCCGTAGCTGCCGTGCGGGGATGGCACCTCTGGTGGGTAAATTGGGCCCCAGGCCAGGAAGGTACCGCCATGGCCAGTGCCTGTCTCACCCTGCGGACCCTGGTCCCCACGGCTCGCCTCGTTCACTAGCTTGCCGGCCATTGGACAGAAGCGCATGTCCCGCGACCGATTCCCCAGGGCCGGCAGATCGCCCTGGAGGGACCAGGCTTTGTGAATATTGCCGGTATTGTCCCACTTTCGCAGGCTTGCGTCGTCCTCGCTGGCGCCGGCTGCCACACGCACGCCCCACTGCTTCAAGTGGGCCTGGCAGACCACAGCCCGCGCCTGTCTCCGCGCCCGCTGCAACGCCGGGACCAGGATCGCCATCAGCAGCGCGATCACCGCAATGACCACCAGCAGTTCGATCAGTGTGAAGGCCCGCTCGTTTTCGCTTCGTCTTCTCGCATTCATGGCTTCGGCACTCTCTGTGCTCGACAAGGAGTTTTCATACCGTTGCCGGTGCTCGGCGGCCGTCGCTGTTCGACATCTATTATCGCATTTCCGCCTTCGGCGTCAAGCGCAAAACCCGCCATGGTCTTGGGCGCATCGAAGTGAGGTGAGTGTTGCGCCTTTGCCGCGTGGGCCTGTTGTGCTATACTGTGCCTCCGCACCGGCGGTGCCGGGCTGCGAGGAGCGTTGGACGACACGAACATACCAACCTGTACAGTGAGGTAGTCGAGCATGGCACAGAGGTTTGACGTTGTGGTGATCGGGGCCGGTCCCGGCGGCGCCAGGGCCGCCAGACGCTGCGCCCAGCGAGGGGCATCGGTGGCCCTCGTCGAGAAGGAGTTCATCGGAGGCACCTGCCTGAACTGGGGCTGCATCCCGTCCAAGACCCTGCTGGCCTCGGCCCACCTGCTGATGCGGGCCCGAAGCGCGTCGGAGATGGGCATCGACATCCCGTCGGCCACACCCAACTGGCCCAAAATCCAGCAGCGTCGCGAGAACATCATCGTGGGCCTGCGCAAGGGCATGCAGGGTGGGATGAAGTCCGGCAAGATCGCCTACCTCGAAGGGACCGCTGTCGTCCATTCGCCGACGAAGGTCACGGTGGAAGCTAACGGGCAGAAGGCCGAGATCGAAACGAGCAAGCTGATCCTGGCGACCGGCTCCGACTCGATCCAGATTCCCAGCATTCCGTTCGACGGCAAGGTCATCATCAGCAGTACAGAGGCGCTGTCGCTGCCGGAAATCCCGAAGTCAATGGTCATCGTCGGGGGCGGCGTGATCGGCTGCGAGTTGGGCTGCGTGTATGCCGCGATGGGAACGAAGGTCACGATTGTCGAGGCGCTCGATAGTCTGCTGCCCATGCTCGACTCGTGGGCGAGCCGGCTGGTCGAACGCGAGTTCAAGAACCTCGGCATCGAGGCGCTGACCGGGCAGAAGGTCACGGGCGTGGACAAGGGCGCATCATCGGCCAAAGTCAATCTCGACGACGGGCAGTCCATCGAGGCCGAGCGCGTGCTCGTGGCCGTCGGGCGGCGGGCCGCAGTGGACAAGGCCATCGTCTCTGCCCTGGGCCTCGAGATGAACGGCCCGGCCATCAAGGTCAACAAGCGGATGGAGACGAACGTGCCGGGCGTCTACGCGGTCGGTGACGCCGTCGGGACCACCTACCTGGCGCACGGCGCAACGGCTGAGGCGGAGGTTGCTGCGGCCAACGCCACCGGCAGCAGCGAGGAAATGCTCGATTACGACCTGATCCCGCGCGTGATCTTCACCTTCCCTGAGGTCGCATCGGTGGGCAAGACTGAAGCGACCTGCCAGGCTGAAGGGATGGACATCTCCATTGGCAAAGGCTTCTACAAGGCCAACGGACGAAGCGTCGCCGAGAACGACACGAACGGCCAGATCCACGCCGTTCGCGACAACGCGATCAACGAGATCGTTGGTGTTACGATCGTCGGGCCGCTGGCGACCGAGTTCGTGGCATTCGCCCGAACGCTGATCGGCACGTGCGAACCGATCCGCCAGATCACGTTCCCGCATCCGACGATCTCCGAGACGCTCGAAGACGCCGTCCACGAGGCCTTGGGCGAGTTGCTCCTGGAATAGGATTGAGGAGAGCCTGAGGGTGACACGTGATGTCGTAATCGAGCGCAAGACCTCTGAGTCGCTGGATATCCGTGACTTGGGGCTGGCCGACTATCGCGATGTTCTGTCGCTCCAGCAGCAGCTGAACCAGCAGCGACAGTCCGGCCGGATCGGGGATACGGTGCTGATCGTCGAGCATCCGCCTGTCATCACACTGGGAGCGCGCAGGAGCGCCAACAAGCTGCTGATCGAGCCCGACGAACTGACGCGGCGGGGAATCGACGTCGTCGAGATTCGTCGCGGCGGCGGCGCCACCGCCCACAATCCGGGCCAACTGGTGTTCTATCCGATCCTGCACCTGCAACACCTCGGACTGGGCGCGTCCGAGTATGTCCGGACGCTCGAAGCGATCGGTATCGACCTGCTCGCCTGGGCGGGTGTCACCGCAGAACGGCGCAAGGGCTTGCCAGGCCTCTGGACCGGCGGCAGGAAGATCGCCTCAATCGGCGTGCGCGTCAGCCGATTCGTGACGCATCACGGCATGGCCATCAACGTCTGCAACGATCTGAGCATCTTCGATGCGATGGTCCCCTGCGGTCTCGACGGCATCGAGATGACCTCCGTCGAGAAGGAAACAGGCCGGCCCTGCGACATCGGTTCGCTCAAGACGCAACTGGCGCCACTGCTACGGGAACACCTGGGGGAGCCACGACGATGACCGCCAACGCCAAACGCCTGCCCCCCTGGCTGCGAAGGCCCTGGCCGGCCAGCCAAAGCTTTCGGCACACCGAGCAGACGCTCGAGTCGCTGCACATCGAGACGATTTGCAGCCATGCGAATTGCCCGAACAAGGGCGAATGCTGGGGCCGGGGCACGGCGACCGTCCTGATTCTCGGCAATGTCTGCACGCGCAACTGCAAGTTCTGTTCGGTGGGCACAGGCAAGCCGGAGCCGCCTGACCCCACTGAACCGGCACGGCTGGCGCGGATGGTCCAGCAGATGGGTTTGAAGTACCTCGTGATGACCAGCGTCAACCGCGACGATCTGCCCGACGGGGGCGCCGGGCACTTCCGCGACTGCATCATGGAGGTCCGAAAACAGTGCCCTTCTGTGCGGTTCGAGATTCTCACGCCGGACTTTCGCGACAACCAGTCCGAGGCCCTCGACATCCTCGCCGAGGCCCTACCATTCGTCTTCGCCCATAACGTCGAGACGGTGCCCTCGCTCTATCCGAAGGCCCGCTCCGGCGGCAATTACCACCTCTCCCTGGAGTTGCTGGAGATGGCCGGCCGGCGCTATTCGGAAGTCGCCACGAAATCGTCCCTCATGCTCGGCCTGGGCGAGACCGACGATGAGGTAATACAGGTTTTGTGCGACTTGCGAGCCGTCGGGTGCACGCGCATCACCATCGGACAATACCTCAAGCCCTCCAGGAATTCGCTTGACGTGATCCATTACGTTCGGCCGGAGAAGTTCCAGTGGTGGGCCGCCCAGGCAAGGCAGGTCGGGTTCTCATGGGTGCAGTCGTCCCCCTACGCCCGCAGCAGCTACTTCGCCGAACAGCAGGACGTGCAATCGTCCCCGTCGGGCCGTTAGCATTTCCCTTGGTCGCTTGAGCCATTTACTCACGACATCCGTTTGGCGAAGTTAGCAGGGGCTGCTATGTTTTACGTAGAACTTCTTGATGGTAGGCGCAACTTGTTCGAGCACTTCAGGCAGCATCGGGGGAAAGACAATGAAACGCTCCACGCACCTCACCCGCACGGGTCGGCGCGGTTCTGCGCTGGTCCTGTCCATCCTGTTTGTCGCCGTCCTTTCGGCCATGGCCGTGGCGATGGCGACGGTCTCGGGGGCCAACGTCCAGGTCGCCCACAACCAGAGCCAGAGCGGCCGCGCGCTGGCCAGCGCGCACTCGGGCCTTGAAGTCCTGCGGTACTATCTCCAGGACGTCAGCATCCCGATCGGCAGTCCCTCGAACCGTCTGGCGGCGATCACACAGGAGCTTCAGAATACGCTCGCCGACATGGAGAACATCAGCGTGTCCTATGATGCCGGCACCCTGACGATGACCTTGGAGTCTGTGACGCTCGATCCGGAAGCCGGCCAGAGCTTTGCGGCTGCCATCACGTACGCCAAAGACGCCAACGATGCCTGGGACTACGACGTCCTCAACGTCACAATTACGGGAAACGGCGGCCAGGCGATCAAACGGGTGGGCGTCCACTACAATTGTGAAGAGATCGGCAGCCCGATCTTCGACTATGGCATCGCCACCCGAGGCCCCCTGAGGACCCAGGGCAACGTGGACATCGAGACGTTCAATGAGATGTTTGCCGCCGATATCTATATCGAGAGCCTCAACAGCAATGTGGCCCTTGAGATGATCGGCAAGTCCTCCATCGCCGGCAAGGTGACCATCGGCAACAGCATCGCCAATTTCCTCATCGCGAACAGCAGTTCCATCCTTGGCGAGAAAGGCGATGCGGCTGGAGCGCACGTCAAGGTCGCCGAGCAATTGCTTGACTTCCCCGTGCCGGACCCCTCGGTGTTCGCCGCATACAGCCTCACGCCCTACGACTCGAACATGGGCGATACACTCACCAACATTGAGATTCTGCCCGATACGAACCCCAGCTTCGCAGGGGGAACGACCATCAGCGGCATCCTGTACGTGCACCAACCCAATATCGTCACCTTCCGAGGCAACGCAACGATTACGGGGATCATTGCAGCCGAGGGCAGTCTCGACAACCCGTCGGAACTGAATCACCTCGATTTCAACGGAACCGTGACCAGTTACGACACCTCCAATCTCTCCGAGGAAGACTTCGGGGCACTCACCAAGGAAACCGGAACGTTCATTGTGGCGCCCGGCTTCAGCGTGTCGTTCGGGGGCAATTCCAGTATGATCAACGGGGTCATCGCGGCCAGCGGAGTCGAGTTCTACGGCAACGCCGGCGGGACGATCAACGGCTCGATCATCAACTATTCCGACGTCCAAATGGACCTCCAGGGCAACACGGACCTGATGTTCAACCGTTCCGGACGGGACAAGGTCCCCGCCGGCTTCGCGCCGCAGACAACGCTCGAATTCGTCTCCGACAGCTATCGCGAGTACATCTAAGGACATCGGACGTCCGTGGGCAGCCCCCCGCCCGGACGCTCTATCTGCCGCGTACGTCCACGCTACCGGTCGTTGGCCTGCGGCCTCAGGCCGGTGCGTTGGTGCGTCACGCATCCGCAGACAATCACGGCTGACACCGTCCCACCCGGAATCCATCGGCCGCCGAGGGTGCACTGCACGTTTGTAGGTAGATTCTAGGCGGCCATGGGGCGGTTCTGCCAGAAGCGGTCCCATTCGCCGTTGAGCCAAGTGATCCGCAGGGCCAGCGTCGCCGAAGAACCGGG
>Ga0334890_1004910_pt1 | contig 11816 bp, 16 predicted proteins | sample GraSluR1_MG_3_FD_207220 | JGI IMG/M metagenome (GOLD analysis project Ga0334890, IMG submission 207220) | Sludge microbial communities from methane-producing bioreactor in Wageningen University, Netherlands - Granular Sludge_31_08-R1 | ecosystem: Engineered > Bioreactor > Anaerobic >... | reverse complement strand
ACATCGCCGCAATGGAACTGACGTCCTTGACTATATCTTTCACCGTCGCGGGGACATACAATTTCAATAGCACACACATCGCCGCAATGGAACTGACGCTCTTGATTATATCTTTCACCGTCGCGGGGACATACAATTTCGATAGCGCACACATCGCCGCAATGGAACTGACGTACTTGATTATATCTTTCATCGCCGCGGGGACATACAATTTCAATAGCACACACATCGCCGCAATGGAACTGACGTACCTTTCCATTGTCATGAATAATCCTAGTACAACTATTGCCAGAGCAGATTGGGGCGGCGTGGTGGTGCGCAACGTTGTCTCGCCAAAGATCCATCTTGCATTGGATCAAACCGAGGTTGATGCCGTATTGCTAGGCATTTATGACGGCTTCCCGTCGCGGGTAGCAAATGCTGGTACCCTTAACGTGGCAGGCGATGGCGGGTCAGCAAACGCTACGCCGTCGGGCATTTTACAAGCGCAATGTCCGCCGACGACCGGCAAAGAGGCGGCCTATGAGCTTGTCAACGATTCGTGTGGCGTATCCACCAACCACTACGCCGCGGTAACGATGAACTAGAGGTGTGTCATGCCTTACATAATCGCCACTGAGCGCGCGCTTTTCTGGGCAGTACGTGACGCGGCGCAGGTCATCGAGACAGGGATGACACTGTTGGGCCAAACCACTGTGGCTGGTCTGGAATTAGTCAGCCATGCTGACGAAAACGAATTCCTGCGGGCTGTCGCGGGCCGCGCTGGTCAATATAAGCCGCTGCCAGCTGTGGGCGGATGGGTAGAGGCGGGCGACATCTACGGCTATGGCGGCGGGCTGGTGATTGTACGACAGTCGCATAGTCGGACTGAGCACGCGCCAGAGACTGTGCCTGCGCTATTTTCGGTTTATCGCCCGGATGCGATCGGCGATGCGGCGGTACTAGAATGGGTTGCCAATGAAAAGGTGGAGCGAGGTATACGACGGCGCTTTAAGGCGGTCGTGTATGAGTGTATCCAGGCGCATGTAACACAAGTTGATTGGCCACCCGATGTGACGCCCGCGCTGTGGGGCGTAGTACAACCGCCCGTGACGACACCGGACTGGAAGGTGGGCGTCAAGTATACAGGCGACAACACAGCAGGCGCGGGTAAGGGTGATGTAGTGACGCACAACGGGCGGCGCTATCGCTGCTGGCAAACCCATACCAGTCAAATCGGCTGGGAGCCGCCGAAGGTGCCCGCACTGTGGATTGACTTGGGGCCGATATAGGCAAAGGGAGTGAGATATGGACATCGAACTGGCAGGTAAATCGCAAGACGCGCTGGAGATTATCATCAGCGTATTCGTCCCGACGTTCGTGGCGCTCGTCTCGCTGGCCGTGCTCGCGCTGGCCGGGGCAGGAGCGTGGGCGTCCGTCCAGAAGGTGACGCGGCAGGTGAGACCGCTGGTAGACGAGCCGGACGACTATATCATCGTCACTCTGGACGGTATCGGCGAGTGGGCGCTAAACCGCAAGCTCGATGAGGCGTATATCTCGAAGCTGCTGACGGCCACGGTCGACGCCATCATCGGGCAGCGAGAAGTGGCGCGTGAGGTGGAACTTGGCGACGCAGCGAAATAAGCGCTCTCTGGACGCCATGCTCAAGACCATCGCGCCGTATGTCTGCCCGCGCCAGATCGTGGAGTGGCGCACGGCGGGGCAGTGGCGCTCGGTGTCAAGAGGACGGGGACGAAAGTGAGGAGTTTGCGCAATGCGCCGGATACTGAGTAGCCTCTGTGCGGCGCTACTGCTCGCCGGGTGCTCATTCGTTGTCACCGTGGATGATGCCAGCTACCGTGTCAGCGTCCGCCCGCTGGTGCCGTCGCCGACTGGCACGCCGCTGCCCAGCCTCACGCCGACGGCGACGGTGACGCCTACCGCGACGCTGCCGCCCGCCAGCCCGACGCCGACGCAGGAAGTCGCGCTCCCGACGCCGACGCCCACCACGACGCCGAGGGCCACCCCAGACAAGGGTAACTGCATCGTGAAGCTAGGCGGCACGGCTATCAACGAACGCATTGCGCCGAGCATCAGCGCCGCGCGCACCCCGTCCAGTCCCATCCCGGCGGGCAGTCTGGTAGCGGTGACGGAGTTCACCAGCGCCGAGGGCTATCTCTGGTCGCGCAACGCTTTCGGCTGGTTTGTCGTGCGGCAGGGGACATCCTGGTGGGTGACGTTCACGGCGGAGACGCTAGAATTCTGCATCGAACTGCCCGGCTACCCAAGCGGCGTGCAGCCGCCGAACCCCATCGTCCGCGCGCTGCCGGGCGTGTGGGCCGGGCCAGGCGTGGGGCGGGACGAATTGCTGCGCTTTGGAGCGCAGGTAAAGGCGGCGGGGCAACCCGCCGCTACCGTATACGGAGATTCGTATACCGCCGAACTCCTACTCGCCAACGGCTGGTTCGTCATGCGCCGGGCGGTGAGCGTGCCTGACTGCCCGGACACGGCGCTACCAGCGGAGATTTCGGCAGCCAGCTTCATCGGGAAGGTGATAGCTGCTGAGGGCGTGCGGGCGCAGGTGATCGTCGGCGCGAATGAGTGCGCGTGGCCGTCCGCTGTCTATGCCCGTGACTGGGTGAGGGCGGCGGTACAGACGGCGAAGGCGCGCGGCGTGCGGGCGCTGGCCCCGATTGTCTGGAACCCAGGCGCGCCAGAACTGGACTGGGTGCCCGTGCTGGCCCCGGCCTACCGGGACGCGCCCATCGTCGTCATCTGGGGCGTCAACACCTATCCGGTGCGCGTGGGCACGGGGCTGGCGGTGCGCGACGCTTACACGCAATACACCACGTACCGCTACGAGTTGTATCGTCACCACCTGCGCGGGGTGCCGATTGTGATCACCGAGTACGCGAGGGGCGACGGTTCAGAGCCGCCCGACTTCGCCGACATCCGCGCCTGGTGGGCGCTGGTGCGCTACCAGGTAGAGGCGGCGACGGCGTGGTACATGAGCGGGCCACCGGGCCTGGGGCATTGGATAGCGGCTAACCTCGCCGGACGATTGGCAGACCTGGTCGCTGCGCTACAGTGAGGTAGCCATTGACAACACTCCCTGAGGGGCAGGGCAAGCGGCTGATAGGAGCCGACCGTTACAAGTTCGCCCGCATCTGCATCGAAACGGCGGGCACCTGGCGCGATAAGCGCGCCGCAGTCATCGCGGCGGGTTATGACGAGGCGCTGGCAACCGAGGGCCGCGTCAAGGCAGTACTGAGGGACTGGCCGCGCTTGCAGGCGAGGTGGGGCCGCGATGTCGCCGTGTCGTTTGGCGTGCGCGAATACACGTTCGGCGCGCTGACTGACGAGGCCGGGCCGGACGTGCGCTTGCCCGTGTTCGATGGCGAACCGCACCTGACAGGCGACTGGGTAGTGTGCGGCGACCTGCACCTACCAACCACCGACTTCGCCCTGGCCGAGCGGATGCTGGAGACGGCGCGTGATCTGAACATGCGCCGTCTGCTGATCGTCGGCGACCTGTGCAACTTCGAGGCATTTAGCAAGTTCGAGCACCTTGTGCCGCCGCCGGACTTCGAAACGGAAGTGCGCATAGCCGTGCGCCTGATGGCTCACTTCGCCGGGTGGTTTGAGGAGATGGTGCTCGTGCTCGGCAACCACGAGCATCGCCTGCTGAAGCGCACGAACGGCAACATCAGCGCGACGATGTTGGGCCACATCCTGAATGCGGCGGGCGGCAAGCTGCACGTCTCACCCTACGGCCACGCCATTATCGAAAGCGGCGGGCAGGTGTGGCGCGCAACACATCAGCGCAACTACAGCCGCATCAAGGGCCGCCTGGCTGATCAACTGGCACAGAAGTATCAGAGTAACGTGCTCTCATTCCACCAGCACCACGTAAGCGTCCAGCGCGACTCCTGGAACCGCTACACCATCATAGACGCGGGCGGGCTGCACGACGATAGCAAGATGGCCTACGTCAAGCTGACAGACAGCAACATGCCGGTGATGGCGCGCGGGTTCGTGTTACTGGTGGGTGGGGTGGGGCACCTGTTCACGCCCTACCCAACGCTGACAAACTGGCCCGTGCTGGTAGCTGGGCTGAAGGCGACGCGGACGTAAAAGCACGGAATGCACGCGCTAAATGCACGCGGGGCGGGGCATGAATGCACGCGCGCAAAAAGAAAAGCCCCGCCGGTGAGGGCGGGGCTGGCAGAAAGCGAGTCGCATTGTGCGCAGAAGGAAAATCAGTGGCCATGCTCCCGGCTCTGCTCGTCGTAGATGCGCTGCAAAGTGCGGGCGATGCTCCAGGCTAGGCGGAGATGGTAGGAGCGGGGTTCGCCGGGCCACATGCGGCGGTAGGCGCGGTACAATCTGATGAAGTCTCGCATCAAATCATCCTCCTGTGCGGAAGCCGGGAAAGGCTTCCGAGACACGTTCGCGTATCGAGATCACAATTGCCTCATTCATCTCCCTCTCCCCTCACCACCTAATTTCTCGCGTAGGCGGCGCTCCAGCTCGGCGTTCTGTGCCGCCCAGTCTGCGGCCCCGGCTGCGGCCCAGGCTGCGGCCCCGGCTGCGGCCCCGGCTGCGGCCCCGGCTGCGGCCCAGGCTGCGGCCCCGGCTGCGGCCCAGACTGCGGCCCTGGCTGCGGCCCTGGCTGCGGCCCTGGCTGCGTCCCAGTCTGCGTCCCAGCCTGCGACCCTGGCTGCGTCCCAGTCTGCGTCCCAGCCTGCGACCCTGGCTGCGTCCCAGTCTGCGTCCCAGTCTGCGTCCCAGCCTGCGACCCTGGCTGCGTCCCAGTCTGCGTCCCAGCCTGCGACCCAGGCTGCGGCCCAGGCTGCGGCCAACTCGTCGTCTGTCGCTTGACCGTCTAACCAGGAGCGCTTAACAGTCAACGCGGTAGTTGAGCGACTATCCACCATCAGGTAACGCACGGATTCAGCACACCACAGCGCGAACTCGTGAAGTTCACGGGTGCAGTCTGCGCTCGCCAGGATGTGGCGTTCGCTTGCTGCTGCCTTGTCATCATCTGCCAGGACGATGCCGGAAAGCAACACCAGCCGTACCTGGATCGTTCCGCTTGGTGCACCGCTTGGCGCATATTTCAGTGCATCGAGCGCCCGCGGGCAAGCGTGAAGCCCGCTTCCGCATAACACGACCGGCCCGTCCCAGCGTTCCATGCCGCCCACGGGCGCTGGCTCTGAGCCGTCACGCAGTTTGTTGTCTGCGATAAAGTGCCACATCTCGGTCATCTCCCTCTCCCCTCACTCTTTCGCTGGCTTCCATCCGAACCGCCACTGTTGCCAGCCTCGACCATTGCAGGCCGGGCAGATATGGCCATCCGGCGTGATTCCCCGCCCCAGACATTCCGGGCAATCGCGCTCAAGCCTCTCTTCCAGTCGTGCGCGCACCAGATACAGTCGCCATCCAATCAGTTTCCGCAGCTTAGTCATATCCCTCTCCTCTCTCTTCTCTCACTAGAACCCGTTCCCATTCCGCCGCGCGCCGCGCGCACTGCGCAGCACCGGCATCCACTCGCGCCGCCACTTCCAGCGCTCCAGCCCGTTCTCGTCGAGACACTCACCCGCCCGCGCCCAGCCGTCGCCAGCCGGGTAGCAGTAGCGGTCGGTGATGGCCTCTTCCACCAAGTGCCCGGCGTGAGTGCCAGGGTACACGGCAAGCACGATCCCCGCACTGGTGTAGAGGCGGTGCGGAGCGTCCGGGTCGAGCGCCCAGACTTCGCCGTTGCTCAGGTAACGAAACTCTGCGTTCATTGCTACCTCCGTAAAAGTAATGCCCTTCCCGTTAGCTATCGAACAGCGTCGGCCACAGGTCCATTATATAGACGTGAATAGCCCGCTGGCGAGTATTGTTTGGGTGAAGCGTGTTGACGCGCTTAAATCCCATCGCGGCCCAAAAGTGATTGGCCTCAAGATCTTCCGCGCAGCGGAGCTTAATTGCCCGACAGTTCGTAGCCACAGCACGGGCTATCACTTCCTCGACCGCGGCGCGCCCGTGCCCAGATTCGCGAAAGTCGTAATCAATCACCGCTTGCGCGATTGTCAGCAAGCCGACCGGAGTGGGCGCGCCATGCAGCACGTATCCGGTCTTCCTCCCGCGCTGGTCACGCTGGATAACATAGCGCCCCTTTGCCAGATAGCGCGCCTCTACCGTTGGCGCGGGGATGAAGCCGAGCGCGTCGGTATTCGCAGCCATCAGACCTGTGATAAAGCTCAGGTCATCAGTTGGCAATACGATTGTTAATGCCATCGTGCTTTCTCCTGTTTATGTAAGCGCCCGCCGCCGCGTTGACGGCGGGCTGTTGGACAGGGCGATCACTTCTTCGCGGGCTTGCGGGCGGCCTCGTCGGGCACTTCCTGTGCCTTCGCCAGCGCGCGGGCCTCAACCGCCGCCTTCGCCGCGTCCAGGCCGCCCGGCATGGGGTCTGTCCAGTCTGCCAAACCGCAGGACTTGAGGCACGAGTTGGACAGGTGCGCGCGTGGTGCGTCCGCCAGGTCGGGGCGCAACTCACGGGCGTACTCGATCAGCGCGTCCACTTCCGATGGCTTGAGAGGCTGCACCTGCTGCTCGTCGTCGGGCGGCTCCGGCGGCGCTTGCACCGGGCCGGTCTGAATGCGGCGCGACTGGTCGGCGACTGGAAACGCCTGCTTATACCAGCGTGCAAACATGGTTTTTGCAGCATCCTCGCTGTCTGCCTTGAGGCGGGGCGCAGCCAGCAGATACCCGCCACAACCAAATGACCGCGCGCAGCGCTTCAGCAGGTCAGTAGCCGCCGCCTTCGTCGCATTGTCGTCCAGGGGCAGCACGCGGGGCGGATCAAGCCTTACCCGCTGCTTCTTCACAGGGTCATATTCTGTAGTTTGCAGCTTGGCCGCATAGGTGCCTACGTTGGCACGAGATACGCCACAGATGGTCAACTCGCCGAACACGTTGACTACGGCGGGCGCGTCAGGTTGTTCCAGGATGATCGTCTCTTTGATAGACAACTCCCATGCCGGATCAACGTCATTCAGGCGAGTGATCAGGGGCAGCTCAGTGATATACACCAGATATTCCCCATGTCCGCCCTCGCGAAACTCATGCTCCGGCAATGAGAACGGGGCCGCCAACTGCCTGATCTGCTCTTTGCTGAGCTTCTCACTCATCTCCCTCTCCCTCCTCTACCGGGACGCCATTCGCGCCCCACTGCGGCCCGCGCCTCACCCACAGCGCAGGCTTGCCATTGTAATCGGTGACGCTCAGCGAGACACGCCCGCCGCCCATGCGCGCCCGGAACATCGTGCTCACGTTTTTGCGCGCGCGTCTGGCGGCTTGCTGCGAGTCGAACGGATAGATGAGCGCCTTGCGCGCCGGCGTGCGCTCTAGCCGCAGCGCGATGTCTCGAAACAGCGCCGTCGTTTCGGTAACGCGGTGCTCCGGCCACATAGTCGCTGACACTTCCAGCGGTTCCATCCATGCCCGTCTCTCGATGCTCACGATGCACCCCCTGCGACTGCGGTATCCCGCTCCAGCCCATACGTGCGCACCAGCGCCCTGAGGCGCGGATTCTCTTCGCCCTCGACGGCCAGGTTGATCAGCACGTCGAGCTTCTGCATCAGCGTCTTTCCGGCGAACAGGTGCCGGAAGAACATCCACCGCTCGGCGGCCTCGTCCAGCTTACCGCGCACGTCATTCAGCCCGGCACGGTAGTCAATGCCATCGTCGGCAGGCCGCACCACAACGGGCGCGGGGGCGGGAACGGGCGCGGGGTGGGCGCTCATGCTGAGGCCCCACTCATGCGCGTACTCGTCACAAAGCATGTCATAGGTGTTCATCTCTCAACCCCTTCCAGGTTGGCCCTGCGCAGGTTGGCCCTGCGCAGGTTGGCCCCGTAGAGGTTGGCCCCGTCCAGGTCGGCCCCTTGCAGGTTGGCCCCTTCCAGGTTGGCCCCGTAGAGGTTGGCCCCGTCCAGGTCGGCCCTGCGCAGGTCAACTCCTTCCAGATTGGCCCCGTCCAGGTCGGCCCCTTCCAGGTTGGCCCCTTGCAGGTTGGCCCCTTCCAGGTTGGCCCTGCGCAGGTCGGCCCCTTCCAGGGTGGCCCCTTGCAGGTTGGCCCCTTGCAGGTTGGCCCTGCGCAGGTTGGCCCCGTAGAGGTTGGCCCCGTCCAGGTCGGCCCCTTGCAGGTTGGCCCCTTCCAGGTTGGCCCCTTCCAGGTCGGCCCTGCGTAGATTGGCCCCTTCCAGGTTGGCCCCTTCCAGGTTGGCCCCTTGCAGGTTGGCCCTGCGTAGGTTGGCCCCGGCACACCATCCCCAGCGGATTATGCGCCAGAAGGCGCGCGGCGTTACCCGGCGCAGCCGCACTTCAGTTGCGCCGAGCTTCTCCTCGTCTTCACAAACCACCCCACGTGCCTCAGCAAACCACAACGACCATATCTCGGGCGCATAGCGCGCATCTAGCTGCCGCATTACATGCAAGCGGCCAGGCCCAGCGGGCTCAGGATGGCGCATCCATGCGCCCCACTTTTCCCCCGGCGCGGGCAGAGAGTAGGGATACTCTACGCCTTCCCACTCTGAGGCCCCGCGCGGATTCAGAAACTTCCACCCTCGTCTAATGGTCATGCCCTCCTCCGTCAGAATGGCGGCAGCGGCGGCTGCGCGTCTGCCGTCTCGCCCGCGCAGTCCGGGCAGGGCAACAGGTCGGGCACCATGAACGCGCCATAGCGCGTCTGGCTCTCGATAACGCCGCTCCCGTTGCAGCGCGGGCAGACGCCGGTGAGAAGCGCGTGCAACTCGTCGGCGTCCATGCCCAGGCCTTCCGGCAGTTCACCGACGAAGCGCGTGTCCCAGTAGCCGCCGTCCCAGTCCCAGGACTGCTCGAAGACAGACGGGACAATGCGCGGATTGCCCGGCCAGACGCGCACGGCCAGCAGCTTGCCGTCCGCGGCGCAGATGGCCGCTTGGCGCTGCTCGCCGTTGAGGATGATGGTGCCGACGCTCACCGTGGCACCGTTCTCTCGTACCCAGTTGCGGATGTCGTTTAGGTTCATGGCGCTCACCTTTCTCTCAAAACCAAGCCTTGCAGATAGTATAACATGACATCGCTGGCGCTGTCAACCAACTCGTTTGACAGTCTGGCGCTATTCGTATATACTGAATGACAGGAGGCAGTTATGAACCGGCAACTTCTACATCTGATCGTGCCAGACGAAATGCACCGCCAGGTGCGGCGACTGGCCCTGCGCCAGAACAAGCCCATTTCGGCGGTTGTGCGCGAGGCGGTGGCGGCGCACCTTGAGCGTGAACTCGGCGTGGAAGTGTCGCCAGTCATGCCTATCGGCGGCTGGCGCGGCGGCGGGAAGGCATGACGCGCCGTGACCGTCTACGTTGACGACGTGGTGGCGTGGCTGCGGGGCCGCGAGTGGCTGGTGCAGTCGGGATTCATGCCGCGCTACCACGCCGTGCTGTGCGACCCGCCGTACTTCTTGGGCAGCATCGTCAAGCGATTCGGCAAGCCTGACAGCGCGCCCGCGCAGTACGGCACCGACGGCGCGTTTCAGCGGGCGTCGCGCGGCTTCATGGGCCAGACATGGGACGGCTTCGAGTCGCCCTGGCATTACCAGGAATGGGTGACCGAGTGGGCCACGCTGCTGCTGTCGTTCGTGTATCCGGGCGCGGTGTTGCTGGCGTTCGGCGGGACGCGCACGTTTCACCGGCTGGCGGCGGGCCTTGAGGACGCCGGGTGGATTATCGCTGATACGATTGCTTGGATCACGGGGCAAGGATTCCCGAAATCGCACAACGGGCGCAACTGGGACGCTGGTGAGCACTGGCACGGGTACGGGACTGCGCTGAAGCCCGCCTGGGAAGGTGTCGTGGTAGCCCGCGCGCCGTGGCGTGGCACCTACGCGGCGCTGGCGCGAGAGTTCGGCACGGGGGCGATCAACGTGGACGGGGGGCGAATTCAGTTCGCCAACAATGAGCCTTACAGCATTGATGAGCGTTGTCGTCCCAACACGCGGGGAACCAAACGAAAACCATCTGTAGTAGACTATGTTCATGAAATAGCCGCGGTGAATGTCTCTCATTTGGGCCGCTGGCCCGCAAATCTCATCCTCGGTTGCGCGTGCTCAGGTGATGAGCACGACGCCGACTGCCCCGTCCGGCTGTTGGGCGAGCAGAGCGGGGAGCGGGACGGCGGCGGCGCTATCGTTGATCCACCTAGCACAAGCGCCCTATTTGGCGGGCACGGACGCCCGTCACGCCCCGCTATGGCCGACTCCGGCACCGCCGCGCGTTTCTTCTTTAAGGCGAAGGCGGCGGCGTGGGAACGGGAAGCGGGGCTGACAACGCGCTCGCACCATCCAACCATGAAGCCCATCGCCCTCACCGAGTACCTGGCCCGCCTCATCTTGCCCCCTACCCTGCTGGAGCCGCGCCGCTTGCTGGTGCCGTTCGCGGGTAGCGGCTCGGAGATGATAGGCGCGCAGCTGGCGGGCTGGGACGTAGTAGATGGCATTGAGCAGTCGGCGGAGTACGCGGACATCGCACGCGCGCGGCTGGCGTGGTGGGGACAGTTCAGCAGCTACGAGCAGGCGCACAGCGCGGCGGGCGCGGACGAACGCGAGGCGGCGGAGCGCGAGCAGGCGCGGGCGCTGGGCGTCGAGCAGCTGGCGCTGTTTGACAGCGGGGACGAGACGTGGTAGACTAGGGAGCGTCTAGGGCAGTGTGGGGTATCTATCGCACACAGCGCGCCCCTTTCATGCGATACCCTGTGCCCTAGACAAGCGCGGCGATAGCATGAAGTGGGCGCGTTGTGTTTTGAGATGAGTGTGACGATCATGCAGCGAGCCTATAAAGTGAAACTGTACCCGACTGACGACCTGCGAACGTCGTTCTATCGTCACGCCGGTTACGCGCGTGTCGCCTACAACTGGGGGCTGGCCTACTGCAAAGCGCAGTACGAGGAAACTGGCAAGTTCCCGGGCTGGATGACGATCAAGAAGGCATGGAACGCCGCCAAGTATGAGGAATACCCGTGGTCAAGCGAGATGTGCCAGCGCCCCGCAGAGGAAGCCATACGCAACCTGGGCAAGGCATTCGACAACTTCTGGCGCGACCGCAAGAAGGAGAACGGACGCAAGGCAAAGTTTCCCACATTCAAGAAGCGGGGATCGCGCCATAGTTTTCGCCTGTATTACCCGAAGGTCGAGCACGGGCGACTGTATCTGCCGGGGCTGGGCTGGGCGAAATATCGCGAGCCGGGCTACGTCCCCCTGGACGATGCGCGCTATGTTAGCGTGACCGTCTCTGAGCAGGGCGGGGACTGGTTCGCCGCCGTGCTGGTCGAGCTGCCCGATACCACGCCCACGCTGGCAACGGGCGCGCCGCTCGGCGTCGACCTGGGCATTAAGGGGCTGGCCGCGCTGTCTGATGGCCGCGTGTTCGCCAACCCCAAGACCCTCGCCAAGCACCAGAAGCGCCTGCGCCGACTGCAGCGCAAACTAGCACGCCAACAGCGGGGCGGGGCAAACCGCGAGAAGACCAAGCGCAAGATCGGGCGCGAACACGCCAAGATCGCCCGCATACGCACCTGGCACACCCACAACGCCAGCGCGGCAATCGTGGGCAGGGGGCAGCCGGACGCCGAGCGCCCCGCCGCCGTCGTCGTGGAAGACCTGAACGTTGCGGGCATGATGAAAAACCATAGTCTCGCGGGCGCTGTTGCGGACGCCAACATGAGCGAGATGAGACGCCAGATTGAGTACAAAGCTGAGTGGGGCGGAACCCAGATGCTAGTAGCTGACCGCTACTACCCGTCCACAAA
>Ga0334890_1004907_pt1 | contig 11827 bp, 7 predicted proteins | sample GraSluR1_MG_3_FD_207220 | JGI IMG/M metagenome (GOLD analysis project Ga0334890, IMG submission 207220) | Sludge microbial communities from methane-producing bioreactor in Wageningen University, Netherlands - Granular Sludge_31_08-R1 | ecosystem: Engineered > Bioreactor > Anaerobic > Unclassified... | reverse complement strand
AGCGCCGAAGTCCCCTTCCCGGACACAGCGGCGACGGTACCCCCTTCCGGCCCTCTGCCCCCCGTCCAGATGGGCAATCGAGCGGCCGGCCCGGAACCGGCCATCCCGCAGCCAATCCCTGCCCCCACTGGCTCGCCCCGCTCTGAGGCTCCTACCTACCTCTATTCGGAGCCTGTCTATCGCAGTCCGGTCACCGCGCAGGGCATGGCCTCTGTCTCCCGCCCCGCGTACTCCCCACCGCAGCCACCCGATTCCATGATTCAGTCGCGCTACCGGGCCATTGAGGAGCCGCCACAGCTCGACTTGGTGACGCTCGTCCTGGCCTTCATTGCGCTCATTGCTGTCATGCTGCTCATCCCTCTGTGGATCGCCGTCTACCAGGCGTGGGCAGGGTGAGGAATGCGCCTACTCAGCGCGCGAATAGTTATCGCCGGGCGGGGTTTCTTATGCAACGCTAATTCGCCGTTCGCCCAATCATCTGGCCTGCGGCTGTTCGATCCTGTATAATTCTAGTTAGCAATCATGCAAACTTCTCGGATCGAGTAAGGCATCTGTCTTCTGGCAAGGGGTACGGTAATGGGCACGTCTGTTATGGGGGCTGGAGGCCTAGAGTGAATAACCGGTCGCGCAATGTTTTCGTGTACATCCTGATTATTGCAGCCATCGCTGCGATAGTCTTTGGAGTACGCGGCAATAGCTCAGACGCGAAGGAGCTGATCGCCAGCGAGCTTGCTCGTGACATTAACGACGGGCTGGTTCGTTCCATCGAGGTCTCAGATGAAGGCGAGATCACGGCTACCTATCGCAACAATGACACGCGGAAGACGCAGCTCAACCCGAACACCGATGACCCGGTTGCTGTGCTGGAATCGCTCGGCGCGTCGCCTGAAATGCTGCAGCAGATTGACTTCGAGTTCACCAAGCCGAGCAACCTGTTCAACTGGATCGGGCTGATCGGGACGTTCCTGCCCCTGTTGCTCATCGGCGGGTTCATCTACCTGATGTTGCGCCAGGCGCAAGGATCGAACAACCAGGCGCTCTCGTTCGGCAAGAGCCGGGCGCGCATGTTCACCGGCGACCAACCCACTGTCACCTTCGAGGACGTGGCCGGCGCCGACGAAGCGAAAGAGGAGCTTCAGGAAGTCGTCGAATTCCTGAAAGACCCGGAGCGGTTCATCCAGCTTGGCGCACGCATCCCTAAGGGCGTGCTGTTGGTGGGCAGCCCTGGCACGGGCAAGACGCTGCTGGCAAAGGCGGTGAGCGGTGAAGCGGGCGTGCCCTTCTTCAGCATCTCTGGCTCCGAGTTTGTCGAGATGTTCGTGGGTGTGGGTGCCAGCCGCGTGCGCGACCTGTTCGATCAGGCCAAGCGCCACAGCCCGTGCATTGTCTTCGTGGACGAGATTGACGCAGTTGGGCGGCATCGCGGCGCGGGGCTGGGCGGCAGCCATGACGAGCGCGAGCAGACGCTCAACCAGATTCTGGTGGAGATGGACGGCTTCGACACGGATACCAACGTGATCATCATGGCCGCCACCAACCGCCCCGACATCCTCGACCCGGCGCTCATGCGCCCAGGGCGTTTCGACCGGCGTGTGGTGCTCGACCGGCCTGACATGCGCGGGCGCGAAGCAATTCTCAAAGTTCACACGCGCGGCAAGCCGCTGGCGTCGGATGTAGACCTGAGCACGCTGGCCAAGTCTACGCCGGGCTTTGTGGGGGCCGACCTGGAGAACCTGGTCAACGAGGCCGCCATCGTCGCCGCACGCAAGAACAAGAAGAGCATCAGTATGCGCGACTTTGAAGAAGCGGTCGAGCGCGTTGTCCTGGGGCCGGAGCGACGCAGCCGCATTATCACGGAGGAAGAGAAGCGGCTGATCGCCTACCACGAGGCCGGGCACGCCGTTGTCTTCCACCTGACTCCCAACTGCGATCCCGTGCGCAAGGTGACCATCGTCGCGCGCGGCATGGCTGGCGGCGTCACCTGGGTGATGCCGGAGAACGACTCCATGCTGGGCACCACCCAACGTTACATTGATCAGATCACCGGGGCGCTGGGCGGGCGTGCCGCTGAGGATATTGTCTTCGGCGACATCACCAACGGGGCGTCGAGCGATCTGGAAAACGTGACGCGCATCGCGCGCACCATGGTGACGCGCTGGGGCATGAGCCGCAAACTCGGCCCGCGCGTCTTCGGGCAGAAGGAAGAGCTTGTCTTCCTGGGGCGCGAGATCGGCGAGCAGCGCGACTACAGCGAGAGCATCGCCGAGCAGATTGACCAGGAAGTGCACGCCATTGTCTCCGAGGCGTATGAGCGGGCGCTGCACGTGCTGCGCGCGCACCGTGACAAGCTGGATGCCGTCGCGCAGCGTCTCATCGAGGTGGAGACGATTGGCCGCGAGGAGTTCCTGGCGCTGATGGGCGAGCCGCCGGAGTCAGCAGCGCCCAGCCGTCCCAGCGAGCCAACGCCGTCGAAAGCAACCGGCGAGCCGATGGGAGAGGAGGCGGACAGCGACATGCCGCCCGCTCCACTGGGGACGGCCCCCTCCCCTGCCTGATCAACGACCAGCAAGCTGAGAACCAAAAGCCCCGCCCGGCGGGGCTTCTTTATTGCGCCTGCCGTCGGGTGCGTGCAAAACCTGTCAGGCGGTAGGGGCGCTGCTCTTCTGCGCCCTGAAGGGCGTATTGCAATACGCCCCTACGGGACCTCACCTCGCTGGGTGTCAAGCGAGTCACTGGCAACCTTTGCACACACCCCTGCCGTCCGGCATTTCCCACCAGGACGGACTGCGTGTACAATGCAGAGCACCTTCCCCATCCGTGAGCACCTGGTGTGGTACCTGCGCGGAGACCCCGATGAACGAGAGCACCTCCTCACCCTGGCTGGATTTGCATCACCGTGCTACCGTTGTTGACATTCACGCCCACCCCGCCCTGAAAAGCGCCCTGTTCCACAAGAACCTGCTGCGGCGCGACAAGAGGATCCAGGCCTTCTTCTGGCCGCTCAACGTGCGCACGAACTTCCCGGCGTTGCAGGCTGGCGGGGTGGATGTGCTGCTCTCGGCCATCTACGCGCCAGAGAGGCGGTTGATCGAGGACTTGCCGCTGATCAAGCTGCTGCGCCTGGTTCCCTGGTCGTTTGTGCGGCGCACGTGGAAGGACTTGATGGAGCCGCCCTATGCACAGGTGACGCACCACCTGCTCGACGATCTGGAGCAGCGTTTGGCCGCTTACAGCCAGCAAGCCCAGAAGACACCCGGACAGCGCCCTGTCGTCCTGGCCCGTTCCAGCGCAGAGCTTGAGCACATCCTGAGCCAGGGGCCGGGCGGTCCCATCGCCTTCGTGCACACGTTGGAAGGGGGGCACTGCCTGGAAAGTGCGACGGGGAGCGAGCAAGAAATCATCGCCCACCTGGAGCGGTTCTTTGAGCGGGGCTGCGCCGCGCTCACGTTGGTGCACTTCTATCCTAATGCCCTGGGCATGACAGTGTTTCCGTACCCGCAGTACATCCTGCCCCTGCTACCCCGGCGGCGTCTGGATCGCCTGATGGACGACATTGACCTGACGCGCGGCCTGACGCCAGCAGGCCGCAGTGTGGTGCAGCGCATGACTGAGTTGGGGATGCTCATTGACATCAGCCATTGCACCCCACCCGCCCGCCGCGACGTGTACGAGATCGTCGGGCACAGCGGCAAAGGCTCGCTGGTCATGGCCTCGCATGTCGGCGCGTACTCGCTGCACCCCAACCCCTACAACCTCGAAGACTGGGAGATTCGCTGGATCGCCAATCACGGCGGCGTGGTCGGCGTCATCCTCATGAACTACTGGCTGGTTCCCTACCGCACCGACCTGGGGCTGGACTGTGTGGCGCGTACCATCGGGCAGTTCGTCGCCGCAGCAGGCGGCTCGACGGAGCACATCGCCATCGGCAGCGACTTCGACGGGTTCACCGACCCGCCCGACGATCTCAAGGATGCCTCCGAGCTGCCGCGCCTGACCGAGCGCCTGCTGGCCGAGCACGACTCTCCCTCGCGCCGCCGGTACACGAACCAGGACATCGAGAACATTCTGGGGGGCAACGCCCTGCGGATGCTGCGCGAGGGCTGGGGCAGGCAGAGTCTCGCCTAGAGCGTTTTATGCACTTCTCAACCTCTATCCCCCGGCCCCTTTCCCCGCAAGCAGGGAAAGGGGAGAGCCGTCTGCCAGATCATCCCCCCTCTAGCTTGGCTGGAGGGGGGATTGAGAGGGGAGGCTTCCCCTAGCGACAGGTTGTTCGTGCCTCCGGTGCTCACTGTGCCCTGCCGCAGGAGCGGACGAGAGCGACACAGCTACTCATCCGGCCCCTTCCTGCTGCTCGCGGGCCTCCAATTCCATGCGCGCCAGTTCGCGCCGCAGAATCTTGCCGACGGTCGTGCGCGGCAGTTCGTCCACGAAGGCGAAACGGGTCGGCACTTCATAGCGGGCCAGCTTCTCGCTGGCGAAGGCGATCAGTTCCTTGTCCGTCACGGTCTGCCCCTGCTTGACGACGACCCAGGCTTTCAGGGCTTCCTGGCCCACCTTTTCTGGGTCGGGGTGGGGAATGGCCGCCACACCTACCTCTTGCACGGCGGGATGCTCCATCAGCACGTCTTCGACCAGGCGCGGGTACACATTGAAGCCGCCGATCAGCGCCATGTCCTTTTTGCGGTCTACGATATAGAAGTAGCCGTCCTCGTCCATGCGCGCGATGTCGCCCGTGTAGAGCCAGAGCTTCCCGTCAGCGTCGGGGCGTAGCGCGTTGGCCGTCTCGGTGGGCATCCCGTAATAGCCACGCATCAGTTGGGGGCCGCGCATGATCAGCTCGCCCACCTCCCCCACCGGCACGTCGGCGACGCCTTCATCCAGGTCAACGATGCGCATCTCCATGTCGGGCAGCGGCAGGCCAATGGAGCCGGTGCGATTCTCGCCGCGCACCGGGTTCACATGGGAGGCAGTGGGCGCTTCGCTCATGCCGAACCCTTCAAGGAGCACGCCTCCAGAGAGTTCCTCGAAGCGCCGCTTGGTCGCGGGAGGCAGCGGAGCCGATCCGCTGACGCAGGCGTAGATGGACGATAGATCGTACTTGCCAGCGACGATCCCTGGGTGGCGGTTGATCGCGTTGTAAAGGGCGGGCACGCCCATAAACAGGGTCGGGCGGTAGCGGTCAATCTTCTGCACCACATCGGTGATGTCGCGCGGGTTGGGCACCATGATCATCGCGGCTCCCAGCGACACGGCGAAGCTCATCACCGCCACCATGCCAAACACGTGAAACAGCGGGATGGCCGCCAGGAAGCTCTCCTGCACGCCCTCGCGAGCCAGCCATGCCCGGCATTGCACCGTGTTGGCGGCCAGCGCGCTATGGGTGGACATCGCCGCCTTTGGAATTCCCGTCGTGCCACCAGTGTATTGGAAGATGGCAGTGTCGTCGCCCTGCACGTCCACGTCGGGCCGCCGGCCCGCGTAGCGAGCCAGCAGGTCTTGCAGCCAGTGGTCTTCCGGGCGCTTGGCGATGCGGTGCCCCTCTTTCTTCTCTTTGGCCAGGGTGAACAGGGCGCGCGCGGAGGGCGGCAGATACTCCTTGATGCCGGTGGCAATCACCTGCTGGACTTTCGTCTGCGCCTGAATCTTCTTCACATTCTCGTAAAACAGGGTCAGTGTGATGGCGAAGGTCGCGCCGCTGTCAACAATCTGTTCAGCCATTTTGGCGGGGGGGAACGTGGGGTTGACCGCCACCACAACACCGCCCGCTTTGAGCGTGGCGTAGAAAGCCAGCACGAACTGCGTGCAGTTGGGCAGGATCAGGGCCACACGGTCGCCCTTCTTCAGCCCCAGATCACCCAGGGCTACGGCCAGCGCATCGGCGAGATCGTTCAGCGTGCCGTAGGACATGCGGCTGGCGACATGCCCCACTAAGGGCAGGTGCGCAGCGGTGATGATCGCCGTCGCTCCGGGGTCGGCGGCGGCAGCGTCGGCCAGGTATTGGTGTAGCGGGTGCCTGGGATATGGTGCTAAACTGTGCGGAACACCCGGATCGTAGTGTTGGAGCCAGGGCTTGTCCTGGTAGGTGACCATGTGCTGCACCTCCCTGCTGCTGGTCTAGGCCTGTTTTGGCGGCGGGCGGGGTGTGGGAGCGGGCCTGAGCTAATCTCTCCATTATCATAACATAGCCATTCTAATGGAAGTCTGTAGCTGTCACAATCTTGTCTCAAAGAGGGTGCGACTCTGGACTGGGGGCGGGATTCTCTGAACCGCAGAGGCGCAGAGGGGACAGAGGAGAACATTGAGAAGAACCATGAAGACTCTTTGCTTTTCTCCGCGCCCTCTGCGTCTCGGCGGTGATGCTCTATCCCAAAACCCGAACACGCCCCTCAAAGATACCGCTGGCCGCTGGTCGTCGGGCACCTGCTGACCGAAGCGATATGACTCACCGGCAACTTCCTCTCTTCCCTAGTGATATCGAGCACGGGCTGACACCTCACAGCCGCCTGGCGGACGCTCACATACCCTTTCTGGCGCACCTGCGCCGAGAGGGGCGCAGCGAGCACACGATCACCGCGTTCTCGTCTGACCTGCGCCTGGTCGAGGAGTTCTTCGGCGAGGACTTCGCCCTTAAGAACTTCACCACGAGCAAGCTCAACCACTTCCTGGAATGGCTGGAGCATGGCCGGGGCGTGCCGTGCAGCCGCAAGAGCTACGCGCGCCGGGTGACCACACTCAAGGTGTTCTTCAAGTTCCTGAAGGCCGAGCGCGTACTCCGCCACAATCCAGCCGACGCCCTGCTGCAACGGTCGGGCGCAGCGCCGCTGCAAACCGTGCTCTCCGAACCGGAGATCGAGCGCCTGCTGAGCCACACGGCGAGCCTGCGCGCAGCCGAATCGCCCGACGCCCGCCCTGATCTGCTCGTGCGGCTGCTGCTGGACACGGGCATCAAGAAAAGCGAGTGTATGCGCCTGAAGCCGGACGACATCATCAGGGACAACCCGCGCCGCCCCTATCTGATGGTACGCCACCGCAGCCCGAAGAACGTGTACCGCGAGCGCAAGATTCCTCTGGACCCCGACTGGCTGGCAGTGCTGGACGAATATCTGGCGCAGTACCAACCGGGAACGTTCATTTTCGAGTGCACGGCGCGCAACCTGGAGTACGTCCTGCACGATGTGGCACTGGCCGCAGGCGTCGGCGCGCGTGTCTCATTCGAGATACTGCGCTGGACGAGCGCCGTGCGCGATCATCAGCGCGGCGTGGACTCCGACACCATCCGCGAGAAGATGGGCCTCAGCCGCATAAGCTGGCGCGAGACCAGCCAGAAGATCGCTCAGCTTGCCGCCAGGGGTGAAGAAGGCTGATCGCCTAATCGCCCCGCTCATTTCCAGACGCGGCACAGCAAGCCCTTCAGGTAGGCTCCCTCCGGGAAGGTGAGCGCGACCGGATGATCGGACGCCTGGGCCAGCCAACGCACGATCTGCGCGTCGCAGCGCGCGTCTACCGCCGCCGCGAACACAATCTTCTGGAACAGGTCGCTGCTGATCGCGCCGGAGCACGAGAACGTCGCCAGCACCCCGCCCTGTCGCAGAAGCTGGAAGGCCAGCAGGTTGATGTCCTTGTAGCCGCGCGCCGCGCTCTCGACCTGGCGTGCTGAGTGTGCGAACTTCGGCGGGTCGAGGATGATCATGTCAAACTGACGGCCCTGCTCGCGCCAGTAGCGCAGCACGGAGAAGACATCCCCCTCCACGAAATCGTCGTCGTCGAGCGCGTAGCCGTTCAGGGCGATGTTGCGCCGTGCCAGCTTGAGCGCCTCGGCTGAGGTGTCCACATTGACCACGCGCCGGGCCAGGCCGCCCAGCGCGTAGACGGCGAAGCCGCCGGTGTAGGAGAAGGCGTTGAGCACCTCGCGCTCCGCCGCCTGCTCGTCCCAGCGGAACCAGTCGCCGATGATCTCGCGGTTCTCGCGCTGGTCGAGGTAGAAGCCCGTCTTGTGTCCTGCGCGCACGTCCACCAGAAAGCGCCGCCCATTCTCGTCAATCTCGATGGTTTCGGGCGGCGGGCTGCCCGCCAGCAGCCCAGTGCTGGGGGCCAACCCCTCCTTGCTGCGCACGTCTACATCGCTGCGCTCGTAGATGCCTGCTGGCTGCAACAGCTCCTCCAGCAGCCCGGCGAGCATTTGTTTGCGCACCTCAATGCCCAGCGTCAGCGCCTGGACCACCAGCCACGCGCCGTAGCGATCCACGACCAGGCCGGGCAGCCCGTCGTTCTCGGCGTTGACCAGGCGGTACGCTGCCGGGGTGCCCTGCGTGGCGATGCGGTTCTGCGGCTGCCGGGCGGCGATGGCGCGGCGCAGCCGTTCGCGCCAGAACGCTTCGTCTATGGGCTGGTCCTCGTCCCACGACAGCAGGCGCACGCAGATGGCTGACTGGCTGTTCCAGTAGCCGCGCGCCAGGAATTCGCCGCGCTCGCCCCGCACGACGACGAGATCGCCATCGGCGGGGTCGCCGCTGACGGTCTTGATGGCTCCAGAGAAGACCCAGGGGTGGCGGCGCAGCACCGCCTTCTGCCGCTCCTCGCGGATGACGACCGCCGGCTCAGTCACGCGCGCCCCCGATCATGGCCAGCAGGCCCGCCTCGTCCAGCAGGGGGATGCCTAGCTCCTGCGCCTTCGTCAGCTTGCTGCCCGGCTCCTCGCCCACGACGACGAAGGATGTCTTCTTGCTGACGCTGCCGACCACCTTGCCGCCATGCTGCTCGATCAGCGCCGCCGCCTCGTTGCGTTTGAGCGTCGGCAGCGTGCCGGTCAGCACAAAAGTCAGCCCCGCCAGCCGGTCTGAGGCGCGCGGTGGCGGAGCGGCTTCCTCCGCCAGGCGCACACCCGCCCGGCGCAGCTTGTCAATCAGGGCGCGGTTGCGCGGGTTGGCGAACCATTCGACGACCGCACCGGCTGTGTGCGGGCCAATCCCTTCGATGGTCTGCAACTCCTCTTCGCTGGCGGCAGCCAGGGCGTCCATGCTGTGGAAGTGCCGGGCTAGCACGTCGGCGACTGTGCTGCCCACGCCGCGTATGCCCAACGAGCCGATCAACACGGCCAGCGGGCGCTGCTTGGCCGCCTCGATGCTGCTCAGCAGGTTTTGCACTTTCTTGTCGGCGAATCCCTCCAGCGTCAGCAGATCTTCTGCCGTCAACGTGAAGAGATCGGCCTCGTCGGCGATCAACCCTTGCTCCAACAGCAGGCGCACGCTGCGCTCGCCCAGCCCCACGATGTCCATCGCGCCCCGCGACACAAAGTACTCGATATTGCGCGCGACTCGCTCCGGGCAGGCGGGATTCGTGCAGTAGTAAGCGACCTCGCCCTCGTCCCGCGCCACCGGCGATGCACAGACCGGGCAGGTCTGCGGGCGCTTGACGGGGCGCTCCGCCCCGGTCCGCGCCGCGATCACTGGCCCGACGACATAGGGGATCACTTCCCCTGAACGCTTGACGATCACCGTATCGCCGATGCGAATGTCCTTGTCGGCGATCAGGTCGTAGTTGTGCAGGCTGGCCTGGCGCACCGTGACGCCGCTGACAAACACCGGCTCAAGCAGGGCGGTCGGGGTGAGCACGCCCGTGCGCCCGACGTTGGCTGTCACGTCCAGCAGGCGGGTAGTCGCCTCTTCCGCCGGGAACTTATAAGCCACCGCGCCGCGCGGGTCCTTGCCCACGACGCCGAGATCGCGGTAGGTGGCCAGGTCATCCACCTTGATGACCAGGCCATCCATTTCGTAGGGCAGCGAGTGGCGGCGCACCTCAAACGCCTGCAGGTAGCCGATCAGTTCGTCCAGGGAGTCGAAGCGGCGGATCACGTCACGGGCGGTGAGGAAGCCCAGTTCGTGCAGGTAGTGCAGCGTCTCCCACTGCGTGGCAGGACCATGCCCGTCCGCGTCCACGATCCCGTAGCAGTATGCAGTGAGCGGGCGCTGCGCCGTCACGCGGGCATCCTTCTGCTTCAGCGCGCCCGCTGCGGTGTTGCGCGCGTTGACGAAGGGGGGCAGCCCGTCTTGCGCCAGACGGCGGTTGAGCGCCGCGAAGTCCTCTTTGAGGAACAGCACTTCCCCGCGCACGACCAAGCGGCGCGGCACGGGTAGATCGTTGCCAGAGACGGGGATGCGCAAGGGAATGGTGTGCACGGTGCGCACGTTCGGCGTCACGTCATCGCCAATTTCGCCGTTGCCGCGCGTCGCCCCCTGAACCAGCACACCGTCGCGGTAGGTCAGCACGACGGTCAGCCCGTCGAACTTCGGCTCGACCACGTAGCGGAGCGCGGCATTCTCCGGCAGCAAGCGCCCGATGCGCTCGCGCCAGGCCCGCAGCTCCTCTACGCTGAACACGTTGCCCAGGCTCAGGATCGGCGCCGGGTGGCGCACCTTCGGCAAATCCGCCACCAGGTCGCTGCCCACGCGCTGAGTCGGCGAATCGGGCGTAATCAGTTCCGGGTGCTCGGTCTCCAGCCGCTTCAATTCCTCAAAGAGCCGGTCGTATTCGCCATCGGTAATGATCGGCGCGTTGAGCACGTGGTAACGGTAGTTGTGTTCGTGCAGAGCGCGCCGCAGTTGCTCGGCGCGGGCTTTGAGTTCGCTGTCGCTCACGGATACCTGCCTCATAGCCTATTCAGAGATGACTTCCAGGTAATTGCGCGCCGCCCAGCCATACCGCTGCGGGTCGTCGGGGTCTTCCACCCGCCACCATTCCAGGCCGTCGGCGGTTTGCGGCCCCTCTACGACGACAAAGACCGACTCCTCTGGGGCGACGAAGCGCGGTGTGCTGGCTTCGCCAGTGCCTGGTGCCGAGCGAATATTCAGCCCCGTGACCCCTACCCCAACCACCTTGACCAGCACGCCAATGGTGATGTTGCCAGGGGGTAGCGAAGGGCTGGGGATCGGCGTCGGCAGCGCGATGGTCGGTGTGGGCTGCGCCGGGCGAATCGGCGTCGGCCACAGGCCCTGACTATCTGTTTCGCCCTGCCCTGCCCCGCCCAGGAAGTCCTGGCTGAGCGTTGGCTGCGGGGTGATCACCTGGACGCGCGGCACCTGGTCACCCGGCGTCTTCGGCTCCGCCAGGGCCGAGAAAGCGAGCACGAGTACCAGCGTCACAGCCCCCACGACCGCAACCATGATGATCAGCGACCACCAGGGCAGGTACAACCCGCTGCTGCGCACGTCGCGCCACGCTGCCGGACGGGGGGGCGTCCCCGCAAGTGCCTGTCGCGGCGGAGTCGCCGAGCCGATTCCGGGCGGCGGCGGGGCGCTGCGAGCCTGGCGGCTGTCGCGGCGACGGCGAGCGCGCCGATCATGCGGGCTGCTGGGCGCGGCTGGTGGGTTGGGGCGCGCGCCGAGAGGCTGCAACGGCATGAGCGGGCGGGTTGGTTGGGCCGCGCCGGCGTCTGGCGACGGTCGCCGTTCTCGCTGATCCGGTAGATTGTTCGAGGCACCTGAGGGCTGGCTGTCGGGCGGGCTTCCGCCTGGAGACTGCATGGCTCCGCTCACTTCCTGACCCGTCACAACGCTGTCTGAGCTGTCTGAGTCATGGCGTTAGTATACCACAGCCGAAGGGCGCTACACGTCGCTCTCTTGACAGCCATCCACCGGATGCAGTACGCTTGGCACGCTGCGCCCGCACCTTATCGAGAAATCAGTTAAATATTGAACGAATTGAAGTATACCCGCAACGCTCTAGAAACGAACTTTCGAAGGTGTGCGAGTTCAGATACTGTTCGAACTTGTCGACCAAGTCCGGTAGCTTGGGGATGAGATGATTGTGGGACACTGCACGCCGGGTCAGT
>Ga0334890_1004900_pt1 | contig 11853 bp, 9 predicted proteins | sample GraSluR1_MG_3_FD_207220 | JGI IMG/M metagenome (GOLD analysis project Ga0334890, IMG submission 207220) | Sludge microbial communities from methane-producing bioreactor in Wageningen University, Netherlands - Granular Sludge_31_08-R1 | ecosystem: Engineered > Bioreactor > Anaerobic > Unclassified... | reverse complement strand
GTTTGCCATCTGAATTTAGCCTGGGAATTAAAGCCATCATGCAGGGTGAGGCGGTTGCCCATGCACTCGATCCTGACTTGATCATCATGGAAATCGCCAGATCAGTTGCCCGCCAGGTGTACTTCAACCGCCTGGTGCCCAAAGATATTGCCTTTGAACTTGTGCGAAATTCACGCCGCTTAAACCGTTTTCTCAAAATGCTGCCAGATGTCAGCGAATCGATTCTTAAACAGGTTCAGAACGGTGAGCTTCGCGTTGGCTTAAATGTTCCAGATTTCGACGAGCAACTAAACCGTATTCAAAATATCGCCAACCGCATGACAGCGGGTTTGATCCTGGCCGGAATGATTATTGGCTCATCGATTGCCATGAATGTATCACCCGAATCCTGGAAATATATACCCATCCTGGGGACAATCGGTTTTATTCTGTCGATATTGTTGGGCGGCTTTCTGATCTGGAGTACTTTTTGGGATCTCTGGTCGTCCAGCCGCCGTATCCGTCAAATCAGAAAAAAGAAGCAAAAGATCAATAAAGGCTAGCCTTCTTGTAATTTTGTTCCAGACAATGATTCAAGGATGGCAAGAATGGCAGAATTATCCTGCGCGCCCAGGCCCATTTCAACCATGGCGTTATAAAGCTGGGTGTGAATGGCTGCAGAAGGAAGCGGAACACCAAATTCACGCGCCGAATCCATCACAATATTCATATCTTTAGCCTGCATGGAGCTTTTAAAACCGGGTTGACGATTGCCTTTAAATAAACGGGGAGGTTTTTGATCCAATGTCCAACATTGGGCGGCGCCTCCGCGAATGGCCTCAACCACTTTTTGGGGATCGGCGCCTGCTTTTTGCGAAAAGACCAATAATTCAGCCATGGCTACCATCTGGGCGGCGACCATGATTTGATTGGCGGCTTTGGCAATTTGACCGCTTCCCGAATCGCCAATGTGGGTGATGGTTTTTCCCATGCCTTCAAAGATGGGACGGACGGTTTCAAGCGCGTTGGCAGGTCCCCCGACCATGATGGTTAATGTAGCGTTGCGCGCTCCCACATCACCGCCGCTGACGGGTGCGTCGAGTGATTGAACATTGTGTTCGGCAAGCCTGGCAGCAATGAAACGGGCGGTGGCTGGTTTGATGGTGGAATTATCGACAAAGATTAATCCCGGATGTGCTCCTTCAATAATGCCATCTTTTCCTAAAGCCACCTTTTCGACATCGGGGGAATCGGGGAGGTTGGTGAAAACGACATCGACTTGCCGGGCGACTTCAGCCGGAGATGAGGCTCGCGTCGCTCCAAGTTTCACCAGTTCATCGACAGCCGCCTGGCTGCGGTTGTGAACCATAACCGGAAAACCGGCTTTGAGAATGTTGCTGGCTATTGATTTGCCCATTAGGCCCAGACCGATGTACCCAACTTTCAGCATGACTACCTCCATTTTTAGATCAATTATTTCCTGAATCCTACCATGCTATGCGGGCATTTGACCACCGTGTTAAAATCTAGTTACACCTTTTTTAATGCGGAGATAACCTCATGGAACGAAAAGTGCCCAGCACTGCCTCAGATGAAATTGCCCTATATTTGCAAACGATTTATTCCTTGCTACGATCAACTTCTGAAGTGCAGGTGCGTACCCTGGAAGAAGTGCATGCCGGGATGAACTCTACCCTGCATTTATTAGCCCGTGAAGATGCTCCTGATGTGGGAGCGTTAATTTACAGTTCTCTGCGCCTTCCAGATTGCATGCCGCATGTTCAAACAGTGACACTGGGGCAAAACCAGGCGATTTTTCTGCAGCACGGCTATGGAAATGTGGAACAGTGGCAAAACGTAGATGCCAGGGCACGCAGGCGGCGCTGTTTTTTTGACGGCAAGGGCACGCTAGCCTGCTATATTGCCAGCCGCTCTGACATCGAAGACGTGGTTCCAAGTTTGACTGCATTCCAAATTGAATGGAACAAATTAAATAGTCTGCTGCAACATTGTCCCGATAGCTGGTTTGAAAAAGCAGCCAAACGACATCCACAGCAGTTTGTTGAACTTGCAAAACAGTTGCTTCTAAATCCTGACGACCTGGAAAGACTGCTGGTTATTTGGGGGGAGGGGTTCAGCGAAATGTTAAGAACAATCAAGTCGAAGCGCTGTAACTTGCGCATTCGCTTGTTGAGCGGGTCATTAAGTGATTACTGGCGAGCCACCCGCGCTTGGTGGGAAAACATCGCCCGCCATGTTCCCGATCTGGACAAAAGGCCGGTATATTTTGTATCGAGCAATCCGCACAGCATTGCCAATCTGATCACGGGATTTACAAATTTACACCGCGATGAATTGATTGAATTTATTGAACGGGGTGATCAACCTGATTTAAACGAAGAATGGCAGAAAATTAAAGCCAGTGAAGTGCCATCTGACCCCGGCAATTTCTTGTACTATGTGTTGAAAAAGTATCAACAAACCCCGGCGGGTTCACGATTGGTGGAAGAACAATCCATTCAGGAGTTACAGGCTGGCCTGGTTCGTGTTCCATCCGAACATTCATTTGACATTGAAGCCCAGGTAATCGAACTATCAAAAATGAATGCCAGCGGATTCGATCAGCGTTTGAAACATGATGGTTGGCAATTTTTGAAAAAGAGCGATGCGGTTATTTTGAACATCGATTATCCCCTGGGAGTGGCGGCCTATCATATCCTATTTAAAGTCGCAGAGCATGCCGGCTCGATTCCCGGTGTTTATATCATGGGAAAAGCTGCCTCGCTCAATGGCAAGCGGGGTGATGTACTCATACCAACCGTAGTTTATGATGAACATTCCAAGAATACCTATATGTTCCGAAACGCTTTTGGCGCTGACGACATCATCCCTTATTTAAAATATGGATCGATACTGGATAATCAAAAAGCGGTGACTGTTCTGGGTACCTTCCTGCAAAATTCACGCGTGATGGATGTGATTTATCGTGAAGGATATACCGATATAGAAATGGAAGCCGGGCCTTACCTGTCTGCCATTTATGAAATGTTTCGTCCCAAGCGCCACCCGGTGGATGAAATTGTCAGTCTACATCGTTTGCCATTTGACCTGGGCATTCTGCATTATGCGTCAGACACACCCCTGAGCAAAGGCAAAAATCTGGGGGCAGGCACGTTGTCTTACTTTGGTATGGATTCCACCTACGCCACTTCTATTGCTATTCTGCGCAGGATTTTTGAACTTGAGAAGAAACGGATTGAGAACTGAAAAGATGAGCGCCGTAAAAACGGCGCTCATCTTTTTTTATAAGTTTTTCAATTGTTCTGTGAGTTTTTCGGCAGTCTCCATAAAGGTAGCCAGTTTCTTTCGTTCGTTTTCGACCACGGCAGGGGGAGCTTTTTCGGCGAAGGGACTGGAAAGCAGCCCCTGCAAACGGTTGATCTGGCTTTGTGTTTCTTCCAGTTCTTTCTTCAGGCGGGAAGTTTCAGCAGCGGTATCCACCAGGTCAGCCAGCGGCAAATAGATTTCCACTCCTAAAATAACCAGCGATATTTGCCCCTGGGGTTTTTCATCCAGGCTGGAAACCAGCTGCGTTTGCGATGGATCTAGATGCGCAAGAGCAGTTACAGTATTGATTTGTGATTGCAGCACTTCTAAGCGATCACCCGCCACGATGGTGGCCGGGATTCGTTTGCCGGGTTCAACTTTCTTCTCAGTGCGCAGGTTGCGCAATGAGCGGACAACCTCCATCACCAGTGAGAAATCTGAAATGATTTGGTCATCCTGATTGGTAACCGATTGCGCTTCAGGCCAACGGGCGATGATTAACGCCTCTTCCCAACCGCCTTGCGGCTGTACTTGCGGTGAATGCTCAAGAGCAGCCTGTTTCAGGTGTCCCCATAATTCTTCGGTAATGAAGGGAGTAAACGGATGCAGGAGGCGCAGGCAGGTGTCGAGGGTATGAACCAGTTGCTGCGCGGTGTAGAATGCACGGTCGCCGCCTTCAGCCATTTGAAGCTTGGCAATTTCAACATACCAGTCGGCAAACTCACTCCAGAAGAAATCATAAATTTGGCGTCCGGCTTCCCCATATTGGTAAGTATCGAAGAGGCGCTGCACATCACGCACCAGGGTGTTGAGACGCACCTGAATCCAGCGGTCTGCCAGGCTCCATTGCGGTTCGCTCTGCGCAGATTTGGGAGCCTGCTGAAGGGTGCCAATCACAAAACGGCCGGCGTTCCAAATTTTATTGGCAAAGTTGCGGTTAGCTTCCACTTTTTTGGTGCTCAGGTTCATGTCATTGCCGGGTGTGGAACCCACCAGGAGGGTGAAACGCAGGGCATCGGTGCCCATTTGATCCATCACTTCCAATGGATCAATCACGTTCCCCTTGGTTTTGCTCATTTTTTGACCGTGCTCATCACGAATTAAACCGTGCAGATATACCGTGTCAAAAGGAATTTCCCCGGTAAATTCCAACCCCATCATGATCATGCGCGCCACCCAGAAGAACAGAATATCGTAACCGGTTTCCATCATGGTGGTGGGGTAGAAGTAATTAAGATCGGGGGTTTCATCAGGCCATCCCAGGGTTGAAAATGGCCAAAGCCCGGAAGAGAACCAGGTATCCAGCACATCAGTATCCTGGGTCAGGCGGGTACTGCCGCATTTGGGGCATTGGGTGGGGTCCTCGCGCGAGACAATTACTTCGCCACAATCGGCGCAGTACCACACCGGGATACGGTGTCCCCACCACAATTGACGGCTGATGCACCAATCTTCAATGTTTTCCAGCCAGTTGTAATAGACTTTCGTAAAGCGGTCGGGGATGATTCTGATGCGGCCGTCACGCACGGCGTCTAGGGCTTTTTCAGCAAGAGGCTGGATGCGCACAAACCACTGGGTTGAAACCATTGGCTCGATGATTTCGCCTCCGCGCTGCGAGCGGGGGACGTTGAGTTGGTAAGGTTCTTCTTTGATCACCAACCCGGCAGCGCGCATATCTCCCCATAATTTTTGGCGGCATTCAAAACGATCCAGCCCTTCATACTGGCCGCCCCTATTATTGATCCGGGCGGCTTCATCGAGGATGCTGATCACTTCAAGGTTAAATTTTTGCCCAATGGCATAATCGTTCGGATCATGTCCGGGGGTGATTTTCAAAGCGCCGGTGCCAAATTCGCGATCGACATATTCATCGGCAATTACAGGAATCTCACGCCCTAAAATTGGAACGATCACTTTTCGACCAATCAGATGCTGATAACGTTCATCTTCCGGGTGAACCGCAACAGCGGTATCGCCCAGGATGGTTTCAGGGCGTGTGGTAGCCACCGGGATGTATAGGTCGCTTTCGCCGGCGAGCATGTATTTGAAATAATACAAGAATCCAGGTTCTTGTGAGTATTCCACTTCCAGATCGGAAACGGCAGTGCGCAGACCCGGCGACCAGTTGATCAGGCGGGGGCCGCGGTAGATCAATCCTTTTTCGTATAGGCGCACAAAGGCTTCTCGAACGGCGCGAGAAAGACCGGCGTCGAGGGTGAAGCGTTCACGATCCCAGTCGCACGATGCACCCAGGCGACGAATCTGGCGGGTGATCATGCCGCCGTATTTTTCTTTCCAGGCCCAGGTGCGGCGAACAAATTCATCACGGCCAATTTGTTCTCGGGTCAGGCCTTCACTGGCAAGTGCTTTTTCAACCTGAAGCTGCGTGGCGATGCCGGCATGATCTGAGCCGGGCACCCACAGGGTTGGCGTGCCTTTCATGCGGTTGTAACGAATCATCAAATCTTCCATGGAAACAAACATGGCATGACCCAGGTGCAATCCACCGGTGACATTGGGTGGAGGGATGGATATGACATAGGGTTTCTTGGATGGATCTATTTTGGGTTTGAAATAACCCGCATTTTCCCAATGTTGATAAAGACGTTGTTCAACTGCTGAAAAATCGTATGTTTTTGGCAGGGTTTCTTTTGCCATAGTTATCCTCCACTCTCAATAATTTCAGGGTTAAAAAATAAAAAACCTTTCGTCCATGAGGACGAAAGGTTAACCTTCCGCGGTACCACCTCAGTTCGCCCAGAACCTGGGCACACTTTACTGGAATAGTCCAGATAGCTGTAACAGGCTTACCTGTGCCGGTCTAATCTTCAATGATCTTGAATTTCTTCGGCATTTTGGCTAAACGACTTGGGTCGTGGTTGATCTGGGGAGGCTTTCAGCCGGGGCTCTCCGTTTCTGTCAGCAACCAGTAACTTACTATTTTTAGCTGCATGTTATTATATTATGAGGATTATACAGAGAACAGTCGGTAGTGTCAATTCAAATTTCCATTGTTTTTCGTTCTCGGGGAAAAAACGGGAAAAAAGCGGTAAAATCGGATACCAAACACTTTGGTGCAAACAGTTTCTGATGCAAACAAAAAAGAAAGCGGGCTATGAGTAATTCACCCAAATGGCTGGAATGGGCACAACGGTTGCAGGCGTTATCACAAAGCGGATTGACCTATTCGACCAATCCATTTGAAATCGAACGCTATCACGCCATTAGTGATATTGCGGCAGAAATTTCTGCATGCGGTTGTGATGCTCCATTTGAAGTAATAAAGACTGTTTTTGACCAACAAAGCGGTTATGCCACACCCAAAGTGGATGTGCGCGGAGTGGTTTTCAAGGGAGAAAAAATTCTTTTGGTGAAAGAAGCCGCAGATGGCTTGTGGACACTGCCGGGCGGGTGGGTTGATGTGGATGAACCTCCCAGTGAGGCTGTGGAACGTGAAGTGCGTGAAGAATCAGGGTATATAGTGAAGGCGCGAAAATTGTTAGCAGTCCTGGATCGCCGTCGGCATGGACATCCCGCATATATTTTTCATATCTACCGTATGTATTTTTTGTGTGATTGGATTGGTGGTGAACCTGCAACGAGCATTGAAACACAGGGCGCTGAATACTTCGGCGAAAACGAAATTCCAGAATTATCACTTGCCAGAACCACACCGGAAGTGCTTGCCATTCTTTTTCGACATTTTAATGAACCCGACCGACCGACTGACTTTGATTGATTAGAAGTTTTGGTTTATCTGTAATTGGAGGATCGATGTACATTGCCAGATTGCGATTGTTGGGAATTGCCATAATTATTGTTGTTCTGGCATTTCTGTCGGCATGCCAGCCGGTTGCAGATGCCGCAATTACACCCACCAGCACTACCGTACCCAACAGTAATCCCTTGAAGTTGAATCCCACAGAATCAAATCCTGTTTCGACCCCCAATAAAACCGTTCCGATTACTGTCAATCATGGTGATTTGGACGGCGTGAAAATAAAGATGTGGCACCCGTGGACTGGCGCAACACTTTCAGTCCTAAGAACGCTTGTCGATCAGTTTAACCAGCAAAATGAATGGGGTATTCATGTCATGGAGGCATCGCAGGGCAGCAGTGGAAGCCTTTATTCAACCCTAAAAACATCCATAGATCAAGATGAGGATATTCCCAACCTGATTGTCGCGCCCATAGATCAAGTGCTGGCTTTGCAACAGGATGGATTGCAAGTGGTCAATCTTCATGATTATGTGTATAACAGTCAATGGGGTTTGACCGCTGAAGAGTTGGCGGATATTCCAACGAATTTTTTAAACCAGGATTTTATTGAAGACATTCAACTGGCTTTGCCTGCCCAGCGAAATGCTGCCGTACTTTTTTATAACCAGAGCTGGGCACGGGAATTGGGTTTTCCAAATCCGCCTGAAACGATGGATGATTTTAAGCAACAATCCTGTGCAGCAGCAAAAGCATTAATGCATGATGCTGACAAGCAAAATGATGGGTTGGGGGGATGGATTGTTAACAATGAGGCGCTGACAATTTTGAGTTGGATGAAAGTCTTTGGCGTCAGCAAATTGCCTGATGTGGATATTTCCGATTACCAGTTTCAATCTGCGCCGGCTCGCAACATGTTTAAGTATTTCGGCCAACTTTTTGATGAAGGATGTATTTGGAATAGCCGCAATCCGGAACCCTATGAATATTTTGCCAGGCGCCAGGCTTTGTTCTATTCAGCCACTGTGCAAGATGTGATCATTCAGGCTGAGAAAAACAGGCTTTTACAAATTGATGATGAATGGACTATTTTAGCATACCCGGTTTCAGAAAAAAAACCGGTCGTACTGATGAGCGGTCCTTCTTATGCCATTGCTGAATCAACGCCGGAGCAGCAATTGGCCTGTTGGATTTTTGTGCGTTGGATGCTGAGACCAGATAATCAGACCAGGATTGTAATGAGCAGCGCTTCAATTCCTGTAAGTGCAACAGCCGTCAACCAGTTATCGACTTTTGGTCAAAAATATCCCGCATGGCAGCAGGCAATCAGTTGGATTCCAATTGCGCAATCATCACCGCGAAGTGCTGACTGGCGATTGGCGCGTGGAGTTCTTGAGGATTCTTTCTGGCAATACTTGCAACCTCAACCAACTCCACAAAGCAGGGCAAACCCGTTGCCTGATGTGGATCAGACGATCAAAGAAATTCTGGGAAAAAAAAACCATGAATGATTCAAAAATGAGAGCAACCGTCTACACTGATGGTTCCTGTGAACCCAATCCGGGACCGGGTGGATGGGCAGCCTTGATTCGCTATTCTGACGGCAAGGAAATTAGGCTGAGCGGCGGGGAAAAAAACAGTACGAATAACCGCATGGAATTAACCGCAGCTCTAGAAGCATTGCGTACCATTAAAGAATCAGTGGATGTTGTTATTTACACCGATTCTCAATATTTGCAAAAGGGGATTACAGAATGGCTGCCCGGTTGGAAAATGCGCAACTGGAAACGAAAAGGCGGATCGCTGGCCAACCAGGAATTGTGGATGAGCCTGGATAAAGAAATTTCCCGCCATAACATATTATGGAAATGGGTAAAGGGACATGCCGGTAATGTTGGCAACCAAATTGTTGACCAACTGGCAAGAACAGCCATGGCTAAATACCGCTAATTTGGAAGTTTAAATTGCAATAGCGGGAACTTAAAAAATTTATTCAATGGTCTGTAAAAATTGCAAAGCAATTTCTTGCACTTGCCCATCGGTGTTAATACCGTGCCAGGGGTCGCCAGGTTGAACCAGGTTGGCAACAACAATGTTGGCGCCGTTAAAAATGGCGCTGCGCGCTTCACGCAAATCGACGCCGCCGGCCACAGAAATTAAAACATCATATTTGCTGCGAATCCTGTTAATCTGGCGGTATTGGATCACCTTGCCCTTGGATGATTCTTCATCCCTTCCGCGGTGAATAATGACCACATTCGGAGGCTGCGCCAGGGGCCTGAGAACCTTCATTGGGTCATCCACCGCAATCATATCCACCATGGAAATCATACCAAGCTGGTTGCAAAGTCCAATGAAGATGTCAAGTGTTTCAGTGGGAGCGCCGCCTAAAACAGTGGCAGCTGTGGCGCCAGCCATGTGAGCAATTTGAACCTCGCCGACGGCGCCATCAGCTACTTTTAAATCAGCGACCACATCACCATACCAGTATCGACGAATACCAGAAATTGCCGCCATCCCTTCTCGTTTGATAAAGGGTGTACCGGCTTCAATCAGTATACGTTCATTATAAATAATGGTAGGCAATACATCCCGTACCAGGCGCAGGTCATAATTGAATGCAATTTGCAAGTAGCGAGCATTTGAGCGCAGCATAATTATCTTGGTTGCGATTTTGGTGTAATAAGGGTTTTTGCAACATCACCCAAATCGGACGGCATGAAGATGACAATTTTTTCCGATGGATCAGCAGCAATGTCGCGGATGGTTTGCAGAGTGCGTAAGTGCAATGCGCCCGGGTGCTTTGCAAGGTTTTCGGCTGCCTGGCTTAAATTATCTGAGGCGGTTAATTCACCTTGCGAGGCAATGATGACCGCACGACGTTCGCGTTCGGCTTCAGCCTGTTTTGCCATAGCCCGTTTCATTTCGGCAGGCAGTTCGATTTCTTGAATTTTGATCGATTCCACATCCACACCCCAGGTGCTGGTTTCCGAATCGACAATATCTTTGATACTGTTGGCTATTGATTCGCGCTCAGTAAGCACCAGGTCCATTTCGTTGTTGCCAATCACATCGCGCAAGGCTGCCTGGGTGTATTGACGAATGGCGAAAATGTGATCTTCGATTTTAATAATCACAGTTTCGGGATCTACAACCCTGAAATAAACCACCGCATTGACCAGCATGGGGATGTTGTCTTTGGTCATGACTTCCTGGCGGGGAATTTCAGCGGTTTTGAGGCGCATGTCGACTTTGCGCAAGGATTGAATAATGGGGATGATGATGGTGAGGCCGGGGTTGCGTGTGCCGCCGTATTTTCCAAGCGTGAAAATAACGCCTCTTTCGTATTGGTAAATGATCCGAATGCCGCGGGTGAGAATAACCAGGATGATAATCAGCGCAAACGATACCAGACAACTGCCGAAGGCAAAAACACCACCAAATTCTTCCATTTTTATTTCTCCATGGCTAGAAAACAAAAACAATATTGATTGATGCTTTCGATTACCCAGACTGATGTGTTGATTTCATCTTAGCAAAAAAATGAAAAAAAGGCAATGTCGCCTGATTGAAAAATCATTAAGTGCCTGGCTTGTTGTTCTTGAATAAAAAAAGCCATTACAATTCATTGGACAGTTGAAGCAACTTCATTGCGGTATCGGTGATCAATTTACTTGCGAATAATCCTTCACGCCATTCTGGCGGAATATTCTGAAAACCGTAAAATGAACCTGCAATTTGACCATAAACAGCACCCGTTGTATCAGCATCATCTCCCAAATTGACTGCTTTCAGACAGCCATGTTCAAAATCAGTAGTGTGGTAGAAAGCCCACAGTGCAGCTTCAAGGCAATCAGTGGCATAAGTAGTCCCAATGATATCTGGTGGGTTCTTTTTTTTAAATGAACCTGCTGCAATTGCTTGAATACTTGCTGATAGGGGCTCATCGTTGGATTTTTCCAATAATGGAAAAAAGTTTTTTGAGAGAAGAAATTCTTTCTTTTCTCCATTTATCGCGCCCCACATGAGTGCACCTAAATATCTACAGGCATCCACCGAATCTTTAGCTGGATGCGTGGTTTTTGAACTTAATCCGCAAAAGTGGATTGCGGTTTGTGGGTTCTGCCGAAATGCCAAGACAACCGGCGCCAGACGCATGATCGAACCATTACTCGCTTTGGGAAGTGATGCAGCATCTCGATAAGGTTGCCGTGTAGATTCAAATTCTTTTAACGCTGCTTCAGTAGTTGTTCCAATATCAAAACAATGCCCGGTACTGCTCATGTAACCTTCACGATACCATTTCACATACCGTTCCAATTGATCAATCGGGTCGAAAGCGGCTTTTTCCAACAGGCTGGCAGCCAGACAAAGCGCCATGGATGTGTCATCTGTCCATTGGCCGGCTGACAAATTAAAACTGCCCCCGCTTTCAAAAGTTGAAACCGGTTTAAATTCACCGGCTTTTTTAAATTCAACTGGTGCGCCTAACGCATCTCCGATCGCCAAGCCAATCAAGCAGCCATTGTAACGGTCTAATAAGGATGTCATGATCGAAAAACCTCAACAAGCTGGATAAGATTATTGATATCTTGAATGGATGGAGGGATGCTGGCAGCTCCTTTCCGTTGAATGTTAGCCGTTCCGGAAGCCACCCCCCAGCTAACTGTTTTTTCCCATGTCCAATTTTTTACCAAACCATAGATAATGCCTGCCTTGAGTGCGTCACCTGCGCCGGTTGTATCGATTACTTTCACTTCAGGTGGTTTCACCCAAAATTCATCTCCTTCTGGAGTCAGCACATGTACAGGCTTTTTTCCATCTGTCGT
>Ga0334890_1004899_pt1 | contig 11856 bp, 9 predicted proteins | sample GraSluR1_MG_3_FD_207220 | JGI IMG/M metagenome (GOLD analysis project Ga0334890, IMG submission 207220) | Sludge microbial communities from methane-producing bioreactor in Wageningen University, Netherlands - Granular Sludge_31_08-R1 | ecosystem: Engineered > Bioreactor > Anaerobic > Unclassified... | reverse complement strand
CAATTACTCGAGCAACTCTTCATAATAAAGAAGAAATAAAAAGACTAGGATTAAAGATTGGAGACACAATAATAGTAAGTCGAGCAGGTGATGTTATTCCTCAGGTAACAAAAGTTTTGCCTGATTTAAGAACTGGAAAAGAAAAGAGTTTTCAAATGCCAAAAAAATGTCCTATCTGCAGTACTTTAACAGAAGAAGACGAAAGGGGAATTATTGTTCGTTGCCCAAACAAAAATTGTTCAGCTCGCTCTCAAGAAAATCTTTATCACTTTATTGGTAAAGGAGCGTTTGATATAAAAGGTATTGGACCAAAATTAATAGACAGGCTTCTTGATGAAGGATTGATTCAAGATGCAGCTGATTTATTTAATTTGAAAGAGGGGGATATTATTCCTTTAGAAAGATATGGAGAAAAATCTAGTCAAAATATTACATCAGCGATTCAATCAAGAAAAAAAATATTATTTAATCAATTTTTATTTGCTCTAGGGATTATTCACATTGGCGAAGAAACAGCGTTGGTTTTAGCAAGGTATTTTCAAGAAAAATTTAATTTAAATCAGAATATTTCAATTCAGAAATTAATCAAGGCAAGTAATGATTTTACAAAAGATGATTTTGAAAAGATTCCAATGATAGGGCCTAAAATAGGAAAATCAATATATGATTGGTTTAAAGATAAGAGTAATTTATTATTTTTAGAAAAACTTTATAAAGCAGGAATTCAGTTGATACCAGTAAAGAATATAGAGAAAAAAGGAAAGTTTACTAATTTAATTTTTGTTATTACCGGAACTTTAGATGCTATGTCTCGTGAAGAGGCAAAGAAAAGAATATTGAATCAAGGAGGGAAGTTTCAAGAAACAATTTCATCAAAAACTAATTATTTAATTGCTGGAAAAAATCCTGGATCAAAATATGAAAAAGCAAAAAGCTTAAGAGTAAAAATAATTAGTGAAAAAGAGTTTTCAAAAATGCTATAATAAAATTATTATGGATTCAAAAGAAATTAATCATTTATTAGAATTAGCAAGAATAGAATTATCTTCTCAAGAAAAAGAAAAAATAACCTCTGATCTTGAGAAAATTTTAGATTATGTAAAACAGCTTCAAGAACTAGATACAACAGGAGTAGAGCCAATGACTGGAGGAACTTTGCTGCAAAATGTTTATCGAGAAGATGAGATTCATGAACAAAAACAAAATGATCAATTAAAAAATTCTGCCTTGGATACAGAAGAAGACTATTTTAAAGTTCCCCCTATATTTGAATAATATAATTATGATTAAAGAACTTCATCAAAAACTAATTAATAAAGAAATTACAGCAGTTGAATTAGCCAAGCATTATTTTGATATTATAGAAGAAAAAGATGAGCAAATTAAAGCTTTTCTATCTTTAGTTGAAAAAGAAAAAGTTTTAAAACAAGCTCAAAAAATAGATGAAAAAATTAATAAAGGAGAAGATATTAATCTTTTAGAAGGAATTCCTTTTGCAATAAAAGATAATATGTTGGCTTTAGGCACAAAGACCACTGCTGGCTCAAAAATTCTAGAAGACTATGAGTCTAGATTTGAATCAACAGCTGTAAAATTATTAAAAGACCAAGGAGCAATTTTAATTGGCAAGACTAATATGGATGAATTTGCTATGGGATCTTCAACAGAAAATTCAGCTTTTTTCCCAACAAAAAATCCATGTGATTTAACAAGAGTTCCTGGTGGTTCTTCTGGGGGTTCAGCAGCAGCTGTTAAAAGCGAGATGGTTCCTTTTGCTCTAGGATCAGATACTGGTGGATCAGTTAGGCAGCCAGCTAGTTTTTGTGGAATTGTTGGTTTTAAACCTAGCTATGGCACAGTTTCTCGTTATGGTCTTATTGCTATGGCTTCTTCCCTTGATATTATTAGTCCTTTAACTCAAGACGTTGAAGATGCTGAATTAGTTTTTAAAATTATTGTTGGCCAGGATTCTATGGATTCTACTTCTTTAAATCTTCCAATAGATTCAGATAAAAAGAAAAATAAAGAATTTAAGATAGAGGATTTAGTTTTTGGTTTACCAAAAGAATATTTTCAAAAAGGGTTAGACGATGTAATAAAAAAGAAGATAGAAGAAGCAATTAAAAAAATAGAATCTCAAGGAGTAAAAATTAAAGAAGTTAGTTTGCCCACCAGTTCTTATGCTTTGTCTTGTTATTATATAATAATGCCAGCAGAGATAAGCGCTAATTTAGCTCGTTTTGATGGAATTCGTTATGGTGGGATTAAAAACTTAGAAGCTGAAAATTTAAGAGATTTATATTTTAAAAACAGAGGGCAAGGTTTTGGAGCTGAAGTACGTAGAAGAATAATTTTAGGAACTCATGTTTTATCCAGCGGGTATTATGATGCTTATTATAAAAAAGCCCAACAAGTAAGAAAATTAATTAAAGAAGATTTTAATAAAGTTTTTAAAGAAGTTGATTTTTTGTTAACACCTACTTCACCAACTCTTCCTTTTAAAATTGGTGAAAAATCTGATAATCCTTTAGCAATGTATCTTTCAGATATTTTTACTGTAGGAGCAAATATTTCTGGCGTTCCAGCAATTAATTTGCCTTGTGGTTGGACAGAAAATAATTTGCCTGTAGGTTTACAGCTTATTGGTTCTTACCTTTCTGATTATCAATTATTGCAGACAGCTAAATTAATAGAAAAAATTATTATTTAATGGTTTCTGAATTATATATTTTTTTTATATACATTAAGATTATTTCTTTAGTTCTTTGCGCTCTTTTTTTAATTGGAATTATTTATTATTTTAAAAAGCTTAAGCTTTTTTCTAAATGGAAAGAAAAATGGCAGAATTGGTGGGGAGTTATTCCAGAAATATCTTCTTCAAATAAAAATCGAAAAGAATGGCAAAAAATAAATAAACTTTTATCAGAGCCTTATGAATCTTCATGGAAACTATCAGTGATTAAGGCAGAGGCTATAGTCAAAGAGACTTTGAATTTAATGGGTTATTCTGGGTTTGGAGTTGCTAATCAAGAACAAGATGATTTTATTAAAATTTTAGAAGAATTAAAACTTAGAAATTATCAAAATTTAGAAATTTTGCATCAACTTCATCAAGTTAGACAAAAGATTATTGAGGATAAAGATTTCTCTTTAGAGCAGAACAAGGCTAGAGAAATAGTAGGTATTTATAAAAAGTTTTGGGAAGAGTTATTAAATATTTAATTAAGAGGGTTGATTTTAATTGATTTTTCTTTTATACTGAGATACTGCCTTTAATCGCGGGGTGGAGAAGTAGTATCTCACGAGGCCCATGAAATTTTGTGGCCTAGAATGGTAACATTCTATGAAAAACTCTCTAAATTGCTGGGAACTCCTAAAATTTTTATGTTTTAGGACAATCAGCAGCCAAGCTTCAATTAAATTAAGATTTAAGGAAGAAGGTTCAGAGACTATAATGGGAGCTTCCTTTAATAGTGAGTATAAGGAAGATGGGATAGTCCATTCCATTTGGTAACAAGTGGTAGCATTAAGAACCTCGAGACGTCGGTGCAATTCCGACCCCCGCAACAAATTGTGAGTATAGCTTGAAAGAACATATTTGCTATTTTTTTGAACCTACGCTATTATGAATTATACCTTAATTCGTGGGTTCTATGGCAAAAATCAAAGAAAAAGATAGAGCAATTAAATTACGCCAGCAAGGAAACAGTGTAAATGAAATTGCTCAAAAACTAAATACACCTAAGAGTACTGTAAGCCAATGGTGTAGAAATATTCTGCTTAATAAAAAACAAATTAAGAGATTGATTGAAAAACAAAAATCAGGGAGCTATAAAGGAAGAATTAAGTTTTTAGAAAGAACTAGAAAAAGAAGAATAGAAGAGATAAAAAAGTTAAAAAAAGAAGGATTAAAAGAAATTGGTAGAATTAGTAAAAGAGATCTTTTTATTGCTGGTATAGCTATGTATTGGAGCGAAGGCTATACTTATTCTGGGGGTGATCAGGTAGGGTTTACGAATTCTGATCCAAAGATGATTTTGTTTATGCTTAGGTGGTTTAAAGAAATTTGTAAAATTCCATCTGAAAGGTTTTCTCTTCAGATTAAAATTAATAAAATACATAAGAGTAGAATTAAAAAAGTAGAGTATTACTGGTCAAAATTGACGCAGGTACCAATTAATCAATTTAATAAAAGTATATTAATAAAAAGTAACGCTAAAAAAATTTATTCTAATATTGATTCTCATTATGGTACTTTAAGAATAACTATTCATCAAGGAACTCAATTGAGAAGAAAAATTTATGGTTGGATAGAAGGGTTAGTTAAAAAAAATATTAGCCAGGGTAGCTCAGTCGGTTAGAGCGTGGCACTCATAAAGCCGAGGTCAAGGGTTCGAGTCCCTTCCCTGGCACTTGTAAAAAATATGCCAATTTTTAAAACAAAGAATGAGAATTTTTAAAAATTGGGGATCAGACATGGCATATGTGTTAGGTCTTGTTATTGCTGATGAGTGGGTAATAAAAACTAGTAGAAAGAAAATTATTTTAATGGGCCGGTGGAGCAGTCTGGAGTGCTCGGATCCCTGTCACGGATCAGGTCACGGGTTCAAATCCCGTCCGGCCCGCCAATTTTTGCTCTCGTAGTTCAACGGATAGAACAAGGGACTCCTAAGCCCTAGATACAGGTTCGATTCCTGTCGAGGGCACTTATTAGTAAATTCAAAGTTGACAAAGATAGTTTTTCCTATATAATAATATTGCGTTGTATTTTTAATATACAAACGTTTTTAGTGTCCTTTGATAATTTAAAAGTCAACAATGTTCAATCTTTTCTGGTTATTCCAAGTTTTTCCTGTTAACTTTTTAAATTTAACAGGTTTAAATGAGGATTTGATCCTGGTCCAGGATGAACGCTAGCGGCGTGGTTAAGGCATACAAGTCGTACGATACGTGCTTGCACGTATAGTGGCAAACGGGTTAGTAATACCTTGGTAACTTACCGTTGAGATGGGAATAGTTTCGCGAAAGCGGAGGTAATACCCAATAGTCTGAATTCTTTTTGAGAATTTGGTAAAGTTCTAAGCTTGCTTAGAGCACTCAATGAGAGGCCTAGGTCCTATCAGCTTGTTGGTGAGGTAATGGCTCACCAAGGCGATGACGGGTAGGGGGTGTGAGAGCACGATCCCCAACAAGGGCACTGAGACACGGGCCCTACTCCTACGGGAGGCAGTAGCCGAGAATCTTCGACAATGGGCGAAAGCCTGATCGAGCGACGCCGCGTGTGGGAAGAAGGATTTCGGTTTGTAAACCACTTTTTTCGCTGAGGAATTCTAATTTATTTAGAATGACGTTAGGCGAAGAATAAGGAGCTGCTAACTACGTGCCAGCAGCAGCGGTAATACGTAGGCTCCAAGTGTTATCCGGATTTACTGGGCGTAAAGCGTCCTTAGGCGGTTTTGTTAGTCTGTTGTTAAAGGTTCTGGCTCAACCAGAAAACAACAATAGATACGGCAAAACTAGAGGAAGAAAGAGGTTGGCGGAACGCACGGTGTAGGGGTGAAATCCGTTGATATCGTGCGGAACACCGAAAGCGAAGGCAGCCAACTGGGTCTTTCCTGACGCTCAAAGACGAAAGCGTGGGGAGAAAAGAGGATTAGATACCCTCGTATTCCACGCCCTAAATGATGGGTGCTAGTTGCTGGTAGTATCGACCCTATCAGTGGCGAAGCTTACGCGTTAAGCACCCCGCCTGGGAAGTACGGCCGCAAGGCTAAAACTCAAAGGAATAGACGGGAGTTCGCACAAGCGGTGGAACATGAGGTTTAATTCGATAACAAACGAAGAACCTTACCAGGGCTTGAAATTCCGATGAAAGTCCGATGAAAGTTGGACCCTCTGCAAGGACATCGGGACAGGTGCTGCATGGTTGTCGTCAGCTCGTGGCGCGAGTCGTTCCCTTCAGTGGGGAAACGAGCGCAACCCCTGTTCTATGTTATATGTATCATAGAATACTGCCCTCCTCCTAGCTTTTTAGCAGAAGAATAAAATATTTATTCTCTTTCTAAAAAGATTTTAAACTTATATTAAGAAAGTAGTTTGAAAGTTAGGAGGAGGGAGGAAGGAGGGGATGACGCCAAATCAGCATGGCCCTTTGATGCCCTGGGCAACACTCATGTTACAATGGGATTGACAATGCGTTGCCAAATCGTAAGATGGAGCTAATCGCATCAAACAATCTCCCAGTCCGGATTGAGGTCTGAAACTCGACCTCATGAAGTTGGAATCGCTAGTAATCGCGGGTCAGCTATACCGCGGTGAATACGTTCTCGAACTCTGTACTCACCGCCTGTCAAGTCAAGGAAGCCGGGAATACCTAAAAATCCTGCTTAGCAGGAACTAGGGTAGGTTCGGTGACAGGGGCTAAGTCATAAGGAAAAACCAATTGTGACCTAGAGGAGTAATCCTCTAGAAAAATTCAACTGTATCGGTGAAACCCAAGTACTTTTGTTAAAATTAATGAAAGCAACGGGCAATACCGAGGGAAGCTGGAAAATTTATGATTACAAATTCAAGAGATATCAAAATTCTTAGAGAATCTCTAAAATTTGATCAAAAACAAGAATTTCTTTTAATAGGAACGTTGTTAGGAGACGGTTCTTTATTAGCTAATGCTTGGGGAAAAAATTATCGTCTGAGTGTACAACATGGAGAAAGTCAGAAAGAATATCTTTTTTGGAAATATAAAATTTTTAAAAAATGGGTTCTTTCTTGTCCTAAGTATTATGCAAAGACTAATTCTTGGCGTTTTCGTACTATTAGTCATCCAGATTTTACTAATTTTGCCTGCAAATTCTACAAGAAAGGTAAAAAGATATTATGGAAGAATATAGAAAGATATCTAAAAGAACCTTTTATTGTAGCTGTTTGGTATATGGATGATGGAAACATTCGAAAGGGTAGGAACAAGATTTATGGCGTAATGTTAAATACTCAAAGCTTTTCTTGTAAGGAAAATTTGAGATTAAAGAATTTTTTAGAAAGAATATATGACATTAAGGTTTTGGTTATAAAAGACCATAAAAAACCGAGATTATATATTTCTGGCAACAAAAATGCTGAAAAGTTTTTGTCAGTTATTAAGCCATATTGTTTATCTTGTTTTAATTATAAATTTTCTTAGCCCCGTAGAGACTACACGTTGACCCCTTTTCTTTCTATTGAAGGAGAAGGGTGAAGATATAGTCCATGCCCATGGAAACATGTGGAATTACATGAACAAGGCACCGCTAGCGGAAGCTGGTGGTAAAACTTTTCTTTTATAGAATTTTTTGTTTTTTCCTTCTAAAGGAAATGACAAAATTCTTAGGTTGATTCTACTTTTTAGTAGACATGGATGTTAGTCTTATCATCTTTAAAAAAAGACTAATTAATGTGCTTGGGATAACCAGAAAGGATTGAAACAAAAAAACAACTTTGTATATTTGACAAAGTTGTTTTTATTTTACAGAATTGATATAATATTATTAGAATAACAAATATGACAAATAATAAACCAACAGTTTTATTAATTGAAGATGATCCTTTTTTGAGCAGTGTCTTAAGATTAAAACTTGAGAAAGAATCTTTTAAAGTTGTTAGAGCAGCTGATGGTGATGAAGCTTTAGATTTTTTAACTGAACAAGGAGTTAAACCTGATTTAATTCTTCTAGATTTAATTTTGCCAAAAAAAAATGGTTTTGAAGTTTTAGAAACAATTCGTCAGGATCCTTTATTAGAAAAACTTCCAGTAATAATTATTTCTAATCTTGGTCAGCCTTCTGATATTGAAAGAGGAAAGGCCTTAGGGATAATTGATTATTTTGTTAAAGCCCGTCTTTCAATAGAAGAATTAGTTACTAAGGTAAAACAAGAAACACAAGCTAAAGCAGTTTAAATAAAAAATATAATTATTGACAATTGTTTTTAAAGTAGTAAAATATATATACAAGAAAAGTAAATAATAAAAAAAGGTCGAATTTCAAATATTTAACTAAAATTAAAATGAATACAAAAAAAGGATTTACTTTATTAGAATTACTTATCGTTATTGGTATCTTGGCAATTCTTTCAACGACAATAGTTTTGGTAATTAACCCGGCAGAACTTTTGAAAAAAGCTCGTGACTCTCAAAGAATTTCTGACTTGAATACTGTTAAAACAGCTATTGCATATTATGTTACTGAAGAAAGCTCTCCTAGTATAGGTAGTTTATCTACAGCTCAAACATATTCTGATGTTTCAAGTGTTAATTGTGGAGGGACTAATCCTTCTGCGACTACAACTCAATCTGTAGATGGAACTGGTTGGATTCCTATTAGCTTTAAGGACATGCCTGGTGGCTCACCAATTGCTTCATTGCCAACAGATCCTAATAAAAGCGTTGATTCTACTGGGGTTTATTATTATGTTTACTTAGTTGGAAGTGATACAAATTATACCTTTAAATTAGTAGCCAATATGGAAAGTGATTATTATAAAAATGATGGAAGTGGAGATGTTGAATCAACAGATGGAGGAGTTAACGTTAATCTCTATGAGGTAGGAACAGATATGGATATTGCAATTACTGTAGGTACTAATTGTTATAATGGTGAGACAGCATCATAATATCTTAATTCTTAGTCAATGGATTGGTTAGGTATATTCTTGTTTTCAATTCTACGCCCCGCTTTAGGATTAATAATCTTAGCGGGGTTTTTGATATATTGGATTATTAAAAAAAAATTACCCCAAGAAAAATTTTTAAGAATTATTTTTTTTGTTTTTATAGGGATTGTTGTTATTCGTTCTTTTGTTTTAACTTTTTTAAATTATTGGTTATGGTCTCAAGAATTAATTAGTCAATGGCTTTTACCTCCTTATACTCCAATATCATATATCTTGAAATATTCATGGCAGAGTTATTGGTTTGAACCAGTGGTTAGTATTTTTTTAGGTTTAATTATTTTTAAAGGAATTTATTTATTTAATAAAAAGTTTGAAGGAAATCTTTTTTATAAAGAAGAAAGATATTTAGCTGGTTTAGGAATTTTAGCAACAGGTTGGCCTAGTTGTTTGGTTTTTTTAAGTTTAGTTCTTTTCTCAGGAATAATTTTTCATTTGTTTAATATTTTATTTTTATTTGCCAGACAAAAATATTGGATGAAAAATCAAGTTGAGAAAAATAAATTAAGATTTGATAACATTCGTCTTTCTCTTTTATATTTTTGGCTTCCATGTGCTTTACTCATTTTGCTTTTTAGTGATATAATAAATAGATATGTTGGTATCAGCCAATTTAATATTTAATTTTTAATGAATCTTCCTCCCCAAATTCTTAAAAAACTTATTCTTGATACAGGTTTAGTTTCAGAAGAAGATTTTGATAATACTGTTCAAGAAGCTCAAAGGACAGAAAAGAATATTGTTGATCTTTTAATTTCTCGTAATTTTATTACGAGTGATTTTTATGCTGATATTTTATCAAAATATTTGAATGTTCCTCGAGTAAAATTAATTGGTCAAAAAATAGATCCCAACATTCTTAATATTTTACCAGAAGAAATAGCTCGTACTAGAAATGTAATTGTTTTTAATAAAGAAGACAATTCTTTACAAGTAGCAATGTTAGATCCTTCTAATTTAGAAACTTTGGATTTTTTGAATAAATATACTGGTTATTTTATTAAGCCTCATCTATGCCTTGAAGAGGACCTAAAATCTATTTTTGCTCAATATGGGAAAGAGATTTCCAAAGATTTTCAAAAGACTATTCAAGAAAGTGTTCGTTCTTCTTTAAAATTAAAAGGGATAGAAGCAGAGAAAGCAGCAACTGAATTTCCGATTGTTTCTTTAACTGATAATATTATTTCTTATGCAGCTTCTTTAAACGCAACAGATATTCATTTTGAGCCTTTAGGTGATGAAATATTGATTCGTTTTCGAGTTGATGGAGTTTTAAGAGAAATAATAAGGTTAGCTAAAGAAATTCATCCAGCAATAGTAGCAAGAATTAAAATTTTATCAAATCTATCTATTGATGAGCACAACAAGCCTCAAGACGGGAGGTTGAAATACAAATATGCTGATACTATCTTTGACATTCGTGTTGCTATTATGCCCACTCTTTATGGTGAAAAAGTGGAAATGCGTCTTTTAACTGGTTCAACTAAGCCAATGAGTTTTCAAGAATTGGGAATGTTAGAAGAAACAGCAAAAGCAGTTGAGGACAATATCACGAAAACAACTGGGATGATTTTAGTTACTGGGCCGACTGGTTCTGGTAAAACAACAACACTTTATGCTGTTTTGAATAAGCTTAATCGTCCTGAAGTAAATATTGTTACTATTGAAGATCCTATTGAGTATGAATTAAAATATGTTAATCAAACACAAACAAATCCTAGGGCAGGGATTGATTTTGCTAATGGTCTGCGTGCTATTTTGCGTCAAGATCCAGATATTATTATGGTTGGTGAAATTCGTGATAAAGAGACAGCAGAAATTTCTGTTCATGCTGCTTTAACTGGTCATTTATTACTTTCTACCTTACATACTAATGACGCAGCAACAGCAGTGCCTCGTTTGGTTGATATGGATATTCCTCCTTTTCTAGTTTCAGCAACAGTTAATTTGATAATTGCTCAAAGATTAGTAAGAAAAATTTGTCGTGATTGTATAGAGAGCTATCAAACACCAGAGGACATAAATGAAGTTATTAATAGTCAATTAAGTGTATTAAAAGGAAAATCAGCGAAACCTTATCATGCAAAACAGCTTTATAGAGGAAAAGGATGCCAGTCTTGTAATGGCACTGGTTATTCAGGGCGTTTAGCTATTTATGAAGTTTTTGAGGTTACTGAAGAAGTGAGGGCCTATATTCAAAAAAAGGATTTTTCACTTGATGGGTTAAAGCAAATAGCTTTTGCTCGTGGAAATAAGTCGATGTTTGAAGATGGGTTAAAAAAAGCTGAATTAGGAATGACAACAATTGAAGAGGTACTTCGTGTAGTTAAAGAATAGAGAATAATCAATATATATATAATGTAGAAATATGTTATTTCATTATCTTGCTCAAGACGCTAAAGGACATATTAAAGAAGGGAATATAAATCAGCCTAATACTCAGGCAGTTTTAGAATATTTAACTACTCAGAAATTAAAACCACTTTCAGTAAAGCCTTTAATGCTAGAAAAAGGAAAAAAGGATCTATTTGTTTTTAAAAAAGGTCTTAGTTTAACTGATAAAGTTTTTTTAACAAAATATCTTGCTTTGATGCTAAGAGTAGGAACTGATTTATTTAGTGCCATAGATATTTTGATTCAAGATTTTGAGTCTGGTCCAGCCAGGCGTTTTTTATTAGAAACCAGAGCTAATTTAGAAAGGGGAGAACCATTTTGGAAAACATTTTCCCAGCATCCTGATTATTTCTCTTCAGTTGTAGCAAATTTAATTAAAGCTGGGGAAACTTCAGGAAATTTAGAAACTACTTTAAATCAAGTTTCTTCTAATTTAGAAAGAGATAGAAATTTACAAACTAAAGTAAAGTCTTCTTTAATTTATCCAGTTGCTTTAATGGTTATGTCTTTGTTTATGATAATTTTTTTGGTAACTTTTGCAGTGCCTAAATTAGGCGAAATGTTTTTAAGCACTGGTCAATCAGTGCCTACTTATACTAGAATAGTCTTGTCAACAGGAATGTTTTTAAACAGAAATATTTTTATAGTTTTTCCTTTGATTATTGGTATTCCTATTGGATTATTCTATTATTTTAGAAAAGTAAAGAGAGGAAGAGAGCTTTTTGCCTCTTTATTGGAAAAATTACCAGTTGCTCGTGA
>Ga0334890_1004893_pt1 | contig 11868 bp, 7 predicted proteins | sample GraSluR1_MG_3_FD_207220 | JGI IMG/M metagenome (GOLD analysis project Ga0334890, IMG submission 207220) | Sludge microbial communities from methane-producing bioreactor in Wageningen University, Netherlands - Granular Sludge_31_08-R1 | ecosystem: Engineered > Bioreactor > Anaerobic > Unclassified... | reverse complement strand
TATTCATTGCTGTCGAAATTACCAGAGAACCTGAATCCTGCAGTCAGCCTGTAATCTTCAAAAAGATCAAGTATTCCGAACTTGGTAAGCATATTGAGCCCTGGGTTAAAGTAAGGCGCACCTCCGTTGAAGACCTGGTAGGCATTATTGAGGAAGCTGAAATCGACCTGGTTGGCAATATAATTATTATAGAAAGATGTTTCATAAATCCTTATCAGAGGCAACTTCAGAGTGCCGGTATCAAGGTCTATGTCCATGTAGTCCTTGCGCCAGAGCTGGTCGTAGTAGTTCTGCTTCTCTTTTTCGAATATATAGTGGTTGATGTCGATCGGTTCGTCAGTTATATAATATTCATACAGAGGCTTAGTAAGCGTATCGCGTCTCCGTTTATCCTCTGCAATAAGCCATTGTCTTATCTGTTCAATACTGTCGGCCCTGTGCAGAAACTGGTTCCTTTCATCTCTGAACCGGGTCATTGTTAAATCTCCTGGTTGCTCCGTAACATTTTGCCCAAGATCACCTTCCCTCAGCTGATATTTCCCTTCATTGAAAACAATCTCACCATAGGCAGAGGATGCATCGGCTACAGACTGGTCCAGGATATTACGGTCGTAATCGGATGCAGGGAGGGATTTAATGAAATACCTGTAATGAGTGATGGTGTCAATATGGCTTATGGTGCTGTCGAATGAGGCGGTGTACCTGTTAAGGATACCATTGCTGTCGCCTACATAGGAGAAGATGTTCCTGCCGGCGCCCGTTGGCTGGTACCTGCTTGAAAATCTGCCCTCAGGAAGCCTTATGAGCAGGTTGCTTCTGGTATTTATATTATAAAGGAAGAGGTCAAAGGTATGTGAAAGCCTTTCAAAGGGACTTCCGGTATTAGTCAGTGTGTCATTTAACCTGTTTGAGGTGAACATTATCATATCAGGCGTATCCCTGAGCCATACCGGATGAAGATCATCAGCGACATCTCTTGTTATCTGCTCATTGGTGCCTGAGGCGATGGTATGGATGTAAATATCGGTGATACCGTCTTTAACTGCAGAAAAGAGGAGGCGTGTACCGTCGGGAGAGTATGAGAAATCGAGTATCTTGTCGAAATAAAGAAGATTTCTCTCTTCTGTACTCTTCTCCTCAGCCCTGTGGAAATACATTACCAGTCCGGCTTTCTCCTCATTGATATATGTCAGTATTCTGCTGCTCGGGTGCCATGCCAGGACAGGATATGTGTTGTCTGTTTTCTGCTCAAATCGCGGTTCTGCCCTGAAGATCACCCTTTGTTTTTCAGTTGCCCTGTCATAAACCCATATCTTTTTTCTGCCCCAGTCGTTTGTAACATATGCAAGATAAGCACCATCGGGACTGATCCTTACATGCTGGAACATCTGCTCCCTGCGCGATTTACGGATCACATTTCCATCATTGCCGGGACGGCCACTGTCGTCACTATACTCCTCAGTGTAATATTCGCGCCATTCTTTCAGTAATTCCTTAAGCTTTTTCCCTGTTACATACAGGAATCCGTCGTCGATATTTTTATAGATCTTGGTGAGATAAATTATGTTGGGTATAATGGCATCTCCATATTCACGTCCGATGAACCTCCAGAACGACTGGCCCGCATATATGGCATCATCGTACTCGAGATGGTTAATTTTGTGATATTTACCGTTGCTCAGGCCATCCCTCACCCTGTTGTCAAGATCGAAATCCCATCCGAAAGCAACATAGTTGACGAGCCCTTTGAGGTACCAGTCAGGCGTTTGTATAACAGATGAGCTTGAAATCCTGTCCTTCATGTCGGCACTGTAGAGCATCTCGTTAACCATGGCCTCAGCTATTGATGCTGCAATCTGTTTCTGAAAATCAACATGATCGCCTTCATAATAGACCATCACCTTGTTTTTGATGATCCTGCTGAATCCACCGGTGTTATAAGTATCCTCATCGAAGGTTACAAGGCCAATATTTGACTGCCTGAACTCTGCCTGCTTATTGTAGATAATGAAAATGAGTCTTTTCTCGAGAGTGTAATCGAAATATTCCTCAATCTCATTCAGCTTCTTCATTGCAAAATCAGAAGTGAATTGCGCAAGTTCCCTGCCGTACTCATTGAAATAGCAATCGAAATCATCAAATCTGTAGAAAGACCAGTAATAATCGTAATACTGAACTTTATTCTTCCCAAACGGCATCTGATGTCCATTATAGAACTGAGCCACTGCCTCCGGCCAGAGAGAGCATCCTATAATTATGATTATCAGACATTTGGTGATTTTCATACTTCTTATTATAAACTGACAGGCCGGATTGTGATCTGCAAATTCTGTTCCAAACAAACGGTGCCAGGGAGCAAAACTAAAATAATATAACTTAAGTTTTAAAAAAAAACCAAACTTTATTACTTTTGTTCACTTTATATAACAACTCTTTTTGGTCTGATTTTTGTGTGTTGTAATGAAACTATTTTTAGAATTGGATCGTTATACTGATAATATTAAATTGTAATCATTAAACTGAAATAAATTAATCTGTATGAAAAGAGCTTTTATGGTTGCGGTACTGGCATCATTTGTATTGAGTGGAATGGGACAGCCAAAGGTACAACTATCATCATCGGAGTACAATTTCGGAAAATTCAAAGAGGAAGCAGGCAGGCAGACATATGATTTTACAGTGAAGAACGATGGCAACATGCCGCTTGTTATCCAGAATATTGTTGCATCGTGCGGGTGCACAACTCCAGAGTGGACAAAGTCTCCGATCCCTCCGGGGGCTACCGGCAAGATAACCGCAATATATGATCCGGCTAACAGACCCGGCGCTTTCAGCAAGACTCTGGCTGTTTATTCAAATGCAAAGCCCCAGGTAGTTGTTCTTACAATAAAGGGTGAAGTGGTTCCACGTGAGAAGACAGTAGAAGAGATTTATACCTTTCCTGTCGGACCGGTGAGGTTCGAGAGCAACCATCTTGCATTCACCAATGTCAAAAAGACTGAAAAGAAGATAAGAGTAATGCAGATTATAAATACATCCAATGCACCTGCTAAGATTGAATTCGAAAATATTCCACCTCACCTGGCGCTTAAAGCGAATCCGGAAACTCTTAAACCCGGGCAGAAAGGCATCGTTGAGGGCACATATGATGCAGTTAAGAATCAGAACTGGGGAACTGTAAGCGATCTGATCAGGGTCAAGGTGAACGGGGAAGTTAATCCCAAAGTATATTATTATGTTTCTGCCAATCTGGTTGAGGATTTTTCGAAGCTTTCAAAGGAGGATCTGGTAAATGCACCGGTCTTCAATGTTGCCAGCACCAATGTAGATCTTGGCAAAATGCCGGATGCAACCTCGAAGGAAGTTGAGTTCAAATTCACTAACGGAGGGAAAAACGATCTGATAATAAGGCATATAAGATCAACATGCGGATGCACTGCAGTTCAGCAGGGAGTGAAGGATGTTCCCATAAAAGCGGGTGAATCCAGTTCCATTAAGGCAGTCTTTAATTCCGGCAGCTTTAAGGGCAAGACAACCAAGGCAATTTATGTCTACACAAATGATCCCAGGAAATCAGAGGTTGTCCTGATGCTTACCGCCGAGGTGGTTCCCGGAATGGCTTCACAATAGTCTACAGACACTTTTCCTGAAACTTAAAATATTGATCGTCAGTGGTAAGATAATATTGCCCTGCTATTGCCTTTATGTTATCTTTGCAGGTGCTTATCAGATCCGATGGAGCAGAAAAAGAAATACCAAAGTGCGCTCAGGGTAAACGGTGGAGTCTCTTCTCCTCCCAATATCAACCCCTTTATACTTAAAGGCAGAGGGAGTAAAACGCGTAAGAAATATTCACTCGGCGAGTACGTTGATGGAATACTCACCGGTAACAGAACCATACTCAGTCAGGCTATAACATTAACGGAAAGCTCCCTGCCGGAGCATTATGAACTTGCCCAGTCGGTAATAGAAAGGTGTCTGCCTTATAGCGCCAGGTCGGTGAGGATAGGTATAACCGGTGTTCCGGGAGTCGGGAAAAGCACCTTTATCGATGAATTCGGGATGCTGGTGCTGGGCGAGGGAAGGAAGCTCGCAGTCCTGGCAATTGATCCGAGCAGTGACAGGACAAAAGGGAGTATTCTTGGGGATAAAACAAGGATGGAGCGGCTGAGTCTTCATCCTGATGCTTTCATCCGGCCTTCACCATCGGCCGGGAGGCTGGGCGGGGTTGCGCGTAAAACCCGGGAGTCCATTATCCTTTGCGAAGCAGCAGGTTTCAATACAATTATAGTTGAGACTGTCGGTGTCGGACAGTCAGAAACATCGGTCCATACCATGGTCGATTTTTTTCTGCTTTTGATGCTTGCCGGTGCGGGTGATGAATTGCAGGGCATTAAGCGGGGGATAATGGAAATGGCAGATGCGATAGCCATTACCAAGGCTGATGGGCAGAACAGTGCAAATGCCGAAAACGCGAAAATCCTGTTTCAAAATGCACTGAATATGTTCCCGGCACCTGAATCAGGATGGAGCCCCCGGGTAATGACCTGTTCCTCACAAAAAGGAGCAGGGATAAAGGAGGTTTGGGTCACTATTAATGATTACATGGAATTTGCCTCCGGATCGGGCTATCTTGAAAAGATGAGAAAAAAGCAGGCTGTTGAAAGAATGCATGACACTATTCTGGAATATCTGAACAATTCATTCTACAACAACAGTGAAGTCAGACGTCTGCTGCCGCAAATCGAAGAGAATCTGAATGACAGCGCAATAACATCCTATAAGGCCGCAATAAAATTAATTGATAAATACAACAAAAATATTTGCGAGTGACAATATTTAATATATTTGCGCGGCAATAAAATCTGTTAAAACACTCAAATTCACTAATTATGAGAAAATTATTCTTACTGTTGTCAGTAGTTATCATAATAACTGCCTGTTCCACGGAACCACGATATACAATAAAAGGCGATATAGAAGGGGCCGACAGTGTTACCTTCTATCTTCAGAAGAGGGAAGCCGGAGGCCTGGTAACGCTTGATTCGGCACTGGCAAAAAACGGATCATTCAGGATTAAGGGAGGCGCGGTTGATTTTCCTCAGATGGTAATGCTGGTTGCCAGGGAGACAATGGGCAGGATTTCATTTTATATTGAGAACAGTAATATTACCATAGCAGGTAAGCTTGATTCGATTGCTGACTCAAAGATCACCGGTTCGAAGACTCATGATGAATACACCTTGTTTATGGAGTCAAACAAACCTTTGAACGATCAATATTCCGGTATTTACAATGAATACCAGATCGCCAGTCAGGAAAAGAATGAAGAAAGGATGGCGGAGCTTCAGAAACAGGCGGAAAATATCCAGGAGCAGATGAAAGCACTTCAGTTGGATTTCATCAGGAGCAATCCTTCATCCTATTTTGCTCCTTCATTGCTGCAGGGACTTAGCTACGAGCTCGATGCACAGGAGATTGAATCCTATATATCGGGCATGGATACAAACGTTGCAAATATTCCCATAATGCTGAGTCTGAAGGAGAGAGTTGAGCAGATGAAGTCTGTTTCGGTGGGGCAGAAAGCTCCTGATTTTACATTGAACGACGTTGACGGAAACCCCGTTACCCTTTATTCGAAGGTAGGCCCCAGGCTGCTTTTACTCGATTTCTGGGCCGCATGGTGCGGACCGTGCCGGCAGGAGAATCCTCATGTCGTTAAGGTCTATAATGAATTTAATAAAAAAGGTTTTGACGTGTTCGGAGTCTCTCTCGACAGGACAAGGGAAGACTGGGTAAAGGCCATTGCTGATGATAAGCTTACATGGACGCATGTTTCAGACCTTCAGTACTGGAACAGTGCAGCCGCCAGAATGTATGCGGTGAATTCAATACCGGCAAACTTCCTTCTCGATGAGAACGGAACCATAGTAGCAAGAAATCTGCGGGGGGATGCCCTTTATAATAAGGTGAACGAGGTACTCGGAGAAGTAAGGTAAGATAGTTTTATATCTCCTCGTTTTTAAAATCTTCTCCCTTTTGTATCTCTTCAAGAATAAACCCGGTACCTCTTACGGTCCTGATATCGATGTTCTTGTCGTCGGAAAGATATTTTCTCAGCCTTGATATAAAGACATCCATGCTTCTGCCGAGGAAATAATCATCCTCACCCCATATCTCGGTAAGAATATCTTCTCTTGCCAGGATTTTATTCTTATTGACGATAAAATATTTCAGCAGCTGAGCCTCTTTCAGTGTAAGCTTCTCTTTCCTGTTCCCGCTGATCAGCTCAAGTGTGTTGAATTTAAGCAATGTTGAGGAGATACGGAACTCATCGTTTGAGGATGAATAGGCTCTCTTCAGAATGTTATTTATTCTGAGGATAAGTACCTCCGGATCAAAAGGCTTTGTAATATAATCATCAGCTCCGATCTTAAGGCCCCTGACAATATCCTCCTTCATGCTTTTTGCCGTAAGAAAAATAACAGGTATATCAGGATGCGATTTCTTAATTTTCTCTCCAAGGGTAAAACCATCCATTTCGGGCATCATTACATCGAGAACACAAAGGTCGGGCCTCTCCTTCTCAAACAGCTCCCATGCCTCTCTGCCGTCCCTTGCCAGGCTGACTTCAAATCCACTGATGCTTATATATTGTGACAGTATGTTCCCGAAATCCCTGTCATCTTCTGCCAATAATACTTTCATTTGTAAATAATATTAATATGGAATAGTTACCGTAAATATACTCCCTTTTCCCGGTTTGCTGCTCAGGGTAACGTCCCCTCCGTGAGCCACGGCTATTTTTTTCACGTAATAGAGTCCGAGTCCCAGTCCTTTGTACTTATGTATGTTGCCCGAAGAGGCTCTGTAAAACTTATCAAAAACATGTTTCTGATCATTCCTGCTGATGCCGATACCATTATCAGAGATTCTGATGGTTAAATTACTATTCTCCCTGGATCCTTCGACCTCTATAACGGGATCTTTGTCGCAATACTTGACTGCATTGGAGAGCAGGTTATTAATAAGTGTGGTAAAGTAAATCACATCGATATCTGCCGTAACTCCGTCAAAATTATATTTCTGTCTGAGCGAAGTACAATTGCCACAACCTGTTTTAAAGCTGTCCACAATATCGGTCATCAGCTCTTCCACCGTTACTTTCTTTTTGTCAAGCTGGAACTCTGTTCTTTCCCACATGCTTATCTCCAGGATCATGTTAATAAGCTGATTGAGATTAACACTCTGTTTTCCGATCAGCTTCGCTGTTTCAAGAATCTTGTTTTCGTCGGTCCTTATCCTTTCCATCTCAAGCGTTCTTCCGGCCACAGTAATCGTTGACAGCGGTGTTTTAAGCTCATGGGTCATGTTATTGATAAAATCGGTCTTGAGGTCTGACAATCTCTTTTCTTCCATCAGGTTACGGTAGGTTGTCATAAAGAGTATCACCACAATCAGAATACTTATGATGCTAAGAGCGAGCGAAGCTGATGTCTCTTTCAGTATCACTTTCTGCTTATCGGAGAAGTCGATATAGTATTCGAAATCGAGCCGGTAATGATTGTTCTCGTACCGGGTCCCTTTTACCAGTATTTCTGAGGAGCTCCTGCGGCTCATCTCCGGAGGCGGTCCTGCCCCCGGTACTGCTTCCGGTCCTGCTCCTTGTACAGATCTCTGCCCGGCTTCCTGACCTGATGTCTGTCCAGGTGGTCTCATCAATCTCCTGTTTACGAACTCGTCACTCAGATAAATCGGGATCCTGGTCTCAAAATCGATCAGCTCGAAATAGTTGATTATGATTTTATGTTTGAAATCCTTTTCGATTCCCTGCCTTTCGAAATAAGCCGACAAAAACATCGACAGGTCCTGCTCTTCATTCAATATGTCGGTTACAAATTCAATTATGTCTTTTTTCTTTTCATTGAGGAGAGCTTCGTCGGTGATCGCAACAATATCTCTGACGACCTGCTGGGAAAACATGCTGAGGATATACCTGGCCGTGTCGAAGCCGTCTGTTCCCCAGCGTCTGTCCATGGTTGCCAGCGCATCCTGTGAAAAGAGCCTGTAGCGGAGATTGAACATCTCGTCTTTCTGTTGCCAGACGCCTCTGATGATGATAATCTGCACAGAGATCAATATTATTATCGAAATTATCCCCAGAAGCAGGACCGTGTTTCTTTTTTTCATTACTCATGGTTTACACTTTCAAATTTATTCATTTTAATAATAGGAATGAACAGGAGGATAAACATTAACCTTACGTTAACCCTGCATTAACAGAAAAACCGGCTTATGGGCACTATCTTTGAATCAGTAAAGAAAAGATCTTTAAACCAGAAAAAAGAGGCAGTCATGAAAAAGAATTTACTATTATTAACAGCAACTGTGATGCTCATTTCAATCGCATCTCTTCAACCGGCACGCTCTCAGGAAAGGACCCGGGAGGATCGTGAAAGGGAGTTGAGGGAGCTGAAAGAATTTGAGGTCCAGAAAAAGATGCAGGAGAAAGAGGTACAGGAGGCAGTTACAGAAGCAGAGGATGCTGCATCGAGGGTTAATGAGCTGATGAGAGTCTACAGGGGAACGGGAAGGTCGTTTAACTTTTCAGATCCTGTTGTCGTAACAACACCCGGAGGTGTTGAGTTTATGCACGGTTTTCCTTTCGGCAGCGACTCTGAGAGGACCACATGGGATTTCTCGAGAGTAGTAAAGGGTTCAACTTTTTCCAAAAGTTATTCTTTCGACGTTGAGAAGAGTGCAAAGTCGGTCGTAATGTCAGTCAATGGCGACTGCAAATCGGGAGAGATCCGTGTTGGCATAATAATGCCCGGGGGCAAAACCTATTCGGACATAGTGATAGATGAATTCGGAAACCTCAACTGGAGAAAATCATTTAACATCAGCGAGGAGGAGAATCAGGACAAGGCCGGCGAATGGACATTCAGGGTAAGCGCTAAAAATGCCACCGGTCAATTCAGGATTTCGCTTCAGAGTTACTGATAATGTTATTCCGAATGGGCTGAAGCTCTTCCCCCCTTTACGCTTTCAACCCGTACGGTGAATTTATTGCCGCCCCTTACCAGCCATTTAAGCTTAACGCTCTGGTAGCCGGCAATATTTTCAATTTCAAGCCTCTGCGGATTCTCTTTCTGCTCACGGGTAATATTCCTGTCAGCATCGAGCACGATCATACCTGCAACGACACTACCCCCTTCGATATGGCAATAGACAGGCGGGTCAATCTTATATCGCAAATTGGTTCCCGAGTGTGTCGGCATCAGCTGGCGGTTTGACACTGTTGCCGTTACCTCTTTTAATCCGTTGCCGATGTTCTTTACCTTAACATCCCAGACTTCCAGTTTGGGTGTAACCCATGCATTATAAATACAAAAAGCAGCATTTCTGTGCGCATCTGTTTCAAGAAGAAAACCGGGGTGTGTTCTGCCGAAGTTCTTGCTGAATCCGCCTACCTCAATTTTACCGTAGACCGGATGGTCAACCCCCTGCCATGGGATGAAGGCATCCTCAAAAAGAAGGAGCCTGTCGAATTCGTACTGATCGGTGTTTGCAGTGTCGTAGAACATCAGATAGCTTGTCCATAGTTCGTTGGAGAAGACGTACGATCCCATTGCCCCGTACCACCAGTCAACCTCACCGCCATATACAGTGTACAAATCTTTCCAAATAGTAAGGAACCTGTAACCGGGAATGATTGTTTCCCCTTTTTTACCTATGGAGTTTATTACCTCTTCGTCAGCCCGGCTGTATACTTCTGCTCCTCCTCCCTGTATGGAAGGCCCCCTCAGGATCATACCCCCCGAGTTGTGAAATGATTGTGCTCCGGTTATGTTCCTGTGTCTGAATCCGAAATCCCTCACTGCCTGGTTTTCGGGGAAATAGAAGGGGTATTTGCCAGCTCCGGACTGCACATAGGAAGGCTGCCAGTTAAAGCCCCAGTCGCGGTTGGGGTCATACCCTCCGGGGCCGTCTTCGTTTACAAGACCGTCACCGTCGTTGTCTATCCCTTCCAGTCCAAGTAATTCATAATCACCCTTTTCGCCGGGAGTGACCCGAACCATTCTTCGCGGGTCCTTCGGATCAGCCCGGTATTGACCCTCGGGGTTCTTTCTTCTCATCTGACTGATAATCCCATCGTTATTCAGGTCGTCATAGCCATCCTCATCGTAAAGGCCATCACGGTCATTGTCAACCGGCACAAGACCCGACCTCGGGGAGCTGGCTGTGTTGGGTTCATTCATGTAATATTCCCGGGCATCAGGATTTATTGTGGGTAATATATAGAATACCTTGTCTTTCAACAGCTGGTTTATGAACTGATTCTCTTCGAACATCTCGCAGAGATACCATGCGGTATAAAGCGCCATTTCAGTCCCCTGTATCTCGTTTGAATGGATGTTGCCGTCGATATAGAAACCGGGTTTAAAGTCGGGATTCTGATTCTTTTTGTATGAGATCGTAAGGGCTATTATATCCCTTCCCTGGTATGACTTCCCTGCAGATTCCATGGTAACGAGATCGGGATATGCCCTGGCCAGCCTTCTGCATATGTCGGTGATTCCTTCATAGGTATAATACTTGTTCCAGGTTGTCTGTACCTTAGGGTTTACCGGTGAACCTGCAGCCTTGAAGAACATTTCGGCGTTCTGCGCCATGCTGCTTACGGATATGAAGATAAATACAAGCGATGTAATGATTGTTATTATTCGGTTTTCCATGATAATCGGTTTTGCGATATTTTATTTCAGGTTTATTGCTGTGGTGATAGTGCCAACATTAATTGCTCCGGCCTTTATGGTTATGTTCCCTTTTCCTGATATCAGCCAGGAGAACTCCTCAGACTGATCGCCCGTCAGTCTAGGTATCCTCTGCACCTTCTGGCCGCTGAGCAGGGTCTGTCCCTTTGAAGGTTCAACAGTGATCCTCATGATCCTGGTCCAGATATTATTATCACCCACCTCGGCGCATGTCGCAAATATGCCCTTATTGCGAACCTTAAGCGAGATTCTGTAAATTCCGTCTCCGGGACTTTCACTTTTAACATCGAGAAACTCCAGTTCGGGATGCATTGCAGCTACAGCTTTTATGAAACGGTAATTGGCACTGATGAGGGCAGGGAGGGAGTCGGCCGGAGGATTGATCATAACAAAGGGCTTAATACCTCCGACTTCGGCCTTTTTCCCGGGGAAATCGGGGTGTATGATCTCTGTCCAGGGGACAAAAACATCGTTCATCTTATTCTTATCGGCGAATCTGAGGAAGGCGGCTTCGGAGCTCACTCCTTTTTCGGCGGGGTACCACCATGCAGGTGTGCTGAAGCTGTATCTTCCGTAGTGGTAATATGCCCACTCCATGAAGTTACCCCTGCTGGTAACAACCGGTGGAGCACCTTTCACACCTGTTATCTCATGGTATTTGTCTGATACAAGCTTGTTGATGACTTCGTCGCTTTTCATTATGCCTGTAATGATTCTTCCCTGTGCCGGCCTTTCGGGCGACTTCAGGGGCTGACCGAGATTATCCTGGGGGCCGAAAGCAATGGTCAAATAAATATTGAACCTGTTAAAAAGGAAATCTGCAACTGCTTTTGTTTCAGGCTCAGAGACTGCGTGCAGGCCGGCATTGGGTCCGAATTCCTGATAGTTATAGGAGAAGTTCCTGTTGAAATTGACCCCTCCCTCACCATCTTCATTGAATTTGCCATCTCCATCATTATCGGTGCCTTCTGAGATAACCAGCCATCTCCCTGACTCACCCTTTGAGAGATCCGCTTCCCTCATAATCCTTCCGTCCTCATTACTCTCAATAAATGAACCCGCAGGGTCCAATATACGGACAAGGGTTATG